>Ga0075367_10000196_pt1 | contig 19954 bp, 12 predicted proteins | sample EndMethybrTD3032_FD_71399 | JGI IMG/M metagenome (GOLD analysis project Ga0075367, IMG submission 71399) | Populus endosphere microbial communities from Tennessee, USA - Endosphere MetaG P. TD hybrid TD303-2 | ecosystem: Host-associated > Plants > Roots > Endosphere | place: USA: Tennessee... | reverse complement strand
CAGCGCGTCGCCGACCAAATTGAGCGAAAAAGCCGTAATCGCAATCGATAGGCCGGGAAAGAAGAGTAGCCAGGGCGCGCGCGTGATCAAGATGCGGGATTCGGCGAGCATATTGCCCCAGCTCGGGATTTCGGGCGGCGCGCCGAGCCCGAGGAAGTCAAGCGAAGCCGCAGCAAGCTGCGCGAAGGCAAATACGAAGCTTGCCTGTACGAGCAGCGGAGAGATCAGGTTCGGCAGGATATGTTTCCGGATGGTCCAGGCGACCCCGGCCCCCAGGCTAATCGCCGCCTCAACGTAGGTCTCGGTACGCAAACGTAACGCGAGGCCATAGGTTATGCGGCACGTCGTCGTCAGGTACACGACCCCAATCGCGATGATGGCGTTACTCACTCCGCGGCCAAGGATAACGATCAGGCCGAGCGCCAGAAGGAGCGCGGGGAACGACATCAAGACATCGATCATCCGCATGACGATGCGCCCGATCCGCGGGAAGAGCGCGGAGAACACGCCTGCCGGAACGCCGGTCACAAGCGCGAAGGTGACGACCCCGATGCCGATCACCAGCGCTAGGCGCGTGCCATAGATCACGCGCGACAGCGTATCGCGGCCGAACTGGTCGGTGCCGAACCAGTGCGCGCCACTTGGTGGCAGAAGCCGCGCCTCCGGCGCGAGCCGCGATGGATCGTAAGGAGCAAGCAGCGGCGCGAAGACCGCCGCGACGCAAATCGTGATCAGGATCATCAAGCCCACCAGGGCGAGCGGCCGGCTGGTGAACGGTGCGAGGTACCAGCGCAATCCCGTCATTGCAGTTCCACCCGCGGGTCGAGAACACGGTACGACAGGTCGACGAGGAGATTGATGATCAGATAGAGGACGACCGTCACCAGAATGATTCCTTGAATCACCGGATAGTCGCGCCGCAGAATCGATTGCACGACGAGTTGCCCAATGCCCGGCAACGCGAACACCGTCTCGGTGACGACCGCTTCCGAGATGAGGGCCGCGAAGGTGAAACCAAAAGCCGAGACCACGGCCAGCAACGCATTGCGCAGAATGTGCCGGAACACGACGCGTGCCGGCCGAATGCCTTTCGCCCGCGCCGTCCGTATATAATCCTCGCGCGCCACATCAAGCATTGAGGCGCGCGTCAGCCGCAGGATCAGTGCGGCGTTCGGGGCGGCGAGCGTCAGGCTCGGCAGCAGGAGATAGCGAAGATTGGCAAGCCCGCCCTCCTCGAAGATCGACGGATATCCCGAGCTTGGCAGCCAGCCGAGCCAAGCCGCGAAAATCAGAATGAGATAGAGCCCGACCCAGAAGGTCGGGACCGAGGCCAGCAGCATCGCAACCCCGGAGAGGCCTTGATCGAGCCACGAGCCATGCCGCATTGCCGCGATCACGCCGACCGGCACGCCGATCAGCGTGATCCATATCATGGTGATGCTGGCGAGCAGAATGCTGGTCTCGGCACCGTCGCGGATGACCTGCGTCACGGGCATCTGAAAGAAGATTGAGTTGCCGAGGTCGCCGCTCGCGACATTGGCGAGCCAGCGCAAGTACTGCACGAAGATCGGCTGGTCGAGCGCCAGCTTTGAGCGAAGTCGTTCGACCTGATCCGGTGTTGCGACATCACCGAGCAAGACGTACAGCGGATCGCCGGGAATGAGGTGGATGAAGAAGAAGATGATCACCGAGGCAAAGGCGAGCGTGACCAAAGCCGCGGCAGTCCGATGCAATGTGTAGGACATTACCCTCCTGCCTTGGCGTTTGGCGTGCAACAGGACGAGCGTTGCTCGCTGACCGCGGCAACGACCGCCCTCACGTGCCCTCGGAGCCGCTGCTAGTTGGACACATTCCAGAAGTGCGGCCACAACACGGTCGAGTCGCCCATACCCTTCAGCTTGCGGGAAGCGATGTCGTATGAATAGGCATCGCCGACCTTCATCGCAGGCACCTGTTCGTAGAACAGGGCTTGCAAGTCCGCCCATGCCTTTTCGCGCGCTGCCGGATCCGCTGTTCCGGTGAACGCTGCCACCAGCCTGGTCTTCTCCGGCGTCTTCCACCAACCCGCATAGCTGTCATTCATGAAGGTAATCAGGATTGGATCCGGTACGAAGCCGTGATGGGTCACGAAGATGTCCCATTGATCCTGCTGTCCGCGCATCTTCAGGAGCGTGGCCCAGTCGACCACGATCATCTGCACATTGATGCCGGCTTCCGCAAGTTGCTTGGTGAAGACGGTCGCTTGGTCAAAGTGCGCTTGGTAGTTTGTTGAAACGAGAAGGCGGATCGGCGTGCCAGTATAGCCCGCGTCCTTCGCGAGCTGCTTTGCTTTGGCTGGATCGCCGGCGCTATAGGCCTGCGTGCCTACCTCTGAGTACCAGGGACTGCCTTTCGGATAGAGCGAGCCGCTCGCGTTCCAGAGGTCCTTGGGTCCAAACGATACCCGCAGCGCCTCGTCCTTCTTCAACGCGGTCTGGATGGCGCGCCGCAGCGCAAAGTTGTCTTTCAGGATGCCGCTCGCCGAATTCATGAAGAACAGGCCGAAGAGCGGTGCACCGTTGCGATGGATACGGATGGCGGCATTGGATTTGAGCGAATCGTAGAGGTCGCCAGAGATGAACTCCGCGTAGTCATAGTCTCCGGCTTGTACGCCGCTGACGCGCGTCCCTACGTCCGGCACCGGGACGAACCGGATAGCATCGAAGTTTGCCACGCGCGCGCCGGCATAGCCATCGCCGGGCGTTGGCAGCTTGGAGTAGCCATCGAAGCGCAGGAGCTCGACGTATCGGTTTGGCCGCCATTCGCCGAACTTGTAAGGGCCGGTGCCGACATAGTTCTTCGGCTCGATCGGCTTGTTTCCCGCAGCGCTGACGATGCCCGCCGGATAGATGGCGGGCCCACCCTCCGGATAGGCCAGCATATTCTTCCACGCGCCATTCGGCTCCGACAGCTTAAGCGTGACCTCGTATTTGCCGGTTGCCTGCAGCGACGTGGCGTTCTTCATCAGAAGTTGGCCGCGCGCGCCGAATTCGCCCCAGCGCTTGAGCGACGCCACCACGTCGTCGGCCGTCATCTCCTGACCGTCATGGAACTTCACGCCCTGGCGAAGACCGATGACAAGCGTCTTGCCGCCATCCTCGATCTTCTCCCCAGTCGCAAGCAAAGGCTGCGGCTTGTATTGGGAGTCGAAGGCGTAGAGCGTCTCGAACATGTGGTTGCCAATGGTGCCGGCGATCGTCGCAGTTCCCATCTGCACGTCGAGGCTCGGCGGCTCGCCGATCGTCGCGTAGCGCAGAATGCCGGCACCCATTGCCTGCGACGAAAGAAGCAGCGCAGCCGCTAGAACGGCGGCGCCTCGCGACATCGATTGGCAGAGCACACTCATCGTTCACCTCCCTGGCACATGTATTTGGCCGAGCCCCCAAAGCTCGCATTCGATCGTTCTTGTTGGAAACTTACAGGTCTCATCTCTGCAGTTTCAAGCCTAAAGTGACCAAAGATATGGATTCTCCGAGGTCGACGACCGATCCGCATCGGCTTTCTTGGTAGACTCTTACAAGCGTGCTACATGGACAGGACGCCTGTGTCTCCTATGGGTTCGATGCTGCGGAGGCGCAGTGCTGGTCGATGGCCGGCTTTCGGCAGTTCCGAATTTCAACGAGCAACCTACGCGGTGAAGCGGCTGAAAAAATCAATGGAAAGCTCGGATCCTCCGAGCACGACGACTCATTCCCGCGCGGGCTTTTCACTGCTCGTCTCCAAAGCTTCCGAAGACATCATCTCAATCGTCAAGCAGACCGCGCCCAGTTTGCGGCCATCCGAGCGCCGCGTGGCGGAGGCCGTGCTGGCGGACGTGAATTTCGCGGTGCATTCGGCCAATGGAGCGCTTGCGCGCCGCGCTGGCGTAAGTGAACCGACAGTAACCCGCTTCAGCCGGGCTGTCGGCTGCTCCGGCCTGCGCGAACTGAAGGTGAAACTGGCGCAGAGCCTCGTGGTCGGACGCATCTATCTTGAAGAGCCGCCTCAGGAAGGCGCCGACCGAGGCAAGCCCACTACCTGGCAGTTGATCCTGGAAGACATCCACCGGGCTATCAACAGCGCGGAACGCCAGCTCGTCATCGAGGACTTCGACCGGGCGGCGGAAGCGGTCCGGTCGTGCAGCAAGCTTACCTGTTTCGGTGTCGGCGGCGGTTCAACCATGCTCGCCGAGGAGGCCAAATTTCGGTTCTTCCGGCTTGGAATTGCGGTGTCAAACTACTCGGACGGCGAACTGATGCGGATGGTGGCCGCCAGCCTCGACAAGAAGGATGTGGTGCTGGCGATCTCGATGACTGGCAAACCGCGGGCGATCGTCGAGGCCGCGACCATTGCCAAGGAGTACGGAGCGACAATCATCTCGATCACGAAGCCGAATTCGCCGCTAGCAATGCTCTCCGACATCTCGCTCGGCCTCTATGTGCCCGAAACCCCGAACGCCCTGAAACCCACCGCCGCTCGCTACGCCTTCCTCGCCGCGCTCGACCTCCTCGCTGCCACTTTTGCGTATCGCAATCCGCGCGAGACGCAGGAACGGATGCGTCGTATCAAATATGCCCTCGTGAATGCGGGCAGCGGCGATGCCGATGGACCGCTCGGTGACTAAGTAAGATGAATTACGACTAAATTCTCCCGTGTCCTCGGTTATGCTTCAGAACTTCGACGGCATCCGCACCTTACGCTGCAGAATGTATAGCCGTTGGCTGGTCGGCTCTGGGTCAAAACGGCCGAACTCGATTGCGCGATTTGTTCCGGAACTCCATCTCAAGCGGACGTCGTCGCCGGAGCACGCAGCCCCGCCGTCGTCGTCGTAGAACATGTCGGCTTTCGTATAATCCTGCCGAAGGGCCGATGGCAGAGAAGTCCCAAGATCGGACGTACTCTTGGTCCGCTCTGCGCCAGATGTAGGCAATCACCAGTTGATTTGAGCTCCCGGACTAATCCGCGCGGGCCTGCGCCTTGGAGCGGATGGGCGCCCTCGGCCGGCGCGCCTCGCCGAGCTCCATTACGAAGCGTTGCTCGAGTGAATACCAGGGTGCAGCGAAGCCCAGTTCCGGCGCCGGTTCATCGTGAAGCACGAAGTCCCCGATGAGGGCGCGTGTAACACCGAACTGCACATCGGAATCGATGTGTTCGTCGTCGGGCGCGTAGATCTGCGAAATCAGGGTCTTGTAACCTTGCTTGTAGATCATGAAGTGCAGGTGCGCCGGGCGGTAGTTGTGGCGTCCTGTGGCTTTGACCAGTTCCCCAACTGGTCCGTCGAGTGGGATTGGATAACCCGCCGGTTTGACGCTCTTGAAGCTAAACTGGCCGGCCGAGTCGGTGCTGAAGCGGCCGCGCAGGTTCATCTCGGCTTGCGCGGGGTCTTGGTTTTCATAGAGTCCGTCGGGTGAGGAGTGCCACACGTCGACCTCGGCCCCCTCCACTGGCTGGCCGGAGCCGTCTTCAACGCGGACGTCGACTACGAGGCCCGGCCCGGGTGTGGTCGAGCGGACCAGCGTTGTCCCGCTCTCGGACAGCGGCTGGTCCTCGCGCCAGAACGGGCCCAACATGCTCGCAAGCGTCTCTGTCTGACCGTTGTCGCCGTTGTTGAGCAGGCAGATCAATGCAGACACACCCAGCGAGCCGGCCATCAGCACGACCTCGTTATGTGAGTCCGTGGTGCGTTGGCCCATCGCTGCAATGATCCTCATCGCCTCCTGAAACTCGCGTTCAGTAAGTCGGACTTCGCGCACAAAGCCGTGCAAGTGCCGCACCAGAGCCGCCAAGATTTCCCTCAAGCGCGGATCTTCGGTTCGGCTGAAGGCTTGGAGCACTACGTCGGTGACCGATGCTTGATTTTCGATGATCATTTCTGAACCTATCTCATGGAACCCCCGCCATGCTGCATCCCTGCCATTGGCTGAGCAACTAGAGTTACGACCATGGCGCCCTAACGGGCCCTATGCGACGTGGCGTCAACTCGTGGCGGAGGGCCGTCGGGGCCAGAGCGGGTGGCTTCGCCGACGAGGTGGGCGACGGCCGCCTGCCACCAGCCAGCCGGCTCGTCGAGCCGCACAGGATCGGCATATCGGTCGATGTCGGTGTAGGCCTCCAGCACGATTGCGCCCTCGCGGACACGCATGCAGGTCAGCGTCGGCATGGCATCGAGCAGCGGGCCGAAGCGCCGGTCGGAGTGCAGGAAGCCGCAGATGAAGCGACTTTCCTCGCCGCCGCCCCCATGCTGCAGCACCGAGATGCGCCCGGCCGACGGCCGGTAGATGTCCTAGATCGGCACTGGAGCGAGGCCGGCCTTGCTGGCGAGCACGTGCTGTATGCCGCGCGCGAAAACTACGACGTCACCGGTTTCGAAGGTGATCGGCGCCACGCCGCCCCCGCTCAACGCGCATTGCCCCTGCGTGGCGACATGGAACGGCGTCAGCGCTTCCGCCGGGGAATAGCCGGGAGGCCAGCATCTCCGGCGGCGAGGACAGTATCGCCCAGGGATGCGTGAACTCGGCGCAGAAATGGATGGCCGGACAGGCGCACCACCCGCAGAACCTCGGAAAGAACGTCACCACACCTCCCGGGGACGCGCTAGCCCGCGATGGGGCGGTCGATTTGGCGTCCAGGCAAAGAGAGTGAGGCTTGCAGTCATCGCGTCAAGCGGGCTGTGCAGTCAGACTCAATGCACCGACAACGGATGGGCGCATGGACGCGAGGCTGCAAAAGCGGGTGCAACGTTGCGGCTGGGACAAGGCCGCCGCGCACCACGAGCGGTCTTGGCAGGCTCAGTTGGAGCCGGCGGAGTCCGCCCTGCTCCCGCCGGCGAGGTTCTCGGCACCGATGCCCGAAAAGAAGCTGCGGAGATCTTGCGCGGCCTCATCGAGCGCATCACGGTACGCGATGATCCCAATGGTCACAGGGTCGAATTGACAGTTGTGATATTGTGAAGCTGCTCACCCTGCCAGGGGGAAGCATTGCCGTTCCGTTCGACAGTTCGGTATCGATGGTTGCGGGGGCCCGCTTCAGCCGGCATCGTACAAGTGTTCACATGGTGGCTTGAGAAGGGCTCGCATCCATTTAGGTGGTGCAGTGGCCGCAGCACGTCCATGAGCCGCTGCAGTGCCTCCAATGTGGGTCTTGTCCATGCCCTCATGATATGCACGACCCGGTTGTGTGCAAGTGCAGGGGAGCGCACGCACCTTGGTGCCTGCCGTCGCGGCGGCGGATTACTCGGTGCTGGTGAAATGACCCATGCGGGGGGCAGCGCGAGAACTGTCGATGATTCGTTTTGACCTGAGCAGAGACGTCTAGACGGCCATGAATAGGGCAAAATACCACTACGAGGCGAAGAGGCTTTGCGAATGTATCCGACTTGCAACGATCCGTTCCTTGGCAAGCGCCACGCGTTCAACTAGCGTCCGACTGAGGTTCTTTTTCGGAGGGAGCAAGTCCATGAAATTCGGCTTGGTGGCGGCGGCAATGGTCTGCGCACTTTCGGCGACGGCTCAGGCCGCCGATTGCAGGACGGTTGCAGCCTCCGGCGATAACTTCACCCACGATGCCGCCGTGCTCTTCTCGACAAACGCTCTTAAAAACACGCTCGCTGGGCAAGGTCGCGTGGGAAAGGGGCCAGTGCGCACGACCTGCAAAACAGGCTCGGTGATGACGACGTGTTACTCTTCGCAGATGGCCTGCATAGGCGCAACACCCAAGACCTGCTTAGGCCCTTGGCTGTGCTTCTGACCCCGCAGCTGGGCGCCAATTCGTTGTATTGCGCGAGCACCGAAACATCGCCGGAGTGTGAATCGGCCAGCGCCTGACACGGTCATCGGCGCCGAATTTTGACCCCCGCGTCGAAGCCCTCCGCTGCTGCGCTACGCTACGCAGCTTTGGTCTCCGACGCGCCCTAGACCATCGACAAGCGGGGTCTCGATTGCGCGCCGATCAGGGGTGACGATCCCGCGCCGATTGACATCGTTAGAAGGGCTTCGCCTCGGCGATCGACAGCGGTTTCGGATTGACGAGCGCCGCGCCAGCGCGATGCCCTGCCCGTCGTATGGTGTCGATCCGCTTCGACGGAAAAAGGGTTCTTCCAATCCGAAGTGCCCCGCAAACCGACACTAACTGCAACGCGTGCCTTGTACTTGATCACAATGGCGGCAACTGCGAATTGTGCTGGAGTTGCGGCGAGTGCGAAAAGGCCGGCCAGCTGGCGCGCAGTCATCGCCTACGATTGGGCGAGCTCCACGAGCCGACAGAGCACGCAGTGGCGCGATCCCGCTGCTGCGCCTAAGATGATCGTACAGGTATCATAGACCGAACCAGGGAGACTGTGATGAACAGGCCACTCTTTCCCGCTCTCGCCTGTGCCCTGCTGAGCAGCGTTTCTACCGCCCACGCGCAAGACTTTCCCGAGGGGCCAGGCAAGCAAATCGTGACGGCGGTGTGCGGGGCCTGCCATGACATCAATCGGATCAGGGTCGGATACACGCCGGAAGGTTGGCGCACCGTGATCCGCATGATGCAGAATGTGGAAACGCCGGTGCCGGCAGATCAGTGGGCCGCGGTCACCGAATACCTAACCAAGAACTTTCCGGAACGGCCGCGACCCGCAGCGGTTGTTGTGTCCGGACCCATCGAGGCCGTGATCAAGGAGTGGGCGGTGCCGACACCGGGCTCCCGGCCGCACGACCCGCTCGCGACCAAAGACGGCGCCATCTGGTGGACCGGGCAGCTGGCCAATAGGCTTGGTCGACTTGATCCGAAAACCGGCCAATTTAAGGAATACACACTCAAGACCGCACACACTGGACCGCACGGTCTCACCGAGGACAAAGACGGCAATATCTGGTTCACCGGCAACAGCGCCGCGCTGATCGGCAAGCTCGATCCGAAGACCGGCGAAGTCACCGAACACAGGCTGCCAAATCCCGACGCGAAAGACCCGCATACTCTCATCTTCGATCGCGACGGCATCCTCTGGTTCACCGTACAGCAGGCCAACATGGTCGGCCGGCTTGACCCGAGGACTGGCGAGATCAAGCTGGTCACTTCGCCGACGCCTAAATCGCGCCCCTACGGCATGGCGCTGAACTCCAAGAACGTGGTGTTCTTTGTCGATTTCGGCACGAACAAAGTTGCCAGCATCGACGCGAAGACGATGCAGATTACGGAATACGCGCTGCCCAACGCAGGTGCACGACCACGGCGCATCGCCATCAGTCCGGACGATATGATCTGGTACACGGATTTCGCGCGCGGGTTCCTCGGCCGACTGGACCCTTCCACCGGCAAGGTCACTGAGTGGCCATCGCCGAGCGGTCCAAAATCGGAACCCTACGGCATCGTCTTCACCAAGGGCGCGCTCTGGTACAACGAGTCCGCCGCCAAACCGAACACGATTGCTCGCTTCGATCCAGCGACCGAAACATTCCAGAGCTGGATCATCCCTGGCGGGGGCGACATCGTGCGCAATATGGACGTGACGCGCGACGGCAATCCGGTGCTGGCGAATAGTCTCACGAACGAGGTCGGTCTGGTCGAGATCAAATGAGACGGGCGGGCGCGACCATTGCTGCGATGTCGCGCTAAACCGATGATGCCGGCGGACACGTGAGAAACGCGTGAATGACATGCCAAAGCCGTTGGCGATGGCTGCCGACCATGCCGCCGCCGTGCGTCATGCCTTGCATGAGTATGAATTGCTTTTCCCTGCTGGCGACCGTGCGAAAGAATCGGAATAGCTCTTCCTCGCTGGCGTTACCGTCGTGCTCGGGACGCACCAGGCAGACCGGGCAGGTGAGCTGTGTCGGATCGACCATCGGCATATTGATGGCCATATCGAGGTAGGTCCCGCTCGGAACGCTGTCTCCGAACTGCAGCTCGAAATCGGCCAATGCCTTGACCAAGGCGGGATCAGCTTTGCCCGCGACATCGCGATCGAAGATGTTCTGAACCTGCGCCAGCCCGAACGGCCTGCGTGGATTGGCCTTGTAGAAGTCCACCTGCTTGCGTCTGCGCTCTATCTCAGGGGCGTTCTCTCCGGTGTATGTAAAGGCATGCAGAATGAGCCGCTCCACGCGTTTAGGCTCCGCCATGGCGAAGGCGCCCGCGCGGATAGCTCCCGAGGACTCGCCGAACATGTAGACAGAGGCCTTTCCCGTGACCTGCTCGACGAGCGGTAATGCAGCTTTGAGGTCCTCAACACCGGTCTGAATGCCAGAGTGGCCGGACGTGCGTGCAGAGAACCCATAGCCCTCATGATCCATGGTCCAAACGTCGTAGCCAAGTCCGGCGAAGTGATCCATGGCCGAATAACCTGTGCGCTCTGGCACGATGAGGTCGTAGCTGCCCCGGCTCGAAAACGTCGAGCCGTGCACCAGGAAAAGCACGGGTTTGGTGACCGATCCGCCCGCAATCTGGCGCTTGCGATAGAGATAGAGCTTCAGAGGGCCTTTGCTGGCCCAGTGTTCTTGGGCCTCAATCCTCGACCCTTGGGCCGCTGCGGGCGTGGCACGGAAGGGGCCAGTCAGCCCACCGGCAGCTGCGACTGCAACGGCTTTGACGAGATCGCGCCTGCAAAGGACGTTGCCATCAGATTTTGCGCGTGGTGGCTTCATGACGAGCCTCGCAAATTGTCATTGGGCTGTTGGTGCGGCGTCGCTGCTCAATTCTATGCCGTCGTTGGGCTGGCGACCAGTGCTGTAGTTCGCGCGCAATGGACCGGTCTGCCTAAGCGCGCATTTTCCGAGCCGTACGCTGCGCCGGCTCGGGCGCGGTCTCGCATTATTCCAGCGGTGCTCGCATCACGGCCAATTTCCATAGGTCTGAGTAATTGCGTAACGTTGGTTCGGGTTCCCTGAATATATACGCACTCAGCTTCACACGAGGGCAAACGTGGCAGCTGACCATACGACAGCGATTTTCGCGGCTGAGTTGATCCTACTGCTGTTCTTCGGCCGGATGCTAGGCGAGGTGATGAGCCGGGTCGGTCAACCGGCCATCTTCGGCCAATTGCTGGCAGGCGTGGTTCTTGGACCTTCGGTGTTTGGCGCTCTGATGCCGGAACTCCGGCAGATTATTTTTCCAGGCACACCCGCGCTCAAGAGCATGATCGATGCCGTATCCCAGATCGGCATCCTGCTTCTGCTTCTTCTCACCGGCATGGAAACCAATCTCTCACTCGTGAACCGCAAGCGACGTGCAGTGATTTCGACGTCGTTTTTCGGCATCGCCGTTCCGTTCGTATGTGGTGTTCTGTTGACCTACGCCTTGCCAAAGGAGTTGATCCCGTCTCCCGAAGCGCCACTTGTCCGACGTAGCCAACCCACGCGTCGTAGCCCATGGCGACGGCAAACCGCGCCGTGCCGGTGGCCGTCACGAACAGCGACAGCACCATGAAGGCACCAACCACGAGACCGAGCCCAATGATGGTAGGCCACCCAGCACGTCGGTACGGTCGACGCATGAACTTCCCTCTGCTTGCGCGCGTCGGCTGCGCGCCCAGGAGGCTTACCGCTATTCGCCCCGTTTGCAACAGTTGACCGACCGACCGCGGTTGAGTCTACGGGACGCTCATGTCGGTCAGCTGGTTACACAAGGGCGGCCGTTTGGGTTCGAGGCTAACCTGGCGCCGCGGAGGCCAAACACCGCTGGGTGATCGGACGGCGCGGTGGCAAACGCACAACAGCGCGCGACCGGCCAGCGGGACGAAGCGCTGCTGTCGTAGGTCGCCTCGACGGCCGGTCGAGCTTCATCGTGTTGGCGACATAAGCCTGCCCTTTGCTGCGGGTTGGCTGTGGGAGTGGGCGGCGACGCAGGAAGCCTGTCCCACCCTGCCACACGGCAACCGGACCTTTACCCCAGAAGCGTCCCACTCCGAACGTACTGCGACCGTGATCATCGTGACCATTCCGGTCGGCTTTCGCATACGTGAGGATCAATCAATGGTTCCTTCTCTCTCGCGGCTTCGTGCACATTCCTGTCACATCGCGGCAAAGACGCTCGTGGTTCTCACGCTTGCCCTCACGGCGATGCCGGCTTTGGCGGGAGATCTCGCGCTCAAGCGTGTCATGTTATCGGTGGGCGGCGTAGCGTATCTCGAATACGAGGCGCAGGTCACCGGCAATGCCGAGCTCACCCTCGACGTGCCGCTAACCCAGGTCGACGATGTGCTCAAATCGATCGTGATCTACGACAGTCAGGGCGGCGTCGGCAGCGCGCAGCTGGCAGGTCGCGATCCTCTCAATCAGACATTCAAGGATTTGCCATTCAACCAGAATGCACTCAACTCTCCTGCAGAGCTTCTTAACGCGCTGCAGGGAGCAGAGATCAAGGTCGGCGCCAGTCATGCAATGGTCGGCCGGGTTCTGAGCGTGGTGCCTGAAACGCTCGAGCTGCGCGATCGGGCGACCACCAAGCGCACGCGCGTCAGTCTGCTGACCAGCAGCGGCCTGCAGCAGTTTATCCTTGAGGATATCGACAGCGTAAGCTTCGTAGATCCGGCCTTGCAAGCCAAGGTCGACAAGGCCCTGAGCGAGATCTCGCTCCATCGCGCCAAGGATCGTCGGCAGATTGTGCTGGCATCCAAGGGCACCGCCGCGCGTACTGTGCGCATCGGCTATGTCGTCGAGGCCGCGCTGTGGAAGGCCAATTTCCGCCTGACCTTGCCGCAAGACGTGAAAGCGCCCAAGGCACATTTGCAGGGCTGGGCCGTGCTTGAGAATATGACCGGCCAGGACTGGAAGGATGTCGAACTCACCTTGCTCTCGGGCAACCCGGTAAGTTTCCGGCAAGCGATTTACGAGGCCTATTATGTCGCCCGCCCGGAGGTGCCGGTCGAAGTGCTGGGGCGGCTTCTGCCCAAAACGGATAACGGTGTCTTGATGCAAGAGGGTGCAGTTGCGCGTGATCGCGCGAGATTGGGGGGAGGCGATAAATTTCGGGCCGACGAATTGGGCAGGGCTCCCGCAGCGGAGCGCCCCAAGGCGCTGCCGTCCACTATCGCCGATGTCCCGATGAATATGCAGACCTTCCAAGCGGGCGAGGCCGGCATCATCGAAAAAGAGCCGCTGGTTTCGCGCGCCGCCAATACCGCGGAAGCCGAGGAAGGGGCCACCCAGGTCGCTTTCCGGATTCCCGTCGGTATCAACATCGGCAGCGGGCAATCGGCGCTCGTGTCGATCTTCGAGGGCGACGTACTGATCGAGCGGCTTTCCCTCTACCAATACAATACTAGTTCGACCCGCCCCTTCGCGTCCTTGCGCCTGCGCAATACCACGACAACCGCCCTGCCATCGGGCGTTCTGACGCTCTACGAACACACCAGCGGCGGCGTCACCTATGTCGGCGATGCGCGGATTTCCTCGTTTCCGGCCGGTGAAAGCCGTCTGGTGAGCTATGCGGTCGACGACAAGACCAAAGTCGCGAAGGAGCCGCAATCCACCCGCGCCATCAGCAAGGGCGCGATCGCCCAGGGCGTGATGGCGCTCACCCGCACCCAACGACAGGCCACCATCTATCGGATCGTGGCGCCAGCCAATGAAGCGCGGCGGCTGGTCCTCGAGCATCCGAAGCCGGACGGCTGGAAATTGGTCGAGCCGACCAATGCCGAACTCACCGCGTCGGCCTATCGTGTCAGCGTTGACCTCGAGCCCGGCGAAACCAAGACTGTGACGATTGCCCTCGAGGCGCCGGTAGTCGAGAGCGTCGCTGTCGCCAACATGTCGAGGGAACAGATCGCCGAAGTCAACGATACCCAAGGAATCGATTCCGGAATCAAGCGCGCTTTCGTCGATCTGGCGCGGCTGCGGCGCATCCTCGCCGACAAGCAGGCCGCGGAAGCTGAGTTCAAAACCAGGGTTCAGGCTCTCACCTCCGACCAGGCCCGCATTCGCGACAATATTGCCCGCATCGACCGCGACAGCCCACTCTACAAGCGCTACCTCGAAAAGCTCAGCACGCAGGAGAGTGACTTCGAGGCGCTTCAGGTCGCCGCCGAAAAGGCCGCGCGCGAGACGCGGGAAGCGAGCGCGGCCGTCGACAGTTTCATCGCCGGACTCACCGTCTAGGGATCGCACGGCTCCGGGGCGATGTGTATCCGCTGACATCCGGTTGATCCGGGGCAGGTTATGATGCGCCGGGTGAGCCCCGAAGCGCGAATATTCGCCACGTTTGAACAGGTGTTGGCTAATCGCCTGCATGAGCTCCAGGGCGACGCTCACTCATCGATCAACCGTCCGCGCAAGGGTGGCTGTTTGGGTTTGAGGCTACCTGGGTCGCCCTCAAGCCAAACGCCACTGGGCGATCGGACGGCACAACGGCAAAGGGCACAGCGAGATCGGGAGCCGACCGTGAGAGGCCAAAGCGCTAGATCAGTTGTAAAATCTTCGTCTCACGGCGCTATTCATCCGAACCGGTTGGTCGTAGGCGCCATGGCCACTTAAGGTTCGGCCTCCCATTTGGCGCCGTGTGTTGAGAGATTGTGAAAACCACGAGGCCCCCCTCGCTGTTTTGCGCCGCCCCGATTGCTGCCCTCCATGCACAGCGGCGCAATCGCCGGAGGCAGAGCAGACGCCGTTACGGGAGAGCCGATGTTGCGCCGTCAGACTGACAACCGAGGCGGCGGTTCATCCGTGGGCGGTCACCTCGCTCGGAGCGCGGCGTCTGGCGCAAGGACCAACTCTGCGTCGGCTGGCCAGCTGAGGATCAGCCTGACCTGATGTCGAGGCGGCACGACGTCCGCTTTACCCTCAAGAACAGACATGGTCGCCGCGCGCGTCTTCCGTCCGTTTTGCGCCATCAACTGACAATGCCGGCGATCTGGTCGGAAGCATTCACAATGCCTGCACCCCATCCGACACTTTTCTGGCAGACCCAATTGCGAGCTTGGTCAGGCGCGCCAAATCTGCTGCATCGACCTCCTTCTTGAGGCAGACCAGCACTAGTGATCCGACCACTGTCTCCGGCGCAACGGAGATCGGTGCTGCGACGCCAACAAGGTGTTTGTTGATGTCGCTGGCGATCACGACGCAGCGCGCGGGTGGCAGAAAGCGTCAGTTCTGTCTGGGTCGAAGCTGACGTGACTTCGGCGCTTGACCGACGTCCGATTTGCCCTCGAAAGCTGTCGGCGCCCCCACGAGTGCGGGGTGCTTGAGGGGGCGCCGGATGGCCCATGCTCGTCAGCGCAGTAGGCAGACGAAGATTTGCTTGGGACGACCATAACTACCATTAGCTGGTAAGCGCTATCAATCGGCGTCGGCTGGTACTTTCGAACCAGTACTTTTGTACCATCTGTAAATCGGCCAGATCCTACGATGAGCAGTTGCGAGATCGGCACCTCGCTGTGCCTACATGCAGTCGGATGAGAAAAGGCCTTGTGTCCGTGCCGAACCGTTGCGCTTGAATCAGGAGTTCACTGCCAACACTTGAAGCTGTGTCAGCTCACCTTCTCCGGTTTCTGAGTCCTCTTTTCAGTCGAGCCGCGAAGCGGTCGACGTCTGATGCGGGTCAGAAGCGGACCAGGCAATGACTGTCGAGCATGTCCGCTTGGCCCCTGAAAGCAGACGTATCAGGACCGCCCACGTTTGCAATCGCGGCCGCGGTTTGGGCGTTGCGCGCACCGAGAGCCGCAAACCTTCGGCTGGCCCCAGGCTTGGTGCTCTGGCAGGATGTCATCTGGAGAGCCGACCTCATGTCGGGCCGAAGCGCGTCGGTGGCGGCCTACCTAGGCTACGGTCCAGCACACACTGCTTGCGATAGGCGCCGGGGTAACGCCCGGCCTCTCCATTCGAGCGTTGTCTGACTGACTATTCGAGCGTGCGAATGGCAACCATCAAGCCGGAACGCCTGCTGTCTGATCTACGGACCTTTGCAGCGTTCGGCGCTTACAAGACGGGCGTACATCGCCCGACCCTCTCCGCCCAGGACATCGCTGCACGAGAATGGTTCGCGGAACGCATGCGAGAGGCAGGGCTCGATGCCGAGATCGACGGCATCGCCAACGTTTTCGGCAAGTGCCATGCGAGCGGTCGCAAGGTCCTCTCGGGATCGCACCTTGAAAGCCAGAATCATGCGGGCTGGCTCGATGGGGCACTGGGCTGCGTCTATGCGCTGGAAGCTGCAAGAGCCATCTCAGAGGACCCGGCAATGCGGCAGGTCGGTGTCGACGTCGCCGTCTTCAGCGACGAGGAGGGGCATTTTGGCAGCTTCCTCGGCAGCCGCTCTTTCACAGGTGTGCTTGACGAGAGGGAAATAGATGGCGCGACCAATCGCGTCACCGGTTTATCGCTACGTCAGGCACTCGTACCGGCCGGCTGGGCCGATCGTCCGCGGCATGTGATCGATCCTTCACGTTACGCCGCCTTCCTCGAAGCGCATATCGAACAAGGCAACACGCTTGAGAACGCCAACCTCAGGATCGGCATCGTCACCGCGATCGTGGCCATATGGCAGTACCGGTTCACGGTTGTCGGTGAGCAAAACCATGCTGGAACGACCTCAATGGCGCGCCGCCGCGACGCCGGCCTCGAGCTGGTGCGGTTCTTGAGAATGATCGACCAGCGCTTTCCTGAGATCTGCGGACCGCACTCGGTCTGGACTACGGGCCGCATAGATCTGGACCCCGGCGAGAAAAGCATCATCCCAGGCAAGGCCGAGGCGTTATTTCAACTGCGCGACGCCGACCAGGCCGTGCTCGACCGGTTGGACTCCGCTCTCAACGATCTCGCGCAAATAGCCAACGATGGCGGACGTTGCAGGCTGACGGTTGAGCGATTGAGCGCGAGCACGCCCGCCCTAATGGACGGGGCGCTTCAAGCGGCACTCGAACGCGCCGCCGAGAGACGCGCGCCCGGCCAGCACATCCGCATGCCCTCCGGCGCCGGACACGATGCGCAGTGGCTTGCGCGCAAGCTGCCCGCGGCCATGCTGTTCATACCGTCAATCGGCGGCATCAGCCATCACTGGACGGAGAACACCAGCGACGCGGACATCGTGCTTGGCGCGCAGGTGCTCGTCGATGCCATTGTCGACGTGCTGCAAAGCTGAGTAGACGCCCGGATATGGTAGTCGCGATGTCATGGCGGCGGTCGTTCGGTCGGGCCGCGCCCTCGCGTACGGCTACCTCCCCGGGGTGAGGCCCGCCCCCTCTGATCTACTCCCATGAGCCTAAGGCTATGCCGGATAGATGTCTGCTTCATTGAGCAGACTGCATTTGAAGAGCGAGAACTCCTCTAGGCCGCCGCCGCCGAAGTTGCCGAGTTCCCGTTTGCCACCGTACCGTCCGATCGCCCAGCAGCGTTTCGCCTTCATGGCGCCCCAGGTGGCCTCGCACTGAAAGGGCCGCCCTTAGTGAGACGGTCGATCGATCGGTGGAGTCGTCCTTGAAATGCTGCGATCGGACCGGCAACGGACCGGCAAACGCGGAATAAATCCGAAAAAGGCCGCCAAATGATTGAAAGTATTGGTTGCGGGGGCTCGATTTGGGCGAAAGCACACCCCCATAGATTTTGTGATGGTCGGATAGGCCGTCGCCATGAAACACCAATTCGAGCGCGGGCGGCCCAGTATCGACGTTTCCGAAAAACTGCCCGAGGAACTGCGCGGGGCGCTTACAAACGACAAGTATAAACAAGCAGTTGAGGAAGCGGCAGCGAGGACCGCGCGCACGCCAAAAAATCTTCGACCGGCAGTAAAAGAGCATGCTTCTCTTAAGGCGGCGCGAGATCCTCGGTTATCACGCGCTGATCTCGCCGTCTTCACGGACATCCTGTCTCGGGTGCACTGGAGGGACGGTCTGGCAATCTCCACTCTGCAAAAGACCGCGGAGCGAACGGGCGTCACCCTGCGAACGGTGAACAGGCGCTTCAAGCGCCTCGCGTTCTGTGGCCACATCGCTCGGTGGACTGAAAGGCAATCTAATAGCGACCATCGCCCGGGAAAGATCGCCCTGCCACATCTAAATGGCGACGCATGGCGCGAGCATGCCGAACAGAACCGAAATGGGGGTAATGGTTTGCTTGTCACTAGGGGTAGTGACAAGCAAACCACTAGGGCTAGTGACACCGTTGTCCCTCTCTCCTTTGTACGTTCCCCCTATGCAATTTCTCCCTGTGAAGAAGCGCGAGAAGAGAAACGACTTACGGGGGAAGCGCAGCAAGCGGCAACGGCAGCTTCCACCAACAACCGAGCGCAGCCGGCGGGACGGGCTAGGCGGCCTCCGAGCAAGCGCCCCTTGAATGATCAAGCTCAACAACCACCGCCGAGCTTGCGGCCAAGCGCCAAGACCATCGATGGCGTGCGCAGGCATGCCATAGCTCTCAGCTACGACCCGGACACGGCGGTGACCAGCACGTGGGCTCTGTACAACATCGGCGATATTGGCTGCGGAAAGGCGCCCGACGAACGCTTCTTCGCGTGCTGGAACGCCCAACTTGCGGGCGCGGCGAGGCAACGGCCAGCCGCAGGGTTTCGCTCGTTAGGCTTCGTTGCCAGTCGCGCACTTGACAGGCTTGCCTGATGCGCACAGCACCGCCTCTTCCTTCCCTCCGAAGCCCATGCAACCGCAACGCAATCGGAGAAGGTTCGCGTCACCTGCCGCGATGGCCGGGCCATCCGTTCACGTGCAGACTGTCGGTCAGGCGCTTCGGGGCCTCATCCAATCACCTTGCGCTCGATATCGCACGAGGTGCCAGGCGGACCATTCGTCAAACGATGCAGCCGGACCACGGTTGCTGGGTTGGAAGCCCCTGCCTGAGGTTAGCGCACAGACCGCTAGGCTTTGCCGCAACGTCAGCTCCAGGACGGTCGATCGGGAGTTGGCCGTTACCCTTGCCTAGGTCGGAACAAGCGCCCGCCTACGGAGAGGTTTATGGGTCGATGCAACTCGGATTACCGTCGGTCTCGGCGATAAGCAGAGCGTCAGGAAGCGGTACCTGTACAGGACAGCGCGACGTCAGATGCGCATGTGGTGCGAGCTGATGTCTGACGAACTCATCGGCTCGATAGACCGGATCTGATTAATCAGCTTGCGAAGGCACCCAAAGGCGAGGCAACAACGAAGCGCATCGAGGCATGCCCTAACCTCTTGTTCTGTCGTATAAAATAATCTCAACAAGGTGGGGGTAGGTCAAAAGCTGGTGCCTATTCCATTAGACCGGCGCGGGGTCCGTTGCGAAACTAAACGGGAAGAAAAAAGATTTTGGGACGAATGTTCGGCGGCAGCGCGGCAGAATTGGCGCTTTCGCCTAACTCAAGGTGATACGGCGACCGCTGGCGCCCTATGATACGTCCGTTCGTCGGGACAGACAGGACGTAAGCCGACTTTCCATCCCACGTCCGCTTCGACGCCAAGCAGCCGTCGCAGGCTGATAGGCCGCTCCAACATCGTCGTTTGCTTTGCAGCGATAGCGGACTTCAAGGTGGTCGCCCGCTGTCCGATGCGACGCAAATTAGGAGTGGCCGCTATTGTCCCGGAAGCTGACGTCAGCCGAATGACGCAAAGTGCCAATAGCTGCCTTTAATCCGAGAGGCTCGTGGTTCCGACTTTTTTTGAAAGCCGCGTTTCGACGACGCGCGAAAGAGTTTATTTTACCGCGCCGCCGGTGATGCCTGCGATAAAGCGGTCGAGAAACAAGTTGTAGGCGATCGCCACCGGCACCGCGGCGAGCAAGGCGCCGGCCATGATCTCGCCCCAGAAAAACACATCGCCGCGAACCAGATCGGTCGTTACGCCAAGAGTGATCGGCTTTTGGTCCGACGATGATACGAAGGTCAGCGCATAGACGAATTCCTGCAGCGTCAGTGTGAAGGTGAAGATCACCACCGTGAGGATCGCCGGCAGCGACAGCGGAACCGCCATCTTGATGAAGGCACCGAACAGGCTGCAACCGTCGACGATCGCCGCCTCCTCGATCTCGACCGGCAGCGCCTTGAA
>Ga0075367_10000194_pt1 | contig 20030 bp, 16 predicted proteins | sample EndMethybrTD3032_FD_71399 | JGI IMG/M metagenome (GOLD analysis project Ga0075367, IMG submission 71399) | Populus endosphere microbial communities from Tennessee, USA - Endosphere MetaG P. TD hybrid TD303-2 | ecosystem: Host-associated > Plants > Roots > Endosphere | place: USA: Tennessee... | reverse complement strand
AACATGTCGAGCAAGCAGGGCCTCGAACTCATCGTCGACGCAGCGCGCGCATTGAAGGACGAGCCGAACCTGCGCTTCATTCTGTGCGGCGAAGGCCCGCAGAAAGCCGCACTGCAGGCGATGGCTGCGGATCTCCGCAATGTCCACTTTCTCGGCCTGCAACCGAACGACCGCTTCGCGCAACTGCTGATCACTGCGGACATTCACATTATCGCGCAACGGGCCGAGGCTGCCGACCTCGTCCTGCCGTCGAAGCTCGGCGGCATTCTCGCTTCCGGCCGGCCTCTGGTCGCCATGGCGGCGCCAGGTACCGGGCTGTCGAACGAAGTCGAGGGTGCAGGATTGGCCGTGCCGCCCAGCGACGCCTATGCGTTCGCGCAGACGTTGCGCAAACTGTCGGCTGACGGCGCGATGCGCGACACACTCGGCGCTGCCGCGCGAAAGCGCGCGGAAGCGCGCTGGGATCGCGCGGCGATCGTGAAAATTCTCGAGGGCGAGTTGACGGAAGTTGCGGCGAAAACCAGCCGCGCGTGAAACTGCTTATGCGTGGGCGGTTTTGAGAAGCTCTTCGAAGTAAACGATGGTCTTCTTAAGACCTTCCTTTAACGGAACCTTCGGCTCCCAGCCTAGCGTGCCCTTGGCTTTTGAAATGTCGGGTTTGCGCTGACGCGGATCGTCCGCCGGCAGCGGCTTGTGGACGATCTTCGAACGCGAACCGGTGAGGTCGATCACGTTCTGGGCGAGTTCCAGCATCGTGAATTCGCCCGGATTGCCGAGGTTGATCGGGCCGGTCACATCATCAGCACTCTTCATCAGGCGGACAAAGCCTTCGATCAAATCGTCGACATAACAGAAAGCGCGAGTCTGCTGGCCGTCGCCGAACACCGTGATGTTCTGCCCCTGCAGCGCCTGCACGATGAAATTCGATACCACGCGGCCGTCATTCGGATGCATGCGCGGGCCGTAGGTATTGAAGATGCGCGCGACCTTGATGCGCAGCTTGTGCTGGCGCCAGTAATCGAAGAACAGCGTTTCGGCGCAGCGTTTGCCCTCATCGTAGCAGGAGCGAATGCCGATCGGATTGACGTTGCCCCAGTAATCCTCGGTCTGCGGATGCACGGATGGATCGCCATACACTTCCGAGGTCGAGGCCTGCATGATCTTCGCGCGTAGACGCTTGGCAAGGCCGAGCATGTTAATCGCGCCATGCACGCTCGTCTTGGTCGTCTGCACCGGATCGTGCTGGTAATGCACGGGCGAAGCCGGGCAGGCGAGATTATAAATCTCATCGACTTCGATATAGAGCGGGAATGTCACGTCGTGACGGATCAGCTCAAAACGCTTGTGGTCGAGCAGGTGTTCGATGTTGCGGCGCGCGCCGGTGAAAAAGTTGTCGAGGCAGATGACTTCCGAGCCGTCCGCCAGCAGGCGTTCGCAAAGATGCGAGCCGAGAAAGCCGGAGCCTCCCGTCACCAATATACGCGTTTCAAGATGCATTACGCCGTCCCTGATGGCCCAAGCGGGCCTGCCAACCAATCAAACTTGCCGACTGAATTTACCAACGTATGACAGCCAAAGCACGCCGGAGCGTGCCCACGGAGCCTGAGATGCCGCACAGGGTTAATTCGGTCAACACCTATCGCGCTTTTAGGCAATCGGCCCGCTTTAGCGGGCCTATTCGCGATAATTTTCGGGCTCGCGAGCTAATGGCACAGCACTCGCACGGCGGCCGACCAGCCGGGTTTGGCTTGTCGGGTTTCCTCGTGTAAACCAGCGCCCATCAGACTCTACCTACACATCTGCAAGGACTTTGCGATCCGGTGAACACTTCCCGATTGCGCCACATCCTTTTGTCCTTCACCACTGGACAAGGCGCCCTGCAAGCGATCCAGATCGTTTCCGGCTTCGTGCTGGTCCGCTACATGGACGTGCACGAATACGGGGTAGCGGCGTTTCTGCTCGCCATGCAGGCCGCCGCTTCGGTTCTCAGCGATGTCGGATTGCGCCACGGCGTCATTGCCACACTCGGGGCAGATTCCGGAAACCGCGCGGCGCTTGGCAATCTGGTCCGAGCCGCATTTTATCAACGGACGTTCAACGTCGCGCTGGTCAGCGTTGGCGTCATTGCCGCTTTCTGGGTTTTTCATTCCCGGCAGGGCCTGCCACTTCCGCTCGCGCTTACGCTGGCGGCGACAATCATTCTCACCACGCATTTTAATAGCTGGAACATGTATTTTTCGTTGCCGTGGATTCTGAGCCACAACATGACAGCCTATTACCGGCCCCAGATTATTTTTCAGGCAGCCCGGCTCATCCTCATATTCGTCTTCATTGCGTCGGGTACGCTTGGCGTTCTGACCTTGGCCGTCGCCAATCTGCTTGCCCTTCTCGGAAACGGAATTTGGTATCGCCACAAATCGAAACCGCTCATGGAGCTGCCGGCAAAGCCGAGTGTGGCCGACATCAAGCGGCTACGAAGGTATATTTTTCCACTCGCACCGGCAGAGATTTTCTGGGCGGTGCAGGATCAGATTCCGGTTTTCCTGCTGACGATCACGGGTGGAACGACAAATCTCGCGCATGTTTTCGCGCTCGGACGGCTTGGTGTCGTTTTTCAATTTTTCGGCGCCGCGACCACGACCCTGGCGATGCCCTGGCTAGCACGTACTTCGCACGAAGAACTCGCCAAGCGATACGCGGTCGTATTCGGCTCAGCCGCAGCGCTCGCGGGCGCAGTTGTACTTGGATCGGTTATCATCCCCGACGTCTATCTTTGGATTCTCGGCGACCAGTACCGGCACCTGTACACAGAGCTGAGACTCGCCATCGGAGGGGCGTCGGCACTGTTCCTCTACGGCATTTTGTACCACATTAACAATATCAGAATGTGGATGTGGGGATGGAGTGGGATTTCGTATGTGGTGATTGTCCTAGGAATTCAGGTTGCATGCATTCTGCTGCTGGATATGTCCGACACAAAAAATGTCTTGCTGATGTCCCTACTAGTTGGAACTGGAGCGCTATCGCTACAATTTCTCCACACGTTTCTGGGATTTTCGCTTAAGAACAAGATGCAGCGCTAGACCGATGTCCTGGCGTGGTACGGCTGCGCCTTTTTTAGCGCACGAGAAAATAGTTCGCGATCTTCGTGGTGTGCACTTCCGTTAGCCGACTGATGGCCCAGGCATACAGGATCGCCAGCAACGCGACGCCGAGGGCGATCAGTGCGTGCCCGATATCGGGCTGCCACCGTGCGCCGCCATTCCAGATCACCGCCGCTTCAAGAAACACCAGCGGTGGCAGGTGTACGAGATAAAGCGTATAGGAAAACCCCGCGATGCCGCGACTAAAGCCGGAGAAACGGCCTGCAAAAGCCGAAACGGATTTCCGGCTCGGCGGCCAATTGGCCAGCATGTAAACCAGAGCGGCAATTGCGACCGCCATGACTGCGTCCGACCCAAAAACTGAAACTGCCAATTTTCCGCGCACCACGAGCAACAACAGACACGAGGCGAGGACAACGACGAGAGCACCACGGCGAACTACAGGATTTTCTTTCGGCAGTGGCAGAACGACAACGAGCGCGCCGAGCAGCCAGATAGAAAAGTAAGCGAAGATTGTCGGCCCGACGAAAATCGAGATGACGACGAATGCGGCGCCGAACAACACACGCAAGACCAGATTCAAACTTGCGTAAAAAAAGAGCGCGGCGCATGGGAACATCACATAAAACCAGAATTCATAAGACAGGCTCCACAACGGGCCGTTCGAGCCGAACGTCGGCGACCATACTTCCTGAAGAAATAATGCGTTTGCGAAAAAGGTCTGCACATTCAGACGATCCTGCACCGCATGCGGGACAATGTGCCGGTAATCAGGATCTGCCCAATAAATGCCGCTGGTCCCGAACAGCTTGATGCCGGCAAGATCAATCAGGCCGCCGATGACAAGCGCCGGCAGCAACACGACATACAGCCGGGCAAAGCGCCGCGTCATGTAGGGACGCCACTGCCACGAACCATCCGCCAAGGCACGCATCACGCTGCCCGCGATGAAATATCCGCTGAGTACGAAAAAGACGACAACGGCCTCGTGCCCGAGGCTGGTCAGGAAATAAAGTGCCTTGGTGACGAGCGTTGGATTTGCTACTTCGCCAAACGGTACAAAGAAAAGGCCGCGCAGGTGGCCAATCATGACGAGAACCGCCGACAAACCGCGCAGGAAGTCGAGATAAACCGAGCCGCGTTCGGACAGGCGGTGTGTAGAAATTGCCAGTTTCAGGGAGGCACCGAAGGACTGCATGAAACGGTCGGCTTCCAGATCGAAAAAGCAAAGATGGCTATGAGGCCACCGCGTCTTTATAAGGTAGTTTGCACGTCAACAACGTCTTTCGTAGAGCTCAAGGCGCACCGATACGTATAAGCTGGCAATTCCGGATAGTTAATGCCGCCAAAATGACCATTCAGCGAATTGTTCTGGCATGTACTGGCCTCGAAGAAGGCCGCGACGGCGTCGGTGATTATTGTCGAAAACTTGCGGCCACGCTGCACGCCGCAGGAATCGATTGTGCCCTCCTGGCGCTGAACGACCAGTTGATCGAGCACCATCAAAGTTCTGCACTCGACGGCGGCGCCACGCCCGTGCTCCGCCTGCCCCGTCGCTTGCCGCGTCGCGAGAAACTCGAAGCTGCATCCAAATTCATTGCCGATTTCAAACCGGACGTGGTTAGCCTCCAGTTCGTCAGCTACGGATTTAACAGAAAGGGCGTTGTCCTTCCTGATATCGGCTGGCTCTCGGAGTTATTTTCTCCCTATCGGCTGGAGTTGATGTGCCACGAAGTGTGGCTCGGCACCGAAATGCACCCGACGCTAAAACGCAGGGTCGTCGGCACGATTCAGCGCGAAGCCATTCGCCGGCTCATTGCCCGCCTGAAGCCCGCCGCCGTGCACACGACCAACATACGTTACGCGTCTCTCTATGAATCAATCGCCGTACGAGCCCAGCTTCTTCCTCTTTTTGGCGCTGTTCCGGTGACGAACACTGATGGATCTGGCTGGGTGCTGCCGGCGCTCCGCAACCAGGGTTTCCCCGATATCGCAAATGACCGCGGCCGTTATTGGCTGTTCGGGATGTTTGGCGGAACCGTTCTGCGATGGCCGTTTACCGGAATTTTTAACCGGTTGTCCGACATTGCGCAGCGGGAAAATCGTATTCCGGCACTTGTTGCTTTCGGCGTGATCGGCGCGCAGCCGGAAAACATCGTCGCACAATGGCGCGCCTCGTGCCCGGCCATGCATTTTGCCTGGATCGGACGGCAACCGGCGCAGGCCGTTTCCGAAATCATGAACGCCGTGGATTTCGCAATCAGTTCGCATGAGAACTATGCCATCGGCAAAAGTAGCGCCGCCGCCGCATTTCTCGAACATGGTGTCCCCGTGATCACAAACTGGGGCTACGATCCGAACTTCCCGGTCGTCGTCGAGGCGCCGTTCGACCGGCTAGTCTGGCGCGATGACGACGCGCTGGAGCAGCGGCTGCTTCATCCGCCGGTACGCACGCGTATGTTCGACAGGGCCGACCAGATCGCGCGCCGTTTCCTCGACGATCTTCAGAAAATTGATACAGCGCCATTTATTGAAAATCGCTGATTTTCGCTGTGAGAACTAACGCCTCAGTTGCTTATCCAGCACATTCAACGCGAGAATGATTTCGGCCGTCGTTCGTTGCAACGCGTAATAGATGCCCGCGCGACCGTCGAGAATGAGCCGCTTCCCGAACAGGCAATAGAAGAACACGACCAGCCACGCGATCGCGGGGTATTTCCGCAGCCGGTCGATCATGTCGAGATTTAACGTCTGCGCTTCGGACAGTTTCTGCGCTTCCGCCGCCATGTACTTGTCTTGCGACGACAGCCAGCGACTGATCGGCTTGCGGTCGTCGTGACAAACGTGCCCCTCAAGCACGACGCCACGGCCGGTGAATTCGGGGCGTTCCGTGTGGCCATCCTGTACGAAGCTCACCTGCCCGCGCCGGAAAAGCTTGTAGCTCGTCGGATAAAGGCTCGCGCGCAACCGCTTGCCATAGATACAATAGACGAAATTGACCGCATAAGCGCCGACATCTGACGGCGGGTCGAGCTTTGCAAGCTCCTCGATCAAATCATCGTCAAGAATGTAATCAGCGTCGAGCCGCAACAGCCAGCCGGTTTCAATTCCCGTCTCTCGAACCGCAAAATTCCACTGGGCGGCAAGCGAGACGAAACGGTGGACGATCAGTTCAGCATTGGGAAACGACTTCACGATCGCGGCGGTTTCATCCGTGCTTTCGCTGTCGACCACGATCACACGCCTGGCCCAGGTCAATCGCTCCAGCGCGCGGCGGATATTGGGCGACTCGTTATAGGTGATGATTACCGGTGTAATGTCAGCCAACATGCCAGCGAACGTCTCCAGCCGCCATCACTGCGCCCGGCCAATATCGGCGCGGGTGATGAGCATAAACCATGCCCACCCAGTTCCGCAGGCCATCCTCGGATTTTAGCGCAGTCTCTTCGCGCTGAGTCTGTACATTTTACTTAGCTGCGCGCGCAACCCGCTGGGACCAATTCGGAATTATGAATACAATGGATTTTGAGTTTACATCGTAGCAACACCATGCGATCCATAAAAGCATCATTGCCGCTGCATTTCTGGAGCATAGTATGCCTGCGATTACAAGCTCGGCCATCGATCCCAGATACCCGCCGACGGCACAATCTTCATCTGATCAACTTGTCCGGCGCGAGGACATAGCCCTTGAGCAGCGACTCCTTCACCTCCGAGGGCGGAAGCTTGTCGTCAACCGAGGCGAGCAAATTGCAAGACGGTTGATCAGAGATCATCAGCATTCCCACCATGGCTAAAACAGCGCTCATATTTGGTATCAGTGGTCAGGACGGAGCCTATTTGGCAAAGTTTCTCCTTGAGAAGGGATACTCCGTCTCAGGAACGTCGCGCGACCGCGAGAGCATTAGATTTGAGAATCTCAGGCGTCTCAAGATATTGGATCAAGTTACACTGCGGACAGCCAGCCTCGCCGATTTTCGCAGTGTCGTACAAGTAATCAAAGAGGCCAATGCGGACGAAATCTACAATCTTGCCGGACAGTCTTCCGTCAGCCTCTCCTTTGATCAGCCCGTAGAGTCGATTGACAGTACGGTGAACGGCACCATCAGCATCCTGGAGGCCATGAGATTCCTCGCCTCCAAGGCGCGCCTCTACAACGCTTCGTCAAGTGAGTGCTTCGGGAACACCGTCGACGGTCCGGCAAACGAACAAACGTCATTCCGGCCATGCAGCCCGTACGGAATCGGCAAAGCCGCTGCGCAATGGCTGGTCTCGAACTATCGGGAGGCCTATGGCCTATTTGCCTGCTCCGGAATCCTTTTCAACCATGAATCACCACTACGACCCGCGCGCTTTGTCACCAAGAAAATCATTCAGGGCGCATTTGATGTCGCTGAGGGAAAAATAGAAGCTCTGTCACTTGGAAATCTGGAAATTGGACGCGATTGGGGATGGGCACCCGAGTATGTGGATGCCATGTGGCGTATGCTTCAATTTGACCGGCCTGAGGACTTTGTTATTGCGACAGGTCAGATGCGCCGGCTTCAGGATTTCGTCGATTTAGCATTTTCGTCAGTTGGATTGGATTGGAATCAGCACGTAAAAGTCAGCCCAGGTCTCCTGCGGCCGCTGGATATCAGGATGAGCGTCGGAAATGCCGACAAAGCTCGGGAGTTGCTTGGCTGGGAAGCTGAAACCAAATTTGAAAAGATGGTGGAGAAGTTGATTGCTGCGGAACGTGAAGAGCGACGCGCCCAGGGTAATGTATCCGTTTAACTGATTTCCGAGTGTCATCAGATGACCACAGAGAAGTCAGCATTGAAAATTTTTTGAGCTAAGCAGTTTGATTTGTTTGACGGGCATACACCACTTTCGCCCAACTACGCAGCCCGCGCTCCGACTGCAGCGTACCTTCGTCGTGCTGAAGCAGCCAATCGCGCACGGGAACCGAAAATCCGGTTTTCGGGCGGCGCAGGAAACTATCGGGAAGCTGGCGATGCGGCGTCATCGCCATGTCGCTCTTCGTGTACGGCCGTGGCCCGCACAGCACGGGCGCAAGATGTTCCAGCAGTTTGTGATTGACGAAAGGAACCCGAATTTCGAGGGAATGCGCCATACTGGCCCAATCCGCGTCGCGCAGTAGCCGGTCGCGCATGTACCAGTTCATTTCAAGCGCAATGATCGTGGCATGCGCCGATTGCGCTCCGCCAACGCTGTCGAGCAGGACGCGCTCCACGTCGAGTTCCTGAAGACCGGCACTCGTTAATTTTTCACCGAGCATGGTCTCGATTTCCCACGGCATGAACAGCGCGCGGCGCAAGAGATACGCCGACGCATAAGTCAGCCCATATTCCAGCACGCCGGCATACTTCGGGGATGAGACACGCTGGAATACCGGTGTGAGCAACTTTCGCGCCTGAGATCCCATGACGGCAGCGAACGGAAAACGCTGTACGGCATGCGTCAACGCAGGCACTTGCCTGAAACTAGGATAGCCGCCGAATAACTCGTCGCCGCCGATGCCCGTCAGCGCGACTTTGATACCCGCACGTCGGCCTTCCCGGCTCACCATATAGACGTTGATGCCGTCCGAAGACGGCTGATCCATTGCCGACAAAATGCGCTCAAAGTCGTCGGCGAAATCGTTTTTACTGACCCAGGAAGTATTGTGCCGCGTGACGAAGTCCTCAGCCAGCATTTCGGCAAGCACGACTTCATCGTCGCTGGTTTCCTTATATTCTTCAAAACCGAGCGTGAACGTATAGAGCTCCGGCGTCGACACTTCCTGCGCAAGGCCGAGAATAGTTGCCGAGTCCCGCCCTGCCGAAAGGAAAACGCCGAGCGGAACATCGGAAACAAGATGCCCTTGAATTGAGGCACGCAATCCCTCGCTGAGATACTCCTCCCGCGCGGTTTCGTCGGCGAATTCGATCGTCTGCCGCGACGCGTTGCAAAAGACGTCTTTCAGGCTCCAATAATTTTTCGGCGTATGCACGCCATGATCGTCAACGATCATCGTACACCCGGCCGGCAGGCTCTTGATGTCATCATAGAGCGTGTAAGGGTCCGGCACGTGACCCCAGAGATAAAAGCCGACGTGACCCGCCGGGCTTTCCCCGCGGCCGACGACGCCCCCGGCCTTGAGCGCCTTTATTTGTGAAGCAAAACGGAAAACTCCACCGCTGTTGGAATAGTAAAGCGGCTTGATGCCGAACGGATCGCGCGCAAGGAACAGACGCTTGTTGCGCCCATCCCAGATCGCAAAGGCAAACATGCCGACAAGATGATGGACCATCTCCGGCCCATGAATCGCATAGGCCGCCAGCAATACTTCGGTGTCGCACTTTGAACGGAACCTGTAACCGCGCTTTTCCAGGTCCGCCCGCAGCTCCCAGAAATTATAGATTTCGCCGTTGAAGGTAATCACAAGATCGTTGGCTTCATCGATCATCGGTTGCGCACCCGCATCGCTGATATCGATGATCGCCAGCCGGCGGTGGCCAAAGGCCACGTCTCGCCGCTCGCTGTTCCAGAAACCCTCCCCGTCCGGCCCGCGCAAGAGCATTGCATCGCTGATGCGTTTGACCTCGGCGAGATCAACCGGCGCCGAACGCGGCTGATAAGCGTAGATTCCGACGATGCCGCACATGCCTAGCTCTCCTCTCGATCGGAAGAGTCGGACATTGCCGCCTGATATAATGCACAAAGTTGAGCGCGCGCACCAACTTGCGAATAGCGGCTAAGATTTTCTATCGCGGCGTCTTCGCGCGACTGAATCCATTGCCAATTCTGGGCAATCAAATCTGCCGATTCTACTGGACTTATCGGGTCAATATAATAGGCCGCGTCACCGCCAACGCTTGGCATCGGTTCACGGTTCGACGTCACAACGGCACATCCGCAGGCTTGGGCTTCTAGAATCGGCCACCCAAAACCTTCCTGAAGTGACGGAAACAACAACGCCTGAGCACTTGAATAAAATGCGCGGACGGCCTCGGACGAGGCTCCCAAGATTCTAATTATCTTTGCAGAAATCCCCAACGCGCGAATACGTTCTTCAATTTCTTCGGGGATGGCCGAACCAATCATGACCAAGGAGAAATTCTTGAATTTCTCCTTTTTTCTTAATTCGGCAAACAGCTCGACGACACCTGCTCTATTTTTGTACCAATTATTTCCGCCAATATGCATAAAGTAAGGTTCAGTGTTCGCGAAGCCAATCCTCTCGAATGTACGCTGAACCAAATTTTCCGGCATTCTCGAGAACGGGTAGTTGAGAACCATCGGAATGACTTTGACCTGGCGGCTGTGCTTTCCCACCAGTCGAAGAAAATCAGATTCCGTTTCAGCTGAGTCGCAACTCACATACTTAATTTTTTTGAGAGAAGACAAAATCCAACTCTGAAAAATTTTTCCAGTCACTCCAACGTTAGCGGATTCCGTTTCGCCAAGTGCACTCTTCACCGCAAGAAGATCGTGACAGGTTACAACAGTCGGCACTCCGCGCATGAATTGCTGATATGGCGCATTCCCGTGATCGCAAATGTGCACGACGTCGTAACGGCGGACGATGGCCAGTAACTTGATCGGGAAAATGATAAATTTATCGACGTAAGCCAGCCATTTGCGCAGCCCGTGATGATTCGGGAAAAATAAGCCAAGATGCGGCGTAGGCTCGATCCGGCGCACATTGAAACCTTCGGCAACCATCGCTCCGCTGAGCCAACTCGCGTAACGCAGCATCGAATGCTGTCGGTCGGGCCTGTAGTTGGCGATAAGCAAGACGGATTTGCGTGCGGATTTGCGCCGGACATAGCGCGTGGTCGCCGGCGCGGGGCTCGGGGTACTTATACCCGGCACCCCAATCTGAATGTCATTGCCGTTTTGCATGATTAGGCAACCAGGCTCGCGCGCGCGTGGCGGCGATACATGCTGTCCAGCATCTGGCCCACCCGCTCGTGCAAATACTGTTCACGCACCAGCGCTTCTCCGGCTGCGCCAAGCGACCGACGCAAGGCAGCATCGCCTGAAAGCTCCAGGATCGCTTCGGTCAGCTCGGCAATGTCAGGCGCCACCACACGGCCCGCATTCGCCCTCGCCACGTCACCGCATATATTGACGCGATCCGAGACGATGACAGGGACTCGGCAGAACATGGCCTCGGCAACCGAGATGGCGAAATTTTCAGAATAGGACGGCAGCACGAACATGTCGGCATCGGCGAATGCTGCAAGCTTGTCGCGTCCGGCCAGAAAACCCGTGAAGGTGATGCGATTCGAGAGATTGTGGGTCTGAATCAAGGCTGCGAGCGTATCAGCCATGTTATCGTTCTGCCCAGCCAGCACGAGATGCAAATCGCGGCCCTGTGCGATCGCCGAGGCTACCGCCGGTAACAATAGATCAAGTCCCTTTTTGAAATTCAGACGGCCGAGAAACAGCACCAGGGTTCGCTGGCCGAGTTCGGGAAACCTGGCGCGAAAGGTGCCGGGCGCCGGCAACGGGCGATAGTCGCTTTCGCCGAGCCCCAGCGGCACGATCTCGGCCGACCTATTGTATGCTACCGGTTCGGCGAGCCGCCGCTCGTCGTCCGATGTGTAATGGATCGCAGCAGCCTCACGCAGCGCCCGGTTTTGAAATAGCACTTCGAGAATCCGCTTGCGCCAGCGATGGCGCCTGTAGAGATACGGATCGAGGGTCCCATGCGGACGGACGATGTAAGGCACGTTGTGCCGGCGGCAAATGTTGGCCGCGATCCACGAGTGATACATGTAGAGCGAGTGGATCACGACGAGATCGCAAGATGGAATGGTCTGCGCAAGCGCCCGTTTGAGTTCGGGCGAGCGTTCCCAGAATTTCGGAAAGCGCACCGGAAACAGGCGAATATCGACGCCGGCTGCGCGCGCCTCGTCGAGCGCGACCGTCGCTCCGCCGTAGTCCGTCGCGAAAATAGAAATGTCATGGCCATAGGGCTTCACGGCCATGGCCATATCGATCACGGCCTTCGCCGGGCCGCCGGTCGTCCGGGCGAGGTCTGCATTGACGTGCAAGAGCTTCATGGGAACTTTGACAACGGAAGTCTGGGTGGACGCGCAGCGAAATTGGGAAATTTCGCGCACGTGCTCCCGAGGAAAACGGCACTAACGGTTGCCGTTTCATATCAGATTTTTCCGTGCTCGGGGATCCGTGCGCATTCGGAAAGCCGCAGCTGCAAGCCGGCAACATCCCGTTTTTGCGACGAAATCGCGCCAGCCTTTACCATAGCGCCCGAAATGCTCCGCGATGGGCCGGCCGCAGCGATGCTTGGACGTGGATTCATCGTCGCGGCGAAAATCTTCGGTCCGTAGGGAACACTGTTGTTACATATCCGTCATTTGCCTTGGCACGGAACGGGAAACTCCGCATTTCATAAAAGGTTAATGCGACACCGTGATTATCGCGCGCCGCGCCCGAAATCGAGCGAATGCTCGTAAAAACAGCACATCGCGGCGCGAATGTGTTTACCCGCTCGCATGAAAGGGGTTGGAGTGCGCATCATGATCGGGCACAACAGCCGCTGAAACCCTCTGTTTGAGAAGCGCTCGAACTCCACCCCATGATCATCCTCGGTCTCAACGCCTATCACGCGGATTCCGCCGCCTGCATCCTTCGCGACGGCAAGCTCCTTGCCGCAGTGGAAGAAGAGCGTTTTCGCCGCATCAAGCATTGGGCCGGGTTTCCGAGCCAGTCGATTGCCTATTGTCTGCAGGAAGCGGGCGTGCGCCTGAGCGATGTCACGCATGTTGCGATCAACCGCAACAACCGGGCGAACTTCGGCCGCAAGATCGCCTATGTCATCAAAGCGCGGCCCAGCATCAGCGCCATCCGCGACCGCCTGCGCAACCGCGCGAAATGGGCGAGCGTCGGCGAAGAACTGGCGCAGGCGTTTCCGTCAGAGCAGTTCGGCGGCAGTGTCGAGCACGTTGAACATCATCTCGCGCATCTAGCCTCCGCGTTCTACGCCTCGCCCTTCCGCGACGCGCTTGCCGTGTCGGTCGACGGCTTCGGCGACTTTGCAAGCGCGGCCTGGGGGCGCGGCTCGGACAGTTCGCTTTCGGTTGATGGCCGCGTGCTGTTTCCCCATTCGCTCGGCATCTTCTATCAGGCGATGACGCAGTACCTCGGCTTTCCGCACTACGGTGACGAATACAAACTGATGGGGTTGGCGGCCTACGGCGACAGGTCACTGATCGACGAGGTGCGCCCTCTCCTGTCGCTGAAGGACGATGGCACGTTCGAACTTAACCTGAAGTATTTCCGCCACCACAACGAAAACACCGCCTACGAATGGCGTGGCGGCTCGCCGTCGAGCGCCGAACTGTTTTCCAAGGCGCTGGAAGAGCTGCTGGGGCCGGCGCGCGAGCAGAACGCCGAAATCACCGACCGCACGAAAAACCTCGCCTTCGCGACACAAGCGGTGTTCGAGGAGGCGTTTTTCCACCTTCTCAATACGCTGCAGAAGAAATACGGCGGCGACAGCGTCGCGCTGGCGGGCGGCTGCGCCTACAACTCCGTCGCCAATGGCAAGATCGGCGACCGCACGCCTTTCAAGCATTCGTATCTGCAGTCGGCGGCGGGCGACGCCGGCGGCGCCATCGGCTCGGCGCTCGCGGTCTGGCATCGCCATGGCGGCAAGCGCGCGGGCGAAATGACCCATGCTTACTGGGGCCCGCAATTCGATGACGCCGAGGCAGAAAAGCTGCTGAAAAGCCGCGACAGCGAACTCAAATCGCAGAAATGCACTGTCACGCACTACAGCGATGAAAGCGCGATGTACGACACGGTGGCGCGCTCGATCGCCGACGGAAATGTCATCGGCTGGTTCCAGGGCCGTATGGAATGGGGTCCCCGCGCGCTCGGCAACCGCTCGATCCTCGGCGATCCTCGCCGCGCCGACATGAAAAATATTCTCAACCTGAAGATCAAACGCCGCGAGTCATTCCGCCCGTTCGCACCGTCGGTGCTGCGCGAAGCCGTGCCAGACTGGTTCGAGCGGGAGGACAATGTACCATTCATGATGCAGGTGTTTCCGATCCGTCCGTCGCGACGTGCGGAAATTCCCGCCGTCACCCATGTCGACGGCACCGGCCGCTTGCAGACCGTGCATAAGGAAACCAACCCGCGTTACTACGGCCTGATCGAAACGTTCAAGAAACTGACCGGCGTACCGATGGTGCTCAACACCTCGTTCAACGAAAACGAGCCGGTCGTGTGCCGCCTTGAGGAAGCGCTCGATTGTTTCTTGCGCACCAAAATGGACGTACTGGTTTTGGAAAATTATGTCGTCACCCGCCAGCAGACGGCCTGACGCGACGAAGCCCCCGACGGCAGACTATCTTCCCAAAATCGTCTTCCGTTTCGCGCGAATGCGATCTTCAATCGCTCGCAGGCTGCCGCCCTGCCCGCCGAGATAGGCGTCCTGTACCGCAGGGTTCACCAGCAGCTCAGAAGCCTTTCCGAACACCGTTATCCGGCCATTTTCCAGCACATAGCCGCGATCGGCGATATCGAGCGCGGCGCGTGCGTTCTGCTCGACGACGAGTACAGTGCCGCCAGCAGCGCGTAGCGCGACGATCTGGTCCATGATGCGCGCAACCATCAACGGTGCGAGGCCAAGCGAGGGCTCGTCGAGCAAAAGCAATTTCGGCCGCGACATCATCGCCCGCGCAATCGCCAGCATCTGTTGCTCGCCACCGCTCAGCGTTTGCGATGCCTGGTGGCGGCGCTCGAGAAGAATCGGAAACTGCCTGAACTGTTCCTCCATCGTCGCCGCGACGCCCGCGCGGTCGGTACGAACATAGGCGCCAAGCCGCAGGTTTTCCTCGACCGTCATCGCCCCGAATAGCTGCCGTCGCTCGGGCACCTGCGCGAGACCGGAGCGCACGATGGTCGGCGTCGGCGTGCGGGTGATGGAATGACCGGCAAAACGAATGTCGCCGCCGGTCAGTGGCACGATCCCCATGATGGTGTTCAGGAGCGTCGACTTGCCCGCGCCGTTGGCGCCGATCAAGGCGACGATTTCGCCCGGCGCTACATTGAGCGACGCACCATGCAATACCGGCGTGCGGCCATAACCTGAAGAAATAGCATCAAGCTCCAGCAGCGCGCTCATGACGCCGTCTCCACGAGATGCGCTTCCTGGCCCAGATAGGCGGCGATTACCGCCGGATGCGCGCGTACATTGTCGGCAGTGTCATCGGCAATCTTCTCGCCGTGGTGCATGACGACAATCTGGTCGGCGAGACCCATCACGACGCGCATGTCGTGCTCGACCAGCAGCACGGTAATGCCGAGCGCAGCAATACGCAGGATAAGTTCGGCCAGCCGTTCGGTCTCGGTATCGTTAAGGCCGGACGCGGGCTCATCCATCAGCAAGAGCTTCGGCGAAAGCGCGAGCGCGCGCGCGACCTCGACAAGCCTCTGGTGGCCGAACGACAGCGCCGTTGGCAGCATATCTTCCGCGCCTTGCAGGCCGACGAAGGCGAGCGCCGCACGCGCGGCCTGCCGTGTCGCCTCCTCCTCGCGGGCGACCATCGGCAGGCGCGCAGAAATCGCAAAAATGCCGGCGCTATTCAGGCGATAGCGGCCGCACATGACGTTTTCGAGCACCGTCATGTTGTCGAACAATTGCAGGTTCTGAAACGTGCGGCCGATGCCACGTTCGGCAATCTCGTTCGGCAGCAGCGTTTCAATCGGCACGCCGAGGAACTTCACCGTGCCGCCGTTAAGCGGCTGGTAGCCGCCGATCAGATTGAACAGTGTGGTCTTGCCCGCGCCATTCGGCCCGATCAGCGCGGTGATCATGCCGGCTTCGACTTTGAAGCTGACCTTGTTGACGGCCTTGAGATTGCCGAAAGCGCGATCGGCATTTTCAACTTCCAGCATCACCGCGCCTTTCGGCGGTGCGTCGGAAATGGGGGCCAGTGCGGAAGGATCGGGTGCGACCGTGACGTTGGCGAATTTTCTGTTGCGCCCCGCAATACGGTCGAACACGGCTCCCATTGCACCGGCAAGGCCACCGGGAAAAGTGATCAGCACGACTACCGTCAGCGTGCCCATGATGATGGACTCCCACAGCGGCAGGCCGAGCCCGCGCAGCAATTCGCGCAGACCTGTAATGACCGTGGCGCCAAGCGCCCCACCCCACACCGAGGTCAGCCCGCCGATGATCACAGCAGTCAGCAAGTTGAGGCTGTAGGCAAAGCCATAGACGTTCGGGTCCATGGCGCGCAGATAATGCACGCCGAGGCTGCCGGCCGCGCTCGCCATGCCGGCGCTGACGACAAACATCTGCACCTTGTATTTGACGATCTCGATGCCGACGGAGCCCGCCGCGGTTTCGCTCGTGGCGATAGCCTTCAGCGCGCGGCCAATGCGCGAGCGATCGATGTTGAGGCCGATGGCGACGCACACAAAGGCGATGGCCCAGGCCGCGTAATAGAACGCAATGTCACTCGTGAACGTGATGCCGAACATGCCGAACTTCGGCACGCCATGGGTGCCCATCGCACCACCGCCAAATTCGATCTCGATGGCGAGTACGATGAAGATGAGCTGCATCGCAAGCGACGCCATCGCCAGCACGAATCCGCGCAGCTTCATGATCGGGCGGCCGATGACATAGGCGATCAGCATCGACAGGCAGACGCCGATCAGCAGCGCGAAGAACGGATCGAACTTGTAATGCGTGCATAGGATCGCGCTGGTGTAACCGCCGACCATCAGGAATCCGGCCTGGCCGAAGGCAAGCTGATGCGCGTAGCCGATCAACAGCACAAAGCCCACAGTACCCGCCGCCATGGCGCCGGCGATAATGCCGACGCCGACCGGATAGCTGCCGGAATAGACCAGCGGATAGATGACGATGGGAATGGCAAACGCCGCCAGCGCCAGGGTCCGCTTGTAGGCCCGCAGATCGCTCATGGCTCGTTCGAGCCAGTATTGAGCGAAGCGCGGCCGAACACGAAGACGCCACCACGCACCAGCAGATAGGCGATCAGCACGCCGTAGACGATGGCATCCTTGTAACCGGAGGACACATAACCCGCCGCCATCGACTCCACCACGCCGATACCGAGCCCGCCAAGCACCGCGACCGCAGGCGACCGGAAGCCGCCAAGGATCGCGCCGATGAAACCCTTCAGACCGTAAGCAACGCCGGCGTCCCAATTGGCTAGCACAATCGGCGTAATGACGATGCCGGCGAGCGCGCCGGTGCCACCGGCGAGCGCGAATACCAGCAGCGTCAGGCGCTCTGCATTGACGCCCATCAGCCGCGCCGCGCGCAGGTTGGTCGAGCAGGCTCGCACGGCGCGCCCAACGTCGGTGAACTTGAGAAACCAGAATGTCCCAGCAAGCAGAGCCGCGGTTGCGATCCATACCCAGAGACTCTGGATCGGCAGCACTGCGCCGAACAGGGTGAACACGCCGTCGCCCGTGAACCCCGGCAGGAACAGCGGGTCCTTGCCGAACAGGATCAGCGCAATGCCGCGCAGCACGACAGCGACGCCGAGCGTGATGGTGATGCGGATGAAATGCGGCGTCTGCCGCACCGGAGCGAGCGTCAACCGCTCCTGCAAAGCCGCAACCGCAGCACCCGTCAACGTGGCGCCAACGACGGCGAGCGCGGTCGGCACATGCATGGCGACCAATGCCGCGGCTACGATGCCACCCAGCATGACGAACTCGCCTTGCGCAAAATTGACGACACCCGAGACATTGGCGGTCAACACAAAGCCCAGCGCCACCAGCGCATAGACGCAGCCGGTGGTCAGACCGGGCAGCAAAAGCTGGAAGAAGGTTTGGGAGTCCATTTTAACGGTCAGCCATTCTCACCGCCTCATCCTGAGGAGCGGGCGATAAGCCCGCATCCCGAAGAATGTGGCGGCCCCATGCTCCGAGACGCGCACTGCGTGCGCTTCTCAGCAGGAGGCCGGTCAGGGTTCACGCGAGAAGCCGGTTACTTCGTATAAACCGGCACGCCCTTCTCGAGCTTTCCCATGCCGATCGACTCGAAGTTCTGTCCGGTGTGGTCTTCGGCGGTGTAGGTCACCGGGCCGTTGAGCGCGGGCATGCCTTTCAGCTTTTCCAGCGCGTCGCGGATGCCCTGGCGCGAACCGTCGGAGCCCTTCACGCCACCTTCGGTGATGAGGCCGACGTCGAAGCCGAACGTGTTGTAATAAACCGGCGTGCGGCCCATGCCCTTGCCGAGTTCCTGGTAGAGCTTCGCGGTCTCGCCGCCCGACGCCGAACCGAACGAACCGAGCTGGATCGGCACCAGCAAGCCATCGGCAACTTCGACGCCGCCAATGCCTTCGAAGAACGGCTTGGCGACAACCGACTGGCCCATGATCAGGGGCTGCGTCAAACCGAGTTGCTTGATGTTCTTGAACGTCAGGATTGCCGCGCGTCCCGACGCGCCGTCATAGATCACGTCCGGATTGGCAGCGCGGATGCGCGTGAGCTGCGCATTGAAGTTCGTGTCTTCGACGCCGAAGGTTTCGATCGCAACGATCTCGATGCCGTATTCCGGCGCGAACTTCTTCATGTTGGCCATTTCGGCCTGACCAAAGGAGTCGTTCGGCTCGAGCATCGCCAATTTCTTGTAGCCCTTGCCCTTGATGAACTGCGCGAGCCGCGTCATGAAATCGCGCGTGGCGGGGGCGACCTTGAACAGATACGGATCGGCTGGGATGCCGATGGCGTCGGCCGCGCCGCCCGCGATGATCGGCGTCTTGAACTCCGAAGCCAGCGTCTTCACCGCCATCACCGACGACGACGGTACGAACAGATAGATCAGCTTGATGTCGGGATTGCCTGCCAGACGGCGGAACGCATTCGACGCATTCACGCTGTTGGTTTCGTCGTCGAGCGTTTCGAGCACGACCTTCTTGCCCGGAAGGCCGCGTGCTTTCATCCAGCCTTCGTAACCATCCAACGTGTCGCGCGCCGGGCCCGCGAACGGACCGGTAACCGACATTACGACGCCGATCTTGAAATCCTGCTGGGCGCTGGCCGGCACGATCCCGCCAGCAATCGAAAAAGTACTCGCGAGGCCAAACGACAACAACCCAAACCGCAACGACTTGCGCATGGTCTTCTCCTCCCTGTGCCCCGCGTCATGCGCGGCGGCTTGTCGAATGTTATTGGCAGAGACGATAGCACAAGGGATGCGGCGGCAGGCAATACACGAAGCTGTCACGGCCATGCGCGAAACGAGTGGGCAGCCCACCAAACAAAACGGCGCGACCGTAGGTCGCGCCGTTGCATTCAGAATATCACAGCGATCAGGCGGTGACGCCGTGACGGTCGTGATTGTTCGTATGATGGTCGCCGGCGAGCCAGCGCTTCAATTCCGAATGGCAGTCCTTGCGGCGCATGGCGTTGATCTGCTCGACTTCCGGGGCGTCGATGGTGAACTCGACCTTCAGACCATCCGGGCTCGCGGTATAGATCGACTTGCAATAGCCGTGGTCGGTCTCGCGCAGCGGCAGCTTGGCAGCGCTGATGCGCGACATGATCTCGGCGTAGGTGGTCGGGTCCACCTTCATGGCGAAGTGCTGGCCCTGATCGGGGCGCAGCGCGCGCATCGCCTCATAGGCGTCCGCATCGGCGAACTGGAAGAACGCCAGCGCGCCGCCGTCGGCCAGTTCGTAGAAAGTATGGCAATAATCGATCTCGCGATTGACCGTCGCGTTAAAGGCGCGCTCGCACCACGTCGCGGTCAGTGGAATGCCGATAACGTCTTCCCAGAACTTGCGATTGGCTTCCTGATCCTTGATGACGAACGCGTAGTGATGCAGCCGCTCGGGCAGCTTGTTGAGCGTCTTCGTCTTGGGTTGGCTGTGGACGTTCATTTGCGATTCCTCCGTCAGCAAACGCTTCATCGAA
>Ga0075367_10000193_pt1 | contig 20085 bp, 10 predicted proteins | sample EndMethybrTD3032_FD_71399 | JGI IMG/M metagenome (GOLD analysis project Ga0075367, IMG submission 71399) | Populus endosphere microbial communities from Tennessee, USA - Endosphere MetaG P. TD hybrid TD303-2 | ecosystem: Host-associated > Plants > Roots > Endosphere | place: USA: Tennessee... | reverse complement strand
GTTGTTTGACCGCTCGGTGGATGCGGTCGTGGCGATTATGGGGGTGCTCAAGACGGGGGCGGCGTATGTGCCGTTGGATCCGGGGCATCCTGATGAGCGGATCGGGTTTGTGCTTGGTGATGCGGCGCCGGTGGTGGTGGTGACCACTGCGGTGTTGCGGTCGCGGTTGGCGGCGTCGGGTGTGTCGGTCATCGATCTTGGTGATCTTGATGATCTCGATGATGTTGGGGGAGTTGGGGTTTCGGGTGCGGGTGTGGTGGTGCCTGATGCCGAGGGTGTGGCGTATTTGATTTATACGTCGGGGACCACGGGTGTGCCTAAGGGGGTGGCGGTCACTCATCGCAATGTGACGCGGTTGTTGGAGGTTCTCGACGATGAGGTGGATTTGTCGTCGGGGCAGGTGTGGACGCAGTGTCATTCGTTGGCCTTCGATTTCTCGGTGTGGGAGATCTTTGGGGCGTTGTTGCGTGGTGGGCGGCTGGTGGTGGTGCCTGATGCGGTGGTGCGTTCGCCTGAGGATCTGCATGCGTTGTTGGTGAGTGAGCAGGTCACGGTGTTGAGTCAGACGCCGTCGGCGTTTTATGCGTTGCAGGCTGCTGATGCGTTGCAGCCCGAGCGCGGTGAGTTGCTGGCGTTGGAGACGGTGGTGTTTGGCGGGGAGGCGTTGGAGCCTTCGCGTTTGCAGGTGTGGTTGGACGCGCATCCGGGTCGGCCGCGGATGGTCAATATGTATGGCATTACCGAGACGACGGTGCATGCGTCGGTGCGTGAGATCGTGGCCGCGGATGTGCAGCGGGCGGTCAGTCCGATCGGGGTGCCGTTGGCTGATCTTGGTTTTTTTGTGTTGGACAAGTGGTTGCGTCCGGTGCCGGTGGGTGTGGTCGGGGAGTTGTATGTGGCCGGTGCCGGGTTGGCGTGTGGGTATGTGGGCCGCTCGGATTTGACGTCGTCGCGGTTTGTGGCGTGCCCGTTTGGCGCGGCGGGGCAGCGGATGTATCGCACCGGTGATGTGGTGCGGTGGGGTGCTGATGGGCAGTTGCAGTATGTGGGCCGTGCCGATGAGCAGGTCAAGATCCGTGGGTATCGCATCGAGTTGGGTGAGGTGCAGGCGGCGCTGGCTGGTGTGTCGGGGGTGGCGCAGGCGGCGGTGATCGCTCGCGAGGATCGTCCCGGGGATAAGCGTTTGGTGGGTTATGTCACCGGTGATGTGGATCCGGTGGATGCGCGTGCGCAGTTGGCTGAGAAGTTGCCGGTGTATATGGTGCCCGCTGCGGTGGTGGTGATTGAGGCGTTGCCGTTGACGGTCAACGGCAAGCTGGACACCAAGGCGTTGCCGGCTCCGGAATACCAAGAGGTGGACCATTATCGGGCGCCGGGCAATCCGACCGAGGAAATCCTGGCCGGTATCTACGCCCAGGTCTTAGGGCTACAACGCGTCGGAGTCGACGAATCCTTCTTCGAACTCGGCGGCGACAGCATCCTGTCGATGCAGGTGGTGGCCCGGGCCAGGGGCCTTGGCGTCGTCTGCCGGCCGCGCGACGTCTTCGTCGAGCAGACGGTGGCGAGACTGGCCAGGGTCTCGCGGCAAGCCCCATTCGCCCAGCAGATTCAGGCTGCCTTCGGCATTGGTGGGCAATTCGAAGAGGGCGTGGAAAAGGTCGTGGCCACCCCGATCATGCGCTGGCTGTTCGAGGCTGACGGGGCAGTCGGTGAGTTCAATCAGACGGTTGTGCTTCAGGCTCCCGCCGGGGCGACCGAGTCCGACGTCGCCGTGCTCTTGCAGGCCATACTCGATCGGCACGCCATGCTGCGGGCGCGGCTCGACATCGAGGGCTTGTCACTCACAGTGCCCGAAGCGGGTTCGGTACATGCGGGCGGATGCCTGCACGCAGTCGAGACACTTTCCGATGCCGCGGTGCTGGAGGCGCGATCGCGGCTCAACCCGGCCGCAGGCGGGATGCTGTCTGCGCTGTGGGTGACCACCACGAGTCAACTGATACTGATCATCCACCATCTCGCAGTTGACGGGGTCTCCTGGCGAATCCTGTTGGAGGACCTCAACATCGCGTGGGTACAGCATCGCAGCGGTCAGCCGGTGGTGCTGTCGGCGCCTGGAACGTCGTTCGGCGCTTGGTCATCGCGACTGGCTGACTATGCGAATGATCCGCACGTGGTGGAGTCGGCACAGGTGTGGCAGCAGGTCGCTGCAACGCCGGCGGTGTTGCCAACCGTAGAACCTGGTGTGGACACCTATGCCACCGCCGAATTGTTGTCCGCGGAAATGGATGTCGACACATCGCGGATGCTGCTCGGCGAGGTGCCTGCAGCGTTTAACGCCGGCGTACAAGACATCCTGTTGATCGCATTCGGTTTGGCGGTGTCGGAATTCCTCGGCACCGGTGCGGCGGCGGTCGCCATCGACGTCGAAGGTCACGGACGCCAAGAGGAATTGAGCGACGATGTGGATTTGTCGCGCACGGTGGGGTGGTTCACCACCAAGTACCCGGTGTCGCTGGCCGTGGGTGGGATTTCGTGGGCGCAGGTAGCAGCCGGCGACCCGGCGCTCGGCGCGGTGGTCAAAGAAGCCAAGGAACAACTGCGCGCGATGCCGGACGGTTTGACCTACGGTCTGCTGCGGTACCTGAACCCCGAGGTCGACCTGGGTGGAGCGGATCCCCTCATCGGGTTCAACTATCTGGGTCGTCTGGGTGCCGCGGCAGGCGAACTCTCCGAAGACTTTTGGCGCATCAGCCACGACGGTGGGCAGGCCGCTGGTCTCAGCCAGGCCGTCGACGTCACGCTCCCACACACCATCGAGCTCAATGCCAGCACAGCTGACACCGACTCTGGCCCGCATCTGCAGGCCAACTGGGCGTGGGCACCCTCGGCGGTGGAGCGGGAGCAGGTCGTTGCGCTGAGCCGGTTGTGGTTCGAAGCTCTGACCGGCATCTGTGCGCACGTACGCCGCGGCGGAGGCGGGCTGAGTCCCTCCGACATCGCGCCGGCACGGCTGAGCCAACAGCAGATCGACGAACTGTGCCGGCAGTACCCGGTCGCTGACGTCTTACCCTTGACGCCGCTGCAACACGGACTGCTCTTTCACGCCAGCGCCGCGCATGCATCCGGCGACGACGTGTACGCGGTGCAGCTGGACCTGACACTGACCGGGCCGCTGGATCTGCTCCGGCTGCGCGATGCGGTGCACACCGTGATGAGCCGTCATCCGAACCTGGCGGCCCGCTTCGTCGGCCGGTTCGACGAACCGGTGCAAATCATCCCTGCCGAAACCGAGCCGTCGTGGCGGGTGATCGACCTGAGCGCCGGCGGCCTCGATGTCGAGGAGCAGATCCAGCAGCTGAGTGCCGTCGAGCGGGCCGCAGTATGCGACCTCGCCAACCCGCCGGCTATACGGGTCGCTGTGATCCGCACCGGGCCACATCATCACCGACTTGTGCTCACGAACCATCACATCTTGATGGACGGCTGGTCTCTACAGATCGTGCTGCAGGAGATCTTCGCCAGCTACTACGGCGCTCGCCTGCCCGCGCCAGTGTCCTACCGGAAGTTCGCCAGCTGGCTGGCGGACCGGGATCACGTTGCCGCCGAGGCGGTTTGGCGAAAGGAACTGGCCGGCTTCGAAACCCCCACGCTGGTTGGGTCGCCGGATCCCTATGGGCCGGTGCGGCGCGGCACGAGATCGATTCAGGTGTCTGAAGAGATGACGCAAGCGCTTCGTGAGCTCGCGCGCACGCAGCAGACCACCGTCAACACCGTGCTGCAAGCCGCCTTTGCGCAGCTGCTCGGCTCGCTGACCGGTCAACGGGACGTCGTCTTCGGCACCGTCGTCTCGGGCAGGCCGGCCGAGGTGGTCGGCGCCGAGTCGATGGTGGGGCTGCTGATCAACACCATTCCGGTGCGAGCGAAGATGACACCGGACACCACCGTCGCGGCACTGCTGAAGCAGCTGCAAGGCGCCCACAACCGCACCCTCGAGCATCAGCACCTGGGACTTGCGGACATACACCGCCTCACCGGTCTGAAGGCTCTCTTCGACACCGTTTTCGTATACGAGAACTATCCGACTGAGACCGACGCGTCGGGCAGCGTCGGCGAGCTGCTCATCAGTGAGCCCGCCAACCGCGACTACTACCACTACCCGCTCACGATCCAGGCCGCGCCCGGCCGCGAACTGCACGTGCGCTTGCAATTCCGCACCGATGTGTTCGACGACGCCGGTGTCGATGCGCTGATCGAGCGGTTCGAGCAGGTGTTGGCGGCCATGACCGCGGACCCCTCACAGCGGTTGCCGGCCAGCGAGCCTCTCGAGTGGGGCAAGCGAGAGGCCCACAATGGTGCCGCGACCGAAGCCGCATTCGCAGATCACGAGGCCGGTCGTCACATTTATCTCGCGCCGGACACGGAGAACGAGCGGATCGTGGCCGACATCTGGGCCGACGTTTTGGGGGTGGACCGGGTCGGCGTCGATCAATCGTTCTTCGAACTGGGCGGAGATTCGCTGACCGCGATGCGCGCAATCGCCGCGATCAACGAAGCCTTTGGCATCGACATGGCGGTGACTGCGCTCATCGATGCGCCGTCGGTCAGAAGCCTCAGCAAGCAGGTCCCAGAATCGACGTTCCCACGGCTTACGGCACCGGCGCCGTCGGCATCACCTCATGATGCAGGGAGCGGCTAGCTACCTGATCGATCTCTACATCCATGCACTGAACCGGCATTCTTCGGCCGGATCAGGGGCAACGAGTAGCCGGTCACAACAGCAGGTACATTTGGAGGGGATGAGTAACGCCGCGGCAAGCATTATGGAGTTGGCTACCTTACCGATGCGTCGTTACGCTGCCCGCCGCAAATCGCTGGCAGCGGCCGCTCCCGAATTGCGTGCTCCGTTGTTGGTGGTGCCGCCAGTCCCGCTCAACAAAGCCACTCTGTCCATGGTTCGGTTCGTGACGGGCGTCAGCGCGTTGACGGTGCCGGCGGTCCGACTCCTGACGGGCCGCGACTTGGCGTCCGGGCCGGGCATTTCGGCGAGCAGATGTCGCCTCGACACCGCAGGTGTCGATGTCCTGGTGCAAGAGCCAACTGAACATCCTGCGCCTCGACCGGGCGTGCTGTGGCTTCATGGCGGTGGAATGGTCTCGGGCAACGCGCAGTCCGAGGCCTCGCTCGCCGGTGGGCTGGTCACGGCTCTCGGTGCGGTCGCGGTGTCGCCGGATTACCGCCTGGCGCCGGAGAATCCTTTCCCCGCTGGGCTGGACGACTGCATGGCAACCCTGCAGTGGATGGTGAAACACGCCGACGAGTTGGGTATCGACCCGGACCGCATCGCCGTGTGCGGTGGAAGTGCGGGCGGCGGTCTTGCCGCGGCTGTTGCTCAACGCGCGCTCGACGAGGGAATCTCGGTGCGTGTGCAGGGTCTGATCTATCCCATGCTCGACGATCGCACCACGCTCCACGACAACCACCACGGGAAAGGCGAATTGACGTGGTCAGCCGCCTCGAACAGGTGGGCGTGGACCGCGTACCTAGGGCGTGAGCCGCGTCTTGACGACGCGCCCGAATATGCCGCGCCTGCGCGACGGTCGGACGTGGCCGGACTGCCGCCGACATGGATCGGGGTCGGCGATCTGGACGTCTTCCACGACGAGAATGTCGCGTATGCGGAGAAGCTGACCGCGGCCGGTGTCCCGTGCAAACTCGTGACCGTCCCTGGCATGTACCACGGGGCCGATGGCATCGCCCGGAAAGCGTCGTCCATGCAGGACTTCTACTCCAGCATGGTTGAATTCCTGCGCAGCTACCTAGATCCAGCCTGAAGCCCCGTGCTCAGGCCCTGTCACCACATATAAGGCACCAGCCGATAGCGGACCTTCTCTGCGTACTCGGCGTATCCGGCCAGCTCTGCCCTGAGCAGCTTCTCTTCATCGCGGATGCGCAACGCGAGCACGATCAGGCCGGGAACGACGAAGACGAGTCCCCAGTAGGAGCCAAGCGCCAGCGGCAGGCCGACCATGATGAGCACGTTGCCGGTGTACATCGGGTGCCGCACCAACCCGTAGAAGCCGGCGGCGATGACTTCCTGGCCCTGCTCCACCCGGACGGTTGCGGCCGCGTGGCTGTTCTGAATGAGAACCAGCATTCCCAGAATCAACCCCGCGGCTACCAAGACATCGCCAATGAGGCAGACAGCCACCGGAACCTGCGACCAGTCGAAGCGCCGGTTGAGTGCTCCGACGATGATCATTCCCGCCAGCGACAACCACCAGCCCGCCATAGAGACCTTCTGAACCGCTCGGGTCTCGGCCGTCGGCCCTGCACTCTGACGCCGCTCGAGCGCAACCGGATTCGTCCGCGCCAAGTAGGCGGTGGGGATCGACGTCGAAAGCGCAGCCACGGCCAACAGGACCCATGCTTGCCAGAAGTCGAGCGTGCCCGCCAGTAAGAACAGCGTCGCGCCGAGCACGACAGGCTCGACAAGCCCGCGCACCAGCATTCTCTTGGGAATGGTCGTCACGATCCCTCTCATGTCTGTTCGATGTCGCTCTGATGTCGACAGCGCGATATCTTGTCGCCGGCCGAATCCTGCGCATCGCCAAACCTACCGGTGTCCACCCAGCGGATGGGCCCCATTCGGTCGCGGGCACGAATCCGCCGGCAGAGACCTGCCTATCATCAGTTCTGTTTCAAAGGTCGCATCGTCGAACGGGTATCACATGAATGCACACGTCGAGCAATTGGAGTTCCAGGCGGAAGCGCGCCAGCTACTGGACCTGATGATCCACTCGGTGTACTCCTCCAAGGACTCCTTCCTGCGCGAGTTGATCTCGAACGCTTCCGATGCCCTCGACAAGCTGCGGATTGAATCATTGCGGAATAAGGACCTCGACGTCGACACTTCCGATCTGCACATCGAGATCGACGTGGACAAGGCTGCCCGGACACTGACTGTGCGTGACAACGGGATCGGGATGACGCGCGAGGAGGTCGTGGATCTGATCGGCACCCTCGCGAAATCGGGCACCGCGACGCTGCGCCGCCAGTTGCGGGAGGCCAAGGATGCGGCCGCCTCCGCGGAACTGATCGGCCAGTTCGGTATCGGGTTCTACTCGACGTTCATGGTGGCCGACAAAGTCGAGCTTTTGACACGCAAGGCCGGCGAAGCTGACGCCACCCGGTGGGTGTCGACCGGCGAGGCCACCTACACGATCGAATCCGTCGGCTCATCAGACGATGGCGGGGCCCCGCAGGGAACGTCGATCACCTTGCACCTCAAACCCGAAGACGCCGAGGACGAGCTGCACGACTACACGTCTGAGTGGAGACTTCGCGAGCTGGTGAAGCAGTATTCCGATTTCATCGCCTGGCCCATCCGGATGCAGGTCGAGCGACGGGCGCCGGCCACTGAAGAGGGTGGCGAGGAGGTCGTCACTCTCGAAACGCAGACCCTCAACTCGATGAAGGCCCTGTGGGCCAAGTCCAAAGACGAAGTCTCCGAGGACGAGTACAAGGAGTTCTACAAGCACATCGCCCACGCCTGGGACGACCCACTCGAGATCATCGCGATGAAGGCAGAGGGCACCTTCGAGTACCAGGCCCTGCTGTTCATCCCATCGCACGCCCCGTTCGACATGTTCACCCGCGACGCCAAGACTGGCGTGCAGCTGTATGTCAAACGCGTCTTCGTCATGGCCGACTGTGATCAGCTGATGCCGACGTACTTGCGTTTCGTCAAGGGGGTCGTCGACGCGCAGGACATGTCGCTCAACGTTTCTCGCGAACTGTTACAGCAAGATCGGCAGCTCACGGCGATCCGTCGCCGGTTGACCAAGAAGGTCTTGTCGACGGTCAAGAGTCTGCAATCGGAGCGGCCGCAGGACTACCGCACGCTCTGGACTCAGTTCGGCACCGTGCTCAAAGAAGGCCTGATGTCGGACTTCGACAATCAGGAAACGTTGCTCGGCATTTCGTCGTTCGCGTCGACGCGCAGCGACGAGGAGCTCACCACACTGGCTGAATACGTCGAGCGCATGAAAGACGATCAGGAGCAGATCTTTTACGCCACTGGCCAATCGCGTGAGCAGCTGCTGAAATCGCCGCATCTCGAGGCGTTCAAAGCCAAGGGCTATGAGGTGCTGCTGCTGACCGATCCGGTTGACGAGATCTGGGTCGGGACGGTGACCGAATTCGACGGCAAGCCGCTGCAATCGGTCGCCAAGGGCGAAGTGGATCTCGGCTCCGAGGATGAAAAGGCCGCGCAGGCGGCGGACCGCTTGGAGGCGGAGCGGGATTTCGCAGATCTGCTGACCTGGCTGAAGGAGACTCTGGACGATCATGTCAAGGAGGTACGGCTTTCGACGCGCCTAACCGAATCGCCTGCCTGCCTGATAACCGACACCTTCGGCATCACGCCGGCCCTCGCGCGCATGTATCGCGCTTCGGGGCAGGCGGTTCCAGTGGACAAGCGAATCCTCGAACTCAATCCGAAGCATCCCCTTGTCAGAGCGTTGCAACAGGCTCAAAAGAGCAGCGACGACGACGCCCAATCGCAGCAGCTCGCCGAAACTGCCGAATTGCTCTACGGCACAGCCCTTCTCGCTGAAGGGGATGTACCAGAGGATCCGGCGAAGTTCGCCGCGATGCTCGCCGATCGATTGGCCCGCACTGTGTAGAGCGGCCGATTCAACTGGCTTTGAGCATCAAATACATGCGGTAGGGCATCAGCCCGTTCTGCGCGTTCTCCCAAACCTTGGAGCCCGTGGCCGGCACTCCTCTGCGAGCTATCCGCCGCGCGAACCGGGGAACCAAGGAGTCGGCTGCGGCTTCCCACCGCGCCGAGTTCAGCTCCATACCCCGTATCACCTCGCGAGTGATGTCGCGCTGGGCGCTCACCGACAGCGCCGACGCGTTCAGGTCGCTGTCCCAGCTCTCACAGTGCGACTGTGGTCGCGTATCCGCATACAGGAACGCGCCGCCGGTGGTGAGCACTCGCGCGACCTCAGATAGGAATCGATCGAAATGCGGGTAGCAGTGCGACGATTCGATGTTGATGACTGCGTCAAACGATTCGTCGGGAAACGGCAGGTCCTCGGCATTGCCGGCAACGAAATCAAGGCCGGACACCTGATGCCGACGGCGGCAGAATTCGATTCCAGACGCGTTCAGATCCAGCCCCGTGTACGAGGCGGGCTTGAGTGTGCGTGTCAGATATGAGGCACCGCCGCCACGCCCGCACCCCACCTCCAGCACCCGTTTCGCCGTCAGGTCGGATTGGGTGGCGGTGGCATGGTAAAGCTGGATCGGGTACCGGTCCGCCTCATCACTGGGGTCCAGTGGGATCCCCATCGGTGGGTCGGTTTCGTAGGACCAATTCATGAACACCACGTCATCGTCTAGCCGACGCGTCAGATACCGGTAGAGCCTGTTTTGTGCCGCCTGAAAGAAGTGGCGGTGCGGCACGGTGAACAGCTGTGACATGTTTCCTCTACTCGGTGATGAGTGGGCTGGGCAAAGGTGCTGGTGAGCGTCGCCGACGGTTGACGATCAGCCTCCGGCGAACGCTGGGTGGGCCAGCGCGCCGACTACCGGGGTCAACTGGCGCGAGTATTGGGAGGTTACGTGAGTCCAGTCGAAGTAGACCAGCGAGGCTGCCACGGCGACAGTTAATTGCCGATAAGCGCCCGCTCGGTCAAAGCTCCGATTACCGGGGTCAACTGGCGGGTGTACTGGGCGGTGACGTGAGTCCAGTCGAAGTAGACCAGCGAGTCTCCCACGATGACCGGGCAGCGCTCAGCGGTGCAGAATAAATCGGTCAGGTCGACGTATTGTCCGCCGCCGGCTTTGGTTGCGGCGGTCTCAGCCGCGATGCCGGAGTCGTTCACCGCGATCGGTCTTTGCGGTGAGCACGCCGTCGCGTCATCGAGGTGGCCGGACAGGCAGATCGGCACGGATTCGTGTGGATCTGGGACGGGCCCCAGTACCAGCACCTGCGTACCGATGCCGCGCAGCTGCTTCACTAATTCGGTCAGGCTCTTCAGCCACGCCGCGTCATACGACTTGAAGCCGGTCAGCCATGTGTGGCCGCTGCCGTACCCGCGCCACATGCTCACCACAACCAGTCGCGGTGGCTCGGCACGTAGCCGCGCCATGATCTCATCGCGCCACTGCCGGCAATCTGTCGACGCCAGGCTCCGGACTGGATTGGTGATGGGCACGCTCATCAACGGGCAGTTCGCCTTGGTCATTGTCTCGAGCCGCCATCCGCGTTGTTCGGCGACCTGCTGCAGGGCCGGGCGCCACATTGCGGCATGCGAATCGCCGACCAACGCCACCGAGGTCGCGGAGTCCGTATCGCCTGACGCACATTCAGGCTGGCTGATCTGAAAGAGCTTGAGCAGGCACCCGTTGAGATACATGGTGTTCAGGTCAGCGGCGGCGTCGGTGAGTGGCGGGGTGAGGTTGGACGGTACGGCTTTCAGCCCGGCGGATGCCGCAACCGCGGCCTGCACCTGCTCGAAACCCTGCTGCACGGCGGAGTCGGACGCGTTGATGCTGTGACCCGTGGAGGAAGACGTCGCCATGACAGCCGGGGCAGGAGCGCCGCGGCCGACCGGGACAGGCACCACCGCCATCAATGCGGCGCACACGCAGACGGCTACCGCGGTTGCGGCGCCGCCGAGCGCGAGACTGCGCGCTGGAGACCGGCGTATGGGCTCCGCGAAGCGCAGCGGGTTTTCGATCAGATGCAGTGTGATCATCGCCAGCCCGAGGGAGACGAGTACCGCTACCAGCCTGCCTGCCAACCCGAGGTGGTGGCCAAGCAGTATCGGAGCGAACAGAAGCACCGGCCAATGCCATAGATACCACGAATAGGACAGTCTGCCGAGCGCCTGCATCGGCCGACTGATAAGAACGCGGCCGCATCCGCGGAGCGGTGAGGCGCAGCCCGCGCCGATCACCAGCGCGGCGCCGAGTACAGGCAGAAGTGCAGCGGTCCCCGGATAGTACGTATTCGTGCTCAGTAGGACGCAGGCCAGCACGATGATGGCCAGCCCTGCCCATCCCGCGACAACGGAGGACGATGCCGGTAGTCGACGCCACTGGCTGGCCGTGAGGGCTAGCAAGCCGCCGACGGCCAACTGCCAGGCCCTGGTGGGTAGCGAAAAGAACGCCAAATAGGGCAGCACGTACGTGGCCACCAGAGAGATCAGGAACGACGTGGCCGCGACGATCGCCAAGACCACCAGATACGGGCGCTGTGACGGGGTGGCCTGGGCGCCGGTGCGTCGACGAATACGCCGGATCAGCCAGGCCGTCGCGATGATCATGGCAGGCCAAACCAGGTAGAACTGCTCCTCGACGCCCAGAGACCAGTAATGAAGGAACGGCGATTCCGGTAGGTACGGGGCGAGGTAGTCGATGCCTTGTAGGCCGAACCAGAAGTTGCCGACGTACAACGCGCTGGCGATGCCATCAGCGAGGGCGATCTGGGCATGCAACGGGGGTAGCAGGAAAGCGGCGCCAATCGCGGTTACGACGCCGACTGTGGCCGATGCGGGTAGCAGTCGGCGGGCCCGCGCCCCGTAAAAACGGCTTAGGCGAACGGTGCCCGCAGTGCTGACCTCGCGCCAGAGCAGTCCGGTGATGAGGAAGCCGGAGATGACGAAGAACACGTCTACGCCGACGTACCCGCCGCCGATCCCGGGCACGTCTGCGTGAAAGAGGACGACGGCCAGCACCGCGACAGCGCGCAGGCCCTCGATGTCGGGGCGGAACCCAGGCTTGGCAAAGCGCTGGGCCTGCGCCTTGCTGACATGGGTAACGCTGCTGGTATGGGTCAAGAAACTGCCTCCGGTAAAGAATGTCCCTCAAAACAGGCATTGTTCCACCGCGGCAGCAAAAATCGAGTGTTTGCGGAAAATTGCAGAATCGCACCGGAAATGTTGCTTCCGCAAACTCTGCGAGATTGCAGCGACGTCAATTTCGGTACGCCATCAGCACCGAAATCAGGCCAGCGCATGCAGCGCATCCGCACTCGACCTGGCTCGTCACCACCATCGTCCAGCCGACGGCTCCGCCGACAGCCGGTCTGACGGCGCGCTGCGTCGGTTAACCGCCGGCGCCCGCGCGGTCGGCAAGCGCCCCGACTACTGGAGCCAACTGGCCGGAGTATTCGAACGTCACGTGTGTCCAGTCGAAATAGACCAGCGTGTTGCCCACGATGACCGGGCAGCGGTCAGCGGTGCAGAAGAGGTCGGTCATGTCGACGTATTGCCCGCCGCCGGCTTCGGTGGCGGCGGCTTCAGCTGCTATGCCGGGTTGGTTCACCGCAGTCGCTCTGGGAATCGAGCAGGCGGTCGCATCATCGAGGTGACCGGACAGACAGATCGGCACCGGCTGATGCGGATCTGGGACGGGCCCGAGCACCAGCACTTTCGAACCGATGCCGCGCAGTTCCTGCACCAGGCGGTTCAGGCTGTCGTTCCACGCCGGGTCGAATGAAGTGAAACCTGGGTCATAGCCGCCCTGCCCGGCAACGTAGCCCCGCCACATACTCACCACAACCAGTTGCGGTGGCTTGGCACGTAGCCGGTCGATGATCTCGTCCCGCCACTGCCCGCAGTATGAAACCAGGCGACTGATGGGGTTGGTGATGGGCAGGTCCATCAGAGGGCAGGCCGCCTTGGTCATGGTCTCCAGTCGCCATCCCCGCTGCTCGGCGACCTGCTGCAGCGCCGGGCGCCACATTGTGGCGTGCGAGTCGCCGACCAGCGCCACCGTCGTGGAGGACGCGGTATCACCCGTCGCGCACTCAGGCTGTCCGGCTTGGGTGCCACTGCGCATACACCCGTCGGCCATCAAGGCGTTGAGTTCGCCTGCCGCAGCGGTAAGTGACGGGTCCAGGTTCGACGGTACGGCGCCCGCTGTGGCCGATGCCGCGACCGCGGCCTGTACCTGGTCGAAGCCCTGCTGGACTTCCGCGTCGTACTCGCTGATGTTGCGACCCATGAAAGGAGGGGCGGTCGAAGTGACGCTCATTGCCGCAGCTGGCGCGCCGGGGCCGGTGCCGGGGTTCGGCACCAACACCATCAGCGCGACGCATACGCTCACGGCGACCGCGGTGGCGGCTCCGCCAACCGCGAGACTCCGAAGGGGAGACCGGCGCACGGAAGGCGCGAATCGCAGCGGGTTTTCGATCAGACGCAGTGTGAGCACCGCCAGCCCGGCGGAAAGGAGTACCGCTGCCAGCCTGCTGGGCAGCCCGAGCGAGTGGCCCAGCAGAAGCGGTGCGAACAGCAGTACGGGCCAGTGCCACAGGTACCACGAGTACGACAGTCGGCCGACGGCCTGCATCGGTGACAGTGACAGCATCCGGCCGCATCCATGGGAAGCGGAGGCGCAGCCGGCGCCGATCACCAGCGCTGCGCCGAGGACCGGCAGCATAGCGGCGATACCGGGATAGAGGGTGCTCGTGTCCAACAGAGTGCAGGCCAACAGGATCACGGCCAGCCCTGCCCACCCCGCGATCGCGGCCGGTAGCGCCGATAGCCGACTCCACCGGCTGGCCGTGAGGGCCAGCAAGCCACCGACGGCCAATTGCCAGGCCCGGGTGGGCAGCGAAAAGAACGCGATCGCGGGTACCACGTACGTGACCACCAGCGACAGCGCGAACGAGGTGGCCGCGATGAACGCCAAGACCAGCAGATACGGGCGTTGTGACGGGGCGGCATGGGCTCCGGCGCGTCGCCGCCTCCGCCGAACAAGCCAGGCAGTGCCGATGATCAGGGCCGGCCACACCAGATAGAACTGCTCCTCGACGCCCAAAGACCAGTAGTGCTCGAATGGCGACGGTGGCATGACCGGTGCGAGGTAGTCGACGCCGTGCAGGATGAACCAATAGTTGCCGACATAGAGGGCGCTGGCGATGCCATCGCCGAAGGCGCTGTGGGCCTGCAACGGCGGCAGCAGGAAGGCCGCGGCAATTGCGGTGACAACGCCTACCGTGGCGGACGCCGGTAGCAGTCGGCGGGCCCGCGCTCCGTAGAAGCGGCGCAGCCGAACGGTCCCGGCTGAGTTCACCTCGCGCATAAGCAATCCGGTGATGAGGAAGCCCGAGATCACGAAGAACACGTCCACGCCGACGTATCCACCGCCCAGCCCTGGCACGTCTGCGTGAAAGAGGACAACAGCCACCACAGCCACGGCGCGCAGACCCTCGATGTCCGAGCGAAATCCTGACTTTGTGGAGCGCTTGACCTGCTGTTCTTTCACAGGGCTGAGCCCGGGCGTATGGGTCAAAATCACCGCCTTCAAAGGTGCTGCGTCCGGAAGTAGCGAAATTATTACACTTCCACAGCAAACAATCGCGCTTGCGCACAACTGCAAAAATTGGCCCGAAGACGAGAAAAAAGACCAGTAGCGGCGTCCGTAAAATATCGGTGACGTCAATTCAGTGCGGCACCTCGCCCGCACGCCGGGTCGGCGTGAGCGTCATGCCACGGCGGTCGCCGGTCCGACGGTAATCGGCACCTTGGCGCCGCGTCCACCCTGGTGTGCATGTATCGCGCGTCGGGACAGGGGATTTCGGAGGGCAACGAATCCCCGAACTCAATCCGAAGCAGGCATTCGTCTCCGCCTGGCAACGGGCCAACAGGAACGTCGTGGACGCCGGTCGATTGCAGCTATACCACCAAATCGACAAATTGATATACAGCGCAAGCGGTTTCGGTGAGGGTCAGATTGCGGTGGATCCGGCGGACTTCGCCGGAATGATCACGAATCGCTGTCGGGCTTCGACAGTTCAACTCGAGCCCCCGCTCGGTGTGTGCGCATGTTTGCCGTGAAGGCGACACTTTGACTCACACCTCCCGCCACGGCTGGTGGTGCCAGCGACATGCGCCCTTCCTACACGAGTGCTGCTGAAGTCGAATTTGGATACATTGGCTAACTTTTGGGCGAAACCTCCGCCGACGGAGGTCGAGAACCGGAGGGCGCGTCGCGAGGTACGTCGGAACCCTCCTCGTACACGGGTGAGCCTGAACCCGGGCGGCATCTGGAACGAGTCGTGTTCGGTCACGGGGGAGCGCGGAGTGCGTTGGCGGCCAACCGTGATTCGCCACAGCGGAGCCCATCTATTAGCTTTGCCGCAGCGAACCGCATCAACATTGCTGGTTCCCGGGCCGATACGTATGAGGAAGCGATGAACTCGTTGGCAACGGCTTTTGCCAGCCGACTGTCCAGCAGCGGCAACTATCTGGCCGTCCTGGACGATGGGGAGTGGACCCGTCATCCCTGGCCGGAAGTCCACGCGCGATCTCAGAACGTCGCCGACTGGCTGCTGAACGACGACGTGACCGCCCTCGGACTGACCGGCGAGCCCACAGTCGAACTGATCGCGGCGATTCTGGGCGCGTTCCAGGCCGGAGCGGCGGTATCGATCGCCCACGGGCCGGTACGCGGCGCCGACGCGGACCAGTGGGCGCACACGACGCTCGGCCGGTTTGCCGACATGGGTATCAGCCACGTGCTCAGTCACGGCACACACCTCGAGCGACTGTCGGCCTCCGGTGGGCCGTTAGTCGTCAAGGAACTCAACTCCGTTTCGCCCGCCGGGCGGTCGACGACGTTCGTGCCGCCCGTGGGTCCCGCCCCGGTAGCGATTCTGCAGGGCACCGCCGGGTCGACGGGAGTGCCGCGGACGGTGCAGCTGTCGCCGGACGCCGTGCTGGCCAACCTGAGCGGGCTCAACGCGCGCATCGGCACAGCACCGGACGACGTCGGATGCTCCTGGCTGCCGCTGTATCACGACATGGGATTGAGCTTCCTGCTCGCGGGCGCGCTCGCCGGTTGTGACGTGTGGCAGGCGCCGACGACCGCGTTCCAGGCATCGCCGTTCCGATGGCTCAACTGGCTCACCGAGAGCAGGGCCTCCGTCACCGCGGCACCGAACATGGCCTACGGCATGATCGGCAAGTACTCGCGCCGCGTTACCGACGTCGACCTGAGCGCCATGCGGTTCGCGCTCAACGGCGGCGAACCCGTTGACCTCGAACTCACTTCGCTGTTCGCCACCGAGATGGCCCGCTTCGGGTTCTCCGCGGGCGCGCTGGCGCCGTCCTACGGATTGGCCGAATCCACCTGTGCGGTAACGGTTCCCGAACCGGGTCGCGGTCTGATCGCCGATGAGGCAGGCAACGCGGTGCTCGGCGAGCCGATAGCCGGCATGTCGGTGCGCATCGAACCGCGTGACGATGCGACGGCGCAGGACGCCGCGCGCGAGGTCGGCGAGGTCATGATCCGCGGTACGTCGACGATGTCGGGTTACATCGGTGAGCCGCCGCTGGGCGCCGACGAATGGTTCGCGACAGGAGATCTCGGTTACCTCGTCGACGGCGGGCTGGTGGTGTGCGGGCGTGTCAAGGAACTCATCACCGTTGCCGGCCGCAACATCTTCCCCGTCGAGGTCGAGCAGGTGGCCGCGACGGCGCCGGGCGTGCGCGAAGGAGCGGTTGTCGCTGTCGGCGTGGGTGAGCGGTCGATACGCCCCAGCGTCATGATCGTCGCGGAGTTCCGAGGTCCCAACGAGGCGGACGTCCGCGCCGACGTCGTGCAGCGCGTCGCATCCGAATGCGGTGTTGTGCCTTCGGACGTCGTCTTCGTCCGCCCCGGCTCGCTGCCGAGGACGACGTCGGGCAAGCTGCGCCGCCTAGAGGTCAAGCGCGGTGTCGAGGCAGGCGAGTACTAAGTCGCAGCGAGGGATCGATCTCAGCGAAGGATCGCCGTCACCTCAATCACGTCGCACATGGGTGAATCGGGGTTCGGACGAGTGAGCCCATACAGCTCATGCAGGTCCAGTCGGGCGTTCTCGGTGACGCTCCACCCGGCCGCGGTCAGATAGCCGGGCGCTGGTCGTCGGCGGCCCGGAAAGATCAGTTCGGCGGTGTTGATGTCCAGGCCGTGAGCGTGCCATCGGCGGTCGGAGACGACGCGTTGATTCACTTCGTCGCCATCGTGCAATCGGTACTCGGTTGCAAGTCGGGAGCCGGGTGCGCTCAATGCTGTGATGTTGTCGAACAATCGATCCTGGGCATCGGGCGGCATGTAGCTGAGCAGACCTTCCGCGCTCCATGCGGTCGGCAGCTGATCGTCGAATCCAGTGCGCAATAGGGCCTTCGGCCAATCGTCTCGAAGATCGACGGCCACTGGCCGGTGCTGAGCCGACGGTTTCGCGCCGAGCCGGGCCAGCGTGCCGATTTTGAACTCCAGGACGGCCTGCAGGTCGATCTCGTAGACGGTGCTGGACGACGACCAGGGCAATCGGTATGCGCGCGAATCCAGGCCGGACGCCAGAATCACCGCCTGCCGGATTCCCTCCTCCGTCGCGGACAGAAAGAAATCGTCGAAGAACCGGGTGCGAACGGCGAACGCGTCGACGATCGGCAGCAGGCTCAGGTCGGAATCCTGGTCCGCTTCAACAGAAGCCGTGTCGGCCTCGGCTAGGCGACTCAGCGCTTCTATGCCAACGGCATCGACGAGTGGCTGGGCGTACGGATCCTCGATGACGGGGCTGGATCGATGAGTGGCTGCCGCGCGGGCCGCCGCGACCATCGTGGCTGTTGTGCCGACGCTGGACCGCAGATCCCAGGAGTCGCGCTTTTTTCGAGTCGTCCGGACGGCGTGCGGACGACTCCGGTGGGTGGGGGGTTCGGCCTTGCCGCGCTTGCTGTGCATACCCGCATGGTCGTGCGGCCGCCTCAGAGCACACTGAGGCGACACTGAAATGCCGATGTGGTCTTGGAGTCAAAAGGTTGAAAGAGATCGGGTCGCGAAACGCGATCTTTGCGCGGTCTCGGCGGACGGAGTGACAGGATGGCGCGCGTGGCCGAGCGCGTCCGCTTTCCGAGTACCACGGGTCCCGTCCTGGCGGGCCTCGTCGACCTTCCTGCAGGGGAATTGCGCGGATGGGCTGTCTTCGCGCACGGCTTCACGCTCGGCAAGGACAGTCCCGCCGCGAGCCGGATCTGCAAGCAGCTCGCCAGCGAGGGCATCGGCGTGCTGCGCTTCGACAACCTCGGGCTCGGCGATTCCGAGGGGGACTGGGGGGACGGTTCGTTCTCGCACAAGGTCGAAGACACCGTCCGCGCGGTCGAGTTCATGAACGAATCTGGTCGCGAGGTGCGACTGCTGGTCGGTCACTCTTTCGGCGGCTCGGCGGTGATCGCAGCCGCGCACGAATGCCCGACCGTGGCGGCCGTCGCGAGCATCGGGGCGCCCTACGAACCCGGTCACGTCGAACACAACTACGACGCGCTGGTGGCCCGGATCGAGGCCGAGGGCGAGGCGCTGTTCCTGGCCGGCGGCAAGGCGTTGACACTCAAACGGCATTTCATCGAGGACGTGCGCAATGCGGACCTTCGCGAGCAGATCCGCACGCTGCGCCGCGCGCTGATCGTGATGCATTCGCCCACCGACAACACGGTCGGCATCGCCAACGCCAGCGAGATCTTCCGCGCGGCCCGGCATCCCCGCAGCTTCGTCTCGCTGGAGGGCGCCGACCATTTGCTCACCGGCAAGAACCAGGCGGCGCGCGCCGCCAAGATCATCAGCGCCTGGGCCGACCCCTACCTCTGACCGACGAGGCGGCACTGCACGCCGAAGTGGTCGGAGGGAAACACGCGCGGCAGCTCGGGCGAAATCGGCGCAGTGCCCAACAGCTCGATACTCGCTGCGCGCCAACGGGTTCCCTTGAGAAGCACCCGGTCGAACCGCACGTGTCGCTTCTTGTTCCTGGCGTCGAAGCGCATCAGATTGATCGATGTGTCTTCGGTATAGCCGGCATCGTCGGGACGTAGCGCAGGCCACACGTCGCAGAAGGGTGCGGTGATCCGGTCGTTCTCAGCATCGCGCATGTTGAAATCGCCCAATATAACGGCATTTTCGACCGGTTTGAGGGCACGGAAGATCCTGCGCAACTGCCAACCGCGAAGCCGCGCCGAGGACTTACCGCTGTCCAGATGCACACAGCAGACGGTCTGCCTGGCGCCGTCGATGGCCAATTCCGCTTCGAGGAATCCGCGCGTCTGGCGGGTCGGCAGCTGGGAGTGGGTGGCGCGCGCGATGGGCACCCGGGACAGCGTCAGCATTCCGTAGTTTCCGGCGTGGCCGCCGACCGCCGACATACTCAGATACTCGTCGCGTATCCACGGCTGTTCGAGGAATATCTCGAGCGCCACCGGTGTGACCTCTTGCAGCACAATGACATCGGGTCGGCGCTCGCAGAGCAGATCTGCGATCGCGCGGTAGCGCTGCTCGGCATGGTAGGCGTCGAACCAGATGTTGAATGTCGCGACGGTCAACTCGTCGCGGTCTATGGCACGCGCGTCATCGGCGTCCACCCACGCGCCCGTCGTCGGGTCGAAGCGCCGGACCGTGACGCGGCGTCGCCGTCGAAGCAGCCTCACCGCAGCTTGACGACGACTTTGCCCTTCGCGCTGCGGTCTTCCAGCGACGCGATCGCATCGCCCGCGCGTTCGAGCGGATAGATCTCCGGGGTCGGCGCGGAAACCTTGCCCGACGCCAACAGCGGTTCGAGCACCGCCCACTGTTCGAGCAGATAGCCCGGATGCGTACCGGCCCAGGCGCCCCAGCCGACACCGACGGCATCGACGTTGTTGAGCAGCAGCCGGTTGACCTTCACCTCGGGGATCGAGCCGCCGGTGAATCCGACCACGAGCAGCCGCCCGCCCGGCGCCAGCGAGCGCAGGGAATCGGTGAAGCGATCACCGCCGACCGGGTCGACGACGATGTCGACGCCGCGTCCGCCGGTGAGTTCCTTCACGGCGTCCTTGAAGCCGTCGGCCAACACGACGTCGGACGCGCCTGCCGCCTTGGCGACCTCAATCTTGTCCTCGGTGCTGACCACGGCGATGGTGCGCGATGCACCCCACACCGGGGCCAACCGCAGCGTCGACGTTCCGATGCCGCCGGCCGCACCCTGCACGAGGACCGTCTCTCCTTCGGCGAGGCGGCCCCTGGTGAGCAGCGCGTGATGCATGGTGAGGTCGTTGAACAGCA
>Ga0075367_10000192_pt1 | contig 20136 bp, 15 predicted proteins | sample EndMethybrTD3032_FD_71399 | JGI IMG/M metagenome (GOLD analysis project Ga0075367, IMG submission 71399) | Populus endosphere microbial communities from Tennessee, USA - Endosphere MetaG P. TD hybrid TD303-2 | ecosystem: Host-associated > Plants > Roots > Endosphere | place: USA: Tennessee... | reverse complement strand
GCTGACCCGTGCCGGCGAACAGTTCCTCGAACTCACCCGAGACCTTCTCGCGCGCGCCGACTCAATGGAGCGTGCCGCCTCAAGCATCGCCGCCGGCCACCTGAATCAGCTACACCTGTCCGTCCCGACCACCACCCTGACGGATGTCATCGCCCCGTTCTTGGCCACCTTCCAGCCCGAAGATCCGATCGCAATCGTGCGCGAGCTGGACCCAGCCAGCCCGGTACGAGCCCTTGAACGGGGAGCCGACCTCGTGGTGACGACGAAAGCGCCAACCGCACGGGTCGCCTCCAGGCCGATCGCAGTACTCCCCATCTGGGCGTACGTCCGCGCGGACGATCCCTGGGCCGACCGGGGAAGAGTCTCAGTGGAAGAGCTAGTGGAGCGCGACCTGGTGTTGATGACCGATCGCTTTCAACCCCGTCGCCTATTGGACGCTGAACTGGATGGAATGCGCCTCTCCTACGGACAGCACATTGAGTGCGGGAACGCACAAGTCGCTCAAGCGATGGCGGCTGCTGGCCGCGGCGTCGCAGTCGTCTCGGATGACCCCAGGTTCAACCTGGTTCCGTTGAAGGTCACCGGAAGAGCCGGCCCAGTGCGAATGGGCTTGTTCGCGGCATGGGGCCCAACGCATCATGCTGCGGGCGGACTCAGCGCCATCGCCGACCGACTGGCCGAGTTTTGCGTGCATCTGTACGGGCCGGAGGTACGCGCTGGCTGATGGCTTACGGAGGCTCTCGTTTTCAGAACCCCTGCCGAAGGCTGTCGGAGCTTTGGACGCAGGCAGCGGCCATAGGCCCTCCCCCAGTGCCGCGGCGTTCAGGAGTCGAAGCCCAGGCCAAGGCGGTCGAGGGTCCGCAGGAACAGATTGCGCTGACCTTGCCTGTGATCGGCGCGGTCAAGAGACCAACGTGTGAGGTTGATGCCGATCGAAGCGGCCGGCTCCGGCGGGAAGGGCACGGGCCGCTTCTTGACCATTTCCAGCTCCGTGCGATCGGTCCGATCGCCGGACAGCTTGTCCAGCAGCACGTTCGCGGCGAACCTCGTAGCGCCGACGCCCAGCCCTGTGAAGCCGGCGGCGTACGCGACGCGACCCTGTCGCGCGAGTCCGTAGAAGGCGGTGAACTGTGTGCAGGTGTCGATTGCCCCGGCCCACTTGTGGCTGAAGGCCAGGCCTTCAAGCTGCGGGAACGTGGCGAAGAAGTGGGAGGCGAGCCGTTCGTAGGACTGCGGACGGTCCTCGTACCTGGATCGGACCTTACGTCCTGCGTGATAGATCGCGTCGTAGCCGCCGTACAGGATGCGGTTGTCGGCCGTGAGGCGCGAGTAGTGGAACTGGTTGGCCATGTCGGCAAGTCCCTGACGTCCCTCCCACCCGATCGACGTCATCTGTTCGGCACTGAGCGGCTCGGTCATCAGGACGTAGTCGTAGACCGGGACGGTCATCAACCGGTTTCGACGTAGCAGGGACGGGAACACGTTGGTCGCCAAGACCACTCGGTCGGCGGTGACCACTCCGCGCGCCGTTTCCAGGCGAACGTCGCCCCCAACTCCGCCGGTCAGTCCGGTTACTGCCGAGTGCTCATAGATCTCGACGCCAAGCACCCGCGCGACCCGAGCCAGTTCGTTGGCCAGGCGTGCCGGATGCACGAGAGCACACCCCTCCGGGTGTTCGCCGCCAGCGAGGAACAGCGGACTGTTGATCTTCTCCCGGAACGCTGGACCGTCGAGGTAGTCGTCGCCGAGCCACTCGATCTGGTGCGCTTCAACGGCTGCGTGCAGCGTGCCGGTGCGTTCCCATTGGCACTCGATGCCGAGGTCGCGGATGTCGCTCTCGAACTCGTCCAGGTTCTGGTTGCCAAGGCGTTCGAGGGTGTCGAACTCGCTTGGCCAGCGACTCCGGCCGTTCTGCTCGCCGTGGGTGATGGAGGCTTCGCAGAAGCCGCCGTTCCGACCAGAAGCTGCCCACCCAACTCGCTGGGCTTCGAGGAGAACGACCTTCAGACCAAGGTTGCGGCGCTTGGCAAGCACGGCGGTCCACAGACCGAGGTATCCGCCTCCGACGACCGCGAGGTCGGCGTTGATCGGGGCGGAGAGAGTCACAGGCTGGTCGAGCTGTCCGGCGTCCTCGATCCAGAACACGCCGGCTTTGGTGGTCGCGAGCGATTCGCGCACTACCCGGGCGTCCGGTGCGTTGCGTTCGTATGCGGTCGGTGTCCGTGGGCGCGACATGCTCTGTGTCCTGGTCCGTTGTTATGCGGCGCCGTGCGAGAGTTCGCGGCCGACTCGAATTGCTCCATCGACGTGCTGGAATCCGAGGCCTGCGACGTCACTGCTGCCGAAGCTCAGCGGGCCGACGTTCTCTCGGATCTGCTTGCCGTAGCGAGTCAGGCCGCCGACGTCAAAACTTGTCGCGTAAGCGCCGGCGGTCCATTCTTCGGCCATCCACTGACTCTCGTAGTAGCTGGTCGGGTGCGCGGCAGCAGGGCCGAAGTAGCGGGACAGCGACTCCAGGACGCGACGGCGCCGAGTTTCAGCGTCGAACCCCAGGAGTCGGTCCGCATTCACATCGGACACGAAGCCGACGAGAGTGCCGCGAGTGTCGCCGAAGTTAGTGTTGTCGTAGGCCTCATGGACGACTTCGTACGGGCTGAATGCTGTTCCGGAGAGTCCCTGTTCGCGCCAGAACGGGCGGTCGTAGGTGATGTGGAGCTTGATGACCAGTCCGAAGGACTGGTGTTGGCGCCACTGCATGTGGACCGGCGGCAGATTTGGTGAGAACTGGATTCGGGAAACCAGCGTCGGGGGGACCGCGACGATCACTCGGGAGCCCTCCCACGCTTTCTCGTTGGAGTAGACGATCGCGGAGTCGTCGCTCCACTCGATGCGATCAACAGGACTGCCGGTCTTCACTCGGTCGCCCAGCCGCTCGGCGAGCCGGAGCGGAACCTGCTGGAGGCCACCAACAACTCGCCGATCGAGGATGAAGTCAGCATCGACCAGATTCGTGAATGTGCCCGCGCTCGCCGCCATGAGCACTGCGGAAAGCGCGGAGAAGGCGTGAGCGGGCTTGGTCAGCATCGCGGGACCGATGTAGAGCGCGATGTTGTCGCGGGCTTCCTCGTCCGAGGTCTGCTCGCGGAGCCACTGGTCAAAGGAGACCGTGTCGAGTTCAGCGGCGTCCGGGTGCTCCCAGGGGCGACTCGGGTCCATTTTCGAGGCCAAGTCGTCGAGGATCTCCGTGATCCGATCGACTTCCGCCTCTGTGTGTGCCGGAACAGGGAACGCGGACCCGCTGAACTGGCGTCGGAACTTGTCCTTCCCGATGTAGATGCTGTCGCCCTGGCGGTAGCGGGGATAGGTTTCGAGGTTGAGCTTGTTCAGCGTCTCCAGGAGCGCGGTTTGGTCAGGGGAGACCCACTGACCGCCGAGCTCAAGATCGACGTCGTCGATGGTGTCGGTCCAGAGACGTCCGCCTACACGTTCCCGTGCCTCGAGAACGACGACGCTCTTGCCCTGGTCGAGCAGTTCGGAAGCCGCGGTGAGACCGGTTACTCCAGCGCCGACGATGACTACATCGACCTTCTGCTGGTTCATGAGAACTGCTCCCTGGCGTTCGTCAGCGCGCTGTCGAGGATGGAGATTCCTTCGGCCACCTCAGTCTCGTTGACGTTGAGCGGCGGCACGATGTGGATGCGGTTGAAGTTGCTGAACGGAACCATGCCACCCGCCTGACAACCCTTGATGACCGCCGCCATCGCGCGGCTGCTGCCGCCATACGGGGCCAACGGCTCGCGAGTATCTCGATCGGTGACGAGTTCGAGGGCCCAGAAGGCGCCGGTGCCACGGACCTCGCCGATCCACGGGTGCTTGTCGGCCAGGGCGCGCAACTGCGGGCCAAGCCTGCGTTCACCCAGTTCGGCGGCACGCTCGACAAGCTGCTCGTCCTCCATGGTGCGGATCGTCGCGATTGCTGCGGCGCAAGCGAGTGGGTGACCGGAGTACGTCAGGCCGCCGGGATATCCACGGTGGGCGAACGTCGAGTAGATCGCGTCGCTGATCGCCACGCCACCCAACGGCACGTAGCCAGAGTTGACGCCCTTCGCGAACGTGATGAGATCCGGTACGACGGCTCCGTTGGACGCGTGCTCGATGGCGAACCACTTGCCGGCGCGACCGAAACCCGACATGACCTCGTCGACGATGAGGACGATGCCGTGCTTGGTGCACAGCTCGCGCACGCCGAGGAGGTAGCCGGCCGGGGGCATCATGATCCCGGCAGTGCCGGGGATCGCCTCAAGGAGAATCGCTGCGATGGTGCCGGGCCCCTCAAGTTCGATGACCTGCTGGAGGTGAGCGAGCGCGCGCTGCGTCTCTTCTTCCTCGGTGGTGGAGTTGAACGCGCTGCGGTAGAGGAACGGTCCGAAGAAGTGGACGGTTCCGGCGGATCCGTTGTCGCTGGCCCAGCGCCGCGGGTCACCCGTGACGTTCACGGCGAGGTGAGTGCCGCCGTGGTAGGAGCGGTAGGTGGAAAGCACCTTGTGCCTACCGGTGTGCAGTCGGGCCATGCGAATTGCGTGCTCGTTCGCGTCGGCCCCACCGTTGGTGAAGAAGACGTGATTCAGGTCGCCCGGGGTGTGACTGGCGATCAGACGCGCCGCCTCGGATCGCGTGCCGTTTGCGTAAGCGGGCGCGATCGTGCAGAGGGACCCAGCCTGTTCCTGAATGGCGGCAACGATCCGCGGGTGCTGATGTCCGAGGTTGGTGAACACCAACTGAGAGGTGAAGTCGAGCAGCTTTCTCCCCGCGCCATCCCAGACGTAGGAGCCCTCGGCGCGGCTGATGACGACCGGGTCGATCTCGGCTTGTGCGGACCAGGAGTGAAAGACGTGTGCCCGGTCGAGCTCGTGGGCGCGAGCGGCGTCGTGGGTATCGGCCAGGTCGTTGAACGTCGTAGGCGTCGCCACCTCGGCGACCTTTAGGTCAGACATTGAGCGGGAACCCGAGCTCGAGGCCACCGGAAGGGCGGTTGGCCGGATCGATCCAGCGGGTGGTGACGACCTTGCCACGGGTGAAGAAGTGGACCCCCTCGGTGCCGTGGGCGTGCGTGTCGCCGAAGAGCGAACGCTTCCACCCACCGAAGGAGTAGTACGCGACTGGAACGGGGACGGGCACGTTGATGCCGATCATCCCGACCTCCACATCGGCCTCGAACCGCCGAGCCGCTCCGCCGTCATTGGTGAAGATGGCGGTGCCGTTGCCGTACGGGTTGGCGTTGATGAGCGCGAGAGCGTCGTCGTAGCTGCTCACGCGGACAACCGAGAGGACCGGCCCGAAGATTTCCTCGGTGTAGATGTTCATGTCGGTGGTGACGTGGTCGAACAGGGTCGGGCCGAGCCAGAACCCGTCGGTTGCTCCACGAGCCGCGACCTCGCGGCCGTCGATGATGACCTTCGCGCCTCCGGCCTCACCGGACTCGATGAATCCGGCCACGCGGTCACGGTGTTCCCGGGTGACGAGTGGACCCATGTCCGCCTCGCGGTCGTTCTCATCGCGAGAGGTCTCGCTGCCATCTCCGGTCACGAGGGTGCGCGTTCGGTCGGCTATCCGGGCGACCAGGTCGTCGCCGATCGGATCGACAGCGACGAGGACGCTGATAGCCATGCAACGCTCGCCGGCACTGCCGTACCCGGCGCTGACGGCCGCGTCAGCAGCAAGGTCGAGGTCCGCGTCGGGCAGGACGATCATGTGGTTCTTCGCGCCGCCGAGGGCCTGGACGCGCTTGCCGTGCTTGCTGGCAGTCTCGTAGACGTACTCAGCGATTGGCGTGGACCCGACGAAGCTGATCGCCTGAACGTCGGGGTTCGTGAGGAGCTCATCGACGGCGGTCTTATCGCCCTGAAGGACGTTGAAGACACCGTCGGGCAGACCGGCTTCCTTCCACAGCGCGGCGAGCCACACGGCTGCGGTCGGGTCCTTTTCGCTGGGCTTGAGGACAACGGCGTTGCCTGCGGCGATCGCGATGGGGAAGAACCACATCGGAACCATGGCCGGGAAGTTGAACGGGCTGATGATGCCGACGACTCCCAGCGGCACCCTCTTGCTGTGGACGTCAATGCCAGTTGAGGCGGACTCGCTGTGACCACCCTTGAGGAGGTGGTTGATTCCGCACGCGAACTCGACAACCTCGAGGCCTCGCGAGATCTCCCCGACGGCGTCCGAATGCACCTTGCCGTGCTCCGCGGTGATGATCGCAGCGAGCTCTTCCTTCCGATTATTGAGGAGCTCCCGGAACGAGAACATCACCTGGGTCCGACGAGCAAGGGACACCTCGGCCCACCGCTCGGCGGCGCGCGTGGCCGATCGGATTACAACCTGCGCGTCAGCGACGCTGGCCAGGGCGACCTTGCCGGTGACGGCGCCCGTTGCCGGATTAGTTACGTCAGCCCAGCGGTCGGAATCGCCAACGAACTCTTCGCCGTCTACCCAATGAACGATGCTCTCAGTCATGCGTCCATCCTGGGGCCCTCATATGCCCGACCAGCCTGGCGTTACGTATGCAACCAGTGTTCTGTTCCGACACTCTGTCGGGTCATCATGTGAGAGTGTGGGGTCTGTGGCCGGCTTGACCCTCGCTGAAGCGCTTCGGCTTCCGGCCTTCCGCCGGGCCGACCCCGTGGTCGTCACGGGCGAGCAGAACCTCGCCCGGACAATTCGCTGGGCGCACGCCACTGAGCAAAGCGACGTCGTGCCGCTCCTGAGGGCCGGGGATCTCGTGCTCACCATGGGCACGGGATTGCCCGCGGATGACGATGAGGCCGGCTTTCAGAGGTTCGCCGACGACATGGCTGAGTCCGAGAGCGCTGGCCTTGTGGTCGAGCTGGGACGTCGGTGGTCGACGACTCTCCCCGAGGCTCTCGTTCAGGCGTGTGCGGCGAATTCGATTCCCTTGGTTGTCCTTACACACGAGACACGATTCGCTGCGCTGACTCAAGCGATCGGCGAAAAGGTTGTTGATGCGCAGCTCGACGAACTTCTCGAGGCTCAGCGGGTACACGACACCTTCACCGAACTGAGCTTCGGCCAGGCTGCTCCCGCGGACATCCTCGAGGCGGTCGCGCGTCTGACCGGCGGTCCTGTGGTCCTTGAGAACGCACAACATCGCCCGCTGGACTTTCTGACCGGTCCGGACCCCTCGACGAGCTTCCTGGACAACTGGCAAGCACGCTCGGCTCGGGTGAAGATCGTGAACCGCACCGGTTGGCACGAGCCGAACGGCTGGCTCGTGACCCGGCTAGGTTCCGCGGATCAGGACTGGGGACGTCTTGTCGTCGCCGCCCCAACTGAACCCTCACAGCGCCTTATAGCTGTTGTCGAACGAGCGGCGGCTGCGCTCGCTTTGCACCGCCTCCACGATCGCGACCGTGACAACCTCACCAGGCGCACCCACAACGAGCTGATGTCCGGACTGCAGAACACCCCGGACTCCGAAGAGCTGCTGAATCGCTGCGAGATCGCTGGGTTTCCCACTCAACGTCGGCAGTACCTAGGACTGGTCGCACGCCCAGTTCTGGCTGCAAGAAGCACGGAGCCGTCTGACGTGCTCGCGTCCTTCGTGCGCGCCGCTCACGGGCTTCGCGTACCGGCTTTGCTGTGCGAGGTCGATCGCGAAGTCCGAGTTCTGCTGTCGTTACCCCGGACCACCAACGCCGACGGTGTCGCCGACCGACTCGCCCAACGGGTTCACGCGGGACACGAGGTAGTGATCGCCGCCGGACGACCGGTTGGCTCCCGTGACGGCATCGACCGGTCGCTACTGGAGGCCCGGCAAGTTGCCGACGCCGTCCCAGCCAACTCGAAAGACCGAATCGAGGGCCATCCGATCCTGCACCGACTCGAGGATCTACATCTGCGCGGTCTCCTAGCGTTGTTCGGCGATGATGACCGGCTCCGCCTGTACGTCGACAGGGAGCTGGGTGATCTGCGACGCGTGGATTCCCAAAACGGCGGTCGTGGCGACCTGATGGCGGTCCTGAAGGCCCTTGTGGACAACACCGGAAGCAAGACCGAAGCTGCGGCAAGCCTGCATCTGTCCCGGGCTGCTTACTACGACCGCCTGGCCAAGATCGAAGAGGTCCTCGGCGCAGACCTGGACGACCCTGACGTCCGGGTTTCGCTACACGTCGCTCTGATAGCTGACGAAATGTCGCGTACGAAGAACTGAGGCCTACATAACGTCGAGCCCTCGGACACGTCTTGCAGGTCACCATGGACGCATGCAACGCGTACTCGACATCACATCGCCCGTCCCACTTGAAGCGCTGGAACCCACCACAATCGTCACCGGAGAGCCGCACGCCGGTTCTCGCGCGCTGGCCGCCGTGGCCGGAGCCGAAGTCGGCGTCTGGGAGATGACCGAGGGCGTCGCAACCGACGTGGAGGTCGACGAGGTCTTCGTCGTGCTCGAAGGGTCAGCGACGGTCGAGTTCGAGGACGGCGACGTCATCGAGCTCAACCCCGGCAGCACCGTGCGCCTACGCGCCGGCGACCGCACGAAGTGGACCGTTCGGTCCACCCTTCGCAAGATCTACTTCACCGGAATGGAGCTTTGATGTCGGACAAGATCCTCAACTTCATCGACGGGCGGTCCGTCGCCTCAGCGACGACCGACTTCATCTGCCTTATTGATCCGGCAACCGGGCAGGAGGACGGCCTCTCCCCAATCTCGCTCTACAGCGAAGTAGATGCCGCATACGCAGCTGCCGAGCGCGCCTTCAAGGAGTGGAAGCGACTCTCGCCGCGGGTCCGTCAGAAGTGCCTGCTCGATCTGGCCGACGCCATTGCAGAGCACCGCGACGAGCTGGCTGAACTGCAGGCACGCGACACCGGCCAGCCAATTCGCTACATCGCCTCAGAGGAGATCGACCAGGGCGTCGACCAGCTGCGCTTCTTCGCCGGCGCAGCCCGCATGCTCGAAGGCAAGTCCACCGGTGAGTACCTCGAGGGCCACACCTCATCCATTCGCCGCGAACCACTCGGTGTGGTCGGCCAGGTGACTCCGTGGAATTACCCGTTCGCGATGGCGATCTGGAAGATCGCCCCAGCGCTCGCGGCAGGCAACACCGTGGTCCTCAAGCCGAGCGATACGACTCCACGTTCGACAGTGCGACTGGCCGAGATCGCTGGGGAGATCCTGCCCGCCGGCGTGTTTAACGTTGTCAATGGCGATTCCTCGACCGGTCGCTACCTGGTGGAACACCCCGCCCCAGCGCTCGTGGCGATCACCGGATCTGTCCGTGCAGGCATCGAAGTAGCTAAGTCGGCGGCCGCGTCGCTCAAGCGCGCGCACCTCGAGCTCGGCGGCAAAGCGCCAGTCGTCGTCTACCCCGACGCCGACTTGAACACAGCCGCTGAGTCGATCGCAGCTGCGGCCTATTTCAACGCCGGCCAGGACTGCACCGCGGCCACACGAGTCATCGTTCATCGTGACGTGCATGACGATCTGGTGGGCCTGCTGGTCAAGGCCGCAGCCGCCACCACTCCCGGCGCGCCAGACGACGACGCCGCCGACTACGGCCCGCTCAACAACGCCGGTCACTTTGACAGGGTCCGGGCTTTCATCAACGACCTTCCCGAGCACGCAACCGTCGCGATCGGCGGCGAACAGCATGGCGACGCCGGGTTCTACTTCCAGCCCACCGTCATCACCGGCGTCCGGCAGGACGACCGCATCGTGCAGGAAGAGGTTTTCGGCCCGGTACTGACCATCCAGTCGTTCGAGCACGAGGAGGATGCGATCATGATGGCCAACGGCGTCCCGTTTGGCCTGGCCGCAAGCGTCTGGACTCGTGACCACGGCACGGCTGATCGACTCACCCGAGAACTTGACTTCGGTTGCGTGTGGATCAACGCCCACATCCCGTTCGTCTCCGAGATGCCCCACGGCGGATTCGGTGCATCCGGCTACGGAAAGGACCTTTCTGCTTACGGATTTGAGGACTACACGCGGATCAAGCACGTGATGAGCGCCCACTACTGAGCCGATTCCTTTGCGGCCCGTGCTCTGACGAGGACCGGCCGCCTTCGCGTTACCGCGTGTGTGCTCAAAGGTGGCGACTGCGCTTTCCAGATTGCTTTCCCTTGCGCCTCCGCTGGACGGCCTCGCCCTCGGTCACGCGCGACAGCGGGCGCCCGTCGGGCCGGTGCCGCATAGACGTGCGTAGGGGATTCGAGACGACAGGGCTTGCTTAGCTCGCCACCTTCTTGCGACGCCGAGACTGCCGGCTGAGTGGCAGGGCGAAAGAGTCGACGAACCCATCGAGTGCTGCGCGTTGCCGCTCGGGCGTCCAGATCTCTGGGTGCTCGACGGCAGAGAGCACCAGCCCGCTGGTCCAGACTCGCAGTATGTCGACCATGCCGTCGAGCTCATCGGGGTCGACGAACTCCTCCAGCGCAGCTCGCATGAGTCCTCGCATGCCTGGCTCGAGTCGCTGGAAGAACTCGTGCACGGCCGGTTCGATGCGCATGTAGGGCACCATCGCGACACGGACGCGCTCCAGCGCAAGCGCTTCCGGCGTGTCGGGCAGGAAGAACGCAAGCACGGCGTGGAGCCGTTCGCGCGGATCGTTCATCTCCAAAAGCGCCGCGCGCTCCTTCTCGGCATCCTGCAAGGTCTGCGATAGAAGCCCTTCGAGGAGCGCTTCGCGGGTCGGGAAGTAGTGCGTGATCAGCGTGCTGGAACCACCCATCCGCTTGGCTAGGGCGCGGATCGTGAGGCTGCTGAATCCGCCTTCACCCATCACGTCGATGACGGCCGCGATGATCTCTGCCTTCCGCTGCTCGGGATCGACATATCGAGGCATTGGGTCCACCTGTCACAGCTCGTTCTACAACGTGTGCAACATTATAGGGGCCGTTGGCGCCCCTTCTGGATTGACGCGACGTCCGAATCAGCACAAGCGCCGAAAGTCGGCACAAACCGATCCGCGCCAATAGCCCCGGCCGAGCGACAGTCTGCGCTCGGTGACGGTGCTGGCGCCCGTCGGCTGAGGCGATCGTCCGACAAAGGGGATCCGGGGTGCGCGGCTAAATGCCCGCTTTCGCACGAGTGTCTGGGCCGGTGACATCGACCGTTGCTTCGTTGAACGGCGGTTCGGCCTTGAGCGCTGCCTTGTGAACCTTGCCGCTCTCGGTGTGTGGAAGATGGGACCGGAACTCGACATAGCGGGGCACCTTGAACGCCGCGAGACCGACGCGGGCGTGGGCTACGACGTCAGCGTGGGTCACCTCGGCACCTGGCTTGAGAACGACGATGGCCTTCACCTCCTCCTCGCGGCCCGGGTCGGGCACTGGAATCACTCCGACTTCGAGGATCTCCGGCATGGTCATCAGCTGGAGCTCGACCTCAGCGCTGGCGATGTTCTCTCCGCTGCGGCGAACCATGTCTTTGAGCCGGCCCTCGTAGTAGTGAGCGCCCTCCTCGTCCTTCCGGACGATGTCCCCGGTACGGAACCAGCCCCCGGGCAGCATGAGCTCGGCATTGACCTCGGGTCGGTTGTGGTACCCGAGCATCATTCCTTCGCCACGAAGGCACAGCTCGCCGGCTTCGCCCGGCGGGAGTTCCTGAAGGTCGTGGCCTACGATCTTCGACTCCCTCGTCGGGAAGCAGAATCCCATTGATCCCTTCCTCGCCAGATCAGGCCGATCCCAGGGAACGAAGGTGCCGTTTCCGACCTCGGTGCTGGCGTAGTAGTCGCGCGCCAGCAGGTTGAAGGTGCTCTCGAGCTTGATGATGCCTTCCGGGGAGACCGCCGCAACCGGGGCTCGAGACAGGAGCAACGGACCACCACTGGCTGCTGGCGGGTAATCGACCATCTCGTCGTCGATCCAGGCGAAGTCGATGGCATGGTCAACGAGCCAGCCCATGAACTTGCGTCGGCTCAGCCCTGCCGTCACAAAGAGCGCACCACCGTTGCCGAGCGCGTTCATGAGGTACGCCTGGTTCTGCATGTAGTAGAAGGGATGGTCGGCAAGAAGTCTCTTAGCGTCGAAGAGCGCCGAGCCCCACACGCCAATCTCGACCCAGTATCGGTGCGTGAGCAGGCATCCCTTGGGGAGGCCAGTTGTTCCGGAAGTGAATTGGATGTTCACAACGGTGTCAGCGTCCGGGTACCTCGTCAGCTCGCTGACGTCAGTGGCCAGGATCTGGTGGAACGCCAGGTCTCCAACCGGCTCGTGTCCGACGGTGATGACTCGCTCTCGCGGTACCGGACCGTACTCGGTTACGTCTCCGTAGCCTGCGAGGATGTCGCCTGCTGCGACAAGCCATCGGGCGCCAGCGTCTTCCATCACGAATGTGCTCTCGCGGACGGTGTACTTCGGGTTCAGCGGGACGATGGCGGCTCCCAGCTCAGCTACAGCGAACCAAGTGAGCGGGAACTCGACCTGATTGCGCACCTGGACCGCGATGCGGTCGCCCGCCTGGACACCGATTCGCTGGAGCCCCGAACGCAGGCGGGAGACCTGATCACGGAACTCTGACCACGTCAGCGACGGACCGTCACCTTCGATGTGCATGATCGCGAGCTGGTCGCCGTAGGTCTCGGCAGCCAGGTCTAGCGCGGCAGGCATCGAGAGCCCACGGAGCTGCTTCTGGTAGTCGGAAAGTTCAATGTGAAGAGAGTTCATGTGAGGTCCTGTGAAGGCAGAGGGGATGGGAAGGGCGTCCGTTGCTCAGGGAGCGGTCGTCCACAGGACGCGCAGCGTCGCGACGAATCCCGGCTTATCGCGGTCTTTGACCTCGCCAACGAGGTCCAGGACGAGTAGGTGCCCCTGCTCGCCGCGGTTCACGACTTCCTTGACCACGCCGCGAATGCGGTACTGGTCGGTGTCGCGGACCACGGTGACGAACCGGACGTGGTCGAGACCGTAGTTCCAGGCCATCCAGTTGTCGTCGGTGGAGTACAGCGAGTGGTTGATCAGGAAGTCGAGCATGCCGAGGAGATGGAAACCCTCGACCAGTCCGTCGCCGTACCCCGCCTCGCCCCCGTAGCCGTGCGGATATTGGTCCAGGTACGTACCGCGCTCGAAGTCGTCTGACCGGTCTTTATCCATTTGGAACCACGGCGTGACGAACGTCTTGCCGAGGAGTGAGGTGGCCTCCGCCGGATCGCCGACGCAAACGGTCTCGACCTCGGCGAGGTCGGAGGTGTTGATTCCCATGTCCTGCTGTCCTTCCTTTCCCGCTGTGACGAGTCGGGCGTCGCGCAACGGCTGTTCGATTTGGTGGCCGTAGCTCGGCGCAGACGCCGAGTTCTTTGAGGTTCGTCAGGAGGTGCGGCGACGAGGCTTCCAGCCCGGCTTAGGCACGGCGTCGAGAAGCGATTGGGTGTACTCGTGCCGCGGAGAATCGAGTACTAGCGCCGTCGGCCCGGACTCGACCAACTCACCTTGGTTCAGGACGATGCAGTTGTCGGTGACTTGGCGAACAACACCTAGGTCGTGAGACACGAAGAGATACGAGATCCCCGTTTCCTGGCGGATGTCGACGAGGAGGTTCAGCACCTGAGCCTGAACGCTGACGTCAAGGGCCGAAACGGCCTCGTCCAGGATCAGGATCTTGGGCTCGAGAGCCAGGGCCCGGGCGACTGCAACGCGCTGTCGTTGTCCACCCGACAGGGTGCGAGGCAGCTGACCTGCGTGGCGGTCGTCCAGTCCAACCTGTCGCAGGAGGTCCGAGACGCGTTGGGAAGCGGCGGAGCTGGAGAGCGAGTAGTGGATAGCAAGCAGCTCCCGGAGTCCTTGGCCGATCTTTTGGCGGGGGTCGAGTGAGCCGAACGGGTCCTGGAACACCATCTGGACCATGCGGGCATCCGCGCGCCGTTGCCGACGTCCGCGGCTCGCTCTTGTGACGGGGCGGCCGTCGATCATCACCGATCCCGCGGTCGCCGTTTCCAGGCCCGCCACGATCCGCGCGGTGGTCGTCTTGCCGGAGCCGGATTCTCCGACGATCGCCAGCGAGTCACCCTCGCCGAGCGTGAAGCTCACGTCCTTGACCGCCGCGTGTTCCTGGCCACGACGTCCGAAAATTTTGGTCAGGTTCTCGACCGCGAGGATGGCCGAGGGTGTGTCGGCGGGCACTTCGGCCCCTCGTCTCGAGGGCAGGATCGTCCCATCCGTGATGCCTGCGTTCGGACGTGAGTCCGCGGCACCGCCGACCTCATTCGTCGTCATGCGGACGCTGCCTCCTTCAGGACGGCGGCCAGTTCTTCCGAACGGTGACAGGCGACTTGACTGTCATCGACGGGTCGGAGCGGAGGGCGGGTACTGCGGCACTGCTCGGTGGCGAACGGACAACGCGCGGCGAAAGCGCAGCCATCACCGACTTCGTAGGCGGTTGCGGGCCGGCCGGGGATCGACACCAGGCGCCTAACCTGGGTGGTGCTGGGCCGAGACGCGAGCAAGGCTGCGGTGTAGGGATGGCGAGGATGGATATACACGTCCTCGGCTCGACCGCGTTCTACGACCGTCCCGGCGTACATGACGACCAACGTGTCAGTTACAGCCGCTGCCAGGTCCAGGTCGTGAGTGACGAAGAGCATTCCGAGGTCGCGGTCTTGGATCTGCTCCATCAGGATCGCCATGACCTCTGACTGAACTGTCACGTCCAGCGCGGTGGTGGGCTCGTCAGCAAAAATCAGACGCGGCTCGTTCATGAGCGACGCCGCGATCATGACCCTCTGGAGCAACCCTCCAGAGAGCTGGTGTGGGTACTGCTTCATCCTGCGGCCGGCGTCGCCGATCCCCATTTCTGCCAGTAGGGCGACTGCCTTGTCGTTGGCGTCGGACTTCTTCATTTGTCGAGTCGCGACGACCCCTTCGATGAGGAACTCGCCGACGGTGCGCATTGGGTTGGTGTGGGATCGGGGGTCCTGGTGGATCATGGCGACGTCGCCGCTGCGGTAAGCCGCGAGCTCGGACCGGCTGAGCTTGTCGACGGAGCGGCCGTCGAAGTTGATGTCGCCACTGACGTTAGCGTTGTCTGGCAGAAGTCGCATGGCGGCCTTGATCGTCATCGACTTCCCTGACCCAGACTCTCCGACCAAACCGACGGACTCACCGGCTCGCACGGTCAGGCTGACGTCCTGCACGAGGACTCGCGGTGGGAGGTAGTCAGTGAGCTCGATACCGAGTCGTCGGATCTCCAAGAGTGGCTGGTCACCGTCTAGGCCGGTCGCGGCGTTCGGGTTGGGGACGGTCATCGGTCGGCTCCGATCCGAGAGGAGAGGCGGTCGCCGAGGACGTTGAAGGCAACGACGGTCACGACGATGCAGGCGCCCGCTACCAGGCTCTGTTGGGGGGCGCCGCTGAGGATTTCGGAGCGACCGTCCGCGACCATCAAGCCCCACTCCGCTTGGGGCGGCTGGACGCCTAGGCCGAGGAAGGAGACCGCAGCGAAGTCGACGAGCGCACTGCCGAAGGCGATGGTTGCCTGCGCGAGAGCGATGGGCGACACGTTCCGCAGTACGTGTCGGGTACAGATCCGCCACGACGAGACACCTGCGAGCTCGAGTCCTTCGATGTAGGGCATCTTGCATTCGCGAACCGCGGACGATCGAACGACGCGAGCGTAGAACGGTACGTAGACGATCGTCAGCGCGATGACTGGCGCCCAGAAGCCAGCACCGAAGATTGCCGAGGCCAGGACTGCGACCAAGATTCCTGGGACGGCGAACATGACGTTCAGGACTCGGTTGATGTTGCGGTCGACCCATCCCCCGTTCCACGCGGCGAAGATCGCGAGCGTGGTGCCGAGGAAGGCGCTTCCGAGGACGATGAACCCCGCGCCCGCGAAGCTGACCCTGGCGCCGGCCATGGCGCGAGAGATGATGTCTCGGCCGAGTCCGTCCGTCCCGAACCAGTGGTCGGCGCTCGGACCAAGGCTGGCGTTGAGCACATCGGTCTGGTCGGGCGGGTGGGGCGCAAGAACGGTGCCGAAGACGGCGACCAGGGCGACCAGCAGGCACACCGCTCCGGAGACGACGAGCAGTTTGTCCTTCGACCGGCGAGCGCCTGCTGGTGTGGTTGTGTTGTCGAGCGCGATGGCGGACATCAGCGGTCTCCCCTCTGGCGCGGGTCAAGCAGCACCTGCGCGACGTCGATGATCGTCGTGACCACGACGAAGACGACGACGATCACCAGGCTCACTGCGATGACGATCGGATAGTCCTTGTTGGAGATGCTTGAGATCAGCAGAGACCCGATGCCGTCGATAGCGAACGCCTGCTCCACGACCACCGCCCCGGCGACGAGGCCGGCGATCGCCAACCCGGACGCGGTCATGACCGGCAGCGCCGCGTTGCGAAGGACGTGCCTGCGAAGGATCCGCCTGCTCGGGATACCGCGCCCGCGGCTCGTCATGACGTACTCCTTGCCCGCCTCATCACGGACAGCAGCCGACGACAGTTGAGTGACGTACGCGCCGTAGGAGATCGACAAGGCGACCGCCGGAAGAACGAGATGCTCAACCTGATCGGCGAGACCCTCGCCGGCCCCGAAGGTCGGGAACCAGCCGAGCTGGACCGCGAACACGCTGATCAGCACGCTCGCGGCGACGAAGGTCGGGATAGAGATCCCCAAACCTGCCAGCGCGCTCACCACAGGCCGCCACCGTCGGCTGACGCCCCCGATGGTCCCGAGACCGATCCCCACGACCAGCATCAGCACGGCAGCCATCGCCACGAGGAGGAAGGTCGTCTCCAGACGCGGCTTGATCAGCTCGATGACATCCGTACGGTAGGTGAACGAGGTACCGAAGTCACCGTGGAGGGCAGCGCTGAGCCAGTCCCAGTAACGGACCAACAGTGGGTCGTCCAGCCCGAGCTTGGCTGACGTCGCGGCACGCGCCTCGTCGGTGGCCTTCGATCCCAGAAGCTGTGCCACAGGGTCTCCTGGAGCGAAGCTCAGGGCCACGAAGATGACGAAGGAAGCGGCGAGGACCGTTCCGACGGCCCCGAGGACCGTCGAGACGACCTTCATAGTGATGCCCGAGCGCCTGCCGGATCCCCGAGCCTTGGTGGCCCTCGCGGCGGCCACATCGGCCGTTGAACTCATCTGCGGTGCCCCGACTCACTTCGCGCCGACGTAGGCGAACGCCGGCATCGACCAGTACGCGAACGAGGTGACCGCCCCAGTGTAGGCGTCGTTGAGGAACGTGACGGTGTTCGTCGACACGACTGGGATCGTTGCGGCGTCGGCTTCGTAGCGTTCCTGGATCTTCACGATGAGCTTGGCGCGCTCGTCGGCATCGAAGGTCTGCCGCGCCTGGTTGATCAGATCCGTGGTGGTCGGGTCGTCGTAGTTGGTGTAGTTGTAGGCCTGCCCGGGAAGGTAGTCGAAACCGATTGGCTCCAGCGGGTCGGCTGTTCCATTGAAGTTGGTCTGGATCATCATGTCGACCCCGGCGCGCTTCGACGCGTCGTAACCGGCCTGGGAGAACACCAGCGGTTGCATGGTCTTGATCTCGACGTTGAGCCCGACACTCTTGGCCTGCTGCTGGAGCAACTGTGCGACTTGGGAAGACGTCTCGTCGCCGGCCTGAATCGCGAGCACGATGGGGGTGCCGTCGTAGGTAGATCCGTCCACCAGTTCCTTCGCGGCCTGCACGTCGTAGGCCCGCTCCTCGGTGAGCTTGTCGTAGGCCGGCTGGTAGATGTCCTTCTGCGCTACTGGCCAGGTGGCCGGTGTAACGACCGCATAGTTGGGCGTCGCTGCGCCATGGAAGACCACCTTCGCGATGGCGTCACGGTCAAGCACCTTCTGCAGCGCTTGGCGGACGTCATTGTCTGCGGTCGGGCCATCCGGCGTGACGATGTTGATGTTCATCCCCTGCATCGACGGACCGAAGGTGAGGGTTCCGGTCGTGGACTTCTGCAGTGCCGGCACGGCCGAGGCGGGGATCTCGTAGGCACCGTCAATCTCCCCCGTGTTCAGCGCCTGGGCGAGCGCAGTGGCGTCACCGATGAAGGAGAACTTCACCGTCTTCGCGAGGGGCCTGACGTCGGGGTTCCAGTAGTCGTCGTTGCGCGTGATCGTGAGGCTGTTACCCGGCGACCAGCTGTCGAACTCGTATGGGCCGCTGCACATCAGCCCGCCGGACGCGGTGCCCAGCTTGTCGCCTGCCTTCTCCGTGTAGGCCTTCTGGACGATGCCGACGTTCTGCATCTCGTTGAGGAACAGCTCGTCCGGCTGGGAGAAGGTCACCGTTACCTCGTTGGGACCGGTCACGTCGGCCGACTTCATGTTGGCGAAGATGTAGCTGAGCACGTACTCGGGCTGCGCCGTGCGGTTGAGGGTGTAGGCCACGTCCTCGGCCGTGACAGGAGTGCCGTCCCAGAACGTGGCGTCGTCTCGGACCGTGTAGACGACCTTCGTGGGCGACTCCACCTCGTAGGTCGCGAGGTTCGGTTTGAGCGAGAAGTCCGGTTCGGCGGTCATGAGCCCGTCGCACAGGGTGTGCACGACGGGTCCCGAGGAGTAGGTCACGGTATTGGCGGGATCGAGCGTCTCGGGCTCGCCAGGAAGGTTCCAGTTGAGGGTGTCGATCTCCCCCGTCGCCTTGGGCATGGACGAGACCAGGTCGCCGGACTTCACGGCCGGGTCGTCGTGACTTCCGCCTCCCGAGCAGGCAGTCGTCAGCAGCAGCAGCGCGGCAGTTAAGGCGGTCGCATAGCGACTGGTTCGCGAGCTAGTGACTCGCTTCGGATTCGGGGTCATGACGCTCCTATTTGAGGCGGCCAGTTGTGACCGGGACCACATACAACGCGCAATGTACAACAAGTGATTCACAACCGGCAAGGGGGTGTCGCGATTCGTAACCAGCCGTTGACACAGCGGAACCGATCCCACCACTCTTAGTGCGTAGGATGTTGCACAACGATCGTTTTGTTACCTCGACACCCGAGTTCGGACGCAGTCAGGAGCCACAAGCCGCATGTCAGAAGACCTGATCTGGACGAGCGCGTACGAGCTCGCCGAGTTGTATCGCCGCCGAGAGGTCTCGCCTGTAGAGGTCGTCGACGCGGCGCTGGAACGACTCCACGCGGTCAACGGCAAGGTGAACGCCTTCGTGACCGTTACCGCCGATCGGGCCCGCGAAGAGGCGCAGGCTGCTGAGAAGCGCCTGCTTGTCGACGCCGACCTCCCGCCCCTGTTCGGAGTTCCGATCACGGTCAAGGACCTCACCGACACTGCCGGAGTTCGCACGACGTATGGATCGGTTGCCTACGCCGAGCACGTCCCAACGGAGGACGCCATCGCATGGGCTCGCCTCAAGAGCGCGGGCACTATCTTGCTCGGCAAGACCACGACTCCGGAGTTCGGGCTCCTCGGTGTAACTGAAAGCAAGCTGACGGGCACGACGGCTACGCCGTGGGACCCTAGCCGCGCATCAGGCGGTTCTAGTGGCGGAGCAGCCGCCGCAGTTGCGGCCGGCGTGGGTCCGCTCGCCTGGGGGTCGGACGGCGGAGGGTCGATCCGGGTGCCGTCGTCGCTGTGCGGGGCGGTCGGCCTCAAACCGACCTCGGGCCGAATCCCGCACCTCAACAACAGCGAGACCGATTCGACCGAGGGCCCAATCGCCCGAACCGTCGTCGACGCTGCGCTGATGCTTGACGTGACAGCTGGTCCCCATCCGAACGACCGAATCTCGCTGCCATCAACCGGCGACGGGTATGCCGACGCTGCACTAGTTGAAGGCGACCTCGGCGGGCGATCCATCGCGTTCAGCTACGACCTCGGCGGCCAGGTGCCGCTGGATCCTGAGACTCGCCGGGTCTTCAACGCGGCGCTCGAGGACCTTCGAGCTGTCGGCGCAGTGGTGGAAGAGGTCTCTATCTCGCTGCCCGACGCTCACGATTACTTCATTCAATACTGGGGGCCGGAGTACATCGCCATTGCTGACCAGCTGCACGCCGAAGGCGTGGAGGTCTGGCCGCTGATCGACTACGTCGCCGCAAAGGCGCGCGACCTGAGCCCGGTGGATGTGAGCCGAGGTCTGCGAGAGACGAAGACGGAGATCTACCGGGCGTACTCGACCGTGCTCGCCCAGCACGACGTGCTGGTTACGCCGACCAC
>Ga0075367_10000191_pt1 | contig 20137 bp, 19 predicted proteins | sample EndMethybrTD3032_FD_71399 | JGI IMG/M metagenome (GOLD analysis project Ga0075367, IMG submission 71399) | Populus endosphere microbial communities from Tennessee, USA - Endosphere MetaG P. TD hybrid TD303-2 | ecosystem: Host-associated > Plants > Roots > Endosphere | place: USA: Tennessee... | reverse complement strand
GGCGGTTTCGCGTCATCGGGCTGTTTTCGCATGAGCAATGCCGATGTCATCGATCTCTATGAGAGGGTGAAGGTCGGTTCCACGGTCATTGTAAAATAGTTCGGGGGTGGAAAGCATGGCGAACGGCATCATGGGGCGTTTCTACAAGCAGCGGGAGCCGGAAAGCCGGGAGCATCCGGAGGCGGCCGAACTGTCTTTAGCTGGCGCAGTTCAGAACATGCCCGCCCAATTGGCGTCTGACAGTGCTACGGCGAGTGGCGAAGAGGCTTCGCTCGGGCCGGACATGGTGTCCGAGCGGGTCAATCTGCACCGCTACCTACTCGATCGTATCAACCTCGGTATCCTCGACACGCTCGACAACGAGGAGATTGCCACCGAGATCCGGCCGTTGGTCAAGGACTATATCCGGAGTAACAACTTTCCGCTCAATGCCAGGGAAATCAATGATCTGATCCGCGATATCACCGACGAGATGCTCGGGCTAGGACCGATCGAGCCGCTGCTGACCGACGACACAATCGCAGATATTCTCATCAACGGCTACAACAGCGTCTATGTGGAACGGGGCGGCAAGCTCGAAAGTACCGCCGTGCGTTTCAAAGACGAGGACCATCTGCTGCGCGTGATCAACAAGATCGTCTCGGCGGTTGGCCGACGCGTCGACGAGGCAACCCCGATGGTTGACGCCCGCCTCAAGGATGGCTCACGTGTCAACGTCGCGATCAGGCCGATCTCGGTCGATGGGCCGCTCGTTTCCATTCGCAAATTTACCCGCAAGCCGCTGACAATGGAACGCCTTGTGGAATATGGCGCTATGGCCAATGCGATGCGCATCCTTCTTAGCGCCGCGGTCAAGGGCAAGGTGTCCATGGTCATTTCAGGCGGCACCGGTTCTGGCAAGACCACCTTGCTCAACGCTCTCTCGTCGCAGATTTCTCCGAAGGAGCGTCTGATCACCATCGAAGACGCGGCCGAGCTCCAACTGCAGCAGCCACATGTCGGGCGTTTGGAAACTCGACCGCCGACGCTCGACGGGCGCAATGAGATTCGTCAACGCGAACTTTTGAAAAACGCCCTGCGCATGCGTCCGGACCGCATCATCGTTGGCGAAGTCCGCGGCGACGAGGCATTCGACATGCTGCAGGCGATGAATACCGGTCACGAGGGGTCGATGACGACCATTCACGCCAACACGCCCCGCGACGCCGTCGGCCGGCTCGAGCAGATGGTCGGCATGGCTGGGATGCCAATGTCGCAGTTGAGCATTCGCTCGCAGATCTCGTCCGCCATCACCATGATCGTGCAGGTCCAGCGCCTGAGCGACGGCAGCCGCAAGGTCGTCTCCATTTCCGAGATCACCGGCATGGAGGGCGAAGTCGTACAGATGCAGGAGATTATGAAATTCAAGAAACTCGGTACCGATGAAGACGGGCGGATCCACGGAGAATTCCGCGCCACCGGCATCCGGCCGCGGTTCGTCGAAGAGTTTGCGGAACTTGGAATCGAAATCCCTGTGACGATTTTTGATCCCGGTAAACCGCTGCAAACGGGACCTGTTCAACCATGACCCTGACCCTGCTTTACGCGGCCGTTTTCACCGCAGCCCTTGTTGCTGTCGAAGCGATAGTGCGCGGCTACTTCAGGACATCCGAACGCCACCGCGCTGTGAACCATCGGCTAAGGCTGCTTGAGATCAGCAATGATCATCGTAAGACCTATAGCGATATGCTGAAGGAGCGCGGTGCCGACGGCAGCTGGCGACAAATCCCCTTGATGCGGCGGCTACGGCAGTTCTACGCCCAATCCGGCATCAAGTTCGATGCCAGGCGATTTGCTCTCTTCGCGATCATCGGCGCACTTTCGACGTGGCTGGCCGTCCAGTTCCTCGTGCCGAGCACTCTGGTTAGAGTACCCGTCTTTCTCCTGATCTGCCCCCTCATCCCTGCGATCGTCGTCTGGCGTGTCCGGGCGCGCCGCATGCGGAAATTCGAACTGAAGCTTCCGGAAGCGCTCGATGTCGCCAACCGCAGCTTGGCCGCCGGCCACCCGCTGCCGGCGGCGATTGCTCTGGTGGCGCGCGAGATGCCAGATCCGATCGGCACCGAGTTCGGCCTCCTCTCGGATGAACTCACCTATGGCGTGACACTCGACGATGCCCTTATTAACTTGGCCGACCGGGTAGGCGTCGAGGATCTGAACCTGCTTGCGATATCGCTGAGCGTACAGGCCGGAACCGGCGGGAATCTCGTCGAGATCCTTCAGAACCTTTCGAAGACGCTGCGAGACCGGACAATGCTGAAGGCAAAGGTCAAGGCGATTTCCTCGGAAGGACGCATCACGGCGATCTTCATGTCGATCTATCCGTTTCTGCTCTACGCGATGATCAAGATACTGTCGCCGACCTACTTCGATCCCGTCTGGGACAGCGGCTACGGAACCATTGTGGTGAGCGCGCTGCTGGCCATCATGGCGGTCGGGAATGTCATTCTCTACAAGATGGTCAACTTCGAGTACTGAGGCAGTCATGTCGAGTGAGTATGGAATTTACCTCGTCGTCTTCTTTGCAGTGCTGATATTTTCCGCCGCAGCATCGGAATTGTTTTTCCGGCGGCGTGAAGTCGGGGTGCGGCTGTCGAAGAGCTCGGCGGTGGGCGAGGAGTTCCAGCTTGGCGATACGACGATTGCCGATCTTGGCGAGGCCGAAAACCGCCTGATCCGTCGCTATTTCGAGATTACCCGACGTGACACGAATGCGAACTCCACCCAGAACCGGCTGATCCGCGCGGGATATTTTAATGCCCGCGCAGTGACCACCTTCCAGGTTGTTCGCGCGGCGATCTGTATCGGCATGCTCGTCGCGGTGGTTTGGGCCCTAAACCGATTCGTGCCGGACATGTCGCGGATGGGTACGCTGCTCATCGCCATGTTTGCTGCAGGCATGATCTTTATTTTGGTCAACATTTATATCGACCGGCGCGGCGCCGCCAAGGAAAGGGAGTACCGCCGCCTCTTTCCCGATTTTATGGACATGCTGATCGTCTGCCTCGATGCGGGGATGAGCATCGAGGCGGCGGCTAACCGTGTCGCACGGGAATTCGTCGAAAAGAAGCAGGATTTCGGCCTGCATCTCTCGATCATGATGCTGGAAGTGCGGGGCGGCCGGCGATTGCGCGAGGCGCTCGCAAACCTTGCCACCCGCCTCAGGATTGACGAGGCGCGGGCGCTTTCCGTTCTGTTCCGCCAATCGGAGGAACTCGGGACCAGCGTGACGCAGACGCTGCGCGTCTACAGCAAGGAAATGCGTGATCTCCGCGTCGTGCGCGCGGAGGAAAAGGCAAACGCCCTGCCGGTTAAGATGCTGCTGCCGCTCGGCGCATTCCTCTTTCCGGTAAGCCTCGTCATTGTTCTCGTGCCCATTGTTATCCGTGTCGTCAGTCTTCTCGTCGGCCTGAAACCCGGCGGTTGAGCCAAGCGAGGTCTCAGCATGCAGCATTCGCCCGAACAGGATCGTGAACATGTCGTCACACCCCTCGATCCACGGATGCCGATGGCACCCGCAAGTATCGAGGAAACTGGCCTGGAATCGTCGTTTCTGCTTCGGCTAGCGGCGAAATGTGCAGCCGAGCAGGATACAATCACGGCATCTCATTTGGCTGACCGCATGAAATTGCCGAAAGTGCTGGCCAATGTCCTGATCAAGGAACTGGTGAAACTCGCATTCCTAGAGGCGCGGGGCCTGGCTGGCGAGGACGTAAGATCCGACATTCGTTATGCGCTCTCGATGAAGGGTTTTGAATATGCCTATGCCGCGTCACGGCAATCCCAGTATGTCGGGCCAGCGCCCGTGTCGCTGGATGCTTTCTGCCGACAGGTGAATTTGCAGTCCATTCACCATGAGCGCGTGACGCAGGAGCGGCTGATCGAGAGCCTGGAAGGGCTGGTGCTTTCACCCTCGCTGATCGAAAAGCTCGGCCCGGCGATGAACTCCGGCCGTTCCATCCTCCTTTACGGCCCCCCCGGGAACGGAAAGACGAGCATCGCCGAGCGGACCTCGCACCTGTTTCGCCAAGCGATCTGGGTGCCCTATGCCATCGAAGTCGGAGGTCATGTCATCAGTTTTTATGACGAAGCTGTCCATCAACCCGTTGTAGGTGCTGGCGCAATATCCTATCCGAAGACTGATCAGCGATGGATCGAATGCCGTCGCCCGGTCATCAAGACCGGCGGGGAATTGACGCTGGATCTGCTCGATCTCACCTTCAACGAAGGACCGAATGTCTATGAAGCGCCGGTCCACCTGAAGGCATCTGGTGGCGTTTTCATCATCGACGACTTCGGGCGCCAACAGGTGGCGCCGCAATCGCTCATCAATCGCTGGATCGTGCCGCTCGAGCGCGGATACGACTTCCTGACGTTGCATACCGGTAAGAAGTTCAAGGTTCCCTTTGACGAGCTGGTCGTGTTCTCGACAAATATCGCTCCGAAGGATCTTTCCGATGAGGCGGGACTGCGACGCCTGAAGTACAAGATTTTTGTGAACACTCCGTCGCGCGGCGAGTACCTCAAAATTTTCAAGTCCTATGCCCGCGACACTGCCATTGATGTCGACGATTCTGATTTGAACCTTTTCTACGATCGCAAGTACGACGGCAGCATGCTGGCGTCCTGCTATCATCCGAAATATCTTCTCGACTTTGTCGGGTCTTACTGCGAATTCAACAGAATGCCCAAGATCGCGTCACTTGCTACGCTCGAACGGGCGTGGGAAGGGGTTTTTACGCTGGAATGATTGCCGACTTAGGTGATCATGGTGCGTTCTTAGGAAATGTATGAAACACTGACGACTTACGGTGGAGGAAAGTGAGTGGCCAGCATCCCAAATCTTGACACCGACGTGGACCACGCAATGCCGCGCGCTATGCGAACAGCCGGAGAGCAGACGCGCTCAAAAAACGCGCCGCTCATCGCCATGGTCCTGTTGCTTCTGCCACTCAACGCAGGCGTCCTGATCTACACTGCCAAAAACTCAGCGGATGTACGCGAGAGCCGCGAGACCATTGAAGCGCTCAAAAGGTCGATAGATGGCCTCAAAGTCCAGGTAGACAAGCAGGCAGGGAAGGCCAATGAGGAAGCCGCAATCACCCGCCAGAACATGGAAAGCCTGCAAAGGACGATTTCCGCGTTGGATGAACGGATGCGTTCTAGCGCAATTCATTCGCGGGTCGGCGCGGGGTTGGTTCTGAGCGCGCCCGGCAAGGAACCACCGCAATTTTTCGCGCCATCGCCTGCCGCCCTACCAGCGGGAAATGAGCCTCCGGATGGCAGTCTGGCGTCCATCGATGCCAAGGGCGTCGCGGTCGATGACCTGCCGCGCTACGAACGAACCGTCTCGCCGGAGGGCAAGCTTATACTCCGGAAGGTGCCGTGAACGGCGATACCGCCAAACGTTCGAAAGCAAATCAAAGCGCGACACAAGTCGTGATAGTACCGCTTCGACGTTCTCCGCCGGCGGTGTCTTAACCGGGCTCGAGCCGGTAGGAAGACCTACCCGCGTTGTGCGAAATTCACGCTATTCTTCATTAATTCGAGATTCCGGGCAGTCACCTCGTTTGAGGGATCGAGCTCGTAGGCTTTCAAGAAGTACCGTCTGGCTGACCGTAGGTCGCCGCGCAAGAGGTGCGAGTACCCGATGTTGTTATAGTAGACTGGCGTGTTACCGATCATTCTCGAGAGTTCTCGGTAGGCGCGGTCGGAAGTATCGAAGCGGGCCACCATGTCGGCAGAAGCCGCTAGGCCCAGCCAGGCGGCCGGATCTTCCGGAAAGACATCGACCGCGCGCTTATAAATGGCGTACGATTTTCCGTAGTTCTTTTCCTGAAACTGCAGCTTGCCGACGGTGATGAGTTCGTCGTTCTTGTAGAAGGCGACGGCTGATTCATCTTTTAGGGTTCTTGCACTATCGCCATAGGCAGCAAGATCATCAAAGCTGGATGACTGGCACCCGACGAGAATCCATGCGCTCGCAAGCAGAAATGCAATGCATCCAATCTGAGCCCTAACCTGCAACATTTGCAATTTGATCCCCCGATTTTGTGACACCCTAACCAAGCGTTCGCATGGGTCACGGCAAATCTTCCCGAAAAAAAGCTAACGACTCAACAATTTAGGCGAAAGTCGCAAAATAGTGACATGTGCGCAGCTTCGTCGGTACAAAAAAAGTGCCAAGGTGACCAAATACGGGCGATTCGAGCGTCGCGGCTTTAGTGGCCTTTTTTCTTCGATTCGCAGAGTGGAAAATTAATCAACGCCACCTAGCTATACTATTTCTATCGGTGGTTGCTACGCCCCGTAAAAGCCAAAGGGAATGGAAGCTATGCGGACCGCCACACTCACGCTGATTCGATTGGGGCCATCGCTGGCTTACGCAATGGCGGCGGTCTTCCTTCTCAGCATGGTGCTGTTGGAACACTATCCCTCAAACTTATCCGCCTGGTGGCTTTATACGACCATACTTCCAATCATGCGCGAGCCCATCTACGTGCTTTTTGCAGTACCCGGCGTTGAAATCTGGAGCGCCACGGTACTTTTGCTGCTCGCATCGCTTTTTGGAATTCGTCTGGCGTTGCGGCCGCAACAATACCCGCGGTCAGGATTCATCCATGCGCACGTCGCGCTGATCGCAACGGGTCTGACTATGGGGCGGGCGGCAGTGGCGCAAGCCGGCCTTTCCGGCTTTTCGTTACCGCAATTGTTGCGCGGCGACTGGTCTTTGCTCCCGCTATCCTATTCAACACCCGGGACCGTTATTTTTGTCTTTGTGTTGTCGGCCTGCATTTGCTCCCATTTAACGATCATCAAACGTGCATATCGGCCCGATCGAGATCAGGCTGGACCTTGATTGGCCGAAAATTCGCTTGAACGGCGCGAAACGGCAAGCCCGCCTCGCGCCCAAGACATAACTTACGCGAGCCGCCGACAAGCAGCTGCGATGCGCTCCAGGGCCTCCTTGAGGTCCGACTCCGCTGAGGCATAAGAGATCCTGAAGTACGGCGAAAGGCCAAAAGCCGAACCCGGGACGACGGCGACATTCGCGTCTTCGAGGAGATAGGCGCAAAACTCGCTGTCCGTCGTGATCTTGCGCCCGCCCGGCGTCATCCGGCCGAGAATGCCGCCACATCCGGAGAAGGTATAAAAGGCGCCCTCGGGAACACGGCAATCGAGACCATCGATTGCATTGAGGCCCAAAACGACGAGATCGCGCCGCCGCTTGAAGCTCTCCGTCCGCTCGATAAGAAAATCCTGCGGTCCGTTGAGTGCCGCAACGGCTGCGGCCTGGCTGATCGAGGACGGGCAGGACGTTGCCTGACTCTGGACGACGGCCATCGCCTTGATGAGCGCCGTCGGACCGGCGGCATAGCCGATGCGCCACCCCGTCATGGCATAGGCTTTGGATACGCCGTTGATCGTAAGCGTTCGCTCACGCAGGCGAGGCTCCAACTGCAATGGCGTGACGAAATGAAAATCGTCGTAGACGATGTGTTCGTACATGTCGTCCACCATTAGCCAGACATGTGGATGCCTGAGCAGCACGTCCAGCAATGGCCGGTAGTCATCGGCTCTATAGGCGGCGCCGGATGGATTGGATGGCGAGTTCAACAACAGCCAGCGCGTCCTCGGCGTGATCGCCGCTTCGAGCTTCTCTGCACTCAACCGAAACCCACTGTCCGCATCGCACGGAACGAGAACGGGCTTGCCTTCGCAGATCTGGACGATATCCGAATAGGATGTCCAGTAGGGTGTGGGGATGATGACCTCATCGCCCACGCCGACGGTCGCCATCATCGCATTGAAGAGGATCTGCTTGGCACCAGTGGCGACAGTTATCTCGCTGACCTCGAAAGAAACATCGTTTTCGCGCTGAAACTTGGTACGAATCGCTTCCTTCAGCGCCGGCGTGCCGTCGAGTGCCGTGTATTTGGTGTCGCCGCGCTGCATCGCGTCCCAGGCAGCCTGTTTGACATGGTCTGGCGTTTCAAAATCAGGTTCGCCGGCCCCAAGTATGATGACCGGTTTGCCTTCCCGCTTCATGGCCGCGGCGCGCGCGCCGATCTGCAAAATCTCGGAGACACCGATAGAAGATATCCTCGAGGCGGGCCGAAAACCCGCCTCCGCAATTTTCACATCGATCGTCATCGCAGCGCCTACTCGATTTCGAAGGAGACGCCCTGCGCAAGCGGCAGAGCCTTGGAGTAGTTGATCGTGTTGGTGGCACGGCGCATGTAGGCCTTCCAGGCGTCGGAGCCCGACTCGCGCCCGCCGCCTGTTTCCTTTTCCCCACCAAAGGCTCCGCCGATCTCGGCACCCGACGTTCCGATGTTGACGTTGGCAATGCCGCAATCGGATCCGTCGGCCGACAGGAAGCGCTCGGCTTCGCGCAGATCCAGCGTGAAGATTGACGAGGAGAGACCAGCACCGACGGCATTGTGGTCGTCGATCACTTCATCGAAGTCGGTGTATTTCATCACGTAGAGGATCGGCGCAAAGGTTTCTTCGAGTACCGGCCCGACCTGCGACGGCATTTCCACGAGGGCAGGCTTGACGTAATAGGCCTTCTCGTGGGGCAGCGCGACGCGCTCGCCGCCGTTGACTTGACCGCCATGGGCCTTCGCCTCACCAAGCGCTTTCTGCATGTTGTCGAAGGCGAGCTTGTCGATCAGCGGGCCGACCAACGCCGTGCTATCGAGCGGATTGCCGACAGAGACGTTGGCATAGGCCTTCTTCAGGCGTGGCACGAGTTGGTCGTAGACGCTCTCGTGAACGAAGAGGCGGCGGAGCGTCGTGCAACGCTGGCCGGCCGTACCCATCGCGCCGAACGCGATGGCGCGCAACGCCATGTCGAGATCGGCCGACGGGCAGACAATTCCGGCATTGTTGCCACCGAGTTCCAGGATTGAACGGGCAAAGCGGCGCGCAAGTCGCGGGCCGACTTCTCGGCCCATGCGCGTCGAACCGGTTGCGGAAACGACCGGTACCTTCTGATGATCGACGAGGACCTCGCCGATGGCGCGATCGCCGATCAGTACCTCGCTCAGGCCCTCGGGCGCATCGCCGAAACGGGCGATGGCGCGCTGCAGGATGGCCTGCGAGGCGAGCGCGGTCAGTGGCGTCTTCTCGGACGGCTTCCATACAACGGCGTTGCCGCAGACCAGCGCAAGCGCGGCGTTCCAGGCCCAGACAGCGACGGGGAAGTTGAAGGCAGAGATGACACCGACGACGCCAAGCGGATGCCAGGTTTCCATCATCCGATGGCCCGGGCGTTCGGTTGCGATGGTCAGGCCGTAGAGCTGTCGCGACAGACCAACCGCAAAATCGCAGATGTCGATCATTTCCTGGACCTCTCCGAGACCTTCGGACGGGATCTTGCCGGCTTCGATCGAAACGAGGCGGCCGAGCTCCACCTTGACGGCACGCAATTCCTCGCCGAGCAGGCGCACAAGCTCGCCGCGCTTGGGCGCTGGAACAAGGCGCCAGGCCTGAAAGGCGTGGGCAGCCTTCTCGATCTTTGCGGTCGCCGCTTCCCGGCTATCGGTTTTCAGGACGGTAAGCTGCTCGCCTGTGACCGGACTGTAGGAGGCCATGTCTCCGCCGGTGTAAAGCGCCTTGTCGACGCCGATCTTATCGAGAAGCGCAACCGCTTCCTGTGTCACGTTTACTGTTCTTGCTGCTACGGTCATGTAACGACCCTCTGATTAACTGTTTGAATGTTGTTGGTGGCGCCGTTTCACTCGGCCGCTTGGGCAGCAGTCAGGCGTATTTCGCATTCGGCGATCGATTGAGCCTCGATGCCGGCGTAGTGATCGAATTCGTTGAGCACCGGAGTGCCGAGGTCACGCTCGAAACGCTGCTGATTGGGGCTCGCGGTAAACTCCTGCGCCGCCTCGTCGCCGAGGTTGGACTGGAAGATGCCGGCCGCGCTGACGGGCAGGAAGTCCTCGTAGACGATCGGATCGAAGCAGACGAGACCGTCCGCCACCAGCTGACCGATGCCGGCATCGGCCGAGGCAATCGCGCTCTCGCCCTTTTTTGTCAGCGAGTAGCGGAAATAGCCAAGACCCTGCTGTCGGATCTCGGCCCAGCTATCAGGGAAGGGCGCGAAGGCATCGGCGAGCGCCTTCTCGTAGGCGGCGGCATTTGAGCCGTCGGCGGCCGGACGCACCACCTTGCGCGACTCCGTCAGGAGTTTGTCGTAGAGGGCGCGGCCCTTCGGCGTCAGTGCGATGCCGCGGCTTTCGATTTCGCCGAAGCGGGCGGTGTGGGTGCCCTCCTGCCAGCTGCCGCTCGCATCCTTGAAAGAGACGGCTTCCTCAAGCGCCTTGAACGACGTCTGCCGCAGAAGAATTGCGCAGCGACGGCTTGGCGGGCCTTCGACGACCGCCTTCGGCGCAATGCCATACTCCGGCATCAATCGCTGCACCTCGTCGATGTCGAGCGTACGCGGCGTCAGGTGGTTGATATGCGGCCCCTTGAATGAAACCACATCGGCAATCAACCGATGCGCATCGTGCAGGCGGCCATACATCTCAAAGTCAACATTGGCCTGGTCATGCCAACGGAAGGTTTCCAAGACTTCCGCAACGAAGCGCTTGGCATCGTCTTCATCAAGGCCACCCTGGTGCTCGGCTTTCTGCGTCAATTCGATGGCGCCGGCTGTGAAGATTTGACGCTTCCGTAAAATCGCCTCTGCTTCTGCGCGCAGTTTCTCATCGGCAATCAGGTCGAGGCGCAGCAGAGAGGTGAAAATCCGGAACGGGTTGCGCTTGAGTGCCACGTCGCCCACCGGCCGGAAAGCGGTGGAGTGCACCGGCACACCGGCCTCACTGAGGTCGTAATAGCCAACCGGAAACATCCCCATGACGGCGAAAACGCGTCTCATCATCGCAAGTTCCTCAGCCGTCCCGAGGCGGATGGCACCGTGGCGCTCTTCGGAGACGCGCTCGAGCGAGTGGGTTTCCTCCAACCTCTGCTTGAGAGCCGGATCGGCGGCAAGCGTTGCCGCGTTCACCTTGGCAACAATGTCCATCAGCGTGCCGTAAGCGGGAACTTCGGTGCGGTACATGGCCGACATCGCCGCAGAGAAAGTAGAGCGGATGTCACAGGAAGAGACGAAACTTCTGGTCGGCATATTTTATCTCACATTGCCACTAAGAGAGTTTATTCTGGATTGCGATCATATCGCCCGCAGAGTAGATGAATAACGATAAATGAAGCTGAGATGATGCGGTTTTGGAATGACATTGCCTCGAAAGCTGATCCCCGACCTGACGACGCTGCAATCATTCGAGTCTGCCGCTCGCCACGGCAACTTCACGCGGGCCGCTCTTGAGCTCAACCTCACGCAAAGTGCGATCAGTCGACAGATCAAGGACTTGGAAACCCGGCTCGGCGTCATGCTCTTCGAGCGCGTTCGGCAGCGGGCGATCCTGTCGGAAGCCGGCAAGCGGCTATTGCCCGAGGCAAGGCGGCTGCTGCATCAGACTGAGGAAATGATGATCCGGGCAGCATCAGGCGCGGATGCGACGGCAACGCTTTCGATCGCCACCTTGCCGACTTTCGGCAGTCGTTGGCTGACGCCCAGACTGCCGGGCTTCCTGACCGCCCATCCCGGCGCGCTCGTTGACATAGCATCGCGCTCAGAGCCATTCGATTTCGAGCAGGAGAGCTTCGACCTCGCCATTCATTACGGCCAGCCGATCTGGGCACGGGCAACCTGCACGTTTCTCTGCGATGAGAAAATCGTTCCCGTCGCCAGCCCGACCTTGCTGCAGTCGGATCCGGTTGCCAGTCCGGCGGAACTCGCACACAAGCCCCTGCTGCATCTGGCCACTCGCCCGCGACTGTGGCGACAGTGGTTCGAACACTGCGACATCGACGTTGACCCCTCATATCGCGGCAATCGGTTCGACCAGTTCTCGATGATCATCGAGGCCGCTGCAATGTCGATGGGGTTTGCGCTTCTGCCGCTCTATCTGATCGAGCAAGAATTGAGCTCCGGAAAGCTGCAGATCGTCTTCGATCAGCCGATGTCGACTGAGAACAGCTATTACGTGGTGATGCCGGACGGTAAGCGCGAACATGCGCTTGGCCTTGCATTCACGGCCTGGCTTCTCTCGCAGGTAAGCACCAAGGACCCGACCGAAGCGTGAGCGATGATCATGCACCTTCCGACGTCCCAACGGCGCGCATGCTGAGCTGGGCCCGAAATTCGACCATCTACCGGCTGGAGCGTCAGATGATGACTGAAAGGCAGCTGTTCGACGCTATCGTCAGGAAAGCAAAACAGAAATTCGAAGATATTACCGAGATGCAACTCAAGGCGGTTGCGAACTCGGCCGTAACCTTCGCCTGTGAACACGGAGGTCTGAACGACGCTGCCTATGCCGAAGTCAGCACGCGCTCCGGCGTTCGCAGCGGCAGATCAAAACGGCACATCGCTCAAAAGCTGTCACAAAAGGGCGTCGATCGAGAGGTCATCGCGACTGCGCTTGATGAAGCGGATGACTTGCTGGCCGCCGTCGTATTTGCACGCAAGCGCGCCTTTGGGCCGTTCCGCCGTTGCGACATCGATCGGGAACGCGAAACCAAAGAAATCGCCGCATTCGCACGAAACGGTTTCAGCTGCGACATAGGAAAGACCGTGCTTGGTATGAGCCGCGAAGAGGCTGAAGACGTCATAATCGCGCGCGCTCGGTAGGCCCGGGCCTGCGCAAACGCTTTACGCCGTCGATCCCCATCGCGCCGTGCAGGTCAGAGTGATGCTATGCGGGCCCTCCAGCTCTGCATCATGACGCTCTATGAGTTCCACGACCGCATCGATGAAGGCGACATGGTCGAGGCTTAACGTCGTAAGATCATTGCAGTCCCACGCCGCCATGGCGATCCCGTCCTGACCGACAATGGCGATATCATCGGGCGTGCTCTTGCCAAGCACGCGCCGGGCCGCATCCCGCGCCCCGATCGCCATCACGTCGTTGCCACAGATAATGGCGTCTACCTTGGCGCGATGAAGAAGCAATACGGCCTCCTTGAAGCCGGAATCGTAGCTGTAGTCGCCGAAGGCTTCCGCCTGCAAGGTCAGGCCGCGTCTGGCCAGCGCGTCGACAAACCACTTGCGCCGCAGCTTATCGATCCAGCTCGACTTCGTTCCGGAGAGGTAGGCAAAGCGCTTCTTTCCGTCGCCAATGATCTTGTCGACAATTTCATCAGCAGCAGCCGATCCGTCTATCCGGACGCTTGAGACCTTCTCATTGTCGAGCGGTTCGAAGGAAACGATGATCGGCTTCGTCGTGTGGAAAATGTCGACCGCATCCTGCATCGACACCATATCGGAGAAGACGACGACGTGATCGACCTGATAGGTCGAGGCAAGGCGCATGAGTTGCAGCCGGTCGTCGTGATCGGCGCAGCAAAGAATGATCGGCAGAAGCTGCCGGGCCTGCAGCCGATGGACGAGAAGCTGCTGCTCCTCCGCTTCGCACGGGTTGCCGATTGCGTTGACGACCAGCGCCACCAGCCGCGATCGTTGATTGTTGAGCGAGCGGGCGATCGCGTTCGGCTGATACCCATACTCGCGGGCGACCGCCAGGATACGGTCACGTGTCGCGCTCCCGATCCTGGAATCAGGCGAGAAAGCCCGCGAGATCGTGGCGGATGACACCCCGGCGAGCTTTGCCAGTTCCTTCGAGGTGATCCGTCTCTTGTTCATTCAACATCCCAGCCATCGTCTATGCTGCGGCGATCCTGACGGGCACCCCGCCTGCCGCAGCCGATTCCTTGATTGCATCCCAGAGCCTAGCGAATCGCAGGCCCATTTCAACGGAGCCGGTGTTTTCCATCGTCCCGGCGCGAATGGCGAGGAAGTTTTTCATCGGATTGCCAAGAATTTCCGCCTCCTCGCGCGGCTCCGCATTGCGGCCAACACTGATCTCGCGCCATCCGCCCCAGGCGTCGATACCAACGATTGCCTTTGAATAGAAGAAGGTGATGTAGGAGGCGCAGCCGGGAGGACCCTCGCCGGCAGCCGTCAGCGTCGCCAGCGCGCCGTTCTTCAGGCGAGCGGAAACGGCCGTGGCGATGTCGACCTTCTTGCCGTGCTTATTCATGTAGGCTGACACGCTCTCGAAGTCCGAGTTGGCGAGCAGGCAGACCGTATTCATCATGTGCGCGCCGGTGTCGAACATAAAGCCGCCACCCGAGATCTCCGGCTGCTGCTTCCAATGACCGTCATAGTTGCTGGACCAGCTTTCCCAGATCATCCCCGATATCGCGATAAGATCGCCGAACTCGCCGGCAAGTGCGCGTTTGCGCGTATCGATTACCAGAGGCGAAAGACCGCCTTGGAAAGCGGTTACAACAGTGACGCCGCTCTTCTTCTGCGCCGCAATCAGCTGTTCGGCTTCTGCGACCGTCGTGACCATCGGCTTTTCAAGGAAGAGATCGAGCCCGGCTTCCACAACGGCCTTTGCCTGTTCGCCATGAAAGGCATGTGGCGTGGATACGTAGACGATGTCTAGCTCGTCCCGGCAAGACGCCAACATCTCTCGGTAGTCATCGAAGCTTTGCGGCGCCGGCGCTCCGGCCGCGACGCAAACGTCGACGAGGCGCTGGCGGGAAGAGGGGATCGTATCGGCGAGTGCGACAAATTCGATCTCCGGCATGCGTGCCCAGCTTGCCGCATACTCAGCCGCTTTCAAGCCCGCGCCGATGACGCCAAGCCGCAATTTCTCTGACATGAAAAATCCTCCCGAATGCAGTGTGTATACGGTTACACAAACCATGCGAAGAAGACAAGATTTATTAAATAAGGCAAAATCAACTAGTTATGCCACTTAGAAACTCAGGATAAAAACCATCTTGTCTGCGCTTGGAATACGTGTACATTTTCAACTGCGGTGCTGGAGGGCGCTGCGTACCAAAAGGGAGGACTTCCGTTGAAGAAGACGGTCATTGGTGGCCTGTGCGCCATTCTGCTCAGCGCCGTTTCGACGCTGGCGCATGCTGAGACAATCCGAATTGCCAATCACGGTCAGTCGGGCATCGACGCCATGAAGTCGACGGTCGAGAAGATCGAGAAGAAATACGGCGTCACCGTCGAGGTCGTTGAATATCCCGCGCCTGATAAGGACTATCTGACGAAGCTGCTGACCGAGCTTGGTGCCGGCAACGCGCCCGACCTCTTCTCCATCCCGACGACTGCCGCGGTTGCCGATATGGTCGAGGCTGGCTACCTCGCGCCAGTCACCAAGGAAATCAAGGCCTGGGACGGCTATGCCAAATTCTATGACGTTGCCAAGCAGCTGGCTGTCAGTCCGGACGGCGAAACCTACGTCATGCCATTCATGCTCGGCATCCAGGAAATCTACTACCGCAAGGACGTTCTCGACAAAGCCGGCATCTCGACCGAGCAGCCGAAGAGCTGGAAGGAACTTCTCGATCGTGCCGCCGAAATCAAGAAGAAGACGGGCGCCTATGGCTTGCTCTTCCCAGCCGGCGTTTCCTGGGGAAGTGGCGCTTTCGACGAAGGCTTCCAGCATCTGATCGTTGGCTCCAAGACGCCGCAGCTCGTCGATGCAGATGGCAAGCTCGATCTGAACGGAGAGGGCGTCAAGGATGCCTTCGATGTCTACAAGCAACTGATTGACAACGATCTGATGCCGACGCAGCCCCTGCTCGGACCCGAGCCCTGGGTCGTGCCGAAGTATCAAATGTTCCCGGCGGGCAAACTTGCTGCAACAACCTGCGGATCCTGGTGCTACATCTTCGACTGGGGCCGCGAAAGCAAGAACCCGATCCCAGACGTTACCAAGGTCGTCGGCACGTGGACGGTTCCCGGCCAAAGCGGTGGCCAGTATGTTCTTGCCAACCTCGCAGCCCCGTGGGCAATCAACGCCAAATCGGCCAATGTCGAACTTGCCAAGAAGGCGCTGATGGAAATCGGCTCGGTCGAAACACAGGTCTCCTATGCGGCCCGCATCGGCAACATCCCGTCCAGCAAGGACGCCGCCCAAAACGCCGACTTCCAGAAGCTGACGGAACTCGTACCGATCCATGCCGCAGCTGAAAACGGCACCTTCCTCAAGCAGGCGTCCGGCTTCGGCACGGTCGCAGAGGGTGTTGCGCGCGCCACAGAAGCGCTGCTGCGCAAGGAAACCGACGCCGCCGGCGCGCAGAAGATCCTTGTCGACTACGTCAAGGAAACCCTCGGCGACGAAGCAGTAAAGTAAGCCGACGCTTACTGACAGATGCGAGGGAGACGCGAGGATGCTCGCGTCTCCGAATTCCCCTTTCGAACGAGTTACAGAGCTTTCCATGGCCCGAAACGTCCACGAAAGGCGCACCGAACGGCAGCTCCTGCTGATCCTTCTGCCGTCACTTGCGCTGCTTCTGGCCTTCGTGATCTATCCCGCGCTTTACTCCGTCTATCTGAGCTTCACGAATGAAGCGCTGACCGGGGCTGCCGCCTTGCGGCCGCGGTTCGTCGGCATCCGCAACTATGCGCGGCTCTTGAACGACGCGAAGTTCTGGAACGCTTTGCTCGTCACCTTCCTGTTTGTCGTCGGCTCCGCCGTGATCGGCCAATTCGTGCTTGGCCTCATCTCCGCGGTGGCGCTTCGCCGTCGCATCCATTTCCGGCGCCTCTTTTCCTCGATCATCCTGCTGCCGAACGCCGCACCCGAGGTGGTCGCAGGCTTCATGTGGATTTCCATGCTGGCCGGCGGAGAACAGGCAACGCTCAGCCGTATCGTCAGCTTCTTCGGCGTAACGCCGGCCGACTGGCTGCAGGTGTTTCCGCTTTCGATGATCATCATCGTCAACACCTGGCGCGGGATTGCCACAGCGATGATCCTGTTGACCGCCGGTCTCAGCACCATTCCGAATGAAATTTACGAGGCTGCCCGCATGGATGGCGCAACACCCTCGCAGATGTTTCGCCGCATTACCTTGCCACTGATGATGCCGACGATCCTGCTCTATATGCTGATCTCCGCGGTTTCGACCATCGCCGTCTTCGGTCTAGTCTACGCACTGACCCGCGGCGGCCCCGGCGGGGCGACGGAATTGGTCAGCATCTATATCTACAACCAGTCCTTTACCGCCTTCCAGCTCGGTTACGGTGCCGCGGTGGCGGTCGTCGCCCTGCTGATCTCGCTTGTTCTCGGAATTGGCTATGTCAGAGCCATGAAGGTGGAGGTCTGACATGGCGGTGATCTCCCCGAGCGAAAACGCCAATAAGACCCGGTCGGACTTGCTTGCCTATGCAACGCTTTCGCTGATTTCCATCTTCTGCGCCGTCCCTTTCTTCTGGGTGCTTATCGCCTCCCTCGATGGCAATGCCCAACTATTCCTTCGTTGGCCCGAGCAATGGACTTTCGCCAACTATTTGCGTGTCTTCACCAAGGAGGATGGTGCGAAGTGGCTGTTCAACTCGCTCTTCGTGGTCGGTGGCGCAACAGTGCTGGTGATGGTTTTGGCCGGCCTCGGCGGCTATGCGCTATCTCGCACCCGCGCCTGGTGGAAGCTGCCCTTTCTGTACGCCATCCTGTTGATCCGCGTCCTGCCGCCGACGGCCCTTGTCGTGCCGCTCTATAAATTCCTGCTGACACTGAACAATGCTGAAGGTGCTATTCTGAGGCCGATCTTTGGCGAATACACTAGGCCGATCATGCGCTGGACCGGCTTTATCGATGGCTATCTCGGCCTGATCCTCGTGCTCGCGACGATGCAGTTGCCACTGGCACTGTGGATCATGAAGACCTTCTTCGACGGCCTGCCGCGCGACTACGAGGAGGCGGCGCTCATGGACGGCGCGACACTCGTGCAGCGCATTCGTCGGGTGCTCATTCCTCTCGCACTGCCGGGCCTGGCCGCCGCAGGGCTGTTTGCCTTCATGTCGGCCTGGGGAGATTTTCTGCTGCCGCTGATCTTCCTCTCCTCGCCGGAATTGCAGACGCTACCGCTTGGCCTTTTCCGCGCATTCCTCCGCATCAACGAGATCGACTATGGCCTGCTTGCCGCACTCGCCTTCATATATCTCCTGCCGGCAGTCGTCGCCTTCGGCTTTGCGCGTCGCTTCCTCGTGCAGACATTTGCCGGCGGCGTCAAAGGCTGACACCAGAAAGAGCTTCACGATGATTAATCTCAGGAACGTTCGCAAATTCTACGGTGCATTGGAGGTCATCAAGGGCGTCGATATCAGCGTGGAAGACGGCGAGTTTGCGGTTTTCGTCGGCCCGTCGGGCTGCGGCAAGTCTACCTTGCTGCGGATGATCGCGGGGCTTGAAGGTATCGATGACGGCGACCTCATCCTCAACGGCAAGCGCATCAACGATGTCCCGCCCGACAAACGCGGCATTGCCATGGTGTTCCAGTCCTACGCGCTCTATCCGCACATGACGGTCGCTGAAAACATCGGTTTCTCGCTCAGCCTCAAGAAAGTGCCCGAGGCGGAAATCCGCCGGCAGGTCCAAGCAGTCGCCGAGATCCTGCAACTGACCGACTATCTCGACCGGCGTCCCGCTGCCTTGTCCGGCGGCCAGCGCCAGCGTGTTGCCATCGGGCGCGCCATCATCAAGAAGCCGTCGCTGATCCTTTTCGACGAACCGTTGTCCAATCTCGATTCCGCGCTACGCGTCCAGATGCGCGCCGAATTGCAGCGCCTGCATCGCGAGCTCAAGGCGACGGTCGTCTATGTGACGCACGATCAGGTCGAGGCCATGACCATGGCTGACCGCATCGTCGTCCTCAACAAGGGGGTGGTTTCCCAGCAGGGTGCACCGATGACACTCTATCATCAACCGGACAACGAGTTCGTCGCCACCTTCATCGGCTCTCCGAAGATGAACACCATTCCGGTGACGATCACGAAGCCAATCGCCGGCCGGATCCGTGCCCAAAGTACTTACGGTCTATCGCTCGACCTGCCGGATGACGGCGGGCTTGTCACTCAGGGCCAGGCAACGCTTGGCATCCGGCCGGAGCACCTGAAGATCGTAGCGGACGGGCAGGGCGATCTATCGGCAGAAGTCATGATCGTCGAACGTCTCGGCGTTGAAACCTACATGACGGTCGGCTCGCAGGAACAGCCCATCGTCGTCCGTGCTGAAGGCGACATCGCCCTGCGGCCGGGCGACCGTGTGTCGCTCATAGCCGAAACCTCAGCCTGCCATCTGTTCGATTCCGCCGGCCGGGTCGTCCGCTCGGCGCAAGCTTCATAACATCGAGGACACCATGACAATCAAGGTCACCATCTGGAACGAAGGCCGCCACGAAAAGCTGCACAACGAGGTCCAGGAGATCTACCCCGATCGCATCGACGGCGCGATCGCCGCCGGCATTGCCAGCCCGGATTTTGAAATCCGCCGCGGCACGCTCGATGATCCGCACGAGGGTCTGCCGGAATCCCTGCTCAACAGCACCGATGTCCTGTTATGGTGGGGACACATGGCACATGAAGAGGTGAGCGACGGCCTGATCGACCGGATACAGCAACGCGTGCTGAAGGGAATGGGCCTTGTCGTCCTGCATTCCGGCCATCACTCCAAGCTGTTCCGCCGGCTGATGGGAACCAACGCCAATCTTTCCTGGCGCGAAACGCCGCAAGGCGATCTCGAACGGGTCTGGGTGGTCAATCCGGCGCATCCGATTGCCGAGGGGCTCCCGCCCTATTTCGAGGTCAACGCTTCGGAAATGTATGGCGAGCCCTTCGACATTCCGCAGCCGGATGAACTCGTCTTCATTTCGTGGTATTCCGGCGGCGAGGTCTTCCGCAGCGGCTGCACGTGGCAGCGTGGCCGCGGTCGGATCTTCTTTTTCAGCCCCGGTCACGAGACCTATCCAATCTATCACGACAAGACGGTGCACAAGGTCATCTCAAATGGCATCCGTTGGGCAAAGCAGACGCACACCGATGGCCGGATCCTGGAAAACTGGCATCGCGCCGAACCGATTCACGCCCGCCCGGCGTAACGATCGGCCTGCATCTCGCCTTATGCCGGACGCCCTACCTGGGCGTCCTTGTCCGGTAACGCAAAGCAGAAGGCGCAACGGTATGGACCGCCGAGGAGGTCTGCGAGCGTATTGC
>Ga0075367_10000188_pt1 | contig 20290 bp, 16 predicted proteins | sample EndMethybrTD3032_FD_71399 | JGI IMG/M metagenome (GOLD analysis project Ga0075367, IMG submission 71399) | Populus endosphere microbial communities from Tennessee, USA - Endosphere MetaG P. TD hybrid TD303-2 | ecosystem: Host-associated > Plants > Roots > Endosphere | place: USA: Tennessee... | reverse complement strand
ACCATGAAGCTAACGGGCACCGTTACCATTGAGGGCCAAAAGACTAGCCGGCCGAGCCAGCGGCTTGTATTCCACCAGCATGGGCTAACCATAACTGACGCTAAAATTATCAAAAAAGACAAAAAGGGCGAAAAGGAAGTAGTGGTACAGCGGATTAGCCACCATAAAGGCTTCGATGAAGTCCGGCTGCATACCGAAGAGCTGCTCTATCCCGGCACGTATATCGTAACCATGCAGTACAAGGGCGCCATCACCCGTAATATGGAAGGTGTCTACCCCTGTCTCTTCAAGCAAGACGGCCAAGATAAAAAGCTGATCGCCACCCAGTTCGAGAGCCATCATGCACGGGAGGCTTTCCCCTGCATTGACGAGCCAGAAGCCAAGGCGACATTCGATCTGACGCTCACGTCTCCGAGCGGTGAAGCAGCGCTGGGCAATACACCAGTTAAGACACAAACTGAAAAAGACGGCAAACTTATCACCACCTTCGAGACGACGCCCAAAATGTCTACCTATCTTGTGGCCTTCGCTTACGGCGATCTCCGTTATAAAGAAGCTAAGACCAAGGACGGGGTTATTGTCCGCACGTACGCCACCCCTGACAATATCGAGTACACTGACTTTGCGCTGGATGTCGCTGTCAAAACGCTGGAATTTTTCAACGATTACTTCGACATTCCTTACCCGCTCCAAAAAGCTGACCTTGTCGCACTGCCCGATTTTGCCAGCGGCGCAATGGAAAACTGGGGTCTTATTACCTTTCGGGAACAGGCGCTGTTTGTTGATCCGGCCAACACAAGTCTCCCGAGCAAACAATACGTGGCAGTGGTGGTTGCGCACGAACTGACACATCAATGGTTCGGCAATCTGGTCACCATGCGCTGGTGGACAGATCTGTGGCTGAATGAAGGTTTTGCAAGCTGGATTGAGTACCTAGCCGTAGACAAGCTCTTTCCTGATTGGGAGATGTGGACGCAGTTTATTGTGGATGACCAGCACACTGCACTTAAATTGGATGCACTGGAGAATACCCATCCGATTGAGGTGTCTATCAACCATCCTGACGAAATCCGCTCAATCTTTGATGCTATCAGTTATTACAAAGGCTCGAGCGTTATCCACATGCTTGAACAATACCTTGGTCATGATGTTTTCCGCGACGGTCTTCGCTACTATCTGAAGAAGCACATGTATGGCAACACCGACACCGTCGACCTGTGGGAAGCGCTGGAAACTGTGTCCAAAAAACCGGTCAAAAAATTCATGGCTGCGTGGACAAGCCAAGCCGGCTATCCGATTATTAAAGCCACCGTTGCCGGGGGGCAGTTTTCGCTGAGCCAAGAGGTGTTCGTTTTGAATCCTTTGAGTGCCAAGCAAAAGTCCGCTAAAGATCTGTGGCCGATTCCACTCCGCTCATCCAATACAGAACACGACATTATGACTACTGCTGAGTTAACAGGAGCAGTCACCGGTAATCATCCTGAAACGTTCAAACTGAACGAGGGCCAGAGTGGTCTGTACCGTGTCGCCTACAACCAGGAGCATCTGGATCGTTTGGCACAGCTGGTAAAGAGCGGAAAACTCAGCCCGCTGGACCGTCTAGGCATTTTAAGCGACGCATTCGAAGCTGCAAAAGCCGGCTACACCGACACCATATCTGCACTCAAACTAATGGAAGCTTATAGTAATGAGGACATAAGTCCCGTCTGGGACATCATAACCGGCAATCTATCAGCGATCCGCAGCGTTATGGACGATGAGAATTTGCGGGGTGCCATGAAGCCGTACGGCCGCAAACTGGCTGCCGCACAGCTAAAACGACTGGGATGGAAAGAAAAATCCGACGAGTCGCACTTTGATAAACTACTCCGTCCGACCATTCTGGCACTCGCTGCTGTATCAGATGAACCCGACGTCCTGGCCGAGATTAATGCGCGTTTTGCCGCAATGAAAAAATCCGAAGACCTGGTACCAGATCTTCGTGGCATCGTGTACGGCACTGTTGCCCGCCGTGGAGACGCCAAAGTTTTTGACAAGCTTCTGGACTTACACAACGGCAGCACGTCCCCCGAAGAACGCGTAACACTCGCCGCAGCACTCACGAACTTTAAACAGCCCGAGCTGACAAAGCGCTCGCTCGACCTTATTCGCACCGAAAATGTGCGATTACAAGATGTAGGCTACTGGATCGCCTATAGTTTTATGAACCGCTTTGCTCGTGAGGCTACTTGGGAGTGGATGGTTAACAACTGGGAATGGCTCAAGAAAAACCTCGGTGCCGATCTCAGTTTCTACCGGCTGCCAGTATACGCCGCTCGCGTGTACAACGATGCATCCTTCCTGCCTAAGTTCAAGAAGTTTTTTGAGTCAGTTATGGAACCCGCGCTGGAGCGCTCGGTAAAACAAGGCATCGAGATGGTCGAGTGGCACTCGGAGTGGAAAAAACGCGACTTCGAGGCGATTAAGAAGTTCTTCAGCGCCTGAGTATCTGGGTAAATCGGCAGTACGCATGACCCAGTAGAGCACAAGGCTACAGGTCTTTCACGACACGCGTAATCTTAAAGCCAGGACCGGAAACTTCTATGGCACAGAGCTGACATTCGCCTATCCAATTATTTTGGGTGATCCAAAATTCAGCCGCGAAGCGCATTTGCTGTAACTTTTTAGATGTAATGTAGTCGAGTCCTGAGCCCTGGCGGTTTTGCACCCGGTACTTTACTTCACAGAAATAGAGAACACCGTTCCGCTTGGCTATAACATCGATCTCGCACCAACGTGTCCGCCAGTTTTGCGAGATGATTTGACAACCTTTTTTCTGTAGAAATGCCGCTGCCACATTCTCGGCCCGACGGCCCGTTTCGGTTGTGGTCATGCGGCTTGCAGGCATTTGGCAACCATAGGGCTAGGGTTAAGCGACTCCCGGCAGTATGTCGGAAAGAAGGCGGATAGGTGCAAACGACCTTCGGTGAAGGTCGCACACTCCAAGCGCTTTCAGGGCCGCCTGGTGCGCAAGAGTCCCATAGCCTACATGATTCTCAAAGGCGTAGCCAGGGTATCTAGCAGCGATTTCTCTCATATAATTATCCCGTGCCACCTTTGCAATAATGCTGGCAGCACCCACCGCCGGTACAGAATCGTCTGCTTTAATGATGCAGCAACTGCCTGGCATATTCGGCAAAAAGTTGTAGTTACCGTCAATAATCAGAGCGTCGTATGGTTCGTCGATAGCCTGTACCGCGCGCTCCATTGCCAGGCGTACGGCAGCGGTCAGGCCAAGCTGGTCGACCTCGGCAGGCGTAACCCAGCCGATACCATAAGCGACAGCCTTTGCCCGGATTTTGACGTCAAGCTTCTCGCGCTGGATCCTGGTGAGTTTTTTAGAGTCACGGATTCCGACGATCCGGCGGTCAAGCAAAACCGCTCCGGCCACAACCGGACCCGCCCAGCATCCCCGTCCTACTTCGTCTACCCCGATTACCCTCATTACTTTATGAGCATAGCGCAGGTTGCCCAGCATTCCAAGTAGATGTCGCCTCACCTTAAGAGCAGAGCGCTTCCATGGTAAGGAAGGGCCGTGACGACGAAGAGCTACAGAAGAAAAACGCCCCTCATGAGGGGGCGCTTAGCCAACAGTCGTCAGATTGGCAAAACTACTTTTCTTCGCTGGCTTCAGCTTCAGGAGTTTCGGCTGCCACTTCCGGCTTCTTGTCATCGACAGTGTTTACGGCGTCGCGGTTAAAGTCAACACCTGTCAGGCGTGCTGCTTTACCGGTGCGGTTGCGCATGTAGGTCAGGTAGTTGCGACGGACTTTGCTGCGCTTGGTAACTTCTACCTTAACAACCAGTGGGCTGTGCAGTAAAAAGCTCTTTTCGACGCCTACACCGCTGGAAATACGGCGAACCGTGATGCGGTTAGTGTGGCTGCCTTTGCGATCGGTACGGATGACCAGACCCTGGAACACCTGAACACGCTCTTTGCTGCCTTCTTTAATTTTCTGGTGCACACGAACAGTATCGCCGCTTTTTACATCAACGACTTCGTTCTTTTTGAACTTCTCTTCAATTTTTTGGATTACAGATTGCATGGGACAAACCTTTAACTAATAAACCTTACACTATTTTTCGCTTACGTTCAAGTGTATCACATCTGTTGCAGAAAGAAAAGATGCTCGTTTGGGAGTGGCAGCTACTGCCGGAGCCTTAGCCCATTGCTGTTATCACTTTAAGCCCACAACCTGCGGTAACGTCAGCTATGACTGTGTCTATTGTGGCGACTTCCTCTGCGCTCAATGGCTCTTCTTCTATGGTTACTGTAGTTTCTGGGGAAGCGGCGCCATCTTGCTTCATCGTATACGTACCGACAGTATCCGAACTAGTAAGTTCAATTTCCTCAAATTTCAACCGCTTGTCCGAGGGGCACTTGTCGTTGTTGCGCTCTTCGACAAATTGAGCAACGGTATAGCTAATCTGTTCTGGTGGGTCGGGGGCCGGATTGGGCCAAAAAAAGCCGCCATCATTCCTTCTGCAGCCTGCGGTCACTAGCGCCAGCATCAGAAGGCCTCCTGCCATTCCTATCCTTATAGCGCGCCGTGTTGGCCGCGCAATAGCAGAGATGGTCTCGTCAAGACTTGGTAGCGGGTATGTCTCGCGGGGAAAGGTTGCTACTCTCATAAGCGAATACAGTAGCACACATTTCCCTAAAATCTAATACTTTTTTAATAAGTGAGCTCGCCGAGCTTTACCGACTAAGGGTAAATCCGCCCCTTAATGTCGCATATCTTGCGGCCAAGCTGGGCGTATCGAAGGCGGCCGTTGAAGCTGGATTTGCCGGACCGGTCACCTGCGAACCGGGGCTACCCCTGGAAACCATCAGCAGTTTTACTGGGCATGTTACAGTGAACGGTCTGCCACCGGCACAAACTGTGCAATAGAAAGATAAAGAGATAGAAAACGCTGAAGACTTCGCTGGGTAACCGGGTATTTGCTAAGCAGTCCGGTAAAAGTTGCTATATCGTCCTTGCCAGCTGAATTCCGTGTATACTAGTATGGTTATGAATTACGGGGAAGAAGCACTCAAGCGACACAAGGAACTGCGCGGTAAGATCGGCATCGCGCTTAAAGATACGCTCGATACCAAGGAAAAACTAAGCATATTTTATACACCAGGGGTGGGTACTGTTTCGTCATATATAGCCGAGCATCCTGATGAAGCCAGGGAGTACACCTGGCTGAATAACGCCGTCGCCGTTATTAGTGACGGCTCGGCTGTTTTGGGGCTTGGCAACATCGGACCTTTGGGCTCCCTGCCGGTCATGGAGGGGAAATCCGCGCTTTTTAAGCACTTTGCCGGGATCGACGCTGTGCCTATTATTCTGGACGTGCACTCTGCAGACGAGATTGTGGCGACGGTGAAAGCCATCGCGCCGAGTTTTGGCGGTATCAACCTGGAAGACATTGCCGCACCGATTTGTTTTGAAGTTGAGGAGCGGCTCAAGGCCGAACTCAGCATCCCTGTGATGCACGATGACCAGCATGGGACCGCCATTGTAACTCTTGCCGGCCTGATCAACGCCACAAAAGTCACTGGCCGCGAGCTGACCGATTGCCGCATTGTCGTCGTTGGTGCGGGTGCGGCCGGGACAGCGGTCATCAAGTTACTCCATACATATGCGGGGCCGGAAATCCTGGCCGTGGACAGTAAAGGTATTATCTCTTCCGGGCGCGATGATTTGAACGACGAGAAGAAGAAGCTGCTGAATTATACCAACCCTGGCGGCATAGGTGGCTCGCTTGAGGACGCCCTCTCTGGCGCGGACATTTTTATAGGAGTTTCGCGGGCCGGGCTTCTGACCCCTGAGCTCATCAAGAAGATGGCCAAAGACCCCATCGTGTTTGCGATGGCCAACCCTGCCCCCGAGATAATCCCGGACATCGCTAAGCAAGCCGGTGTTGCCGTAATGGCCACGGGGCGCAGCGATTTCGCTAATCAGATCAATAATTCGCTGGCGTTTCCCGGTATCTTCCGGGGTGCACTGGATAACCGGGTGTCCAAAATTACCGATGAGCACAAAGTCGCTGCCGCCGAAATGATCGCTTCCTTGGTGGAGAATCCTGATGCCGAACACATCATACCTTCCCCGCTCGATGACCGGTTGGTGCCCAGCATCGCCAAAGTAATCGTGTAGCGGCCCACGCCCTAGCGCGCTTTGCGAAATTTTTTACAGCCAACCGCCTTGATATCCCTATACTTAAGTACTTAATTGGAGATTCCTATGTCCGAAAGTTCCCGTGTCGCATTAGCAAGTCCAACAGTAACTGATTATGTCGAACACCAGCCACCGCGATTGAGTCGCCGTCGCCGTGGTTCTATATTTGTCGCGGGGCTGGCCTTGGTCGCCGCAGGATGCGGCGTTGGCGGTGAAAGACCAACCACCGCCGCCACAGTCGCGCCCTCTGCAGCTGCCGAAAGCCCCGCCCCAACCACAGAGCGCCCTTTCTGTACCGACGCCAGCAAACTGCCCCTGCCAGCTATCGACGGGGATAAAGTCTCCCTTGCTGTGCATAGTGACTGTACCGGTAACCCGAATGACCCCAGCGGATTTTACAAACCTAGCAATTTTCCCCGTCAAATAAAAGAAAATGCCCTAGGTGTACTCCCAAATAACACCTTAATCGAGCCGGACTGTCAGATCAAGGGTGAATATATACATACCGATGCAGTGGCGGACGCGAATGCTCCCGGAAAATCAGGAAGCGATATCTGGATAAGAGGCCGGGTGCCTAGTCGTCCCGACTGGGAACAGGCAGATGTGCCGGCAACACTGCTAGGCTATCCCGGTGATGCGCTTGGGATGGCATATGAGCAACAGGGGCTCCCTGAGCCGCCCCCTTGCCCTCCAGTGTAGCGCCAGCAGTCAGCGGGTCAGTGAATATTGACGAAAAACAACTTTGATGTTAGCATAGCAATCTTATGAATTCCCAAATTCTCCGTAGCCCGCGCAATACCTTGGCTGGCCTAACAGCTGGTGTGGCCAGTAGCCTGCAGCGCCGTAGAGGGCAATCCGACACCGTCGGCGCAACCACAACAGGAAACACCATCCCAAGAACATGAGGCTGTAAGCTAGAGTTAGACTTTTTGCTGGGCTAGCTAAGCCACGACACGGAAGACCTCTTCCAGGGTGGTCTTGCCGGCGATTACTTTGAGAATTCCATCTTGCAGCATGGTTATCATGCCATCTTCACGGGCCTTTTGCTCGAGCATTTCTGTGGTGATTTGGTTTGGCGGCAGACGCAGTAGCTGCTGCACGCCCGGCGTCATAAGCATTTGCTCCCGAATAGGAGTCTGGCCCGCATAACCAAATGGATTTTTGGCCGAACTTCCGGGTTTATACAAAGTAATACTTGATAGGTCCGGCCGCTCTACGTTCTCTGGAAGCGTGTCGACTATAGCTTGTAGTTGTGCCCGAAGCCCTTCATCTGGGGTGTATGGCTGCTTTGTTTCGTCATCCAGCACACGCACCAGACGCTGTGCCATAATCAGGTGGATAGCCGATGCAAATAAGGGGTTGATGCCGATGAAGTCCAACATGCGGGTTACGGCAGCAGCCGCACTTGCGGCGTGGAAGGTGCTCAGCACCAAGTGGCCGGTTAGCGCTGCCTGCAAAGCAGTCTTGGCCGTATCCTGGTCACGGATCTCGCCGATCATCACGACATCGGGGTCAAGCCGAAGCACGGCGCGGAGCTTTTCGGCAAATCCGGTAGCTTTTACATCACCATGAACTGGAATCTGCACGACTCCTTCCATAAAATACTCAATTGGATCTTCGAGGGTCAGAATTTTACGCTCGGGGCTGTTAAGCGTATTGACCATGGAATAAAGTGTGGTCGTCTTACCCGAACCGGTCGGGCCGACGACCAGCACCATGCCTGTCGGGTGCTGGATAATGTCGTCGACAACGATTTTTTCGCGCTCGTTCAGGCCAAGGTTCTCTAGCCTGAGAAGCTCTAGTTTGAGGGTAAAAATACGCATTACCACGTCTTGTCCGTAAGCAGTCGGAACGGTTTCGACGCGCAAGTTGACCGTTACCTCTTCGCCAGTCGCCAGGCGGTATGACTTATTGATGTGCCCGGTTTGGGCTTCTTCGGCCCCTGTGGACACATCCGCGGCAATGGCGATCGAACTAAGCAGCTGGTGGTACTTGTCACGGCTCAAGGTGGCGATGGGGTGCAGTACTCCATCAACACGAAAACGGATACGCACGTGTTGCCGCTGATTTTCCAGATGGATATCAGAGGCCTTAAGCCGATAACCTTGCTGCACCAAATAACCCAAGATGTCGTCCGCGCGCACCTGGTCCAAGGTTTTCGATACGGCCTTGAACAGCTCGTCTTCGGTCCCGGCCGTAAAAGCAATGTCCTGGTACTCAACCTTCTTCGGCGGATCGTACAGTTGCATGTACTCGCGGTAGCCGATATCAGAAATGATGGCAAAATTGGTACGCAGGTCGCTAAAGCGCTGTTTAAGCTCATTTATTGTCTGCTGGGATGTGGTGGTAGTGATGCCAAACAGAACATTACTCTGGTCGGCTTGCAAAGGAATAACACGAGTCTTGTACATCTCTTCTTTGCTGAGCAACTCCTTGTACAACACCTTCTGGGGTAAGGTGGAAGTGTCGACGTAATTGAGGCCCAACAAACGGGCACGTCGTAATGTTGCCGACTCTTGGTCGCGACGGGCGTCCTGACTCATATGCGAAATTATAGCATGAGCAGTATACCTGGAGCCAGTTGTTCGCTATAGTTTTAGACATGAGTTTTCCTACACGTTCGGTCATTTTGATCGTCCACAATGTACGAAGCTGCCACAATGTGGGATCGCTGCTGCGCACTGCCGAAGGTCTTGGGGTGGAACGAGTGCTGCTAACGGGATACACGCCGTATCCGCACAAAGCTGGCGACACGCGCTTGCCGCACATCGCCCAGAAGCTGCACCGGCAGATCCAAAAGACGGCGCTAGGTGCGGAAGAGACCGTAGATTGGGAGCACCACGATTCAATCGAGGAGGCTTTGGCTGTTTTACGCAAGCAGGGTTTTGAGATCGCCGCCATCGAGCAGGCTGGCAATTCGATAACATTACCGTCGTATGAGCCACCCCAGAAGATAGCCCTGCTTGTCGGCCGCGAAGTCGAAGGTATCGAGCCAGAAGTGTTGGCCGTTTGTGATGTCATCCTGGAAATCCCCATGTTTGGACGCAAGGAGTCATTCAACGTCGCCCAAGCGGCCGCGATGGGTTTATACCACTCAACATTTACCCCGGGAAAAGCTTAAGCTATACTAGACTCAAATGGTAATTTCCACCGAATCACAATCAGCTCCGGCGGGCGCGTACCACAAAAAGCGCCACGGTCAGCATCACAAAGTTTCCAAGCATTATGCGAAGACCTACTGGCCATATCTGCCGATGCTATTAATTGTGGTTATCGGTTTCGTCATTAACATCGGCTGGAATGCCGGCCGCGGCGTGCTCAGCTATGCAACCAATATGAGTGCTGCCGGGCTTTTGCAAGAGACTAACATCCAGCGCGCTCAGAGCAGCCGGACTGCGCTGAGCCTTAATAATAAATTGTCGCAAGCTGCCCAGCAAAAAGCCAACGACATGGTTGCCCGCGACTACTGGTCGCACACTTCTCCCGATGGCACACAACCCTGGCAAATCATCAGCTCTGTCGGATATGTGTACACCACGGCCGGCGAAAACCTGGCCTACGGCTTCGATAGCAGTGCCGACGCACTTTCGGGCTGGATGAACAGCCCGGGTCACAAGGCCAATGTCCTGAATGTGAACTACCAGGAAGTCGGTTTTGGAATTGCCAATTCGCCGAACTTCCAGGGCGATGGAGAACAGACTGTTGTTGTAGCGATGTATGCCAGTCCTAAAAAGGCAGCCGCGCCAGCCCCTATAACCAAAGCCGCGCCAGCCAAGCCCGCGGCACCGGCGGCGCCAGCCCCAGCGCCCACCCCGGCGCCAGTCGAGCCGGCAACTCCTGCGGCGCCAGCCACTCCGGTCGAAGAACCGCAGTCTGCCGAGACTCAGCCAGCACAGCAAGATGTAGCGGTCGCACCATCAACCCAACAGCTTAGCCAGAAAGAAGTTGCCCGGGTCGACATCTTAACCTCTGGAAATGGCGAGTGGGCAGTGCTTGCACTGACAGCGCTTATCAGCATAGGTGCGATCAGTTTTGTATACCGTCACGGTAAGATGTGGCGCAAATTCCTGGTCCGCGGCGAGAAGTTCGTCATTCGGCATCCTGTGCTCGACACGGTAGTGGTGGCTGTCATCGTTGCCGGCTTCACCTTGGTGCAAACTACCGGGTTTATTCACTAGCCAGCTACTTACATTACTCCTCACCCTGGCGTAGGTATCTGCGTGTGCCGGACTGTCACAGTAAGAGGGGTAAGAGAGACGCCTGGAAAACCGCTCTCTTACCGTTTAACGATTGACGTCAGATGCTATACGTCTTCGTCAGATTTTTGTTTACCGCGCGAAAAGACGGCGCTGACTTTATCGTATATCTTCTTGATGGCGCTACGAAAAATAATACCGCCAGCAAGTACCGCACCAATGACGGCTTGTATAAACAAGCTGCCTGTGCCCGGGTCGACATATCCAAATGCGCCTCCAAATAGATCCATTGTTACCCTCTATCGTTACCGATTGATACAAATACTATAACACAGTTCATCGTATTTTAATGTTATCCGCCCCTACCAGGTCCCGTAACTTTTTGAGCGATCCATCGGTTCGGTCGATGCCGGTCGGCAGCTTGATAATCTGTTTGCTCTCTGTTGGTCCAAGCACCAAAACGACCTCAGTTGAACCCTTTGCTTCGTCCAACGACTGCTTGATGGAATGCAAAAGCTCGTGGTTCTCGCTATCGTGCAGACGGATGTAGACTCGCTCTGGGGCTGGCGTTGGCACGGGCGCTCTAGCGGCGCTGCCCTTTGCCCCGGATGAAGCATTAGTTTTAGCCCAGGACTTAGCCTTGCCCTGATCATCAGCCGTACGCGCCTTGGTAGCGGTCACGGCTGCGGCTGCTGATTTTTTACTTCCAGGCGGACGCATCTTTTTGCCGGTCGGCTGGTAGTTAAGCGCCTGCTCGCCGGTGATCTCCCGGGCGTCGTCAACCATAATTTTGATTTCTTCGCCGATGTTGCCCTCGCGGTCTTTGGCTGATATCTTACCACGCGCCAAAATAACCTTATCGCGTTCCCAAAGCCCGGTCGTTTGCTGGTAGACGCTCGGGAACAGGATGAGCTCCAGCTCGGCGTGCTTGTCTTCCAGCTTTACAAATGCCATCTTCGAACCGTTCTTGGTCATAATTTCGCGCACATCATTAATTGCCCCGCCAACGACCACCGCACGACCCTCATGCTCCGGCTTGAGAGCGTTCATCGGCATAGTCTGCTCCTCTAAGAATGTCTCGTACATCTGGAGTGGATGCTGACTCAAATACAAACCGAGCAGTTCGCGCTCCCATAAAAGCTGTTCGCGAGGTGTGTACTTTTTGGCCGCTTTTTCCAGCGCAAGGCGGGGTTTGGCGACGTCTGCATCGTCAACAAGATTGCCGAACAGATCAGTCTGGCCGCTGTTAGCTTCTTTTTGCAGGCGGTTGGCGTAGGCTAAAATCATATCGAGGTTATGCAGCAGCTGCGATCGGTCGCCGAAACGGTCGAGCGCGCCGGCTTTGATCAGGCTTTCCAATGCTTTGCGGTTGGCGATCCGGACGTTAACCTTGGACAGGAAATCTTCGAGGTCTTTAAAGTCACCGTCCAGCGAGCGGGCGCGGATGATTTCTTCCACCGCTCCCGACCCGACGTTCTTGATAGCGTTCATTCCGAACCGAATCTGCGCTTTTCGGTTGTCGCCGTCCGGCACCACCGCGAATTCGTGGTAGGACTCGCTAACATCAGGTTGCAGGACATCAATGTCCATGTGCTGGCATTCGGAAATTTCAATGGCTAAGCGGTCAGTATCGTCAAAATCGCTCGTCATGAGCGCCGCCATAAATGCCGAGGGGTAATGCGCCTTCAGGTACGCCGTCCAATAGGCGATCAGTGCGTAACACGCCGCGTGCGACTTGTTAAAACAGTAGTTGGCGAATTCTTCCAGCTGATCCCAGAACTGCTCCATAAGCTTCGGATCAGCTCCGCTGTGCTTTACACCGCCTTGGATAAACTCCGGCTTCATCTTGCGCATCAGATCAATTTTCTTTTTTCCAACTGCCTTACGCAAGGTGTCGGCCTGGCCGCCTGTGAAGCCACAAACATCTTTACTGATCTGCATGAACTGCTCCTGGTACACCAAAATGCCGTAGGTATTACCAAGCGCGTTTTCCATTTTAGGATGCAGATAGGTGATCCGCTGCGAACCGTGTTTGCGCTTAATGAAGTCGTCAATAAACTGCATCGGTCCGGGCCGGTATAGCGCCACCATGGCCACGATATCTTCAAAAACCGTGGGCTTCAGCTCACGCAAATAGCGTTTCATGCCCGCAGATTCAAGCTGGAAAACACCGGTTGTGTCGCCACGCTGGAACAGCTCGTACGCTGGTTTGTCATCCAGCGGGATATTCCCAAGCTCGATATTATTGTTGTACACCTTTTTGATGATACGCAGCGCGTTATTAATAATCGTCAGGTTGGAGAGGCCCAAAAAGTCCATCTTAAGCAGGCCGAGTTCTTCGACTGGCCCCATGGGGTACTGGGTTGCAACCACGCCTTTTTGCGCCATTTCAAGCGGCACGAATTTGACGATTTCGTCGGGTGCAATCACCACACCAGCGGCGTGCACACCGTGCGAACGGATCGTACCCTCCAGCTGGATGGCCAGGTCAAACACTTGCTTGGCGGTTTCGTTCGTTTCGTATTCCTGGGCAAGCTCCCGATTTTCTTTGAGCGAAGTCGACAAGGGAATGTGGCGTCCCTGCACCGGTGGCGGGATCATTTTTGCCAGGCGGTCGGCCTCGGCATATGGCACTTGCAGCACGCGGGCAGTATCGCGGACGGCGTTGCGTGCGGCCATCCGGCCGAAAGTAACGATGTTAGCCACGCGGTTCGAGCCATATTTATCCGCACAGTACTGGATGACTTCGCCGCGGCGCGTATCCTGGATGTCGATATCAACATCCGGCATGGAGATACGGTCAGGATTTAGGAAGCGCTCAAACAGCAGGTCATACTTCAGCGGGTCAAGCTCAGTAATCTTAAGAGCATAAGAAATGATGGAGCCTGCGGCCGAGCCACGTCCAGGCCCGAATACGATTCCCTGGTCTTTGCCCCAACCCATAAAGTCAGAGATAATCAGGAAGTAACCGTTAAAACCCATTTGTGCGATGATGGCAAGTTCATACTCCGCGCGCTCCGCCACGTTCTGGGGCAATGTTTTTATCGCGTCCTCTATGGCAAGGTCCTTGGTCGCCCCTTCTTCCATTCCACCATAACGCCAGGCCAGGCCCCGATAGACCAACTTGTGTAAGTACGACTTTTCGTCTTCCCCTTCAGGCACCGGAAATTTAGGGATGAGAATTTTGCCCAGCTCGATCATGACATTACAGCGGTCGGCAATCGCCCTCGTATTCGTAATGGCCTCGGGGCAGAATGTGCTCCACCGCTTAATGATGTCGTTCGGATCGGTAACATGTAGTTCGAAATCACTCAAACTCATGCGCTTTTCATCGCTTAGGAAAGAGCCTGTCTGAACGCATAGCAGAATCTCGTGGGCTGTCTGGTCGTCGTGACTCAGGTAGTGGGCGTCACAGGTAACAACAGGGGGAATATCCAGTTCCTTGGCAAGTTTCAGCAGCCCCTCGTTAACCCGAACTTGCTCGTCCCATTTACTTTGGTGCTCTGGATGCCCATGGTCCTGCACCTCGATATAATACCGGTCACCGAAGACACTTTTGTACCATGTAGCTTTTTCTATAGCCTGATCGTACTGCCCCTGACGGATGCAATCAGCAACCTCACCACCGATACAGCCACTAAGCACAATCAGCCCTTCGTTATATTTTTCGAGTAATTCATGGTCGACGCGAGGTTTGTAGTAAAAGCCTTCGAGGTTCGCAATCGTCGACAACTGCATTAGATTACGGTAGCCTTCGTCGTTCATCGCCAGTAAGATCAGGTGATAATACACCTTATCTTTCCCTGGCTCTTTGTCGGTACGGGTCCGAGCGGCAACATATGTTTCCATGCCAATAATCGGCTTTACGCCACGGGCATCGGCCTCTTTATAGAATTCGATCGCGCCGCTCAATGTCCCGTGATCAGTCTGGGCTACGGCCGTCATACCAGACTCTTTGACATAATCAAGCAACGCCGGAACTTTAGTTAGTCCGTCGAGTAAACTATATTGCGTGTGGTTATGCAAATGCACATAATCACTTGGCTGAATATCATTCTGCGTGCGTGCCATGAAACGTCGCTACCCTCTTTGCTACTGACTATTATAGCGAAGACTCGGGCTGGATGGGAGGCGCGACTTTTACAACATGAAGATCAGGACAATTTTCCGGCGTCCTGATCTTCCTGATTGTAGCTTAGTTCGATGGTTCGATAGTTGTCGAAACCTAGAACCAGCTGATATCCACGTCGCTCGCCTTCACAAAGGCTTGACGGTGGTTGTACTCAATAGGGATATACCTCTCGTTCCCTACTACAATTGTGCCATCGCCGGGGTTGCTTCGATCAAATGTAGAAACGTAGTAGTAGTCATTTTTCGCTTTCTTACTATATGCCGGATATGCTTGACCTTGTTTTATGGTGTACTGCAGAGGCGCAAGCTCTATCGGTGGAACGCCGTTTTGGTAAGCCTCTTTTTCCGGTATCGGACGGCCGTATACCGGAATACTACTCTTACCGACCTTTGGTGCTACGCGCCGAGACCACGAAGGAGTAGCATTGCGGTCCTTCCAGGAGTCAGGATTGTAAAACCACGCCTTTTGTCCGCTGAACCAAATAGCGGTCCAGTTATTCCTCCGCTCAGCAATAGCGAAATTCTGGCCCTGGGCTGCTTTGGCGCTCCAGTCTTGGATTTTTGTAGTGCCGGGTGATCCATCTGGGTGAAGAGCGGCGTCGGTAATCAGCGGCGCGTCGTCGCGCGGCTCAGTTCGAAGATATACGAAATTAGTACCTTGTCGTGGTAGTTCGATGCAAGTAGAACCGTCGCAAGCCGTGACAGGCGGCTGGTTCGTATCAAAGCGAGGCGTAATAGTCACCACATTGCTGCTTTGATGGTTGCCCCAATGATTACTCTTCTTGTTCGCAGTGTGACTGCTACGCTCGCCAGTCTGGGATGAGCGCTGCTTAAAGTCTTGCCAGCTGCCATCGCGGCCGTGCAGCAGATCCATGTAGTAATCCCAGTCCCAGTAAGGGCCCGGGTCATAGTGCATACGCGGAACGCGTGCTGGGTTGATACCTGGAACCTGATCATGACCAATGATGTGCTGCCGGTCGAGGGGTACATCATACTTGTCCGCCAGATAGCGCACCAGCTTGGCCGATGAGCGATACATCGCTTCAGTGTACCAGCTGCCGCCCTCAGCAGCGTATCCCTCATGCTCAATACCGATGGAATGCATGTTCATATACCAGTTGCCTGCCTGCCACCCCACGTCCTTGCCCTTGATTGTTTGTGTTACCTCTCCGTCTGATGAGCGGATAACGTATTGGACTGCGACATACGAGGCTGGATTCTGGAACCAGTCGATCGCACTCTGGTACGAGCCTTCCGTGTCATGGATGACAATATATTTGATTTTCATGTCATTTGGACGGTTGGCCGTGTCCATGTTGCCATAGTCCAGGGGGTCGTTCGGGTTGTTTTGCCCGAAGTAGGCTGGTACAAACTTGCAGGTAATAGTTCGGGGACATTCCGTACCCTGTTGATTTTGCGATTTTTTCTTGGCATCATCGGCGCTCATGGGCGTTGGCGCAAACCTAGCTTTATTGGGCTGAGCTTTGCCGTCTGCGGCAATACTCAGTTTTTGGCCATCAGAAGTCTTGAGGGATGTGCCCCTTTGCAGTGTTCCATACACGGCATCGGCAAAGTCTTGGGATTGTGTCGTGTCGGAAATACCACTCACCCGGACGATGGCCCCGTACCAATCGCCCAAGTTAGCGGGCAAAATTCCATTATTCGAATCTTTTCCAAATGAGGCCAGAAGTGCAGCACCGGCACGAACATTCTGACGATCATCACGCTTTACTGTCTCGGCGTCAGTACTCGCCAGCTTGGCAGCTTGGCCTAATAGGTTAGGCCGCGTGCCCACTGGCCGAGTGGGCAGCGGACGGCTTGGGTCGCCACGGCCATCCTCTTTTTCAGCAGATGGGCCGACCAAGTGCATCAGGCCATAACCGCCGCCAACACTCGGCTCCCCTTTATGATTCTCCCAGCGGGATTGGTTATACGAGATTGCCTTCAATAGATTCTCTGGAACATTAAACTCCTGGGCCGCATTTTGGAACAGCTTTTCGCGAGTGCCTTCGGCAACGTTATCCGCCCATACCCTCGCTGTTGGAAGCGCCGATAATGTGGCAGCCACCAGCGCGACGGCAAGTACTGAAGCAACCCTTTTACCACGCTTGATATAAGATCCGACGTGCACCATATCACCCCCTTTGATCATTTATGTAACTACAACTAGTACAGGATACGTTTTTCGGTCTTCAACAGGCGCTCAGCTTTGGAGCCCAGTGCGTCACGGTGCTTCTTGTCGCCGCTAAAGCGCAATGTATAGCGACCCATTTCCTTCAACGACTCATCTGCTTGAGGCGTTGCATCAGCGTCATCAAATGGTGATGTAGTAAAGAATGAATAGGCGTAAGACTTCTTGGTCTTCGTATTATAGATAATGCCGACGTCATGACGGTTATCGCCCTCGACATCGTCCAGAATTCCCACCTTATTAACCAGGGTGATATAGTCATTGCCAGCAAGCTGGCTACGCGTGCCCATATCAGTGTAAATATTGTCCTTCATGGCGTCTTTTAGGAATTTTGCATAAGAATCCTGATTCTCCATGAGCTTGGTCATTGTCCATAATGAATCACGGGAAGTGCTGTTGCCAAGATAAAAACGATTGCCATCGAGCGGCTGCAAACGTGTGTTAGACAGTTCAGGCATCTCCGACCACTGCGAATTAACCTCTGCGGCACCACCAAGAGCGCCATTAACCAGCACACGGACTGCCGTATTGCCCGAACGGTGTAGCATATCATATATAACGTCCTTCAGTTTGGCTTGCAAAGGCGCATTCGGCTGGTCATATACGCCGGCGCCCTCCCGTACGTCCGCGGCTGTCCATGTCATAGTCTGGTCAAGGTTGAGTTCGCCAGCCCTCAGATCTTCCAGTACTAGTAAGACTACCGGCAGCTTGTTGATGCTGGCCGCAAAATGCTGCTCATCAAGGTTATGGGTAACGAGCGGTCTGCCGGACTGCATATCAAGGATTTCTACCCCTGTTCGCACGCCCTTCTCTTCGTTTTCACGGATTGTTTCCTGAACAAAGTGGCGAAGCAGTAGTTTCTTGATAAAATCGCCAGCGTCGTCCCGCCCAAGCATTTCAGGCACCTGCGATGCGGGCATTTCCTGGATTATTGATGGGATAGAGCTGGGCTGGTTGATGGGTAGTTGTGGTGTAATCATCCTGGTAATATAGCAGGCGTATGAGAGACGGCTGTAACTTTTTTAACTCTGCGCACACGCCAAGCAGCCGTACCTGAGAAGATGCTGTGCTTACTTTTTCAGCAAAATACCACGTCCGTCTGGGCGTGGTATTTGTATTGTTGCGTGCAACGTCAGGTAGCCAAATGGCTGTTAATTGTTACTTCTTCAGATAAGCCTGGAGGTGCTCAATAGCTTTGTTGGCTTCATCAATTGCTTTTTGCAGATCTTTGTCATCAGCCTTGCCTTCGTGCGAAGCACTAAGCAACATACGAGCCTTCTCTTTAGCGCTATTGGTCTTGGCGATAACAGATTGTAACTCTTTCTGGGCTGCGCCCTGCAATGTCGTCGCTTTATCTTTTGCCTCATTCATAAGGGCCGCAAGCTGCGTGTGGACTTTTTTGAGCTGCTTCTCGGCTTCGCTTATACCTTTTTCGGCCGCGACTTTAATGTCCTGGCGGGTTTCTTTACCGCTTTTTGGAGCCGTCAGAATACCGGCAATGTAACCAGCGATCGCTGCAAAAACTGCGCCCAGCGCCCATCGTTTTGTAGATTTACCCATGAAAGTCTCCTTTAGTCCTTATCTTTTCCATGCCAGCCGTGGCCGTCTTTGCCGTGACTGTGCGCCATGTCCACAATTCCGCGAAGGAATTTGAAAATGCCGAACGAACCGGCGGTCCGCTTAAACACATCACCGACGGATTCGACCGACTCAATAATATGCTCTGCTTTATTTGCCACCAAGCGCAGTGTTGCGACAAGGCGGATAACGAGTACGACTGCCACAATTGACAGTATAAGGAAGATCGCGAGCGCTGACGCTAGCACGATCACAAGTATTTGTTGTGCTGTGCTTAAATCCATATAACCAGTATACAACAACCGTACAAGCTATATGTAAGGTTATTTACATATCAGCTTTTCGAGGTATTCGCGGAACTCTTTGCCGATATCGTCGCGCTTTAGGGCGAAGTTGACGACGGTCTTAAGGTATTCCATGGTAGTGCCGGTGTCGTAGCGGGTATTGTTTTGGATTTCGCAGCCGTAGAAAAGTTTGCCGTCTTGGAGCATCGGCTGCACCACGCAGTCTGTGATGTGGAATTCCTGACCGGGCTTAAGGTTTCGCATACCCTTCTCCAGGTACGGGAACACGTCGGGCGTCAACAAGGTACCGCCCACGCTGGCAAAATTAGATGGAGCCGCCGCACGTCCCGGCTTCTCGATAACACTGGTCATCTTGATGACATCGTCGCGCAGCTGCTGACCTCCGATTATTCCGTATCGGTCAAACTCGTCATCATCATGGATTTTTATGCAAGGGAAAATGCCGCCGTCCAGCTCCTGGTACAGATCGATCATCTGCTGGAAGCAATTCGGCGTCGCAACCATCAGGTCATCGGCGTAGGTGTAAATAAACGGTTCGTCCCCAATCAGATGGGCAGCGTTCATTACCGGAGTTGCGGTTCCGTACGGTCCCTTCTGGCGCACATACACGAAGTTAGCCATGTCCGAAATTCGCTCGACTTCTTCGATATAGTGAGCTTTTTTCGGGCCGCCTGCGCGCAGGTTATTCAGCAGATCTTCGTTTGGCGTGTCAAAATGATCTTCGATACTCCGCTTGCTGTAGCCGGTGATGATAATAATGTCTTTGATACCGGCCTGCACCAACTCCTCGACAATAAATTGGATAACTGGCTTGTCGATAAGCGGCAGCATCTCTTTGGGCATAGCTTTAGTTTGTGGCAAAAAGCGCGTGCCAAAACCTGCTGCGGCAATAACGGCTTTCCTTGGTCGAATGTTGTTACTCATATATCCTCCATCAACCTCTAAGGATTCTACAGGCCGAGCTGGCTCTTAATAATCTGTTGTACCATTCCGGGGTTGGCGCGACCTTGGGTGTGCTTCATCACTTGGCCTACCAGGAAGCCGATAGCTTTCATCTCGCCGTTTTTAACATCTTCGGCTGCTTTGGGATTTTCTTCCAACACTTTAGCGACGATCTTGGCAAGCTCGTCCTCATCTGACTCTTGGATGAGGTTGTGCTGCTTGGCGTAGGCTTCTACATCTTTTATTTGGCCGCTGCCGGTCAAAATATTAGTAAGCAGCAATTTGGCGTTAGAAGAACTCAGCTTGTTCGCCTGGATGAGTTCATATGCCCCGTGGTACAACTGCAAGCGCCCTTGGTTGGTGAGATCTTTATTGAGCTTACTGCCGGACGCTCCAGCCGATTCGGCATGCAGTGGGATTTCCAGGTTTACAAACCAATTGGCCAGAGCCTTGGCAAAGCCCTTATCCTCAAGCGCCTCCTCGATAAGCGCCAGGTAGTTGACTTCTGCGGATTCAAGTTCGCCTTCCAGCAGAGTGTTGGTCTGGGATTCATCAAGTCCGAGGCTGCTGAGCCGCTTGCGCCACTCGGCGGGCATCACGGGCATTTCGGCCTCGACTGTCGCAATCAGATCATCGTCCAGTACGATCGGCGGCAAATCAGGATCAGGGAAATAGCGATAATCGTGCGCATCTTCTTTGGTGCGCTGCGAGAAAGTCTTTTGCTTGGAATCATCCCAGCCC
>Ga0075367_10000183_pt1 | contig 20493 bp, 17 predicted proteins | sample EndMethybrTD3032_FD_71399 | JGI IMG/M metagenome (GOLD analysis project Ga0075367, IMG submission 71399) | Populus endosphere microbial communities from Tennessee, USA - Endosphere MetaG P. TD hybrid TD303-2 | ecosystem: Host-associated > Plants > Roots > Endosphere | place: USA: Tennessee... | reverse complement strand
CCGCGCTTGGCCAGGCGGCGGCGCAACGCCGGGTCGGCCAGCAGGCGCCTCGCGCCCTCGGCCAGGGCGTCGGCGTCGTCGATGGGGACCAGCAGGGCGTCCTTGTCCGGATCGATCAGCGCCTTGGGCCCCTGGCTGGCGGCCGCCACCACCGGCAGGCCGTGCGCCCAGGCCTGGATCACCACATTGCCCAGCGGCTCATAGCGCGAGGGGAACAGGCACAGGTCGGCGGTGCGGTAGAGCGCCGAGGCGTCGGTGCGCCAGCCCAGGAACCGCACCCGCTCGGCCACCCCCAGCGCCTGGGCCATGGCCTTGAGCCTGGCCTCCTCAGGGCCAACGCCCGCGATCCACAGGAAGGCGCCGGGAAGCTGCGCCAGGGCTTGCAGGGAGACGTCGTGCGCCTTGGCCTCGTGCAGCCGGCCCATGGCCAGCAACAGGGGCGCATCGGCCGGCGTCGAAAGGCTCGCGCGGTCCACCGGCGCGGCGTTGGCCGGGGCGGCGGCGAAGTTGGGGATGCAGCGCACCCGCCCCGCCGGCCAGCCCTGGCTGACGATCCACTCGGCGATGTCCTCGGTGTTGGCCACCAGCTCGTCGAAACCCGCGTAGTATTTGAGCTTGTAGTAGCCCCCCAGCCGGCCGATCCGCGCCCAGGGGCCCTTGGGCGTGTGCCGCGCGGCGCGGTTCATCCAGGCCAGCGCCACCTTGGCGCCCTGCAGCTTCGCATAGCCGGCGGCGGCGGGGCGGGTGAGGATGTCCAGCGGCCCGCCGAACGGCAGCACCTTGGCCGGCACGCCCGCGGCGGCCAGGGCGGCTTGTCGCCCGGCGTGCCGGCGCAGGACCGCCGCCTGGTCCACGCCCGCGCGGCCAAGCGCCCGGACCAGGTCCAGGAAATAGGTCTCAGCCCCGCCGTCGCCGGACGTGCCCAGGAGGTGGAGGACGCTCATGTGAAGCGCCAGCCTAGCCGCTCGCGCGCCCGCGCCCAAGCCGCTTGAAGCCCCAAGCGTCCGACCTTATAAGCACCGCCTCGTTCGCGAGGCCCGCTGGTCTGTTTTGCGGCTTGGGGCTGGGTAGCTCAGATGGTTAGAGCGGTGGATTCATAACCCACAGGTCGGCGGTTCGATCCCGCCCCCAGCTACCACTCTTGCAGACCGAACGTTCTCAGGGCGTTCAGTCAGCAGGCTTTGAAGCCTCCCTTCGATGGTGATCTCGATCTCCCCGCCACGCTCTTGGGTTAGTGGCGTGATGATCACCCTGTCGATCAGGCCGCGCACGGCGTCCTTCAGCCGTCGCTCCGCCTCCGTGTCGCCCCGAGCTGCGTCCGGAAGAGTTGCTTCGAGCTGAGCGACCATCTCGGCGTACCGCTTTGCAGCGGCGGGGTGGAACGCTATGGGCTCAGGCTCGCAATCCGCGTCCGCCAACCGACCCTCCAGTTCGCGCTTTTCTTGCTCAAGTTCGGCGAGCTTCTGTCTAAGAGCGTCACTCGCCAGCCCTTCTAGGACGGCATCCACCGCACGTGAGATTCGCCTTTCGAGCTCCCCGAGCTTCCGGATGAGTGGGGCTTTGAGCGCTGCAAGATTGGCAGTGCGTTCCCTTGCGGCCCTCGCATACTCCTGGACGAATGCCTCGGTGGCTACCGGTGACAGCATCTGTTCTCGCAGACCTTCAAGGACACGATGCTCGACCTTGGCCCGGCTGGGCGTGCGTCGGTTGGTGCAGCCGTGGCCTTCCTTCTTGCTCAGGCAGATTAGTTTGCCCGTGGTGTAAGTCGTGTAGCGACCACCGCAGAGCCCACATCGAAGCAATCCGCCAAGCAGGGTGGGCTGTCGACGAGCGAACTCCGGAGCCTGCCGTGCAGCCTGCTTGCGCTCCCGCGTCTTGGCCCACGTTTCATCATCAATGATCCGCAGATGGGGCGCCGGTGTCCGCCGCCACTGTTCCGGTGGAAGATACTGGTGTTGACGCTTGCCGGTCCGCCGGTCTTTCCGGACAAAGTCGCGTCCCCAGACCTTCACCCCGATGTATTGCTCCGTGTTCAGGATGCCGTTGCCCCGGGCATTGGAACCGCTGATGGTTGAGGCGTTCCAATGCCCACCGCGAGGACCGGGAATACCCTCTCGATTTAGCATGAGGGCAATATCTGTCGGGGAGTCACCAGCGGCATAGGCGGCGAAGATGCGTCGCACGGTCACGGCCTCGTCTTCGACGATCTCTTCAGCACCGCCGGCATGGCTCCGATAGCCGTAGCGACGAGCACCGGTTGCCCTACCCTTCTCGGCGTTAGCTCGCATTCCACGCTTAGTCTTGGCGCTGAGAACCTTGAGGTATTGTTCCGCCATGTAGCCGTTGAATACGAGACGGAGATCGTCCACCTCGCCCTTCACCGTTGCGAGCCGCACTCCTGCGTCGGACAGACGGTTGAAGACGTGCAGGTGGTCTTCGACGTTTCGCGCGATCCGATCCTCGTCTTCGGAAAGCAGCACGTCGAACTCGTGACGCTCCGCAGCATCTACGGCGTTAAGCAATCCGGGACGATTGGTGCGAGTGAAGCCAGAGATCGCCTCGTCCTTGAAGGCCGCGACCACCTGCCATCCTTGGCGCTCTGCGTAGTCCGTGCAGAGCCTGATCTGATCGTCGGCGGAGGCTGGGTTCTGCTGGTCGGAGCTGAACCTGGCGTAGATGGCGCAACGGGTCATTGGAGCGCTCCCTTGGCCGTCTCGCGAATATGGAAATCACGCTCTTCCTGCACCCGTGCCAGAGCCTCGACCAGGGTCTTCAGGCAAGGCGGTAGGTGGCGATTTGCGGGTTCGCAAATCGGGAGTGCACCGGCATCCAGGTGCGTTCGCATTTGTGGGTTCATCGATACTGATAACGTTGAGCCGTGGCTCGCGAAGTCGGGCTCTGCCCGTGAGTGTCGGGACACACCTAGGCGTCCAGACCACCGAGTGTTTGCTCGGTCGGCTCCCCGCTGGGAGTAAGGCGTCCAATGGACGCAAAGCCATCATACCAGAGGGTGACCCGGAAGCGAAGCCTCGATCAACGCGAGTTGTACCGACGGATGCGGACCGCGAGACCATCCAGCCCGTCCTTCTGGGCAAAGGCGACCTCGGCTCTAAAGCGGCTTTGTCCTCTCGCATATCGACTGGACCGCACGGTCGAACACCCGGTTCAGCAACTCGTCGTCGGATCGGATCGTGGCGGTCACCCCAGAGTCGGTGTCGGTGGCGTAAAACGGAACCGCACCGGCATAGCCACCATAGCCGTTCTTGCTATTCACCTTGCCGCAAAGGGCGTTTCCGTACTCATCGGCCCGCAGACTGGTGAACCGTGCGGACTCAGGATCGCGAAGCTGCTCACGCACCGCATCCTGCATGTGGGCGATACGCTCAGCGCGCTCGTCGCGGCAGCCAGCGAGCATGAGGAGCCCGAGAAGAGTGATAGCGCGGCCCGTACGGTTCAAGCTCGCGCTCGGGTAGGTGCCGCCCTTGGGTAAGCGACGAAACTTGGCTGGTGGCGAGAGAACACAATCTTCGCCTAACCCACACGCAAATCTCATCACCACCTCTAGATGCTTGCACCCTGGAGATCTCGCGCCCCGAAGGTGGTCGCGATCGGTCCCCGTGATGGGGACCAACCCATCTGCATAGCAGAACGGTCGCTTCGACAACAAGGCGGCACGCGATGCAGAGACCTTGGGTCTCGTCAGCCGCCTACAAGGCGGCGATCACATTCTTGATCGGGCGACGCCGCGAGCTAGGGGTGAGCCAGCGGGAATTGGCCAACCGTCTACAGAAGCCGCGCTCATTCGTGACCAAGATTGAAGGCCGGGACCGGCGTGTCGACATTGTCGAGTTCGTCATGATCGCGCGGGCCTTGGGTGTCAGCCCGGAGGAGTTGATTGCGGGCGTCGCGGGGGCTCTGCCTAATCAGGTCGACTTCTAGTTTGGGTAGGCCGACGGGTTCAGTTTTCCTGTCAAGAACGCGTCAAGAATGCGCAGGGTTCGAAGGTATAAGGCGCGTCGATCCCTGAAGGTCCTGGGAGATTGCGGACCCCCATCAAGCGAACTGGCTTCTTTCTAAGACTTCAGTGTTCGCTTGTGTCCTCCTCCTCCTCCTCCTCTATCTTGTCTTCCGGACATGACTTGAACGGACATGACTTGAACTGGCGGTCGGGGCGCGCTCCCGATCCACCAGTCCGTCCTCCGGAGGACGTGTCAGCCCGAATGGGCGGTCGCACGCCAGATAGCGCGCGTGACATGCTGCTAAGCTTGAAGCCGCGCTGTAGCGGCGCAGTCCGTCACCCTGTCAAAGGCTCGGCTGCTTTTCACGGCTATGGCCAATCCACCACCGAGACCCCTCGTCCACCAGCCCTCGCACGCGAGGTGGTTCGGATCGTTCGAGAGGATTGCTCGCGGGCTTTCTGATCACCCGGGAGGTTGCTTTGCGTCAGAGTTTTGTTGAGTGCTGTCAGTTAAAATTGCGGAAGGAAGTCGTGCGTTGTCCAGTGGATGACGTTGGAGTGTCGGACTTTTTTGGTGGCGTAGGCGATGTACCGATGGGGTGTCACAAGCGGCGCTAGATGGAAGGTTGGCTTCGCCTTCGGCAACGAGATCACCGGGCGGGTAAGTGGCGAGGTTCCCGCCCTGCCGTTGTCTGCGTCATCGCCAAGACAGTCCGACAGCACATGGCGTAGCGGAGGCTCGTCACCAGGTTGAAGCGCAATGACCCCATGCCAGTGTGGAAAGAGGACGCCGTCGGAGTTTGAGGGCTCATAGAAGCCCGCCATCCAGACCGCTTCCTCCGGCGTCAACTCCATAGACCGGCGCTTAGAAACCCTCCCAAGACCGCGTGCGATCTCCCGGGTGACCCTGCGGAGTTGAGGGAGAAACTGGGTCTCAGGATCGAAGGTCCGAGGGTGAATCCCTAGGGAGATGGTCAGCTCGTGACTGGCTCCGTTGCTGGTCCAAAGATCCACATAGCCTTCAATCAATTCGGCAGGGAGCGAGGTGCGCGCCAATGATATGCGCTCGCGCAAGCGAGTGGTGGTTGGTGACATGGCATCGAGCGAAACAGGTGAGGCCGACACCGAAGTGGCGGAGGTCGAGCTACCGAACGAGTCGGCTGGACGGCTCAAATCCGTCAATCACTCGATGCTAGAATTATAGCGGAAATTGCCCTCCACGTCACGGGAAATAAGGAGCTCTACGGTGCCTGAGGCCCCGACCTGAGCCGGTATACGGTGGCCCGACCGATCCCCAGTTGTTTGGCTATGGCGGTTGGTCCGACCCCGTCGGCCGCCAACTTCTCAATGGTGGCGCGATCTATCGTTCGTGGACGACCGCGGTATTTGCCTGCCGCCTTCGCCTTATCGATGCCCTCGCGCTGACGCTCGCGGCGGATGTCGGTCTCGAACTCCGCAAAGGCCGCGAGGATGCCCAGCATCAACCGCCCCTCCGAGGACGTCGTGTCGATGTGCTGCTGTAGACAACGGAAGCCAACGCCCTTGGCGCTGAGCTTGTCGATGGTCTGGCGGAGATCGACCACAGATCGGGCCAGCCGGTCGAGTCTGGTGACGACTAGGACGTCACCGTCGCGGACCCACGCCATGGCCTCGGCCAGCTTCTCACGCCTATCCGTGGTGATCCCCGAACGCTTCTCCGCAAAGATGCGCTCGCATCCGGCCCCGCGAAGCTGCTCCTCTTGCACGTCCAGCGACTGCCCTGCAGAGGACACACGCGCATAGCCCACCACCGCCATCGGCGCTCTCCTGTCTTATTTGGTTCTAGACCTAGACAGGATAGCGTCTCGTAAGTCGGTTGTCGGGCTATATGAGACGGGAATTAGGCCCCGTCGGGACGCCTCGCAGAGGTATACCTAAGCGAGGCGAGGTCACCCCAATTAGGAGCTCAGCGCAGGTATCAGCACGTAAGAATGGGGCTCAAATTCGAAGCCTTACTCCCGTGACGTTCGCCGGAGAATGCCAGTGCGTAGAAAAACGTGCGGGCAAAAGAGGCGTAAAAATCCGTCGGAGCGGCCGCTAAATCGAAAATATTAACAGCCCTATTGACCACTACAAACGCTCGGCGTAGCCATAACGCCGATCCGTGGAGTGCCTAAATGTCGAAAATAACCGAGCTGCCGAAGGGTCGGTCGAGCGCGAAGCGCCAGAAATTTGTGGACTTGGCTGAGAGCCGGACCGTGAACGCGATCAAGGCAATCCGCATCATTGCAAAGCTTGGAAACCGCTCGGCCTACGAGTTCAGCGAGGCCGATGTGACCAAGATCGGGAAAGCGCTCACGCGCGAGATCGAGGCGATGAAGGCTCGCATGCTGAGCACGGGGTCCAAGGAAACCGTTGAGTTTAAGCTGTAGTTTTGGGTGGGCCCCCGATGAAACATCTACTTGCCAGCACTGCTTCGTGGGTTTTGACGCCCCGACGCAGGCGTGATCCGACCGGGCGCAATCCGATCTTCGCGAACTTCAAGAACGAGGGGTGGACGGACTGCCAAGCCTTCGTCCGGGAGTTTCTGCAGAACACCCTCGATAACCGCCGCAAGCTTGCGGACGGCACTTCTGCGAAGGCGAGGGTCGATTTTCGCCTGCTGACGCCCGACACCGGTCTGGATGCTTCAGCTCTGAAAGCTTGGCTCAACTCCCTAGAGCCCCACTTGGTCGCGTCTGGCCTTGGGGCGGAGCTGCGCGACTACGGGAAGCCGCGTGCCTTGGTCGTGGAGGAGTTCGATACGACTGGCTTCGGTGGCGAATACACCGACAGCTTGGCCGACAGTGGTGACTTCGTGGCCTTCTTTCACGGCGAGGCGAATGACACCAAGTCTGGCGGTAAGAACGGGCGGGCCGGCCAGGGTAAGGCGACCTACAACATGATCTCGCAGGCGGGGGCGTTCGCTGTTCTCACCGTACGCGAGGAGGATGGGCTGAACCTGCTGATGGGCAAGGTCGCCGTGCCTAGGACGCATCAAGTCGGCTCCAACGGCTTTCTCTACCGCGGGTTCTGGAGTGAATGGTCCGACGATGAGGACGATCCCCAGCCGCTACCCCTAGATGACCCGAACGCCCACGCAGCGTTCATCCAGGCGTTCGACCTTAAGCGCGGAAAGGGAGATCATGGATCGAGCTTTGTCATCCCCTTCCCGAAGCCGGAAGTCACGCCGGAGCTGATCATCCGCGTCGTGCTGGAGGAGTATTTCTTCTCGATCATCAAGGGGCGGCTCGAAGTCACGGTGGAGGGCACCGTCATCGATGCGAGTACCGTGTTCGACTTGGTGGCGGCTCTTCCGCCGAACACGCAGAGTGCTGGTGGCCATGAGCCTCCGACGGCGGACTTCCTGCGGTTCATCCGCGAAGCGTCCGAGCTGAAGCCGACCGATATGATCGAGGGGCAGGTGGAATGGGCAGGAACCCCCGCCCTTCCCGAGAAGATGTTTGCGGAGCCGGAACTCAAGAGGCTCACCGATAGCCTTCGTACCGGGGAGATCGTTTGGGTGCGGCTGCCCATGCGTGTCGTCCCGCTGAAGGGCTCTCCGGCGGCAAGCTACATTGATGTGTTCCTGCTCGACTCCGACGAAGTGGAGCGGAGTGAGGAAGCCTTCATCCGGCGCGATCTTTACATCGCAAGAGAGAAGCGTCTGAAGGGATACTTCGGTGGCGTCTATGCGTTGGTCATCGCTGAAGAGGAAGCGATTTCCGGCTTTCTTGCGTATGCCGAGGTCCCCTCCCACCTAAACTGGAATGGCAGCGAGGAGAAGCTCGTCGAACGCTACAAGAACATCCCCGCGACTTTGCGAGCGGTGAGGACAAGTGCGCGGCGAGTGCTGGAGCTTGTGCAAGGGGCCGATGAAGAGGCGGCGAGTGATTTGCTTCTCGACCTCCTGTCGATCCCCGTGGATGTCGGTGCGAAGAAGACAAAGAAGGCCGGAGGCAACGGGAAGAAAAACGTCACGCCACCCGTCGTCACTCCGCCTACGCCGCTGCCCAAGTACCACCAGATAGCCGACGGTGCAGGCGTCCGCGTAGAGGCTGGCCCTGACCCTGTCCCCGCGGCCCGGCTGCCGCTCACGGGCACACTCGAAGTCGCCTATGACAATGTCGCCGTCGGCGGCAATCCGTTCACTAATTACCACCCGTTCGACTTCGACCTCTCTGATCTCACTGCTTACAAGACAAGGGTCGACGGTGTGCGCCTTCTCAGCCGCTCCGAGAACAAGATCACCTTTGCGGTCGAGAAGACCGATTGGTTCGTGGAAGTCGCCGGCTTCGAGCCAAACAAGCCGATCCGCGCGCGAGCATCTTTGGACATCTAACGTGACCAGCATCAGATCACATACGACAAACCCCAACCGGGTGGTCCGCCTGCCGGCTGCAGTCGTGGAGATAGTACTCCGCCCGGATCACACTATCGCGGTGACTTTCAACGACCTTGGCCAGTACATCGCCGACGGGAGCAACCGGGTCTCTATCTCCGCGGGAGCGGGAGCCACCCTCAAGACGTTCGACTTTGGCACCGTTGATCTCATTTCCCCTCCCGTCGACCTCTCGCTTGAGGGCTTGGACGCGGACAAGCCGATTAGCTTCCGCTTGTTCATCTGGGAGGACGGAACCAAGCGCATCACAGCGAGCAATGAACGCCTGCGAGCGCGGGATCATGACATCCCTGCGGACCGGGAGCCTCTGCTCCCGGTCGTCCCCAGGAAGCTCGGTGGCGAGATGTGGAAGCTCGGACTCCAGGATGATGAGCCGCCTGTGCTTCTTGTAAACTCAGCGATACCTCACCTGAAACAGCGCTTGTTATCGAGCCCCGAGCTGCGCGCCGCAATCGTCCCCGAGGCGACACGACAGTGCCTGCTTCACCTCTGCGCGTCCGTAGAGACAGACGAGGTCGAGCCAGGTTCATGGCAGGGCAAATGGTTCGCGTTTGCACATCGATACGTTCCCGAAAAGCCTGAGGATTGGCCAAGCTCAACGACTGACGCCTGCCGCGAGTGGGCTGATCGGGTCGTTCAACTGTATGCCGCTGACTTCAATTTCTCGAAGGCGGTCGCGAGCGCATGGAGTGTCGGCGATGAATGAGATGAAGGTTCGCCGTCTAAACGATACCGGGATCAAGGAGTTCGTTGACTACTTGGCCGGCGGCGCCGAGGGGCCGGTGCCTGAAGACTGGCTGGTCTCTGACGCCTACTCTGAAGAGCTTGGGTACAAGTGGACGCTCGACGCCGACAAGAAGTTCGCTGACCGATACGAGTTCGCCCAGTACGCATGGTCTCGACTGCAAAAGGATTGGGACTTCAAGTTTGAAAACGACCCAGGCCTTTGGAGCTGGCTTGCGCTCCGGTACCTGAAGCAGTTCTTGCCCGCTGATGGGCCCAATCATCAAGAGCACTACATCTACAACCCACACCGGTATTCCAGCTACCGTCACTGCGCCGCGACGCCGATCAAGCTAGTACGCGATTTTGGACAGGACGCTCGCTTGTTCCTGACCAACGATATGACCCGCATGGGCGACATGCTGGAACAATGCATGTCACGGCAGTATCTGGTGAGGTCCAAGACCTTCCGGGGCGTGGTACGGCGGCTCTACTACGACGACGTGGCTGAACGCCTCAAGCCGGGGGCCTCATCTAAGGTCGTGCGGAAAAAGGCCGCCAATGGCACGTGGTCAAAAGGCGGCGCGGGATCAGTGCGTAGGCTCGCGCTTGAGATTTTGAGGCTCAATCTCGGATTTAACCTCGAGGCCATGACTCCGGATGAGGTGCTCGGCCTTCTCGGAAAGGAGTATAGCCGCTTCAAGCTTAAGGTGCCTTCCGTGGCGAAAGCTGTGACCTGACCGTTGACATGATCAGTCCTGTTACGTCCGGCAGGCTTACTTTGATCTCATGTTCCCAGAACCGAAGAACGGTCCAACCGGACGCTTCGAGGTGGGCGTTCACGACGCGGTCGCGCGCCAAGTTCTGCTCAAGTTTGGTGCGCCAGAAATCTTCGTTGTTGGCTGGAGCTCGGTAGTGGTCGGGGCAGCCGTGCCAAAAGCAACCATCAACGAACACGGCGACCTGTTGCCGCGGAAAGATCAAGTCAGGTTTGCCCCGGACCTTGGTGTTCAACCGGTAGCGGGCTCCCGCCCGCCAGAGTGCGCGGCGGAGCAGAAGCTCAGGGGTTGTGTTGCGTCCGCGGATGCGGGCCATGTTCGCACTGCGGCGCTCAGGTGAGAGGCGGTCCGCCACCTAAGCAGCCTCCCGCGCTCCCTGCACTTGCCCGAGCACACTGGCGACTACGCCCGCAATCTGAACGGCCAACAGGGGCGGAACCGCGTTTCCAATCTGTCGAAACTGCTCAGTCCTGCCTCCTGCGAAATGGAAGTTATCTGGGAAGGTCTGGAGGCGAGCGGCCTCTCGAACGGTGAGGCTTCTCATCTGCGCGGGATCGTAATGAATGAAGTAGTGGCCATCCTTAGCGATATGCGAAGTGATCGTCGTGGCGGGGCGGTCAGCGACCTGTACGCGAAAGCGATCATTGAAGTCAGGCTTCGCAACTGAGCCGACTTGGGCTTGCAAGTTCCTGTGGTTGGGCAGCAGCGTGGTCGGCCATTCATGAAGCTTCGGTGAGCGTCCGTTTCGCCGCGCAAACTCCGCAGCGAAGCCGTACCGCAGCAAGTCGCTTCGCATATGGCTCCGCGCAAAGTGCTGCGTCACACCACCAAGCCGCCCATCGCGAAACCAGCGTTGCAGTTCCGATCCCTCGCCCGTGTCGTCGTCACGTCCGGCTAAGAAAGAACCACCACGGGGGCGATCGAAGTACCCATCCAAGTGCTTCTGCAGTTCGCCGACCAGATGCTGGTCCAATCCGGGGAGTTCACCAAGTTGCGCAGAGAGCGCATCTTGCAGCAGGGATAACGAGCCCTTGCTTTGGAGACTTTCAGGAAAACCGGATACGCCGCTACGGACGGGTGGCATCGAACCGATGACCTCCCGCACCGTGGGCCCAAGCACCGAGCGTGGTCGCAAAATGTCGGGGGTCGCCTCCACGTCCTCCCGTATTCCCATGAGAATGACTCGGTGGCGTTCTTGAGGGAGGCCGTGGAGCTCACTACGCACTAGGTAGCGTCGGTCGCCTTGAACGTCGCTGTAGTCCACGACGGGGACGATGCGGTAGCGGTACCGACGCTTCGGAGCGATGCTTCGCAATGACTGGGCCGACTCGCTAGAGTCCTTCTCAAGAGCCTCCCAAGGCGCTCCCAAGTCGTTCAAGATGCGCGGAAAGATGCGCTCTGGAGCGCCCGCCGCGACGCTGGAAGGATCTTTCGAGGAGAGTATTCCCGCCACATTCTCCATGATGAAGACTGTTGGTTGAAGGATCGCGAGCAACCCGATGTACTCTCGGTACAGTCGGTGCATTTCCAGACCAAAAAACTTCTTTTCAATCCGCTGGCGATCTAACGAGTCACTGTCGGCCTTTGCACCATTGCCGATACGGCGCGAGCGGCCTATGACAGAATAGGCTTGGCACGGAGGGCCTCCAAGAAGTATCCAATGATCCGACTTGCCCTTTGCCTGATTTACCCAGGCAACTAGATCAAAAAGTGAAGCCGCCTCAGTCCCAAGTTCTGCTTGCCTAACCTCATCGCAAGCGTCTTGCCACTCCCTCAATTCCTGAAGGCGCGACATCCAGCTTGCCCGTTCCTTTTCCGTGCCCGCTCGGACGTAATTGTAATAGGCTTGCGGCGCTCCCCCGTCCGGGAAGCGGCGAAAGAAAGAGCGCAGCCGGAGTGAGGCGCATGCAGCTTCATCGCGCTCGATAGAAAGGCGTATGTCAAAGTGAATCGGCGCGCCGGACCACCTGCGGAATTGATGAAAGCCTTCGCTGAGACCCCCGCACCCGGCAAATAAGTCGATAACTGGGACCTGCGTGATCATCTCAAAACGTTAGCGCATGCCGCGAGTCGTGACCAGGTCGCGCGTCCGCCACACGCCGCGTGCCGCCGCGCTTGGCTACCAACATGGTTCGGGTTCTTCCTGAGGGATGTTCAGCTTGGGAAGCTGACCATCTCCCTACAAAGTGCGACGGATCACGATCCCGACGCCGGGTCTGCTGCTAGCGTAGCGGCCCCCAGCTACCACTTCCTCCCCAGGGGAGATTCCCTCGCATCGGTCCGCCTCACCCCTCGGCGGGGCGCGCGATCGGCAGGTGCTCGGCCGCCAGCGCCTGCAAGGCCTCGCGCGATTGCATGTCTCGCGTCGCCAGGGCCCAGAGGTCGAAGTCGGGCGGGCGGCGCAGGGCGGCGATGGAGGCGAAGCCGGCGGCCCTCAGCGAGGCGATCAGGGTGCGGTGGGTGAAGCCGGTGCGATGGGCCATGTGGGTCTGGCCCGCTGCCAGGGCCGGCCCGTGGCCGTAGATGACGTCCAGCGGGGTGATCGGGCCGGCGTCGGAGATGTAGGCGGGCTGGTCCAGGCGGTCGGCGACCACCAGCTCGGCCAGGGACTGCAGGTCGGGGCAGGTGATGACCGCGAAGCCGCCGGGCGCCAGCACGCGGCGGAATTCGGACAGGGCGCGGACGACCTCGTGGGCCTCCAGGTGCTCGATGTTGTGGCTGGAGAAGACCGCGTCCATGGCGCCGTCGGCCACCCCCGCCATGTCGGTGATCGAGCTGACGATGTCGGGCTTGGCGGCGGGGTCGATGTCCAGCCGCACCTCGGTCCAGTCCGGGCGGTTCAGGCCCGGCGTGGTGAAGGCCTTGTCCAGCGCGCCGCACCCCACGTGCAGGAAACGCCGCCCCGGCGCCTGGACGGGCCCAGCCTCGCGAGCGGACAGACCGCCATCCCCCATGGAAAGCCCTCCAAGATCAGGGTCTTGAAGCCCTACGGCGGAGGATGATCGAACGCCGCGGGCCCGCCGTCAAAGGCGAAATCTCGGTCGCGGGGCCTAGCCCGCCTTCAGCGTCAGGCTGTCGGCGAGGGCGCGGATCGGATCGGGGACCGCAATCGGCGCCTTGTTGGCGTCGGCCATCACCAGGACGGTTTCGGCGTAGACGGCCGGGCGGTCCTTCTGGCGGATCACCTGGGCCATGGTGAGCGAGGTGCGCCCCAGGCTCACCAGGCCGGTGCTGACCTGCACCACGCCCGGATAGAGGATCTCGTCGGCGTACTCGACCGTGATTGAGACGACGATGGTGTGCAGGCCCCTCATGTGGGCCCGAAGCCCGCCGGTGCGGGCGAACTGGGCCCTGGCCTCCTGCAGGATGACGACGGTGGCGGCGTTGTTGACGTGGCCCAGGGTGTCGAGGTCGTCGTAGCGGACGGGGATTTCGGCCACGAAGGGGTACTGCGCGCTCTCCAGCCGCCGCCGATCCAGTCGCGCCATTCGCTCGCCCTCCGTTCGCGGCGCCTCTTAGCACCCGCCGCCGATTCAGGTGTGGGCGATCAGCGGGATCCCCGCCTCCTGGTCGCGGCCGGGCAGCACCATGACCCGCCCCCCGTTCTCGCAGAACAGCAGGTCCACGGCGCTGTCCCCCACGGCGATGCCCTCCAGGCGCACCTCGCTGATGCCCACCGGCAGGCGGGGGCTGCGCAGGTGCAGCTCGCGCCGCCAGCCGTCGACCGTCAGCCCCAGGCACGCCTGCAGGAGGCCGAACACCGAGGCCGCCGCCCAGGCCTGCGGCAGGCAGGCCACCGGATAGGCCACCGGCGGCTCGCCGCCCATGCGGGGGAAGCCGCAGAACAGCTCGGGCAGGCGCATCTCGAAGCGGTCGGCGGTCTCGAACAGGGCGGCGAACAGGCGGCGCACCGAATCGGCCGCGCCGTACCGGCGGAAGCCCGCGGCGCAGACCGCCGTGTCGTGCGGCCAGACCGAGCCGTCGTGGTAGGACATCGGATTGTAGCGGGCCTGGCCCTCGGCCAGGGTGCGCAGGCCCCAGCCGTTGGCGAAGTCCGAGCCCATCAGGCGCGCGGCCACCATCCGTCCGCGCTCCAGGCTCGGCAGGCCGACGAACAGCAGGTGGCCGGCGTTGGAGGCCCGCACCCGGCAAAGCTCGTCGTGGCCGTCCAGGGCGATGCCGTAGAAGCCCTGGTCCTCCATCCAGAACCGTTCCTCCACCGTGCGCCGCAGGCGCTCGGCCCGCGCCCGCCAGGTCTCGGCCAGGTCGTCCCGCCCCCGCACGCCCGCCAGCCAGGCCATGCCGCGGTAGGCGGAGAAGGCGTAGCCCTGCACTTCCACCAGCGCGATCGGCCCGTCGGGGAAGCGCCCGTCGGCGTGGAAGATGGAATCGTGGCTGTCCTTCCAGCCCTGGTTCAAAAGGCCGGTGTCGGCGCCGCGCGCATAGCGGATCAGCCCCAGGGAATCGGTGGCCTGAAAGCCGTCCATCCAGCCCACCGCCGCCAGCAGCGAGGGCCACAGCTCCTCGATCAGCAAAAGATCGCCGGTGCGGTGGGCGTAGGCGGCGGCCAGAGCCACGAACAGGCAGGTGGTGTCGACCCCGCCGTAGTAGCGGGCGAAGGGCACTTCCCCCAGAGCCGCCATCTCGCCGCGCCTCGCCTCGTGCAGGATCTTGCCGGGCGCGGCGTCGGCGAAGGTCGAATAGTCCAGAGCCTGGGTGTGGGCCAGGAAGCGCAGCACCCCCTTGGCCAGCGCCGGGTCCAGCCACAGCATCTGCAGGGCGGTGATGATCGCGTCGCGCCCGAAGGTGGTCGAGAACCAGGGAATGCCGGCGTAGGGGTAGGGGCCGCTCGGCAGGTCGGTGGTGAGCAGCGCAAGGTCGGCGCGGGATTTCTCGATCAGGCTGTCGAACAGTCGCCCGGTGGTGCGCACCCGCGCCCCGCGGCGCAGGCGCCCGCGCATGGCGGCCTTGGCCATCAGGCTGGCGCGCCGGTACCGCTGGGCGCTGGGCGCGGGGGCGGCGGTTGGGCCGGCCTCCAGGTAGATGGCCCGCTGCCCCCCCGCCGGCACGGCGAGCTGGATCACCGCCTCGGTGGCGCCCAGCCGCTCGGGCGTCTCGGAGAAGGCCAGCACCGAGCGCCGCTCCACCCCGTCCAGCCCATGGTAGCGGAAGGCGACGACGGCGGGGGCCTCGATGGCCGGCTCCTCCAGCCGACCGCGCACGGGCCGGGTCTGGCCGCGCACCTCGAACATGTCGCGGAAGTCGGCGGCGAAGCTGAAGTTCAAGGGCAGCACCGCCTCGGCCTCGCCGTAGTTGCTGCATAGCAGCCGCTCGTAGAGCCGGCCTTCGAACAGCAGGCGCTTGCGCTCGATGTGCACCACGCCCTCGGGGGTGCGGGCATGGCCCAGCGGGGCGAGCGGGCGATTGGTCAGGTGGGCGGTGAAGACCACGTTGTCGCGGCTCACCGCGGTGCTCAGCAGGGCCGGCAGGGCGCCGTCCAGCCGCAGCAGCAGGCGCGAGAGGTGGCGGGTGTCGTTGAAGAACAGGCCATCGCCCAGGCCGTGGATGTCGCCCAGCGCATTGCAGACGACGAAGAGGTCGCCTTCCTTCAGGCAGTAGAGCCCTTCGGTGGGGGCGGCGGGCGTCAGGGTCGCGGCGTCGAAATGAGCCTCTGGGACAAGCGGGGTGTCATCCATGGCCAGGCTCCCTATCGTCCGGCCACGGCCATGGCCGCCGGCTGCGCCCGGCCGACCGCGGCGTAGAGGTCGAGATAGCGCCTCGCCATGGCCTCGGCCGAGAAGCGCGCCTCGAAGCTGCGGCGCACCGCCGTGCGGCGCAGCGAGCCCAGCCGGCCCACCGCCGCCACCGCCTGGTCGACGTCATCGACGATAAAGCCGGTGACCCCGTCCTCGATCACCTCCGGCACCGAGCCCGAGCCCACCGCGATCACCGGCGCCCCGCAGGCCATGGCCTCGATCATCACCAGGCCAAAGGGCTCGGGCCAGTCGATGGGGAACAGGAGCGCCGCGGCGCCGCCCAGGAAGGCGGACTTCTCGTGGTCGCCGATCTCGCCGATGAACTCCACCAGCGGCTCGGCGCGGACCATCGGCTCGATCACCTCGCGCCAGTAGGCCTGGTCGGCGGCGTCCACCTTGGCGGCCATCTTCAGCCGCATGCCGCAGCGGGCGGCGATCTCGATGGCCCGGTCGGGGCGCTTCTCCGGCGAGATCCGGCCCAGGAACGCCAGGTACCCCTCGCTGCGCAGGTGGAAGGTGTAGAGCTCGGGCGGGAAGCCGTGATGCACCGTGCCCGCCCAGTTGGCGTTCGGCATGGGCGTGCGCTGGAAGTCGCTGATCGACACCAGCGGGAAGTCGCGCCAGCGCTCGTAGACCTCCGCCAGGTCCTTCATGTCGAGCCGCCCGTGCAGGGTGGTCAGGGTGCGATGGGCCTGATCCTCGAACAGCGGGAAATGGATCATCTCGGTGTGGAAGTGGACGACGTCGAAGTCGGCCGCGCGGCGGCGCACCTCGGCCAGCATGCTCAGGTGCGCGGCCAGGTCGGACTTCAGCGGCGCGGGATCGAGGCGGATGGCCTGGTCGCGACATGGGATCAGCCGGGCCCGGGTCTCGGCCTCGGCGCTGGCGAACAGGGTGACCTCGCAGCCCAGGTCCACGAGCGCGTTGGTGAGATGGGCCACCACCCGCTCCGTGCCGCCATAGAGCCTGGGCGGCACGGCTTCGTAGAGGGGGGCGACCTGGGCGATCTTCATTAGGGCCTACTCCGCGTCGACTCCGCGGAGGGGTAACGCTCGACGCCGCCAAACCGCGCCCAACAACCACCCCTGGCGGCCGCCGGGGCGCGTTCGCACGGCGCCTCGTGGGCCCGGCTGCCCGCCGTTTGGGCGCCCGCCCGCGGCGCGTGATGCGTGCGGGGCAGGCCGCGCGCACGTCCCGCGCGCGCGGCTTTTCCGCGGGGCGAATCATCCGCCGAGTTTCAACCTCGAAAAAAAGCAACGGAGATTCACGGGTGGGGGAGGACGGAGATTGGCGATGGGCAAGGTCCAGGATTATCGCGAACACGCGCGCCGCTGCGAGCTGATGCTCGACAAGGTGCAGGATCTTCGGGTGCGCGCGCAGTTGCGCAGAGAGCGTCAGGAATGGCTGGAGCTGGCGGCCGACCGCGAGGCGGCCGATCGCCGGGCCAGGATCGAGGGCGAGCGCGCGCTCGACGAGGACATGACCTTGAGTTCGCTGCGGGCGTTCGAACGGACCCGAAGCGCGCGCCCCGGCTGAGGCGCCCTAGGCCGTGCGCCAGGCGCCCACGCCCGTCTGGGCGAGCGGCGGGGCGTAGGCGAGCGCGCGGCTGAGCGGGCCCAGCGCGCGCTTGGCCTCGTCCATCCGATCCAGCTCCCGCGGGTTCTGGTCCCCCCAGTCGGCGCCGCGGCGCATGTCGACCACATTGGCCGAGAGCACATGCACCAGGAAGCTCTCCAGGCTCATCGGTTCGTCCCGGTCCATCCGCTGCAGCAGCATGGCGCAGATCAGCCGCACGCCGCGATAGCTGTCCTCGTCCAGGGTCGGCAGTTCCCCGGCCTGGCCGGTGATGAAGGCGTCGATGGCGAAGATCCGCTGCGGCCAGGGCGACCTGAGAAGCTCGAAGGCCTCCGTCTCGCTGCGCTCGGCCAGCCAGGCCGACAGCGCCCGGTCCAGGGCCAGCGGGGTCCTGGAGGGATGGTCGAACTCGGTCTCCACGTCGGGGAAACGCTCGGCGGCGAAGGCTTCCCAGATCTCGTGCTTCTCGGCGTGGAACAGCGGATCGTCGATCACCGCCGCGAAGGGCAGGCCGACCTGGGCCTCGCGCAGCAGCTTCATGGCGATGGGCTGGAGGTCGAGCTTGAGGCTGCAGGCGTCCTCCAGGTAGATGCGCAGCGCCGCCTCGGGCCAGAACCACTTGCCGCGCAGCTCGGCGAGAACGGCCGGCAACCAGGCGCCCACCGCGCCATAGGCCTCCATCTCGGCCATCCGGCCGATGGCGAACTGGTCGTTGACTCCGCCGGGGTCGGGATAGGCGTTGGTCAGCACCAGCTCGCCCTCGCCGGGCGGGCGGCCCGACCAGGTCCCGTCGAACAGGGCGTCGAAGCGGGCGCGCACCGCCAGGTCATAGGGGCCGTGGGCGGGATCGCGCGCCAAGGCCAGGCTCGCGGCGACCGAATGGTACATGTCGAAGATGGTCAGCGCCGGGCGGGAGGGGAAGCGCTCGGCCAGCAGGCGCTTGGCCTCGACGAAGCTGGGCCGGGCCTCGATCCGGTGCGCCCGTGGACGATAGGCCTCCAGCATGGCCTCCAGCTCGGCCGGGTCGCCCTCCCGCCAGGTGTGCAGGAAGACATCCACCTCGTGGCCCGCGAAGAAGGCGAACAGGCTGTCACGTGTGGCGCGCCAGGTGCGCGGCTGGCCGCTCAAGCAGAGCGCGATGCGCATGGGCGAAGTGTCCGGTTGAGCGAGAATCTCCGCGCAACCTAGCCGATTCGGCATGGCGCGGTTCTAGGCCGCGCTTTGCGGCGCTCGTGTCGCAGGCTATCAGCCAGCCGCGACGAAGGAGCCGACCATCCACGAGCCGACCCGCCTCACGGCCTGGGCGCTGACCACGGGCGAAGCCGGCATGCGGACGCAGGCCCGCGGCCTGGCGTGCGCGGTGGCGGACGAGGTGGTCGAAAAGGTCACGCCGGTGCGCCGGCCCTGGCGCTGGGGCTGGAGCGGCTGGCAGATGCGCCTGGGCCTGGCCGCCCACGCCGACGCCCTCTCGCCGCCCTGGCCGGACCTGGTCGTCAGCTCCGGCCGGCGCTCGGCCCTGCTGGCCCGCGAGGTGGGGCGCATGTCGGGCGGCCGCACGGCGCTGGTGCATGTCCAGGACCCGCGCACGGGCTGGGCCGATTTCGACCTGATCATCGCCATGGAGCACGACCTGGTGGACGGGCCCAACGTGGTGCGCGTGGCCACCGCCCTGCACGACGTCACCCCCGAGCGCCTGGCCGCCGCCGGCGCGGCGTGGAAGGCCCGGCTGTCGGCGCTGCCCCGGCCCCTGGTGGGCGTGATCCTTGGCGGACCCGCCGGCTCGGCCAGCCCGTTCGGCGCCCCGGAGGCGAGGCGCCTGCTGGCGCAGCTGCGGACCCTGCGCGGCGTGATCGGGGCGGGCCTGGCGGTGGTGCCTTCGCGGCGCACGCCTGACGAGGCCCTGGCGGTGTTCGCCGAGGCGGCGGACCAGGACCCGGGCATCTGGGTCTGGCGGCGGGAGGGCGACAATCCCTACCTCGGCGTGCTGGCCCAGGCCGATCGGCTGGTGGTCACCGGCGACAGCGTCTCCATGGTCTCCGAGGCCCTGGCGACCTCGCATCCGGTGGAGGTGTTCATCGGCCGCCTGCGCGACCGCCACCGCGGCTTCCTGGCCAACCTCAAGTCCAGGCGCCTGATCCGCGTCTTCGACGGCCGCTGGATGGAGCCTTCGCCGCGCGCGCCGGTGGACGCCACCGGCGAGGCCGCCCAGGCGGTGCGCGAAATGCTGGCCCGGCGGGCCCGCGCCTAGGCCGGCCGCTGCGGCGCTGTCGGGGGCGTCGAGGTGGGGTCGGCCTTGGACGGGTCCTGCGGGTTCTGCTTGCCGCTCTGGCCCCACTGGCCGCCATAGACGGACTTGCCGGTCTGCGGATCGGCGGGCTGGGACGCCGGCGTCTCGGGTCGGCTCTTGGGCTCTTCGTCGGCCATGATGGTCTCCTTCCCGCGAGAGAACGCGCGGGGAGGGCGTGCGGGGCCGGCGCTTATCGCGGGGTGTAGACCTTCGGCGCGGGGCCGAGCGCCACCGGACCCAGGGTCGTGCGGCCGGCCTCGAAGCGCAGGTCCGCGGGCGTGGAGTCCCCCTGCCGCCGGGCCGCGGCCACCGCCTGCGCCGCCGCCACCGCCTCTGTCGGCGCAACGCCGGTGGCGGCCAGGGCGGCCAGGACCTTGGGCGCCTGGCGCAGCGTCAGGTCCAGCCCCCCGCGAAGCCGCCCGTCCGCGCCCGCGCTCAGGGTCCCGCCGCGCGCGCCGGCGAAAGCCTCGCCGGCGACGAGCTGGCTGTCGGGACGAAGGGTCATGACCCCGCCCGCGTCGCTCCAGTTGCGCACCGCCTGGGCCCAGCCCTCGCCCCGGAAGGCGCTCATCTTCGAGAGCGTCGAATTCCAGGCCAGGCTGACCGGCTTGTCGCCGGCGATCTGGCCCAGCAGGCCCCCCGGCCGGGCGCGGCCGTTCTCCACGCTGGCGAAGACCCCGCCCTGGTCGTCGGGGCCCGCCCGCAGATGCAGCTCCACGCGCCCGGCGGAGGTCAGGGCGAAGGGCTGCGCCCCCGCCGCCGGCGTGAAGGTCGGGTCGATCATCTGCACCGACAGGCTGGGGGGACTCGCGTCCAGCGCGCTCAGGCTCGCGCGGATGTTGGTCGCGCTGACCGCCACCGCGCCGGCGACCGGGCGCACGAAGGTCAGGCCCTGGGGCGCGGCGATCATCCAGTGCGTGGGGGCGTAGAGGTAGGCCTCCGCCTCCAGCCTTGGGGCGGTCAGCGACCAGCCGGAGGGCTCGCGCGCCACCGCC
>Ga0075367_10000182_pt1 | contig 20527 bp, 12 predicted proteins | sample EndMethybrTD3032_FD_71399 | JGI IMG/M metagenome (GOLD analysis project Ga0075367, IMG submission 71399) | Populus endosphere microbial communities from Tennessee, USA - Endosphere MetaG P. TD hybrid TD303-2 | ecosystem: Host-associated > Plants > Roots > Endosphere | place: USA: Tennessee... | reverse complement strand
TAGATCATCGGCTTGTCGAAGACCGGCAGCAACTGCTTGCTGATCGCCAGTGTCGCGGGATGCAGCCGCGTGCCGGAGCCACCGGCGAGGATAATGCCTTTTCGGGTCACGACTAAAGCTCCCGTCTTCGAAGTTGGTGAAGCATTCTGTCCACGTGGACGGTCCAATCCGGTAGCTCCAATCCGAGGCGATCGGCGAGCGCATTGCTGTTGAGCAGGGAATTGCGTGGCCGCGCGGCCGGGCGCGGATATTCCTCGGTTGCGATCGGCTCGATGTTCGCGACATCCACCTGCAACTCAAAGCCCAGCTCATGAGCACGCCTGATGATGTAGCAAGCAAGCTCGTACCAACTGGTTCGGCCTTGCGCCGCCAGATGATAAATACCGCTTTGGAGCCGCTCTCCGTGATGCGCTGCTATCGCCATAGCCGTAACATCGGCGATCAGTTCCGCGGATGTTGGGGCGCCGAACTGGTCTGCCACGACGCGCAGGTTCGGACGCTCCTGCGCCAGGCTGAGGATGGTTTTGATGAAATTGGTCCCTTCTGCAGAGAAGACCCAACTCGTACGAATGAGGATGAACCTGCAGCCGGACGCCTGAACCGCCCGTTCGCCGGCCCGCTTTGATCGGCCATAGGCATTAATCGGGTTCGTCTCGTCGGTTTCCACGTAGGAAGCCTGCTTCCTGCCGTCGAACACGTAGTCCGTCGAATAGTGAACAAGGGTCGCCCCATGCGCCTGCGCAAAGCGCGCAATGATTCCGACGGCATCGGCGTTGACGCGAAAAGCACGGTCGGCTGCGGTTTCCGCGAGGTCAACCTGCGTCCAGGCTGCCGCGTTGACGATGACATCTGGCGCATGGGCTTCCAGAGTTGCCGCAATGGTATCGGTCGCTTCCATGTCGAGGGTGTCCCGCCCCAGCGCAGTAACCCTACCGAGCGGAAGCAACGTACGCTGGAGTTCTTGGCCGAGCTGGCCGTTCTTGCCGAGGAGCAGGATGTTCATGCGTATTGCTTCGCTATCCAGTTGCGGTAGCTGCCCGAGGTGACAGCCGTGACCCAGTCGGAATTGTCGAGATACCAGCGCACTGTCTGCCTGATACCGCTTTCCAATGTCTCCGCCGGTCGCCAACCCAACTCCGTCTCGATCCTGTTCGCATTGATCGCATAGCGCCGATCATGGCCGGGTCGATCGCTGACAAAGGTGATCTGATTTCTGTAGGAGGTTCCGTCCGCCTTGGGTTGAAGCTCGTCAAGCACGGCGCAGAGCTGGGTGACAACTTCGAGGTTGGTCCGTTCGTTCCAGCCCCCGATATTGTAGGTGCGCCCTGGCAGACCGGCCTCCAAGACACGTCGGACGGCGCTGCAGTGATCCCTGACGTAAAGCCAATCGCGAACCTGTTGCCCATCGCCATAAAGCGGCAACAGGTGGCCCTGCAGGGCATTGTGAATGACCAGCGGGATGAGCTTTTCGGGAAAATGATAGGGGCCGTAGTTGTTGGAACAATTGGTGGTGAGGACGGGCAGGCCGTAGGTATGGTGATAGGCCCGGACAAGGTGATCGCCGGCCGCCTTGCTGGCGGAATAGGGACTGTTGGGCTGATACCGCGTCTGTTCGTCGAACGCTGGGTCGTCCGGTGCAAGCGTGCCGAACACTTCGTCGGTGGACACGTGCAGGAAACGAAAAGACTGGCGATCCTGCAACCTCGCCCAATAGGCCCTCGTCGCCTCCAGCAGGCGGAACGTCCCAACAATATTGGTTTGGATGAAGTCCTCTGGTCCATGAATGGACCGATCAACATGACTTTCAGCAGCGAAATTGATGATCGCTCTTGGCTTGTGCCGTTCCAGCAGGTTCGCGACGAGCGCTGTGTCGCCGATACTCCCATGTACGAAGATGTGTCTGTTATCGCCGGCAAGCGAGTCGAGATTGCAAATGTTGCCCGCGTAGGTCAGCGCGTCGAGGTTGAGAACGGTCTCATCGCGCTGCGACAACCAGTCGAGAATGAAGTTCGAACCGATAAAACCGGCGCCGCCAGTCACCAAAATCATCGCTTACTCACCTCTCAAACAAACCCAAAACACTCAACAGCGAGAAGACCCTAGTAGACGTTGCGGCGGTCAATCACGGTGACTATGGTCCAGAAGACTATCTTCAGATCCAGCCACAGTGACCAGTTGTTGATGTACCAGAGGTCATGACGAACACGATCGGCCATCCGGTCCACCGTTGGCGTTTCACCACGGCATCCATTGATCTGAGCCCAGCCCGTGAGGCCTGGCTTGACATGCCTTCGTGAGGCGTATCGGGCAATAAGCGCTCCGTAGAGATCATCATGCACCAGCGCATGTGGACGCGGCCCGACCACCGACATATCGCCTCGAAGGATGTTCCAGAATTGAGGCAGTTCGTCGAGACTGGTTGACCGGATGAAGCCGCCGACTCGAGTGACCCGCGGATCGTTGCGTGTCGCCTGGCGCACGTTGGTCGAATCCTCCATCACGGACATGCTGCGGAACTTCAGGATGCGAAACGTGCGACCACTGTAGCCCTTTCGCGATTGCGCAAAAAACACCGGTCCGGGACTATCGAGTTTGATGGCGACCGCGATTGCGACGCAGATCGGAAACATGACCACCAAGGCGGCAATCGAAAATACGATATCGAATGCTCTCTTCATCCCGCGCTCATAAAAGTCGAGTGGCGGGCGGTGTGTCTGAAATGCGCGCCGCTCCCCGACGGTCTGAGCCAAGCCTTCGACGACCTCGCCAACGACCCCGCCGAACATCACACTGACCGGCACACAGAATTGGCGCAGAGCGATCAGGCACTGTTCCAGCGCAGGCAAATTCCCGTAGTCACTCCAGGCGACAAGCACCTCATCGACTTCGGCGATGCCATGCTTCTCATAGGCCTCGCTCGTTGACGCCAAGGCCAGATCGGCTTCGGCAATTCGCATTGTGTGCTCAACACAAAGGCCGCTGAGGGCGACGCGTTGAACGACAGGCTCGGTCGCCATCGTGCCAGGACAAATTAGAAGGACTCTACGGGTAGGAAACGTGGCACGTGCAACGGCTCTGGCGAGGTGGTGGCGCCAGAAAAGGCGCAATGCGATCAGGCCACTTATGGAGAAGACCGCAGTCGTGATGATCGCACCTCGAGATGTTGTCGTGTCGATCTTCAGAAACAGAACAACGGCCAGAAGGAACAAAAGAACCGCTGGCAGGAATGAGCAAACCAACAGCAACTGACGACGGAACGAGAGCAACTCGCCGGGTCGATAGGCATGGACGCTAAACATGGCCAGCACGAAAATCGTGGCAACGAGCAAACCGACGCCAACGTATAGCGACGGATCCGCAAGCGCACCAAAGACGAGCCATTCATAGAACAAATGGCCCGCAGCACTCGCCGCAATGAAAAGAACAAAATCACACGCCGCCGCAATGCCGGTGATCGCAATGCTGTTGAAGCCAAACCATTTCCGGTCGCTGTTGACGGAAAGGTGCGGGGCCCAGTTCCGTTCGACTGGAATAGTCATGTTTCACACCCTCAACCCTGCCTTATAGTTAGCATGGGTTAAACGCGATCAACAATTATCCTCGAATACTCCTTATTGCGTAACACAACACGTCTTTATGAGACGAAATTTACTTATCCTGTACTTTCAATGTCTTGTATATACTTATGAACAAGCCGATAATTTACTGTCGATCAACGAGGTTAAACCGCGCGGATCCACTCTTCTGTTAAATCTCTCAACACAGGCAAGTCGTATCAACCAATTATACTATTCCAAATTCATCGACGAGATATACAATATCGGCCTCGCTGGGGCGAAGGCCGACACTGGCCCGCCTGAGACAATCGGGTTCTGTGGACGGACCAACTCTGTCGCTTCGGCGTCGTTTCCAGCAGCCGGCTATTCTTACTGCAGCTTGTTTATTGCGAACTGATAGTTGTTGCCGGTGCCCGCGCGTGTGACCACCAATTTGCGCGTCTTCGTTATGATACGCGCGAAGTTTCCATCGGTCGTGATCGACCGTGCGGTTGAAATCGTGGCGTAGCTTTCTCCCGGGAATTTTTGAGGACATGCCTTGCCACCGGTCGCATAGATTCGCGCGCCGCCCTTTTCGTAACGCTGTTGAATGGGACGGCCGTTAGCGTCGGCAAGAACCTTACAGCCTGGCGCGTTTGGGACCGGAATAATCTGGTACCAGGGGCTGTCGGCGAGAACGCTGGGCACCGATAATGACAGTAGGGCGGAGGCAACAAGCAATAGTCTCAACATGGTCCAGCTCCTTCGTTCTCAATGAATATAAAGCTATATTAGCTCGTGCTGATCGACAAGATTTTTTCGATTCCCAAGAAGAAAAACGAGATCAGATCGGGTTATCTATCAATGATTTGACATAGTCATATGAGACATTCCTAAATTATCTTAGAGGCAAGGGCATTTATTTATCTCGCCTTGGAGATCTGCTGCTTTCACTGCCGGATAAATCCTTTGAAGATTGCGAAGAGGTTCACAATGACTCATGGATCTTTGGCGTCCTTTCTTGTCGCTCGCTTATCGGTTTTCTGCAGTTGCGCGGCGTTCGCCAGTGCGAGTTTGGCGACGACGATTGATGTATCTCCGTCGGCACCACACGGCATCCAGGCTGCTCTCAACAGAGCCGGGCCCGGTGACGTGATCCGGCTGAGACCTGGAGTGTACTACGAAGACTTCAAAACGGTCCGAAACGGCAAGGCCGGAAGACCGATCGTCATCACCGGTCCGCGGTCCGCAATCGTCAAGGGAGCCGGCGCGCCGAGAGTAATCGAAATCAACCACGACTATACGGAATTGCGCGGATTTACCGTGGATGGCAAGTTCGGCGCCAGTAACACCAAGGGGAGCTACCGCGACAAGCTCATCTACGTGATCGGTAAGACACGTGGAGACGGCGTAACGGGCCTGAAAATATTGAACATGTCCGTCAAAAATGCCGGTGGCGAGTGCATCAGGCTTCGCTACCAGACGCGCCGAAACGAGATTGCCTATTCGCAGATCAGCAATTGCGGACGCTATGATTTCGCTTTCCGGGACGGCGGCAAGAATGGGGAGGGCATCTACATCGGTACGGCGCCGGAGCAGCGGGGCGCGCACGGGGCTCCGGACCGATCTGTTGATGCCTCAGATGCCAATCACATCCATCACAATGTCATCGATACCAAGGGCAATGAGTGCGTGGATATCAAGGAGGGGTCAAGCCGCAACGTCGTCGAACATAACCAGTGCTCCGGCCAGCAGGACAAGAACTCTGGCGGTTTCGATTCTCGCGGCAACAACAACGTCTTCCGCTACAACACCGTTAGCAATGTACGCGGCGCGGGGGTGCGTCTTGGTGGGGACAGCGATAGGGATGGCGTCAACAACGATGTCTACGGCAATAGGTTTCGCAACGTCGGCGTCGCGGTCGTGCGCGCAGAGCGCGGGCCGCAGGGCAAGGTGTGCGGCAATACCTCGCAGAGCAACTCCGAAAAGAAGCAAAAGAAGACGGGAAAGGTTCAGCTCGAGCCGCTAGCCGGCTGCTGACCCTTTTCTCCACTGGGAAGCAGGCGTCTCGGCTCAATTTGACGACAGCTTCTGGAGCGCGGCGCGCGCCAGCGGATATCCGCCCGCTGCCGACTTCTCCAACCACTGTCGACCTGTCGCGTCGTCCTGCGGTTTGTCGCTCGACTGAAGCATCATCATGCCCAGAAGGTATTGAGCCTCCGGATCATTCTGTTTGGCCGCGCTTTCGCGATAGGTCTGCGCTGTTTCTAGCGAGGCTGTAACGCCGGTACCATAGTAGTAAGCATCGCCTAGCACCTTTGAGGCTGACACGTAACCGCTGGCTGCCGCCGACTGGAGAGATGCGACGATCAGATCCTTCCTGTTCTTGTCGACATCAGAACGTGCAAGAGCCCGCGATAGATAGTCGATGGCATCGGCGTTGCCGCGTTCCGCCAGGGTCTGGAATATCGAAACCGCCTCGGTGACAGCCTCCGGCTTGTCCCTCTTCCATAGGACCTGCGCCATGACCTTGAGCGCGTTTGGATCAGCTGCTCGCCCCTGCGCCCGGATGGCAGCCATTGCTTCGTCTTGTATGGACGATGGATAGTCGAGATTGAGCAATTGCTTTGCGGGTCTGCCCGCGTCCACCGGATTGAGCGCAATCGATTGCAGAAGCAACTCCGAGCTCGCCGCCATATCTTCAGGTGTTTTGCTAAGCACGATGCGCTTGGCCATCTCGGTATAGAGCTTTGCTCGGCGTGCAGGCTCAAGGTGAGCGGCCCATTTCTTCGCTTCGGGGATGTTTTTGGGCGTGCCGCGGCCTTCGGCAAGAGCAAGCGACGTGGCCTCGACGCCCTTGGCGTTCCCGACAACGGCTGCCCATCGGTACCACTTATAGGCAACCTGGTCATTTTGCGGGACATCCAGCCCGGCGTATTGAATTAATCCGTAGGCCGCTACGCAGCTCTTGCACCCGCGCATAGCCTCACCTGCAAGTGAGCGCAGGACGGCCGGTGTCCTATCCCCAAAGACATAATCGTTCATGAGAATACCCTTGGCGAGAAGCCGTGTGGCGTCTCTTGACGTTGGACCGGCAAGCAGAATGGCGAAGCCGTAGTTGGGGTCGCGTATCTTTCGGTCGGGTGCGGTCAACGCCGCTGTGGCGATCAACAGACGCTTGGGCAAGGGCAGCTTGACTGCCGCGTTGATTTCCGGCCAGCCCTTTGCAATGCGCAGTTCTTCCCAATTTGCGTATGTTTCGATCACGGGACGCGGCGTCGGTTTTGCGAGCTTCGCCGCCTCGGCGGTCGCTATCGCTGCTGTTGCCATCAGAGCGGTCAGCAATATGCGTAGGATGCTCTTCATGACGCCTACTCCTACATGACTGTTCAGTTTGCCAAGTCGGTCGACTTGCTCAGCCAGCGTTGCGCCTCTTCGGTGTCGGCCGTTGTGCCGAAGCCGATCTGCAACGCGATTGCATACTTCTCAAAAGCGCCGCGGTAGCCGGCATGCGCAGCCTTTGAGAGCCATTCAGTGCTCTTGGTATCGGAGTGTTCGAACCCGTGGGTGCCAGCCGCGTAGAAGTCGGACACCTTGAGCATGGCCGCGCCACTTCCAAGCGTAGCTGCCTTCAGGGTCCAAGTCTTTGCTGCTTGCGTGAATGCAGGGCTGCCTTCGGCGAGCCGCAGATAAAGTCTGGAGAGGAACGTTGCGACTTGTAGTGAATTCTGCGCCGCGAGATCGCGCAGCAGTGTTTCCACCTTCTCGTCACCGCTGGACGGGTCGTCGAGCGTTGCCTGTTGCGATAGAATTTCTGTCACCAGGCTTTGCAAGGCTCCTTCGTCGCCGAGCCGCGCGCTTTTCAGAAGCCACATATAGCTACTCTTCTCATCCACCGGCAAACCCTCGCCGGTGCTGTATATGCGGCCGATCTCGCGCATGGCCTCCCGCTTTCCACCTTCAGCAGCGGCCTTCATGAACTCGATTGCCTTTGCCCTTTCGGCCGGCCGTTCGTCCAAAAGGAAACGGGCAACCTGGTATTCCGTGCCTGGATCCTTCATCGGTTCGGCCATCAGCTGATCGAGGAGACCGAGATAATCCTGCTTAAACTGCGGCACGGTTCGTATCGCCGACGCGACCTGTATCTTTTCCTTCTCTTGACAGAGTGGCCGGCTGAGGGCGGCTTTGAAAATGGTCGCTTGTTGGTCGCCATCGCGTTCGACCTCCGCCTGCTTGAGGAGCGCGCGCAAATCGCCTGTCGCGTTCGCGCGGGTCAGCCATCGCTGCCAATCCGCCCCGCCACCGTCAGCGGCAGCTACCTTCATGTCCACCAGCCGCAGCATTGCCGAGATGCTGCCTTTGGACGCCGCCTCGACGAAAAGGGCCGTAGCCTTCTTGGGATCGGGCTCGAGCGTTGGATCGGGATCAATGTAAAGCCTGGCCAATTCGAAAAGCAGGTCCGGATTTCCGGTCTGGACTGATGCCTCCAGCATCGCTCTCGCCCTTATAGCGTCGCGCTCCTCAGGGATATCCGGCAACAGAGCCGCACGTGCCTCCGTCAGCGTTGCAACGCCAGGGTCGACAGTCATGGCGCGCTCGTGCCAGGTCTTGGCCGCAGCTGCATCCTTTGCCGTTCCCCGGCCGTCACGATAAGACAGGCTGACCCGCATCATGGCTTCGACGTCACCTTGCTCGGCCGCTTGCATCAGAAATTTAAGGGCTGCTGCGTTGCCATCATATGTGCGCTTGGCAGATGCCTCGTCTGCCAGCGTCAGCAAGCTTGCCGCGTTGCCGGCGGCCGCTGCTTTCTCCAACCAGGCGCGCGCCTTGGCACTGTCCTTCTCGACACCCGTTCCACAGAAGTAGAGCGATGATAGCTCGCTCATCGCAACACCGAGGCCATGGTCGGCTGCCGCCTTCAGATAGGTTAACGGATCCTTGTCGAGCTTGATCGACGGCTTTGCGCCTGACGCGAGATTGTAGAGCTCGAAGGCGGAGCGGGACGATCCAAGATCTGCAGCCTTCGTGAGCGTCTGCTTGGCGAGTTCGAAATTCGGCGCGCCCGCGGTGCCACGTGCGTAGATGATGCCGAGCTGCTCCAGGGTGCGGAGGGTAACGTCGGGCAGCACGGCCGCCTTCTGCAGGCTCTGCAGCTCGAGACCGGCGTCGGTTCCGGCCCCGTAGGCCCCACGATAATAAGCGGCCTTCATTTCATAAGCGTGCGGGTTGCCACGCTCCGCTTCCTGAGCGAGCAGCTTGAATGCTTCATTCTTGCCGCTTCCTTCCGGTGAGGTTGAAAGCAGGAGATCAGCAAGGGTCAGCCGGCTTGCCGAGTGCCCAAGCGCTGACGCTTGCCTCAAGAGCCCGATCGCCTGTTGTTGATTGGCGGCGACGCTCGTGTCTTGCAGGTATCGGCGCGCGAGCGTCGACATTGCTCTGACGTCACCGAGTTTCACAGCAGCTTGTAGCCATTGCGCTGCGGTCTGTTGGTCGTCGAGCCCCAAATCGGGATCAACCAGGATGTCGGCGAAGCCAGTCAGGACGCTGCAATCGCCGGTGCCTAATCTTTCAGACATCTTCGAAATTGTGCGGTTCAGGTAGAGACGGCTGGCGTCGGCGGTTTCGGCGAGTTGCGGATTGCGGTAGTAGAGGCGGGCAAGCTCGAGCTCCGCGTTCGGATCGCCGGCATTTGCTGCCGCAACGAGATATTCTTGTGACTTCTTGAGGTCGGCCGGCACGAGCTCCCCTTCGCGATAGAGCCTGCCGAGAAAGGTTCCCGCCTCGATCGTGCCGCGTTTGATCGCCTCCGTCTCAACCCGGATGATTTCATCGGCGCGCAGAGAAGCGTTGTCGTCGTCGGCAAGAATGCGGCCGTAGAGATGGAGTGCACGACCCGCTCCCGCAAAAGGTACCTGGCTCAGGTAGAGGGCGATCCGTTCAGCGGTCGCAGGGCTTCTCTGAAATAGGCTATAGGGGTTGAAGAGCGTTTGCGCATCCTGCAGCATGTCGTCAGGCGAAACTGTACTGGGGCTCCTTCCGTCCCAATGGTTCCAGTTGCGCGGCGCTGGCACCGCAGGCGGTGCGACACAGATGTGCGAGTAGTCGAAATCCGGACTAAGAGGGATCAAGGTCTGGATGGCGGCAAGGGCGACTGTCACAAGAGCCGGCGCGCATAAGGCGAGCGTCGCTGCGAACCAGGCTCTGCGGAAACTCCCGAGCCGGCGGCCGATGGCCGCACTCCAAATCTTGTTTCCGCTTGACATTTGACCGCTACCTCATTGCCTCCGACCGTCGTCGCTCACGTCTTTTGCCGATCTCATTTTCTCCAGCATGCGCTGGCGTGCCCGCGCGATGAGTTCGCTTCTCACCAGGACGACCCAGTTCTCAGTCGGCCCAAGTTCACCATCGCTTCGCCCCGGCATGATCAGCGCCGTGCAGGCGAGGACGCGCGAATTGCTCCCCCGGTTTCCCTCCAGATTCAATGCCCCCAGCGGTTGGCGCGGTATTCGTTTGCGAAACGTGACGCTGCGTTGGCGCTCACTCTTCCACACCATCATCTTCAACCCCCTGCAGCGATACGGAAGGCATGTCTCCCGCACCCATTTTTTTGAGCTTCTTTGCAGCTTGAACATGCTGCAAAGCGCGGGCGCTCTGCAGCCACTTGATCGCTTCAGCCTTGCTGGCGTCGGTATTGTCGGCTTCGAGCTCCAGGGCGAGATGGAACATCGCAGTGGCGCTGCCTGCATTCGCGGCTCGCAGCTCCCATTCGCGCGCCTTCTTCGGATCGCTGTCGACGCCGATGCCGAATTTATAGACCTCGGCCAGCCTGTGCATCGCATCGGGAGCATCCCAGCCGGTGCCGGCCGACGCCCGTTCCAGCCAGAGGATGCCCGCCTGCGGATCACGTTGGGTGCCAAAGCCGGATAAAAGCGCGATGCCTACCCCGATCATCGCCGATACGTGGCCTTCTCTGGCGCCGCGCATGTTCAGTCTGAAGTTCTGCGACGCGTCGACCTCAGGCGCGATAGCTGCCCCGTAACTGTCCGCAAGGTCGTGCCAGGCAAAGGCATAGCCATGTTCGGCCGCAGAGCGCAGCAGCTGAACGGCCTTGTCCTCCTCCCTTTTGACGCCACTGCCCCACATATAGGCAAGGCCAAGATCACGCGTCGCCATGCGGCTTCCCGCGTCGGAGGAAACCTTCAGATAGGTCGCCGCAACAGCGAGATTGCGCTCGACGCCCCTCCCTTCCCGATAAGCACGCGCCATGCGCATGTTCGCGGTCGGGTCGTCCGGACGGAGCGCGATCACCGCGCGATAATAGCCAACGGCCTTCGCGCCATCGCCTTCGACATGCTTGCCGTCCATGTAGAGGTCGCCAAGTCTCAGGAGGGCATCGACGTCACCTTTCTGCGATGCCTGCTCCAAGAGTTCGAGACCGGCCGGCACATCTTTGGCATTCCCTTTCCCCTCGATGTAGACATTGGACAACGCAACGGCAGCGCCGGGGATTTTTGCGCCTGCAAGCTCGCGCAGCATCGAGGCTCCCTGGAGATTGAGGCGTATGTCCGTCGGCGTCAGCATGGCGCTCGCAAGACGCACCTTCTCTCGCGGAACGTCGCTCGCCGTCTTCAGGGCCAGGCGCAGCCAGTCCACCCCGACATTCGGATTTTGAGCCCGCTCGGATACATATTCGTAAAGCTCAACGGCGGCTGGACTGTTGTTCTTTCGGGCGGCCGCGGTCAACCGATTGATCGCTTCGTCCAACTTGCCATTTGCCTTGAGGAACCGTGCCATTTCAATCGGCGCTTCCCGGTTTCCGGTCGCGATCGCATCGGAGAAGGCCTCATGTGCATCATGAAATGCGCTCTCTCCGCCACGCGAGAGATAGAGGTTTGCCAAACTGACCAGAGCGTCGGTGGCGCCGAGCGCGATTGCCTTCTTGTAGAGCGTGACTGCCCTATCGAAATTTTGTCCGACGATTTCGCCGTCGGCATAGGCCTCGGCCTCTTTCAGCATGGCACTTTCGCTGCCGGCTCGCGACGCGCGCTCGATATAGGGAAAGGCCTCCTTGCGCTTGTTGATGTCGGCAGATGAGAGATAGACCTCAGCCAGGCGATTGAGCACCTCGACCGACTCGGCCGTTGCAAGGGCTCTGAGATAAAGGTCAATCGCCTTCGTCTTGTCCACCTCTCCGAGGACGCCCTTGGCGTACATGTCACCGAGCAGCAGTTGACCGGTAACGCTTCCCTTGGCCGAAAGCCCGCTGAGCTTCTCGAGAGCAAGCGCGACGTTTTCCTGGCTTCTCAGCGACGGTGCGTCGATAACCAGATGAGCAAATCTCGTGAGGGCGGCATTGGAGCCTTTCCTGACACCAAGCCGGAAGACGTTTACGGCCCGCGTCTGGTCGATCACGACACCCGCTCCGTCGCGAAAGCTCTCGCCGATCCGGATCAGATCCTCGACATTGGCCACATCGCCGGCCATCGCCGCCTCATAGAGCTGGTCCGACGACTGCCTGCGCTGCTCAGCCGTCTCCTGCAATGCCTGTGAATAATAGAGCACAGCGGTCGCGTCTTTGGCGTCGATCAGCCTGGCAATCCAGGCGTCATACACGGCTGGTGGCACTTTCAACGGACCGGCATCGGCAAAGTCCCGCACCAATTCCTGTGCGGCTTCGATGGATCCATCGCGAGCGGCCGCTCGGTATTGTTCGACAGCGGCGGCCGGATCAAAGAGCGGTGTATCGGGATTGCCGAGCAAGCGGGCCACCCAGACGACGGCGCTGCCCTGCCCCAGTTGCGCAGACTTTCGATACCAAGCCAGAGCCTCCTTCTGATCCTCGGGTTTGTCCGACAGCTTTCGATAATATCCGCCGAGATCAAAAGCGGCGCCTGCATCCCCTCGCGCAACACGCTGACGCAAAAGATTGAGGCCGAAGCTGGTCATTGCCGTGGCCTGCTGCGGTGTTGCGCCGGGGAGTTTCGCAAGCTCGAAGGCCGCTGCACCGTTGCCCAGGCGAAGGGCAAGATTGAGATTGTCGCGCGCTTCCTGAGCCCGGTTAGGAAGCGATGCCAGCCTCTGCCCGCGCAGATAAGCCGCTTCGGCATTACCAGTCTTGACAACGTCATCCAGCAGAGCCAACGCGCGATCGACGTCAACCGGCCCGCCTTCGCCCGCCAATAACATCTTGGCGAGCAGAAGCTTTGCTTCTGCCAGTCTGGCGCCGGGCAATGTCACGGCGCTCTCGAGGGCGTGGCGTGCTTTCGAGAAGTTTGGAACCCTAAGAGAATTGTCGGTCGAGACCGCCATTCCGCCTCGCAACTGCTTGGCCAATTGCAAAAGCCCCTCGCCGTCCTTCTGCTGGATCAGCAAATCGACCTGCTCCACCGGCGTCGCCGTCGGTTCTGCGGCGATCACCGACGCCGTTGAGAAGGCGAGACAGGTCGCTGCAAGCAGGATGCAGAGGTGCATCTGACGCGGTGTCATCCTTGCCTCCAGAAGCAGGTAGCGTTGCCGCCGGCGAATTCGTCGATGAGAGGACGTTCGTTTACTCCTTCCCGTTCAAGAAGGGCCCGCGCGCGCCGTTGAACGAAATTCGCGGGCTCATGGACGGCCAGTGCCTCGAGGAATGCGAGATAGTGGCGTCCGTTACCTCGGTTTTCCAGGAAGCCGAAATCCGGCTTCATGAAATCCCACTCCGGTCCCGGAATGTAGTTCTCGGCCGAGTAGGCGTTGACCAGGATTGGGTTGGTCATGCCATTCATCCAGTAAGACAGGATCGTCCACATGGATTTCTTTTTCCCATCGGCGGCCGCCGTGGCGTCGAACAAGTCATCCTCTCCGCCTGCGGCAATTTCGGCCATGACGGTCATGCTGGTCAGCGACTGGCGCATGTACCAGAGTGCGCGCGCACCGCGACGGGTTTCGAGAGGCAGGCTGCCGTCGACACGCGCGTCGTCCAGGATGACACGAAAGCGGTCGAGCCCTTTCTGGTAAAGCTCCTGATCGCCCGTTAGGCTGCCCCAGGCCATCAGGACACTGTCGGCCAGATAGCGGTGATTGTTGTAGTCGACGCTTCCCTCGAAAATCTGATCGGTGCGCCTAACCAGCGGATCGATCCAGGCGATCAGCTTCTGCTTTTCTTCATCGCTGAGGCCGTCGCGGATGATTGAATATGCCACCACAGTCGGCAGCATCAGACGTTTCAGGGCATAATAGGCGTCGTGAACTTTCTCTGTTTCAGAAAAAGCCCCGGCATCAGCCCACGTCAGCAGGAACGTCTTGAGCATCTCCTCGGCCCGTTTGTCACCGGCAAGCGCGCGTCCGGATAGAACCATGACCGCCCATGCGTACTGGTTGCCGGACCGGTCCGTGCCGTATCCCTCCGTGGTCGTCAGGCCCTTGATCACCTCGATATTCAGCCACTTGGCGTCGGCCTCGACCGCAAGGCACGCCTTGCGTGCGTCAGATGATGGATTCTGCGCAAGAAAGGTCTTTCGCGCCTTCACGTCAAAGAGACCCTGATAGCCGCCATCTGCCGCTTGCGTGACGGATGCCTGCGTCGAGCCCGGCAGCGCCGTCGCACTCAGCATGGCTGCTACGAGGACGATCCCGCTGCGCACGGCGAAGAAAGAGTGAGCCGCATTTTTCAACTGCTGTCTCCTTTTCCATGGAAACTTTCGAACTGCACGGAGCCGCGGGCATCCGTGCAATTGCCCGAGGTTTTGCTGTCAAAGAAAAGCGCGTCGTTCTCCCCCAGGAACCCGGCCTCCCTGAAGGCGCATTCGTAGTTTGCGGGCCGCTGCGGACGGCATGTCGATGTAATCGCCACGTCCTGATGGCCACTGAAGCGCAGAACGTGGCCCTCGAAGGGACGTGTGTCGCCGTCGAGGAGACGGCCTTCCTGATTGCGGAATTCGTTCTGCGTCAATGTGAGCCCCGAAACGCCGGCTGCCTTTATACCTTTGCCGTTTGCGGAGATCAGGTTGTCCGACGCGGCAAAGGTGGTCAGCGGCACATAGGGGTCCATCACCAGATCGCGTTTGTGCTCGCCCTCTGCGAGCGACAGATCACTGATGTAGCCGCTGATCGCCTCGAGTTTGTTGCGAACGATGGTGTTGTCATAGACGCCGATGTCCCAGCTGTTGCGCATGCGCACACCAGAGCGGCCATTCTCGACGAACGCGTTGGCAACCGCGAGATTGCAGCTGCTCTCGAAGAATGTCAGACCATCCTGGTCGTTCTCGAGGGAAAGGTTGCCATAGACAAGATTGTCGACGCTGTCGCGATCGAGCATCAGGCCGGAGCCCTTGTTGTGGAACACCACATTGCCGACCTTCCAACTGGCGTCGACACCGCGGGAGATAATGATCCCATGCTTCACCATCGTGTCGTGCGCGGTGTTGAGGGCGATCAGCAGCCGCTGCGAGCGATCGTGCGGGTCAACGCCGTAGAGAACATTGTCTGCATATTCGTTCCCGATCAGCGAGATGTCATCGGCCTCATAGGAATAAAAGCCGTACTCGAAGTTATGAAAATAATTCTCGACGACGATGCCCGTCGGGTTTCGCAATTGCTCGCGCGCCCTGGTGACTGTTTTTGGTCCAGCCGAAAACGTCAGGCCGAAGGACTTCGAGGCAGCATATCCCAGCGAATCGAGGACCGACCCGCCAATATACATTTCGGAATTGCTCCAGCCGACGATGAAGGGCCGGAATATCGCGCGCGTGTCCTTGCTGGAATTGCGCGGCTTCAGCAGCACGTCATCCCAAGATGTTACTGTCGTGTCCTGAATGTAAAGTGTGCCGCCAACCGCAAGAAAGGCACCAGCGGTGGCCGACAGCCGGTAGGTGGATGCCTCCTGGCCGGACAAGATCAGGCCCGCTCCCTCGCTGACAAGCAACGGCGCACGAAGCGTTACGATATCACCGTCCCGCTCGACCAGTGGCTCGCCAGCCATGCTGTCCAGCTGCATTGCAAGGCTGCCGAGCGTATAGATTCCGCTCTGAATGACGATGATCCTCGGATAGAGAAGCCCCTGCGCGCGGGCGGCATGGGAAAGACCGGTAGATCCGCCGGCGAGATCCTCCATGAATTTGCTTTCATAGGGACTGAGGTTTCCGAGCGTTATCGAGATCCGTCCCGGTATCGGCAGCGGTACCATCGAGCGGGTCGTCGCGGCTGTCTTGCTTATGTCGGGGTACCCGTACTTGGCGAATGGAATGCTCATCAAGGGTGTCGTGCGCAGAGACATGCGGCCATCGCTGAAGAGCGCCGTCGAGGGTTTGGCCAGATCTTCATTCCCTGGCTCCAACGCTACCTTCTTCAGCCAGTCCTTATAGTCTGACGGATTACCCTTCCCCATCCCCCAGCCGAGCCGGTCGAGGCGATGCAACTGCGCTTGGGCAATGGCCCGAAGCGTACGCACCCGCAACATCGGATCGTGAATATCCTTGGCGGCAAGAATGGCCGTCTTGACATAAGCTGGATCGTTGGCGGCCGCGATCATTACCTCGGCCTTAAGGCGCTCGTCGCCGGCTGCCGGCTGGCGGTCGAAGTAAGCAACGGCGCTCTTTGCGTCGCCGGACAACGCCGCCCGGCTCGCGATGCGTCCTGCTGCCTTCGCCTTCAACTTCTCGTCGGAAATCTTGCTGACGAGCTTCTTCGCAAGCTCGATCTGGTTGGACTTCGACAAATAATCAATAATGTCGAAGAACAGATCGTCACGCTTCTCGGCCTTGTCCACTCCGTCTGCATAGGCGATCGCCTTGCCGACGACATCACCCGCCTTGGCGGCATCATCCTTTCCGGATATTTCCTTGGCAAGCCTGAGGAGCGCTTCGACGCGGTACTCCGGTTCCTTGATGGTGGTTGCAAGGCTCAGCGCATCGTCGATTTTGCCGCTGCGTGCCCAGACGCGGACAATTTCCGATTGGACGCGGCCCTTGTCTTCGTCGTTTGTTATCTCGTCAGCAATCTTCGTTGCGGCATCAAGATCTCCTCCTCTCGCCTTGGCGCGGCCTATGCCAGAGAGAGCCTGCTCGCGGTCCTTGAGGGTCACAATTTTTGGAAGAAGCGCTTCGGCCCTCTTCAAATCGTCGCTGTCTGCAAGCGCCTTGGCCAGGTTGCCAAGCGCGTTCGATGCCGCCGCCATATCGCTCAGTTGATCCGCGAAGGCCTGGGCGTCGTCGAAGCGCTTAAGGTCGGTCGCCCCGCCTATGGCTGCAATAAGAGCCGCGTCCTTCGCGTCGCCGCTTAACGTTTTGACGATCTCTGTGCCCCGGTCGTATTGCTGCGTAGCCATCTTCGCCAAGCCGCGATCGCTGAGTTCGGAGGCAAGGGTGAAGTCGATTTCTGCCAACCCCGGGCCACGTTCCATCGCGTCGGTCATTGCGGTGGCGTCGATCAGACGGTCGGCATCGACACGATTTTTGACGATGCGGACGATCAGATCTTCCTGGTCGCTCCGATCAGCCAGACTCGTGGCGAAGACCGGGAACAGGTTTACTGCATTTGCTTTGAGCGCAGCACTCAGGACGTCGTTGACGGCGTCCGCGCGGTGTTCGGACGATTCCGGATCAACGGCAAGAGCCAACAGCAGGGCCTGCTCCATCCTGCCGGCCTTGAGTTCGGCCTTCATTGCCGCGGAGATGTCCTCGAATTTGGCGTCCTTGATGTCCTTCTTGCCGAGTTTCTTGTCGCCGAGCAGCCGCAGCGCGATATCGTAGCGGGCAAATCCACGCATGCGCGCCGGCCACATGCCGCCGACGGCCTTGTTGACGATGTTCGAGGTCAGCTCCGGCTCGACGTAGGCTCCCACTTGGGCGATGTTGTTGAGAGCGGCATTCTTCCCATCCGTCGACGAGATCTGCGCGCTAACCTCGATTGCTCTCTCCAGGAGGTTCAAGGCGGCATCGTGGTCGCTCGCGATCTGTCGCGCATAGTCGGCGAGCGCCGAAACTTTAAGTTCTGGCGCCGATAGGGCGCCGATAAGATCGTCGATCCTCAACCTGGTCGCAATGCGAGCGTCTGGATCGGCCCCCTTGTCGGTCAGGCTTGAAAGCGTGGCACTCAGTGTCCCCGTCGTGACGGCGTCGGGCGTAATACCCTCCGCCTCAAGGTTGGCAATGCTCGTTTTAGCAGAGTTGTCACCACCTTCGGCGGTTACGGCAAGCACCGCCAACTGGTCGCGCGCGCGGTCATAGGCCTTGATCCGCTCGGCAGGCGTCTTGGCCTTGTCTACGTCAAGTACGGATTGCCGGATTTTCTCGACGACCTGCTGAACGCTATCCGAAGTCTGAGCAAACGCAGGATATGTTCCACTCGCCCAGAGCAAGGCTACCGCAGTCAGAGCTAAGGCGGTCAATTCAGCGAGGCATCGTTTTGTGCATGTCATACGCATGAACTCCCTCGTTATTCCCGGTCTATCGAACTCGTTTGATACCGGCACACCAAGCTGGCTCGAGCGCTCCTTTATCCCTCTGTTTCGGCAGCAGGTCGGTTCTTCGCCCCGGTCGTGATGACGAGCCGCTTCAGCATTTCCGGCAAGGCCGCGGTCGTCCATGGCGATTGCACGAACCGCACGGTTACCGGCGTTCCGATGATGGAGGTGAGATTTGCTTCTCCGACGTCGATGTTGATTGGGATCTTGTTTCCGGAGGCTAGATCTGTGCTTGTAAGCTTCGGCAGATCCCTGATGACCGCATTCGAAATGCGCTCCCCATTGGGAAGCTCGACGAGAACGCGAGCACCCTTGTAAAGACGCAGGGCCTGGGAATAGTCGACCATCGCAACGACATGCGGCTTGGCATTCTGCATGCTCAGGGAAAGAAGCCGCTGTCCGGCTCGGACCTGGCTGTCCAGTCCCACCTGAACGTCCTGAATGATGCAATCACAGCGGGCCAGCACGGTAATGCTGCGGTTGTTGGCCGTCGGCAGGATCGTCGCCACAGGATCGCCGGCTTTCACGGCTCCTTGTGTCACGATGTTGGTCACGACACCGTCCGACGGCGCAATCACGGCAGTTGCATCGATCGTCACAAGCGACTCGTCCGCGCGGAAGGTCCAGAGCTTCTGATAAAGCGCACCCCACAGGAAAAACAGTACGCCGAGGCCGAGGATCGCTGGCAGCGCTATGCGCAGAGATCGCTTAGCAACAGCTTTGAACCTATGGCTGGGAGATTGGTCCTCAGGGCTTGGATCTTTCTTGCGAGAGCGTGGATCGATGGATCGGCTCGACAGATCAAGCACGTCGTTGAGAGTAACGACCTCGCCTGACAGATGGGCGTCGCGCACATAGCGCAGAAAGCGAAGCTGCTCCTCTGTCAGCGACATGTACTGGAAGCCGGTGCGTCCCTTCGTCGGGTCGCAGTAGCGAACCTGCGCGTCGACTCTTAGTGTAAACACAAAGCCGTCGAACGGGAATTCAAGGTCGACCGGAAATGTCTTGAATTCTGGCAGGACGGTCTTCCCGGTCGCAACTCCGATGCCGCCAACCGACCAGTCGAGACAATTATATCGGTATCCGTCGATGACGCACTTCAAGGGAAGTTTGTAACGTGCGTGCTGGCGTTGTACATCCGCTTCGAATTTTACGACGTTCATATCCACTCCCTCAATTTATCGGGTCCAGCCCGTAGGCCATCGCAAGTACGGATGTGTCTGGAATTGCCAATTGTCCGAGGACGAAGGCAACGATCGTTATGAAAAGCGTGATCGCAACGACATGCGTAAGTGTGGACGAGGCTTCGCGAACGCGGTTTTCGAAACGTGTCCGGCCATCCGCAAGCGTCGTCTTTTGACGCGTCCACTTCTGCTTGTTCAGATGGAAGAAGATGTAGGTCTTGATGATCGATCCGTAGATCTGGTTGAAATAAATGAAGAAGGGGTAGAGGGCCGAAACGCGGCGGCGCGAGTTGAACAGCATCAACGTCAGCAAATAGCGCGTAACGAGCACCCAAAGAACGTAGATGAGAAAGGCAACCGGTGTCTCGAAGAGCCCGACAAGGAGGACCATTGCCAGTCCCGCGAGCGAGGTCCACATGGAGACGCGTTGATCGAAGATCGTCCACCAGGTGAAGAGGCCAGTTTTCGACGACCCCAATGCCAACGCCCGTGAATTCGTGCGCAGCATGTTGCCGAACCAGCGCACCATCAACTGGGTCGCCGCCGGTAGGAAGTATCTGGACGGAGGCTCCTCGACGGTCGCGACGACGACGTCTGGAACGTAGAGCATCTTGTAGCGGTTTCGCAGGAGCCAGAACCAGCTCGACTTGTCGTCTCCGGTCAGGAACTTCAGCCGGCCGAACCGCCAGTGATCGACGTAGTCGGACTCGACCTGCTTTACGAAATCGGGGTTGCAGATAATCGATGCCCTGAACATCGACATGCGGCCAGTCAGCGTCAGCACTTTCCGGGACAACCCGTTCGACGACATGAGGATATGGCGCTGCGCGAAGCGCAAGCTGTACCAAATATGAAACTTTGCCGTGCCGTGCACACGCGAGACCTCATCTGTCGTGAGAGCGCCAACGCTGCTGTCTGCCCGGAAAAAGCCCATGCATTTGCTGACAAAATCCGCAGGTACGATCGAGTCGCCGTCGACCACGGCGACCACATCGTCTGCCCTGGGATCCTGCCGGGAAATCGCACGAAAGGCATAAGCCAGCGCATCGCGCTTGCCAGTCCCAGCGATGCGCGTGATGACAAGCCGAACGTTGGTATCTTCACCGCAGATCAGGCGGTAAAGCAGTTTGATGAGACGCTGGTCGCCCATCTCGACGATGGAAGCGACCACGGTCGCCCCGCCGGGCGCACGTTTTGCCGCCTCGAACGCGGCGCGGTAGACGGCCGCAGTCGTGTCGCCGTCGATGCGGAAACTGGTGACCAGAAGAAAAACACGTTGATCCCCTAGGAGATCAGCGTTTTCACGCATCGCGATCTCAGCCTCGGCTCGCAATTTCGGAAAGACGATCGAGCGGTAGATGTTGGAG
>Ga0075367_10000180_pt1 | contig 20556 bp, 18 predicted proteins | sample EndMethybrTD3032_FD_71399 | JGI IMG/M metagenome (GOLD analysis project Ga0075367, IMG submission 71399) | Populus endosphere microbial communities from Tennessee, USA - Endosphere MetaG P. TD hybrid TD303-2 | ecosystem: Host-associated > Plants > Roots > Endosphere | place: USA: Tennessee... | reverse complement strand
CAGTTCCTGGTGACGGCGAACGGCTCGTACGCCTATCTCGCCAACCGCGGCGACAACACCCTTGCCCGGTACGCGATCGAGGCCGACGGCGCGCGGCTCCGGCTGCTCGACACGGTGCCGGTGTCCGGTGGCTTCCCGCGGCAGATCGCGTTCTCGCCGGACGGCGCACTGCTGTTCGCGGCGAACCAGAAGTCGAGCACGGTCAGTGTCTTCCACGTGGCCGACGAGACCGGCGAACTGCGGCTCGCGGGCGACCCGTTCGCCTCACCCGTCGCGGTCTGTGCGCTGCCGCTGTAGGGCGCGGGGGCAGGAGGCGGCAGTGGCCTGTGTGAGCAGGGCGTGCATGCGCTCCGTGAGCTGACCGATGTCGTCGGCGGGCGTGTGGAACGGCAGGCGTACGTCGCCGTGGGCGCGGGAGCGCTCGATGCGCAGCGTCAGTCCGTGCCGGTCGACGGCGAGGGGCTGGACACGGACCGCGCCGTGCAGGCTGGTGTGGTCGACGAGACGGGTGAGCCGTTCGACCGCGTCGCCGTGGCAGTCGGCGAGGTGGGTCAGCAGATGGGCCTCGGCGAGGGCCAGGGGGTCGGGCGCGGCGTCGGCGAACTCGTCGAGGTCGACGACCACCGCGCCGGACGCCTGCCGCAGTACGATCCGCGTCGGCCGGAACGCCAGGTGACCGTTCTCCGGGACGAAGTACCCCGCCATCCACAGCCTGGCCCGGATACGGTTCCGTACCGGGACGGGCGCCACGTCGGCGAACTCCAGCACCGCGGACGGCTCTCCGCGCGGCGCGCAGATCGCGGCCGTGAGCAGGGCGCTGTCCTCTGGCACGTGCACCAGCACCCTGCCGTCCTCGGCCACGGTGTGCGCGCCTACGAACTCCTCGCGGCCGCCCTCCGCGGTGACCGCGCAGGACCATGCGGTGGCGAGCACCGAGCGGGCTCGTTCCGCCGCGGCAGGCGCGGCCGTCCAGCTGTCACCCATCCCAGAACCTCCTTAGGTAAGCCTTGCCTAACTTAGCGAAGATCCAGGTGTACGCCAACCGTCTCCGGGTGGATCGAGGTGTACGCCACCCGCGTGCGGGTGGGGGATACGGCACCGCTCAGGGTGCGAGAACTCCCAACAGGGCCCGGGCGCACAGGTCGCGGACCTGCTCCCGGGTCAGGTCCGAGCCGCGCAGCCACTCCAGGCAGACGGCCGTGACGAACGCCAGCCAGCCGCGCACGGCGAGCTTCAGGTCGGGTCGCCCCTGTGCCATCGGCCCGAGTTCGGGGTCCTGGGCGATCGCCGCAAGGATCTGCCGCTCCTGTGCGCCGAGGGCCCGCTGGTAGACGCGGCGCACGGCCTGGTCCCCCGCCGCGTCCGCGCGATGGAAGGCGCGGAAGCCGTGCGCGTGGGTGTGCACGTACTCCAGGAAGAGGTCCAGGCCGGAGGCGAGTTGCTCGCGCGCCGGCACCCCCGGGACGGCCGCCGTCATCTGCAGCATCCGCCCGCTCTCCCGCTCGACGACCGCCAGGAAGAAGTCCCGCTTGGTCGGGAAGTAGTGGTAGAGCAGCCCGCGCGAGACGCCGGCGATCTCGGCGACCCGCTCGATCCAGACGTCGTCGTACGCGCTCTCCGAGAACAGCCGCGCCCCCACCGACAGCAGCTGCTCCCGGCGCTCCTCGGTACTCAGTCGACGGCGTGTGCGCGCGCCCGGGTTCGCGGCCATGTCCGCACTTTACTTGACGTCGGTTCAACAGGGGGACGAGACTGGGCGCGTTATTGAACCCACGTACAACAGGCTCAATCTGCCGCTGGTTCGAGGGAGATCGCGTCATGGCGGAGACGACGACACAGGCCACGTTGCCGAAGGGCTTCCGCGGGGCCGAGCAGGGCTGGCCCGAGCTGCACCGCATCCCGCATCCGCCGCGCCGCGTGCCCCTGCTCGGCGATGTGCTCGGCGCCGACCGGCGCGCACCCGTCCAGGACTCCATGCGGTACGGCCGGCAGCTGGGGCCGATCTTCCGGCGCAAGGCCTTCGGCAAGGAGTTCGTGTTCGTGTGGGGCGCGCGGCTCGCGGCCGACATGGCGGACGAGTCGCGTTTCGCCAAGCACGTCGGCCTGGGGGTCGCCAATCTCCGTCCGGTCGCCGGGGACGGGCTGTTCACGGCGTACAACCACGAGCCCAACTGGCAGCTGGCGCACGACGTGCTGGCCCCCGGCTTCAGCCGCGAGGCCATGGAGGCCTACCACCCCATGATGCTGGCGGTGGCCGGACGCCTCACCGACCACTGGGACCGCGAGCTGACGGCGGGCCGGGCGGTCGACGTCCCCGGGGACATGACCAAGCTGACGCTGGAGACGATCGCGCGCACCGGGTTCGGGCACGACTTCGGGTCCTTCGAGCGCGACCGGCTGCACCCCTTCGTGACCGCGATGGTCGGCACACTGTCGTACGCCCAGCGGCTGAACACCGTCCCGTCACCGCTTGCTCCGCTCCTGCTGCGCGACGCGTCCCGGCGCAACGAGGCCGACATCGCCCATCTGAACCGCACGGTCGACGACCTGGTCCGCACCCGCCGTACGGCGAACGGCGACGGCGACCTGCTGGACCGGATGCTGGAGACGGCCCACCCGGAGACCGGGGAACGGCTCTCCGCGGAGAACGTCCGGCGACAGGTCATCACCTTCCTGGTGGCCGGCCACGAGACGACCTCGGGCGCGCTCTCCTTCGCCCTGCACTACCTCTCCCGGCACCCCGAGATCGCCGCACGCGCGCGTGCCGAGGTGGACGCCGTCTGGGGCGACGCGGAGGTGCCGGGCTACGACCAGGTGGCCAAGCTGCGGTACGTGCGCCGGGTGCTGGACGAGGCGCTGCGACTGTGGCCGACGGCGCCGGCCTTCGCGCGGGAGGCCCGCGAGGACACGGTGCTGGCGGACGACCATCCGATCCGGCGGGGCGGCTGGGCCCTGGTGCTGACCGCGCTGCTGCACCGTGATCCGGAGGTGTGGGGCAGCGACGCGGAACGGTTCGATCCGGACCGCTTCGACCCGAAGGCCGTACGGTCCCGGGCCCCGCACACCTTCAAGCCGTTCGGGACGGGGGCGCGGGCGTGCATCGGCCGCCAGTTCGCGCTGCACGAGGCGACCCTGGTGCTGGGCCTGCTGCTGCGCCGCTACGAACTGCGGGCCGACCCGGACTACCGACTGCGGGTGACGGAGCGGCTGACGCTGATGCCGGAGGGGCTGCGGCTGCACCTGGAACGGCGCACGCTCGCGCCGGGCGCGCCGGCCATCTCGGACGCCGCGGTCGCCCCGAGTGCCTCGGGGGCCGCCGAGGAGGCCGCCCCCTCAGAGCTGCGCTGCCCAGTGCACCGGGCGGGTGAGTGACTCGGGGAGCAGGGTGCCCGTGCTGCCCCGGGCGGCGTTGAGCTGGGGCTGGGTGAGGAAGAAGGCGCCGGTCAGGTCGGCGTCGGTGAGGTCGGTGTCGCGCAGGTCGGCACCGATCAGGTCCGCGCACCGGAGGTCGGCGCCCGTCAGGTCGGCGGCTATGAGGTAGGCACCGCGGAGGTTCGCGCCGCGCAGGTCGGCTCCCTTGAGGCGGGCGCCGATCAGGTCGGCACCGCGCCGGTCCTTCTTGCGGCCGCGGATTCCGGCCCGCACCAGCTCGCTGGTCCTCAGCAGGAGGACGTTGACCTGCTGCCGATGTGCGGCGACGTCCAACTCGGCCAGCTCGGCCGGCGTTCGGCGGGTGAGCGCCTCGGTCTGCGTCAGGAGCTGTCGCAGTTCGGTGTGGACAGGTCGGGCGGCGCGCAGGGCGAGGGCCTCGGTGAGGTACCAGAGCAGTTCGTGCAGCTGCCGGACGACCGGGAACACGTCGAACATGCGCCGGGCGTCTTCCCGCGAACCGGTGCGCCAGTCCTGTCCGCCGAAGGTGACCTGCGAGACCCGCTGGCCGGCGCCGAAGCAGTCGTAGACCGTGCAGCCGGTGAAGCCCTGTTGCCGGAGCCGTGCGTGGATTCCGCACCGGTGATCGCCCTGGAGGTTCGGACAGGGGGTGCCGGCCTGCTTGTCGAGGGCGAAGTCGGCGGAGGCGGCGAAGGGCAGCGCGACACAGCACAGGCCGAAGCAGTTGGCGCAGTCCCCGCGCAGGTCGGACCGGCCGACCGTCTGATCTCGCATATCGCACAGTTTATCGAGCGTGCCGGTTCGGTCGGGGTGTGTGCCCGGGGGCGTTGTCAGTGGGCGGTCCTACAGTCGGCGTATGGCACTCTCACGCGAAGAACGAGAAGGGTTTCTGGCCGAGCCGCGTGTGGCCGCGCTGGGCGTCGACGCCGGTGACGGCCGCGGCCCGCTGGTGGTTCCGATCTGGTACGCCTACGAGCCCGGCGGCCTGCCGTGGCTGCTCACCGGCGCGGACTCCCGGAAGATGAGGCTGATCAGGGCGGCGGGCCGGTTCAGTCTGATGGTCGAGCGCACCGAGCCGACGACCCGCTACGTCTCGGTCGAGGGGCCGGTCGCCGAGATATCCGAAGGATCGGGCGCACTCCATCGCGAGATGGCCGGACGCTATCTCTCGGGTGAGGCGCTCGACGGGTTCGTGGCGTTCGCCGAGGCGGAACTCGCCGATCACGTCGTGGTCCGGATGCGACCGGAGCACTGGCTCGGCTCCGATCTGGGCTCGGCCGCATAGCGGGCCGCTGATGTCCGGGCAGTCCGGAGGGCGGCGGCCAACCGGAGAGCAGGGCTCGCTCCCCTGCTCCTCGCGCCCCTCGATGTACTCGGCGTCCCCGCCCGACAGGGCCTGCCGCACCCGAACCTCACCGATGAGTTTTCGGGGTTGTGGGGGTCTCCTCATACAACAGAAAACATTCTCGGCTACTACAGATACGAGCACCGATACGAGCCCATTCCCCACGGGAGCCAGACGGGTCGAGGAGAGAGAACATGTGCAGTCACCGGCCACCGTGTCCCACCGCGGACAGCCCTGACCACCACGGCGCCGCGATCGTGTCTGCCCACCCCGAACAGGGCTGGAGCCTGCTGTGCAACGGCACCATAGTCTTCGACGACACCGGCGAACTGCTGCCCGACGGCCGGGTCGTGGACCCGCACCGCACGCTCGGTCCGCTCGCCGTGGCCGCCTGACGTTCAGTCAAGGGCGCTGAGGTCGAGGTGGGCGAGCCGGTCGGGGTCGGCCAGGATGTGCAGGGCGACGATCCTGCCGTCGGCGACGGTGACCCCCATGACGGACAGGGCCTGCCCCTCGGGGGCGCTGATGACCCCCACCTCGCCGTTGACCAGCACGACCCGCGCGAAGTGGGCGAACTGCCGGAACAGCATGGCCTGTTCGGCGACGCCCTTCGCGCCGCGCACCGTCTTGGAGGCGGCGGCACCCCCGACCAGGGCCCCGGAGTCGGCCCGCAGCACGACGTCGGGGTGCAGCACCGCGACCAGCGCCTCGAAGTCCCCGGCACGGGCCGCCGCCATGAAGGCCTCGACGACCTGCCGCTGCCGGCCCCGGTCGGGCTCAGCGGACGGCGTGGCACCCCGCACCCGGCGCCGGGCCCGGCTGGCCAGTTGCCGGGTCGCCGCCGTGCTGCGCTCCACGATCGGCGCGATGTCGTCGAAGGGCACCGCGAACATGTCGTGCAGCACGAACGCCAGCCGCTCGGCCGGCTCCACTGTCTCCAGCACCACGAGCAGTGCCAGCCCCACCGAGTCGGCCTGGAGCACCTCCTGCTCGGGGTCGGTCTGCGCCAGGGTCCGGACGACCGGATCGGGCACGAACGTCTCGTCGATCGGCTCCTCACGGCGCAGGGCCCGGGAGCGCAGCATGTCGAGGCAGACCCGTCCGACGACGGTGGTGAGCCATCCGCCGAGGTTGCGGACCTCGCCGGTGTCGGCGCGGCTCAGCTTCACCCAGGTGTCCTGCACGGCGTCCTCCGCCTCGGCGAGCGAGCCGAGCATGCGGTAGGCGACCGCCTTGAGATGTCCTCGGTGTTCCTCGAAACGGTCGGCCGGCAGGCCTGTCTCCGTCATCCCGCTCCCCCGGTCCGGTCCTGATGCCGTGCGACGACCGAACGATCACATCACAGTGCCACCCGCCTCGCGACGCCGTTTCCCGCGTCTGCGGCGTGGCAGCCGTCCTCGGCACTATCGGGCGAACACCTCGAAGGCCACGGCCGGCCGGCCCCCGAACTGCTCCGCCATCCGCTCGGCGTTGGCGGTGAGGAAGGTGCGGGCGTATGTCTCCGGGTCCTCGTCGGTCAACGCCTCGATGTAGGTGCGGTGTTCGAGCAGTGAGCGAACCGCCCGATCCAGTCCCGCCGAGGCGTCCGCCGCGTGTGTGGGCTGAGCGGAACCGGCGATGGCGACCCAGCGGACGCCGTTCCACGGCTCCAGCCCCTGTTCGACGAGCTCGGGGAAGATCCACCGGTTGCCGGCGTCCGCCGCCGCGTCCAGGGTGGCCCGGCCGACGGCCACATGGTCCGGGGTGTTCCAGAAGACGCCGCCCCAGGTGTCCCGGTGGTTGAGGGTGATCACCAGCTCGGGCCGGTGCCGGCGGATCGCGGCGGCGATGTCACGGCGCAGCCCGATGCCGTACTCGATCACCCCGTCCCGGTGGTCGAGGAACTCCACCTCCGACACCCCCACCACGGCCGCGCTCGCCCGCTGCTCCCGCTCCCGCAACGGCGCGCACTTCTCGGGCTCCAGCGTGTCGATGCCCGCCTCGCCCCGGCTGGCCAGTACATAGACGACCTCGCGCCCCCCGTCCGTCCAGGCGGCGACGGCCGCCGAGCACCCGTACTCGAGATCGTCCGGATGGGCCACGACGGCGAGGGCACGCCGCCAGTCGGTGGGCATGGGCTCGAGCTGGGTGGTCTGCGGCTCTGTCATGACCGCAGACTAACCAGGAAGAGCCGCGTCACACCTCGTCGCGCGTCAACGCCAACAGCCGGTCCAGTACGCGCGGTCCGCCCGCCCGTACCCCGTCGTGTTCGAACTCGTCCGTGACCCAGGTCCTTAGGCCGCGGATCGCGCGAGCCGTCTCCAGGGAGTGGGCCGTGTCGACGTACATGTCGTCGTGGTAGACGGCCGCCGCGACAGGGACCTCGTTGGCGGCGAGGCGGGCGGGGTCGTAGAGGGGTCGCCAGTCGGTGCGCGCGGCGAGGAGTTCGGCGGTTTCGCGCAGCGGGCGCAGGGCCGGGTCGGCGTCGAACATCCAGGGGTGGATGGACTCGCCGGTGAACAGGAGCGGGCCGTCACCGGCGAGCGCCTTGGCAGCGTCGAACTGCGGGAACTCGCCGCGGACGCGCTCGGCCGACCAGGCGGTGGGGCGCTGGTCCTGGCCGTAGATCGCCTCGTGGACCAGGGCGTAGAGGGGGTGGCTCGCGTACGAGAGGTGTCCCTGTACGTCCTCCAGGAAGGCGTCGGAGAGGACCGTGCCCTGCGGGGTGCGGACGAAGGCGTGTTCCAGGAGGTGGTGCAGGCGGTGGCTGCCCTCGCCGCCGCCGAGGACGATGCCGAGGGACTGGAAGGCCTCGGCGGTGAGGCGATAGCCGTTCGGGAGGGTCACCTCATGGGTGAGGAGGTGGTCGGCGATACGGCGGGCGCGCTCGATGTCCTGTGGGTAGCGGGCGTAGTGCACGGCGACCTTGCGTTCGATGCGCGGGTAGGCGGCGCGGTAGACCTCGTCGGCGTGGGCGTGCAGGGAGGGCAGACCGCCGGTGACCACGGCCGAGGCCAGGCCCTCGGGGGCGTACGACAGATAGCTGACCGTGCAGAAGCCGCCGAAGCTCTGGCCGAGCACGGTCCAGGGAGCGCCGCCGGTGACGGTCGGCCGGATGGCCTCGCAGTCCCGGACGATCGAGTCGGCGCGGAAGTGGGTGAGGTAGTCGGCCTGTTCGGCGGCGCCGCCGCGCAGCGGGAGGGTCTGGCGGTTGGCGGGCGAGGAGTGGCCGGTGCCGCGCTGGTCGAGGAGCAGGACGCGGTACTCCTTGAGGGCCCGCCCGAGCCAGGCCGGCTGCCCGACGAAACGGTTCGCCCCGAAGCCCGGGCCGCCCTGGAGGTAGACCAGCCACGGCAGGATCCGGTCCGCCTTGTCACTCGCGACGACCTCACGGGCGTAGAGCTCGATCGTCTCCCCGGCCGGGTCGTCGTGGTCGAGGGGCACGGTGAAGTGGCGGTCGGTGAGGACGACGCCGGGCTGGCGGTACGTGGCGGTCAACAGGTCTCCCGGGACGGACGGACTTTCGGGCCGCGTCCCACTTCACCACATGTTCGTCCGACGGCCGAGCCTCGGGATCATGAAATCGTACTGAATCGGCGATCAGCGGGCGGACAGGCTGGAGCGCCGTACGACGAGTTCGGGCTGCAGGACTACACGCCGGTGCTCGTGCCTCCTGGTCCCCTCCTCGGCCTCCGTCTCCTCCAGGAGCAGCTCGGCGGCCAGGGCGCCCATGGTGACGGCGGGCTGTCGTACGGAGGTGAGCGGGACGGCCGCCGCTGCCGCGAACTCGATGTCGTCGTAGCCGACGATGGCGAGGTCGTCGGGGACTCCTATGCCGGCCGCGTACATCGCCTGCAGCACGCCGAGAGCGAGGAGGTCGTTGGCGCAGAAGACGGCGGTGGGCCGGTCGGCGAGGCCGAGCAGCCGGGCGCCGGCGTCGCGGCCGGCGGCCACGTCGAGGCGCTCGGTCGGCAGTTCACGCAGACGGTCCGGGCCCAGACCGGCCTCGGCGAGGGCGTTCAGGGCGCCGATACGGCGGTCACGGACCTGGTTGAGGCCGGGCGGCCCGCTGACGTACGCGATGGACCGGTGCCCGGCGTCGACCAGATGGCGTACGGCCAGCGCGCCGCCCGCGACGTCGTCGACCGAGACCGAGCACTCGGTGGTGCCCTCGGCGACCCGGTCGACCAGCACGAACGGGATGTTGTGCCGACGGAAGGTCTCGATGTTGCGGCCGGTCGCGTCGGCGGGGGTCAACAGCACTCCCCGCACCCGCTGCTCGGCGAAGAGCGACAGATACTCGGCCTCCTCGCCCGCGCTCTGGGCACTGTTGCAGACCATCACGCCGAGCCCGGCGTCGCGCGCGGCACGCTCGGCACCACGCGCGACATCCACGAAGAACGGGTTGCCCATGTCCAGGACGAGCAGCCCCATGATCCGGCTGCGGCCCGCTCGCAGCTGGCGCGCGGACTCGCTGCGGACGTAGCCGAGCCGGTCGATCGCGGACTGCACCCGCGCCCGGGTCTCCGTGGCGACCGTGTCCGGACGGTTGATCACGTTCGACACCGTGCCGACGGAGACTCCGGCGGCACGGGCGACGTCCTTGATACCCACCGACTGGGCCATCAGGCAGGGACCTCCAGGGGGACGCGGGACGGCGGGAAGAAGACCCTCACATTACCGTCCTCATCCGGCGCATCAGACCCGGTCACGCGGGCAGTGCGAAGTCGACGACATGGAGCGCCGAGGGGGTCGTACCGCTCGACTTCTCCTGGTACATGAAGGACAGCACATTGTCGGCCTTCACCCGCAGCTCGTCGATGACGACCTCGCCGAAGGCGTTCAGGTCGCTGCCGTCGTACAGCAGCGTCCAGTCGGTGTACCCGGAGGACTTGGACGCGGCGGCGATCCGGCCGTACGGGAAGACCGCGTAGGCGTTGTCGTACTTGTCCAGGACCAGTTTGGTGCGCTGGCTGGAGTTGAGGGCGACCGGGATCTCGGTCTTCGTCCAGGTGCCGGAGGAGTTCTTGCGGAGGTGGAAGGCGCGGCCGTTGGTGGTGCGGTCGGTGACGTAGTTGGTGGTGCACTGGCCGAAGCGGCCGGGGACGTAGCTGATGATCGCGTGCGGGAGGCCGGTGGAGTCGGTCCACTGGCTCTCCTGGTTCATCAGGGAGTGGTCGGGGTTGAGCGAGTCGACGACCAGTCCGCTGTCGGTGACGGCGACCGTGTCGGAGCTGCCCGTGGTCCCCACGACCGTTCCCGCGTCGTTGCGCCAGGTGCGGCCGCGGTCGGTCGAGTAGACGTAGCCCGTGTCGTGGTTGGTGATGCCGCCGCTGTTGCACATCACGGCTGCGTTCTGCTCGCGCCAGGTGAAGAAGGAGTGCAGCCTGCCGTTGACGTCGTAGTCGATGCCGTGCAGATACATGTTGCGGGCGGTCGAGGAGCCGTGCGAGCTGGTGTACGTCCCCGTGGAGCTGGACCACTCCCCCAGGGCCGTCCAGCTCGAACCGTCGTACTCGGCAAGGGCGTTGCGGCCGTTGCCGGAGATCGCGACCCGGTAGCTGAGCTGGAGCTTGCCCTCGGGGGTCGAGATGAACTGGGGGTAGGTGAACTGGGAGGTGAGTGCCAGCCCGTCCAACGACGTCTGCACGGCGCCGAAGACCGACGAAGTCCATGCCGTGGACGCCGGGTTGTCGAGCAGACCCGCGATCGACTTCACGTAGAAGTAGCCGTCGCTGTGCGAGTCCATGTTGATGTGGAGGCGGCCGTCGACCTTGGAGACGCCCATGGAGATGACGTTGTGGGAGTCGTCGCTCTTGAGCTGGTGGGAGAGCGTGACCGTGGACCAGCTCGACCCGCCCAGCACCCGGCGGGCGATGACGGCGTACTTGGTGGAGGTGTACCAGGCGGCGTACTGGTAGCCCTTGTAGGTGAACAGGCCGTTCTTCTGGAACGAGTTGTTGTTGACCAGACCGTCGTAGGAGACGAAGAAGACGGCCTGCGAGTCGAGTTGGGTGGTGCCCTTCTTGCTGACGGAGGGGCCGGGATCGGCGGCCCGTGCGATACCCGGTGTTGCCACGGCCGCAAGTATGGCGGTCGCGAGCACGGTACGTCTTTTCATGAGCGGCTCCGGGGAGGGGCAGACGTGGGGACGTCAGGCGAGGTGGAACACTTCGGTGAGCGGTTTCATGGCCTCGTCGGGCCGGGCGCCGTCCAGCGACTCGAAGAACGGCGCCATCTCGGCCTGCCAGCGGGCGTTGACCTCGGCGGCCTCCATGCCGGCCTGGGCGGCGGCGAAGTCCTCGGTCTCCAGGTAGCCCACGAGCAGGCCGTCGTCGCGCAGGAAGAGGGAGTAGTTGTGCCAGCCGGTGGCGGAGAGCGCCTCGAGCATCTCCGGCCACACGGCGGCGTGGCGTTCGCGGTACTCGGCGAGCCGGCCCTCTCGGACCTTGAGGAGGAAGCAGACGCGCTGCATGAAGTACCGCTCCCCTGCTAGAAGTTGAACTGGTCGATGTTCTTCGCGTTGAACACGGTCGGCTTGCCGAGGGTGATCACGCCGTCCTTGCCGATGGTGTACTCGGTCGAGCCGGCCTTGAAGGTCTCGCCCTCCTTGCCGGTGATCTGTCCCGAGGCCAGCGCGACGGCGGTGCGGGCGGCGAGGTCGCCGAGCTTCGCCGGGTCCCACAGCTCGAAGGCGTCGACGGTGCCGTTCTTGACGTACTTGCGCATGTCGTTCGGCGTGCCGAGGCCGGTCAGCTTGACCTTGCCCTTGTACTTGGAGCCGGACAGGTACTGGGCCGCGGCCTTGATGCCGACGGTGGTCGGGGAGATGATCCCCTTCAGGTTCGGGTACTGCTGGAGCAGGCCCTGGGTCTGCTGGAAGGACGCCTGGGCGTCGTCGTTGCCGTAGGCGATCTTGACGAGCTTGACGTTCTTGTACTTGGGGTCCTTCAGCTCCTCCTTCATGTAGCCGATCCAGGTGTTCTGGTTCGTCGCTGTCTGCGCGGCGGACAGGATCGCGATCTGCCCCTTGTACCCGATCTGCTCGGCGAGCAGCTGCACCTCGGTGCGGCCCAGGTCCTCGGCGCTGGCCTGCGAGACGAAGGCGTTGCGGCAGTCGGCCTTGGTGTCGGAGTCGTAGGTGACGACCTTGATGTTGTTCTTCATGGCCTGCTTCAGCGCGGTGCACAGGGCGCCCGGGTCCTGCGCGGACACGGCCATCGCGTTGACCTGCTGCTGGGTGAGCGTGTTGACGTAGGAGACCTGGCCGGCGGTGTCGGTGGCGCTGGAGGGACCGACCTCCTTGTACTTGCTGCCCAGCTCGGTGAGCGCCTGCTGGCCGCCCTTGTCGGCCGAGGTGAAGTAGGGGTTGTTGACCTGCTTGGGCAGGAACCCGACGGTCAGCCCCTTCTTGAGAGCGGCGTTCGGGTCGGCCTTCGCGGTCGAGGTGGCCGCGGCGTCGTCACTCTTGGAGTTGTTCTTGGTGGTGCCCCCGCAGGCGGTGAGGGCGAGAGCGAGGGAGGTCCCAGCGGCGAGCGCCGCACAGGCACGACGAACGGATGACTTACGCATGGCATGGGGTCCTTTGATACGAGGGTCAGCGACAGCGCCCTGTTCGGGGGGCGCGGGACTGTAGTGAATTTGCGGTTCCACCGCGTGGGCGCGACCAGCCACATCCGGCCGGCAGCCAACAAACGACCTATCCAGTGGCGCGTGCAGCTGCCCTGGCCACGGCGATCTGGCGAGCGACACGCGGCCCGAGCACGGACACCACGAGCAACACACCGGTGACGACGATCTGCGACTGTGCCGAGACATTGAGCAGACTCATCACGTTCTGCAACGCCCCGAGCAGAAACACCCCGGCGATGGCTCCGCCCAACGTGCCCTTGCCACCGTCGAAGTCGATACCACCGAGCAACACGGCCGCGACAACGGAGAGTTCAAGCCCCGTCGCGTTGTCATAGCGCGCGCTGGCGTAGTGCAGCGCCCAGAAGATCCCGGTGAGCGAGGCCATCAGCCCCGTCACCGTGAACAGGATCAACTTGTGCCGCTTGACGCGGATCCCGGCGAACCGCGCGGCCTCCTCGTTCGCGCCGATCGCGAACAACGACCTCCCGAACGGCGTGGCATGGAGCACGACCACGGCGATCGCGAGCAGCACCAGGAAGGGCAGGAAGGCCTGCGGGAGGAAGGTGTTCCCGAGGCGCCCGGCCGCGAAGTCCAGGTACTGGGTGGGGAAGTCGGTCACCGCGTCGGAGCCGAGCACGATCTGTGCAATGCCCCGGTAGGCGGCCAGCGTGCCGATGGTGACGGCGAGGGAGGGCAACCCGAGCCGGGTGACGAGGAGCCCGTTGATCAGTCCGCAGACCACGCCGAGCACCAGGCAGAGCGGAATGATCGTCTCGATCGCCATGCCGTCGTTCCACAGCTTGCCCATCACCGCGCCCGACAGGCCGGCGGTCGAGGCGACGGACAGATCGATCTCGCCCGAGACGACCAGAAGGGTCATCGGCAGGGCGATCAGAGCGATCGGCAGCGTGTTCCCGATCAGGAAGGACAGGTTCAGCGAGTTCCCGAAACCGTCGACCGTTGTGAACGACAACAGCAGCAGGACGACCAGCAGCGCGCCGACGACCGTGTCCCAGCGGACCGCGCGCGTCAGGGACTCAGGCATGGCGGACGTTCCCCTTCTTCGCGTTCTTCACGGCCGAGTTCTTCGCAGCCGACTTCTTCAGGGCGGAGGCCACCCGCAGCGCGACGATGCGGTCGACCGCGATGGCGAGGATGAGCAGGATGCCGTTGATGGCGAGCACCCAGACGGAGCTGACTCCGAGGGCGGGCAGCACACTGTTGATGGAGGTCAGCAACAGGGCGCCCAGCGCCGCCCCGTACACGCTCCCGGAGCCGCCGGTGAAGACCACACCGCCGACCACCACGGCGCTGACGACGGTGAGTTCGTAGCCGTTGCCCGTGCTGGAGTCGACGTTCCCGAAGCGGGCCAGGTACATCGCGCCGGCCAGTCCGGCGAGCCCGCCGCAGAAGGTGTACGCGGCCAGGATCCGCTTGCGCACGGGGATACCGGCGAGCCGTGCGGCCTCCGGGTTGGAGCCCAGCGCGTACAACTCCCGGCCGCTGCCGAAGTGTTTGAGGTAGTACGCCGTGGCCACGAGCACCGCCAGCGCGATCAGCGCCAGCCACGGCACCGCCGAGATGCCGCCGGACCCGAAGTCCACGAAGCCGCCCGGCAGGTCGGCCGCCGTGATCTGCCGGGAGCCGACCCAGATGGAGTCGATGCCCCGGATGATGTACAGCGTGCCGAGGGTGACCACGAGGGCGGGCACCTGGCCGAGGCTGACGAGCAGGCCGTTGAGCAGGCCGAAGCCGATGCCCAACAGCACGGCCAGCGCGACCGCCACGACCGCGTTCCCGCCGCCGTGCAGATAGTCACCGGCGGCGAAGGCGCTGATGCCGAGGGTGGAGCCGACCGACAGATCGACGTTCCTCGTGATCACCACCAGGGACTGACCGGTGGCGACCAGCACCAGGATGGTCGCGTTCAGGAGCAGGTCCTTGATGCCCTGCTCGGAGAGGAACTCGCTGTTGCCCGCCTGGGTGATGCTGATCATCACCAGGAAGACGAGCAGGATGGCGAGTTCGCGCATCTTGAAGACGCGGTCGACGAGCCGGGTGCCGCTGGACCTGGGCACCTCGGCGACGGGGGTCTCGTTGGGAGTGGTCACCGTCATGCGGCGGCCCTCCCGGTGGCTGCGGCCATCACGGTTTCCTCGGTGGCTTCGGCACGTGGGATCTCGGCGGTGAGCCGGCCCTCGTGCATGACGAGCACGCGGTCGGCCATGCCGAGGATCTCGGGCAGGTCGGAGGAGATCATCAGGACGGCCACACCGTCGGCGGCCAACTCGCTGAGCAGCCGGTGCACTTCGGCCTTCGTACCGACGTCGATGCCTCGGGTGGGCTCGTCGACGATCAGCACCTTGGGCCCGGTGGCGAGCCACTTGGCGAGGACGACCTTCTGCTGGTTGCCGCCCGAGAGGGTGTTGACGGTGTCGGCGATGCGGGCGTACTTGACCTGGAGTTTGACGGCCCAGTCGAGGGAGCGGCTGCGTTCGGCGCCGCGGTCCATCAACCCGGCCCTGACGGTCGTACGCAGTCCGGTGAGGCCGATGTTGCGCTCGATGGACATGTCCATCACCAGCCCTTGGGCGCGCCGGTCCTCGGGGACGAGGGCGAGCCCGGCGGCCATGGCGGTGGACGGAGCGCCGTTGGTGAGCTTGCGCCCCTGCACCTCGACCTCGCCGGCGTCCCAGCGGTCGATGCCGAAGACGGCCCGGGCGACCTCCGTACGGCCGGCGCCGACGAGCCCGGCGAGACCGACGATCTCACCGTGCCGCACCTCGAAGGACACGTCGGTGAAGACGCCCTCCCGGGTCAACCGCCGTACACTCAGGGCGACTTGGCCCGGCTTGACGTCCTGCTTGGGATACAGCTCGTCGAGGTCGCGGCCGACCATGCGCCGTACGAGATCGTCCTCGGTCATCCCCTCGACCGGCTCGCTGGAGATCCAGGCGCCGTCGCGCAGGGTGGTCACCCGCTGGCAGATCTCGAAGATCTCCTCCAGCCGGTGCGAGATGAACAGCACGGCGGCGCCCTGTTCGCGCAGGGTGCGGACGACGCCGAAGAGACGGGCCACCTCGCTGCCGGTCAGGGCCGCCGTCGGTTCGTCCATGATCAGGACGCGGGCGTCGAAGGAGAGGGCCTTGGCGATCTCGACGATCTGCTGATCGGCGATGGACAGGCCGCGGGCGGGGCGGTCGGGGTCGAGTTCGACGCCGAGGCGCTGCATCAGGGACAGGGTCGCGGTGTGCGTGGCCTTGTGGTCGATCCGGCCGAGAGCACGCCGCGGCTGGCGGCCCATGAAGATGTTCTCGGCGATCGAAAGGTCGGGGAAAAGGGTGGGCTCCTGGTAGATCACGGCGATGCCGGCGTCGCGGGCGTCGCCGGGTCCGTGGAAGACGACGGGCTCACCGTCGAGCAGCACCCGGCCGGCGTCCGGCCGGTGCACACCGGCGAGCGTCTTGATCAAGGTCGACTTGCCCGCGCCGTTCTCTCCGGCGAGCGCGTGCACCTCGCCGGGGAACAGTTCCAGGGACACGTCCCGCAGGGCACGCACGGCACCGAAGGACTTCGAGATGTCCTCGAGCGCCAGCACCGGGGTCGGTCCCGTGTCGGACGGGTGGGTCATGAGGGGCTCCTCGACGACGCCCGGGGAAGGCCTCACGGCGTCGTGAAAGGTTTCAACTTGGTTGCCGGGACGTTAGGCGCGGCGGGCTTGTCACGTCAATGGGTCCGCGTCGAAAAAGTTTCGAGAGCCCTCTGAGAGCCAAAGGTCACGGTCAGGCCACGGCGTGCGGTCTTTGTCAGAAGGCTTGACACCCCTTCGGGGGGCTCTTAGCTTCCGTTCTTGAATCGATTCACAATGAAGCTGTTCGGACCGACGTCACAGGAGCCCTGAAGTGACCGAGCTCGCCGCGGTGAAGGCCGCGCTCAAGACCCAGGCAGTCGAGACGCCGTCATGGGCGTACGGGAACTCGGGGACCCGGTTCAAGGTGTTCGCCCAGCAGGGGGTTCCCCGCACGCCGCGGGAGAAGCTGGCGGACGCGGCGCAGGTGCATGCCGTGACCGGGGTCGCGCCGACGGTCGCGCTGCACATTCCGTGGGACAGGGTCGACGACTACGGTGCCCTGGCGAAGTATGCCGAGGACCACGGGCTGAAGCTCGGTGCGATCAACTCCAACACGTTCCAGGACGACGACTACAGGCTCGGCAGCATCTGCCATCCGGATGCGGCGGTGCGGCGCAAGGCGCTGGATCACCTGCTGGAGTGCGTCGACATCATGGACGCCACCGGTTCACGGGATCTGAAACTGTGGTTCGCCGACGGCACCAACTATCCCGGACAGGACGACATCCGCGCCCGGCAGGACCGACTCGCCGAAGGGCTCGCCACCGTGTACGAACGCCTCGGCGACGGGCAGCGCATGCTGTTGGAGTACAAGTTCTTCGAGCCCGCCTTCTACTCCACCGACGTCCCGGACTGGGGGACGGCCTACGCCCACTGCCTGAAGCTGGGCGAGAAGGCACAGGTCGTGGTCGACACCGGGCACCACGCACCGGGCACCAACATCGAGTTCATCGTCGCCACCCTGCTACGCGAGAACAAACTCGGCGGCTTCGACTTCAACTCCCGCTTCTACGCCGACGACGACCTCATGGTCGGAGCCGCCGACCCCTTCCAACTCTTCCGCATCATGTACGAAGTGATCCGCGGCGGCGGCTACACCCCCGACATCGCCTTCATGCTCGACCAGTGCCACAACATCGAAGCCAAGATCCCCGCCATCATCCGCTCCGTCATGAACGTCCAGGAAGCCACCGCCAAAGCACTGCTCGTGGACCCAGAGGCATTGACGGTGGCCCAGCGCACCGGAGACGTACTGGAAGCCAACGCCGTCCTGATGGACGCCTACAACACGGATGTACGGCCGTTGCTGGGTGAGGTGCGGGAAGAGATGGGACTCGATCCCGACCCGCTCGCCGCCTACCGCCGCTCCGGCTGGCAGCAGCGGATCACCGCCGACCGTGTTGGCGGCACCCAGGCCGGCTGGGGTGCCTGACCCCCGCCTCTCGAACACCCGCAAGGTCCCGACGACGCAAGGAAGAGACCCGCTCATGGCACCCCACCCCGAAGCCGCCGCCCTCCTGGCCCGCTCCCATCGGCTCGGCGCCGACCCCCGCAACACCAACTACGCCGGCGGCAACGCCTCGGCGAAGGGCACCGACACCGACCCCGTGACCGGCGGTGACGTCGAGTTGATGTGGGTGAAGGGGTCCGGTGGCGACCTCGGCACGCTCACCGAGGCCGGGCTCGCCGTGCTGCGGCTGGACCGGCTGCGGGCCCTGACGGGGGTCTATCCGGGCGTGGAGCGCGAGGACGAGATGGTCGCCGCGTTCGACTACTGCCTGCACGGCAAGGGGGGTGCCGCTCCCTCCATCGACACGGCCATGCACGGGCTGGTGGAGGCCGCGCATGTCGACCATCTCCACCCCGACTCCGGGATCGCGCTCGCCTGTGCGGCCGACGGGGAGAAGCTGACCGCCGAGTGCTTCGGCGACTCGGTGGTGTGGGTGCCGTGGCGGCGGCCCGGTTTCCAGCTGGGCCTGGACATCGCGGCCGTGAAGGAGGCCAATCCGCAGGCCATCGGGTGCGTTCTGGGCGGGCACGGGATCACGGCGTGGGGTGACACGTCCGAGGAGTGCGAGCGGAACTCGCTGCACATCATCCGGACCGCCGAGCAGTTCCTGGCCGAGCGCGGGAAGGCGGAGCCCTTCGGGCCCGTGATCGAGGGGTACCAGGCGCTGCCCGAGGCCGAGCGGCGGGAGCGGGCGGCGGCGCTGGCGCCGTATGTACGTGCCGTGGCGTCCCAGGACAAGCCGCAGGTCGGGCACTTCGACGGCTCCGAGGTCGTCCTGGAGTTCCTGGCGCGGGCCGAGCATCCGCGCCTGGCTAGGCTCGGCACCTCCTGTCCCGACCACTTCCTGCGTACGAAGGTCAGGCCGCTCGTCCTCGATCTGGCGCCGACCGCTCCCCTGGAGGAGGCGATCGCCCGGCTGAAGGAGCTGCACGCCGAGTACCGCGAGGAGTACGCCGCCTACTACCAGCGGCACGCTCTGCCCGACTCCCCCGCGATGCGCGGCGCCGACCCGGCGATCGTGCTGGTGCCGGGTGTCGGCATGTTCTCCTTCGGCAAGGACAAGCAGACGGCCCGGGTGGCCGGCGAGTTCTACGTCAACGCCATCAACGTCATGCGTGGCGCCGAGGCCGTCTCGACGTACGCGCCGATCGAGGAGTCGGAGAAGTTCCGGATCGAGTACTGGGCGCTGGAGGAGGCCAAGCTCCAGCGGATGCCGAAGCCCAAGCCGCTGGCGACGCGCGTCGCGCTGGTGACGGGTGCGGGCAGTGGTATCGGGAAGGCCATCGCGGAACGGCTGGTCGGCGAGGGTGCGTGTGTCGTCGTCGCCGATCTCGACGCCGAGAACGCGGCGGCCGTCGCCGAGGAGCTGGGCGGCCGGGACAAGGCCGTCGCCGTGACCGTCGACGTGACGTCCGAGGAGCAGATCGCCGAGGCGTTCAGGGCGGCCGTGCTCGCCTTCGGCGGGGTCGATCTGGTGGTCAACAACGCCGGTATCTCCATCTCCAAGCCGCTGCTGGAGACTTCGGCGCGCGACTGGGACCTGCAGCACGACATCATGGCCCGCGGTTCCTTCCTCGTCTCGCGGGAGGCCGCCCGGGTGATGGTCGCGCAGGAGCTGGGCGGCGACATCGTCTACATCGCGTCCAAGAACGCCGTGTTCGCCGGGCCCAACAACATCGCCTACTCGGCGACCAAGGCCGACCAGGCACATCAAGTACGGCTGCTGGCCGCAGAGTTGGGCGAGCACGGCATCCGGGTCAACGGGGTCAACCCGGACGGCGTCGTGCGCGGTTCCGGGATCTTCGCGGGTGGTTGGGGCGCGCAGCGGGCGGCCGTGTACGGGGTGCCGGAGGAGAAGCTGGGCGAGTTCTACGCCCAGCGGACCATCCTCAAGCGCGAGGTGCTGCCGGAGCACGTGGCGAACGCCGTGTTCGCGCTGACCGGCGGGGAGTTGACCCACACCACCGGGCTGCACGTCCCGGTCGACGCCGGCGTCGCGGCCGCCTTCCTGCGATGAGCACCGCCGTGAACTCGTACGCCGCGGTCGACCTCGGCGCGTCCAGCGGGCGCGTCATGGTCGGCCGCGTCGGCCCCGACAGCCTGGAGCTGACCGAGGCCCATCGCTTCGTGAACCGGCCGGTGCGCGTGCCCGAGGGGCTGCGCTGGGACATTCTCGCTTTGTACGGGGGTGTCCTGGACGGTCTGCGGGCTGCCGGGCGGGTCGACTCGGTCGGCATCGACAGCTGGGCGGTGGACTACGGCCTGCTGGACGCCGATGGGGCGTTGCTCGGGAACCCCGTGCACTATCGGGACTCCCGGACCGAGGGGGTCGCGGAGAAGGTGTGGTCGACCGCGCCGGCCGAGCAGCTGTACGCGGCGACCGGGTTGCAGTACGCACCCTTCAACACGCTGTACCAGCTGGTCGCCGCCAAGGAATCGGCCCAACTCTCCTCAGCTGCCAGGCTGTTGCTCATCCCGGACCTGCTCTCCTACTGGCTGACCGGCGAGCAGGGCACCGAGCTGACCAACGCCTCGACGACCCAGCTGATCGATCCGCGGACCCGCGCGTGGTCGTACGACATCGCCTCCCGGCTGGGCATCGACCTCGGCCTGTTCGCACCGCTGCGGCAACCCGGCAATCCGGCGGGAGTGCTGCGGCCGGAGGTACTGGAGGAGACCGGGCTGCGGGGTCCGGTGCCGGTGACGACGGTCGGTTCGCACGACACGGCGTCCGCCGTCGCCGCCGTACCGGCCGACGGGGAGCGGTTCGCGTACATCTGCACCGGGACCTGGTCGCTGGCCGGCCTCGAGCTGGGGACACCGGTGCTCACCGAGGAGAGCCGGGCCGCCAACTTCACCAATGAGCTGGGGCTGGACGGCACGGTCCGGTATCTGCGCAACATCATGGGGTTGTGGCTGCTCCAGGAGTGTGTACGGGCCTGGGGCGAGCCGGAGTTGGGCCCGCTGCTGCTGGACGCGGCCAAGGTGCCGGCGCTGCGGTCGGTGGTGGACGCGGGGGACGCGGCGTTCCTGGCGCCGGGGCGGATGCCGGAGCGGATCGCCGAGGCG
>Ga0075367_10000179_pt1 | contig 20585 bp, 16 predicted proteins | sample EndMethybrTD3032_FD_71399 | JGI IMG/M metagenome (GOLD analysis project Ga0075367, IMG submission 71399) | Populus endosphere microbial communities from Tennessee, USA - Endosphere MetaG P. TD hybrid TD303-2 | ecosystem: Host-associated > Plants > Roots > Endosphere | place: USA: Tennessee... | reverse complement strand
GGGCCATGACCGGGCGGTCTCGAAGAGTCCTATCCTAGCAAGAAGCTCAGGGGTGCGGTCGAAGGGGCGCGGGGAGACGGCCGGGCGCGCCCGAGGCCGTCCGCTCCAGGACGAAGCGGTCGAGCGCCTGCAGCAGCTCCTCCCGGTTGGAGTACGGCCCGGGACGGTAGCCCCGCGACGAGATCCCTTCCTGGGCCAGCTGCGAAAGCTCCCAGTCCTGCCGGTTCGTGAGGTCCCAGAACTCGATCGCCCCGGTGGGATCGAAGGACTCCCGCGCGATCTCATCGGGATGGAAGTGCCATTCGCAGATGACGTCGGTGCGGTCCACCGCCCGCGGCCACATGGTGAACGTCAACATGTAGTCGGGATGCAGGTTCAGGAGGAGGTTGGGGAGGATCGCGTAGTAGTACACGTGCCGCTGGTCGTCGGGCCCGAGGCCGGGCAGGCAGGCCCGCGTGGTCTGGCCGTCCATGGACAACGTCTTCACGCCGTCGCGCAGGTCCATCCGCCCGCCCAGGTAGGTCGGCTGGGGCGGCTCGTTGGCGCCGCTCATGTAATGCGACAGCTTGTTGAGGATCGGGTGCACGATCGGACAGTGCAGGCACTCCGAGTAGTTCTGGATGATGAGCTTCCAGTTGGCCTTCAGCTCGTAGACACGCCGCTCCGCCAGGCGGAGGTCGGCCATTCCCCAGGGCGCGAACTTCGCGGGCAGCGAGGCGAGATGCTCGGCGAACGGCTTTGGTCTCTCGGCCAGATTGATGAAGATGTGGCCGTCCCAGACCGCGGTGGCCACCGGCTGCAGCGGATAGTCGGCCTCCGCGAACCCGGCGACCTTGTCCATGTGCGGCGCGCTCAGGAGCCGTCCATCCAGGCCGTAGGTCCAGGCGTGGTAGGCGCATTGGATGCGTCCGGGGAGCTGGCCCTCGGCGGAGTGGCACAGGCGCGTGCCCCGGTGCCGGCACACGTTGTGGAACGCGGAGACGCGGCCGTCTTCGCCCCCGAGCACGACCACGCTTGCGTTCCCCACCTGGCGCAGGAAATACCGTCCCGGCGCGGCGACCTGCTCCGCGCGCCCGGCGCACAGCCACATGTCGAAGTGGATGCGCTCCATCTCGAGCTGGAAGTGGGCGGGGTCGGTGTAATAACGCGCAGGGAGGGTGGTGACCCCCTCCGGCATGTCCGGGCGCGTGTTCACGTACATGGGGCCGCTCGCCTCCTGCTCCGGCCTCCAAGGATAGAGGCGCCCGCCCACAGCGGCAAGCCGCCCGCGCCTTGACCCGCCGTCACCCCCCGCTTAGCCTCTTCGCATCCATGAAGAAGCTCGTGGAATGCGTTCCGAACTTCTCCGAAGGCCGCGACCGCGCGGTCATCGACGCGATCGCGGACGCGATCCGGAGCGCTCCCGGGTGCACGCTCCTCGACGTCGATCCCGGGCGCTCGACCAACCGCACCGTCTACACCTTCGTGGGCCCGCCGGACGCAGTCGTGGAAGGGGCGCTCGCCGGCGCCCGCGCCGCCCACGCCCGCATCGACATGCGCGCGCACCAGGGTGAACACGCGCGGATGGGCGCCCTCGACGTCTGTCCGTTCGTCCCCGTTTCCGGCGTGACCCTCGAAGACTGCGTGGCCCTGTCCCGCGCGTTCGGCCGCCGCGCCGCCGAGGAGCTGGGTATCCCCGTCTACCTCTACGAGGCGGCCGCGTCGCAGCCGCACCGCCGGACCCTCAGCCAGATCCGCGCCGGTGAATACGAGGGCCTCGCCGAGAAGATCGCGCGGCCGGACTGGCAGCCCGACTTCGGGCCCGCGCGCTTCCTGCCCGCCTGGGGCGCCACCGTGACCGGCGCCCGCCACTTCCTCATCGCCTACAACGTGAACCTCCTCGCCACCAAGGAACAGGCCCATCGCATTGCCCTGGAGCTGCGCGAGCAGGGCCGAGGGCCCCAGCAACCGGGACGGTTGCGCGCGGTCAAGGCCGTGGGCTGGTGGGTCGAGGAGTACGGGATGGCCCAGGTCTCGATGAACCTCGACGACTTCAAGGTCACCCCGCCCCACGTCGCCTTCGAGGAAGTCGTCAAGGAAGCGCGCGCGCTCAAGCTCGCCGTGGCCGGCTCGGAGATCGTCGGCCTCGTCCCGCTCCAGGCCCTGCTCACCGCCGCCGACCACTACATCGCGGCCGAAGGCCTCCTCATCGTGGACGAGAAACAGAAGATCCGCCTGGCCGCGGACCGCCTGGGCCTGGGCGCCGTTTCCCCGTTCGTGCCGGAGAAGCGCGTCATCGAATACATGGTGGCGGGAGACGCGGAGACGCCGCTGGCCTCCTCATCGGTCCGCTCGTTCGTCCGCGCGGTCGGGGCTCGCACCTCGGCGCCGGGCGGCGGGTCCGCTTCCGCGCTCATCGCGGCCCTCGGCGCCGCGCTGGGCACGATGGTCGGATGGATGACGTACGGGAAGCGGAAGTTCGAGGACAAGGACGCGGTCATGCGCGGCCTGATCCCGCCGCTGCACGGCGCGATGGAGGCCTTGATCCCGCTCATCGACGCCGACACGCAGGCCTTCGCGGCCTACATGGAAGCACGGAGCCTGCCCCAGGACACGGAGGAGCGGGCGGCCCAGCGACGGCAGGCCATGGAGGCGGGGTTGCAGCAGGCCGTCGAGGTGCCCCTGGCCGTCCTGCGCCTGGCCGATGGTTCGTGGGACGCGATGGTCGAAATGGCGCGTCACGGCAACGTCGCTTCGCGCTCCGATCTCGAGGTCGGGGCCAAGGCCCTCGAGGCCGGGATCTGGGGCGCCTACCGGAACGTCCTCATCAACCTGCCCGAGATCTCCGACGAGGCGTTCCGTAACCGAGCAGTGGCGGAGGCGGAGACGATCGCGCAAAGGGCCCGGCCGCGCCTCGAGGAAGTCCTGACCATCCTCGCGGGACGCTGACCGGGCCCGGTTCCGACTCCTACGCCACGTTTGGCGCTAGCGCGGCGTACCACCCCCGGCCGGCGCGGCCGGTGCGCCACCCGCGGGCGCGCCACCCGCCGGTCGAGCACCGCCCGCCGGCGCGCCGCCCACACCGCCGCTCGGCTGACTCGCCGCCGGCTGAGCCGTGCTCGGCTGCTCCGTCCGGCCGGTCGTCGGCCGCGCGCCGGTCCGACTCGTGGTCTGGGCGGGGGTCCCCGCCGTCGTCCCGCCTGTCGTCGGCTGAGCAGCCGTCCCGCCCGTCGAGCGTACGCCCGTGGTCGCAGGCTGGCCTCCCGCCGTCGTCGCCCCGTTCGAAGCCGGGATCGGCCCTTGTAGAGCGGCCGGTGTCGAACGGGTGACCGAGCTCGTCGAGGCTCCCGCCGCGGCCGGAGGAGCGTTCCCCCGCTGCTGGCTCACGCCGGGTGCGATGGTCCCGGGCGTGAATGGACCGTTGACGACGGGCGATCCGGGCGCGTTCGGATTGGTGGTGGTGACTCCGGGCGCGATCGTGCCCGGAGTGAAGTTGCCCGAAGTGATGGCGGAACGGCCGGGGGCGGGGATGCCCGTGGCCGTACCCACGGCCGGCCCACCCGCGGGCGAGAGCGGCGAGGTCAGGACGGCGCCCGTGGACAGGCCCAGCCCGAGCGCGGTCTGAGGCGAGACGAGGCCCCCGGGGAGATTGCCGAAGCCGCCGAAGCCGGTCACGACCACGCCGCCGGGAGCGCCGACGGAGTTGTTGCCTTCCGGCCCGAGCGACCCGAGCGAATTGTTGAAGGCGACGCTGGTCGGATCCAATCCGATCGGCATGTTGTTGGGCCCGATGATGGTCCCGTTGGTGCCGAGCAATCCCAGGATCTGCCCGTTCAGACCCATGACGGTGCGGTTGGGACCGAGCGTGCCCATGACCGCGCCGTTCGGAGCCAGGACGTTGCCATTGGCGTCCACCGTCGTTCGGTTCGTGAGGTTGGTGCCGGTGTTGTTCAGGGAAGCCGCGCCAGCGGTTCCGGTGAACGTGCTATTGGCGAGGCTGAGGTCCCCGTTTGGCCCGAGGTTCCCGATCACGGTGCCGCTGGCGCCGATGACGGTGCCGTTCGGTCCGAGCGTACCGACCATGGCTCCGTTCGGTCCGATGACGTTGCCGTTCGAGTCGATGGTGGTGCCGCTCGCGTTGCCTCTCGTACTGCCCAGGTTGTCGGCCGTCCCGTTCGTGCCGACGATCGTCCCGTTCGGCCCGAGAGTGCCCATGACCGTCCCGTTGGTTCCCACCATGGTGCCATTCGGACCGAGCGTGCCCAGCGTCGTACCGTTGGGCCCGAAGATGGTGCCGTTGGGGCCAAGCGTGCCCACGATCGTCCCGTTCGAGCCGAGAACCATTCCGTTGGGCCCGACGATGGTGCCGTTCGTGGAGAAGACCATCCCGCTCGCGTCCACCACGACGATGCCCGGACCGTACGCGATCCCGCCCGCGACCGGGACGCCGGACCCGCCTCCGGCATAAGCCGGAGAGACGGCGGGAGCGCCGAAGACGACGCCGTAGGGCAGCATCGACGCGATGGTCATTCCCGGTGGCAGGGGACGTCCGCCGGCGACCACGTTGATCGCGATCGCCCGCTTGCCCGCGATGCGGTCGTCGAAGGCGAGGATCACCTCGTCCCCGACGCGGAGGCCGGACAGGCGCGGCCGCGCGGAGCGGTCCACGTCGTAGATCCACAGATCGCCGTCGTAGGTCTCGACCAGTACCTTCGAGGAGGCGGGGTCGGCGGCGATCATGATCGCGCCGATTTCGGTCCGGCCGAACGGGCCGTTGTACATCTTCGTCTCCTGCATGCTCGCCGCGCAGCCGGCGCCCAGCAGAGACACGGCGATGATGGCGCCCAGGCTCTGTCTCATGGCTCTCCTCCCCAACGGGGGGCAACCGCAGCAGTGCGGCCGCCCGCGACAGAAACCAGCAAGTTTCGTACCATTCAAGCCCAAAAGTCAGATCAAAGATCAGGCGCCAGGGGGCCGGCGTCGCTCCTCCCACCCCTACAATTGATTGATGGACAAGGCCGACGTGGTCGTCATCGGGGCCGGCGCGGCGGGCCTGGCCGCAGCCCGAGACCTCTCCCAATCCGGGCGGCGCGTGTCCGTGCTCGAGGCCCGGGACCGATGGGGCGGCCGAGTCTTCACTCAACGCTCCCCCGCCTGGCCGGTCCCCGCGGAGCTCGGCGCGGAGTTCATCCACGGCGAGGCTGAAGCGACGATGGAGGGGGCACGCGCCGCGGGCCTGGCCGTGGAGACGCTTCCCGACCGGCACGTCTGGGCGAAAGACGGGCGGCTGCGGCCAGTGGGAGACGCGTGGTCGCGCTTCGACGCCGTGCGCAAGCGCATCCCGAAACGTGGACAGGACGTGTCGGTCGCGGCGTTCCTCGCGCGACACGACCTGCCGCCCTCCTCGAAGACGCTCGCGCGGATGATGGTGGAGGGCTATCATGCCGCGCCCGCGGATCAGATGAGCGCGCAGGCTCTGGCTGGCGGGGACGAGGAGACCAGCGACGGTGCGCACCGCCAGCACCGCATCGTGGCCGGCTACGACCGGCTCCTCGGCTGGCTGCGCGCGGGGCTCGACCCCTCGCGCGTGAGCGTGCACCTGCGCACGGCCGCGACCGAGGTGCGCTGGGATCGCGCGCAGGTGCGCGTTCGCGCCCGCGTCGGGACGGGAGCGGCGGAAACGACGTTCCGCGCCGCCGCGGTCGTCGTGGCCGTCCCCCTCGGCGTCCTCAAGGCCCCGCCGGACGAGCCGGGCGGGATTCGCTTCGTGCCCGAGGTCGAAAGGCACCGGTCGGTGCTCGCCGGCCTCGAGATGGGTCACGTCGTCAAGATCCTCTTCCGGTTCCGCGAGCGGACCTGGAGCCGCGAAGCCGACTTCTTCCACGACGCCGGCGCCGCGTTCCCGACGTGGTGGACGCGCGGTCCCCTGCGCGTGCCCGTGCTCACGGCCTGGGCGGGTGGACCGGCGGCCCAGGCCCTGCACGGCCGCCCCGAGCGCGACGTGGTGGACGTCGCCCTGCGCACGCTCGCTTCGATGCTCGGAGTGCGTCGGCCGCGGCTCGAGCAGCTCCTCGAGGGATGGGCCTGGCACGATTGGCAGGCCGATCCCCTGAGCCGCGGTGCCTATTCCTACGTGCGCGTGGGCGGCGTCGCGTCACCGCGCGCGTTGGCGCGGCCGGTGGAGGGCACGCTCTTCTTCACGGGCGAGGCTACGGAGCCGGAAGAGATGGGAACCGTCAGCGCCGCCATCGCGAGCGGCCGGCGCGCCGCCCGGCAGGTCGAGTCCGTCCTTCAGTCGCGGCGCCGGACATGAACGACTCATCGGCTTGACATCACGCGGCAGCGCGGGCAGACTCCGCGCCAATTCCCGTCCAGTCGTTTGTACAAGGGTCCCTCCCGCAAGAGCTCGTCCCTACGGGTGTAGTGGCTCGCTGCGCGCGCCACCCCCGCTTGGCGAGGTTCTGCGCCCTTAGGACGAGAGTGCAGCCACGCAAATCGGTGGTGGCCGCAGCGCAGCCACGCACGCCGGTGGTGGCCGCAGTTGCTGGTCCGGCGGCAGTAAGGCCGCCGGAAGCAGTGAGGAATACATGCGCTCCCTATCGGCGCGCCGCGCGGTGCCGCTCCTGTGTGCCTCGTTCTGGACCGCGTGCGGGGGATCCCCCGGCGCGCCTTCAGCCACCGCCCCCGCCGCTCCCGTGGCCGTCGCGCCCGCGCGCCGGCCCAACATCGTCTTCATCCTCGCCGACGACCTGGATTTCCGGACCACCGCGATGATGCCGCGCCTCCCGGCCCTCATCGGCCAGCACGGGCGCACCTTCGACCGCGCCTACGTGACGCAGGCGCTGTGCGCGCCGTCGCGCGCTTCCATCCTCACCGGGCAGTTCCCGCACAACCACCGCGTCCTCGACAACAGCGGGCCCGACGGCGGCTTCGGCGCCTTCCGGCGCGGACCTGAGGCCTCGACCGTCGCGACCTGGCTGCGCGCCGCCGGGTATCGCACCGCCCTGGTCGGCAAGTACATGAACGGCTATCCCACCGCGGCCACGCCCGACTACATCGCCCCGGGCTGGGACGAATGGCGCGCGCAGGAGACCGACCTCACCGCCGACCGCTACGTGAACTACTTCCTGAACGAGAACGGCACCGTGAACGAGTTCGGCACCCGGGACGAGGAATACGAGACCGACGTCCTCACGAACCGGGCCGTGACCTTCATCGAGCGCTCCGTCCAGGACCACAAGCCCTTCTTCCTGTACCTGGCGCCGGATGCCCCGCACCTGCCGGCCATCCCCGCGTCCCGGCACGCCACCCTCATGAACGGGACGGAGGCGCCCCGCGTGCCTTCCTTCAACGAGGGGGACGTCAGCGACAAGCCCGCCTTCGTGCGCAACGCGACCCTCATGACGCCGGCCGAGATCCGGAAGCTGGATCGGACGGAGACCGCGCGCCTGCGCACCATGCTCGCGGTGGAGGACATGGTCGCAGACGTGCTCACCGTGCTGGCCGCGAACCAGGTGCTGGACGAGACCTACGTGTTCTTCATGTCCGACAACGGGCTGATGCTGGGCGAGCATCGCCTGGTCACGACCAAGGACGTGGCCTACGAGGAGGCGATCCGCGTGCCCTTCATAGCGATGGGCCCGGGCATCGCCGCGGCCACCCACGACGAGGAGCACTTCGTGCTCAACGTCGACGTCGCGCCCACCCTGGCCGAGCTGGCGGGAGTGACGGTGCCCGATACCGTCGACGGCCGCTCGATGGTCCGGCTCCTCCGCGGCGAGTCGGTGGCGGACTGGAGGAAGGACGCCGTCTCGGAGTCGATCTCCTACACGGGCGGGCTCAGCGCGGTGCTGCGCACGCCCCAATACGCGTACACCGAGATCGAATCGGGCGAGAAGGAGCTGTACGACATGGCCAACGACCCCTACCAGGTCTCGAGCCTCCATCGCCGCGCCGACCCCGCGCTGCTGGCGTCGCTCTCGGCCCGCCTGGCCCAGATCACGGGCTGCCGGCGAGCCACGTGCCGGCAGTAGCTCTTATCTCAGGGGGGGGAACTCACTACTCACTCCGATCGGAGTGAGCTCCCCCCTGAAACCCCCCATCGCGTGTCGCCGCTGCTGCGCAGCGCCGCGTCTTCAACCTCAGGGGGGGCACTCACGCATCGTCAGAGTGGGCGTTCGCGACCCCCCCTGAAACCCCCCATCGCGCGTCGCCGCTGCTGCGCAGCGCCGCGTCTTCAACCTCAGGGGGGGCACTCACGCATCGTCAGGGTGGGCGTTCGCGACCCCCCCTGAAACCCCCCATCGCGCGTCGCCGCTGCTGCGCAGCGCCGCCGCGCTTACTGGTCGGCTAGCCCTTCGCCTTGAGCGCGCGGGCGATCCAGACGGTGCGATGGGCCGAAGTCACGAACGTGCCCGCGGCGATGAGGGCCATCGTCCACAGAACGAGGGTGCCCTGGGGCCAGCCGCGCCAGCCGTCCAGGGGACGGTCGAGCAGGCAGGCGAGGAAGATCAGCACGAGGCGCTCCGCGCGCTGCATCAGCCCCTCCTTGCACAGCACTCCGACCGACTCGCCGCGCGCGCGCGCATAGCTGACGAGCAGCGAGCCCGTGATGGCGGCGGCGGCGAGAAGAGGGCCGTAGGCGAAGGCGCGGAGGTACACGACGAACCCGAGGAACGCGAAGACCTCGACGAATCGGTCGAGCATGCTGTCGATGAACGTGCCGTAGGGGGAAGACAGCTGCCGCGCCCTGGCGACGCGGCCGTCCATGATGTCGGCCACGCCGCCGAGGGCGATGGCCCAGCCACCGAGCTCGATGCGGTCCGTGGCGATGGCGATGCCGCTCAGGATTCCGAAGAAGAGCCCGGCGAAGTTGAAGAAGTCCGGGCTCAGGTTCAAGGCGGCCGCGACCCGATCGAGCGGCCGCAGCGCCCACAGAAGCCAGTGGACGAGGAAGTCTCCCGCCCCCATCAGGAAGCGCGAGTTGCGCCGCTCGGCATCGGGATCGCGCCGCGCTCCCGACAGCGCGAACACCGCCATCGAGAGCATGGCCACGGCCAGCACGGAGGCGAGGACGGCCAGGGACCGGCTCACGGCTTGTCCTTGTGCCGCAGGTAGTCGATCACGCGGGGCCACAGGAATATGAGGGGCATCCGCCGCTCGCGCTCCGTCAGCTCGATCGTCTGCCCGCTGTGGCGGCGGACCTTGTGGAGCATGAACTCGAGCCAGTCCTCGAAGGTCACGACGTATTTCGCCCACCGGGCCGTCGCGCGCACGAGCGACCACTGGAAGTAGAGCCGGCTGCGCACGCGCGCGAAGGCGGTGGCGGGACGGGCCAGGGCGTAGAACCCCGCTTCGGGCACGACCAGGTCGCCGCGCGCCTCCAGGGCCGCGAGCAGGACGGAATACACGGGACGCAGGTAGTCCTCCTGTGCGCGCCAGAGCGCTTCCGCCCGGCCCTCCGGCTCCGGGCGGATCTCGCCCGCGTAGGAGACGCGCAGCAGCGTCCGGCAATAGTCGGCCACGTCGAAGCGCGCGGGCAGCCAGGGCCGCACCCAGTCGTAGGTCAGGGCGTGCGCGGAGACGAGGGCGTCGAGCACGGCCTCTTCGGCCGGCGGGCCGGCGCTGTGGAGGAGCTCCGTCGGCTGGAAGAGCCGGCCGGCCATGAAATGGTCGCCGCGGTACGGAGACGTGCCCCGCTGCAGCGCGGTCTCGCTCACCACCGCGCACTTGGCCAGCACGCGCGTCCCGTCCGCGAGGTTCACGGGCAGCGAGACCTGGTTCGGCGGAAGCCAGGCGTTGAGGGCCGCGCCCAGGGCCGGGCGGTGGCGGAGGCGCCCGCGCTCGCGCAGGGAGCGATAGAACGGCGTGTAGGCGGAGACGACGACGAAGATGTCGTAGGCACTGTAGACGTCGGGCCGCGCCTTGGTCTTGCGGGAACCGAAGAACACGAGCGAGCGGACGGCCTCGCCTCCCGCGGCGACGACGGCGCGAGCCACCTCGGCCGCGTCCGGGCGTGGCACCGCCGGCCGCACGCGCGCAGCCACCGCCGCCCGCAGCGTCTCAGGCGGCCACACCCGCGCCTCCGCGCAGCTGCCGCAGACGTTCGACCATCTCCCGGCGGATCCCCTCCAGGAACGGCTTGTATTCTCCGTCCGCGGGAGGCGTGAAGGGACCGAGCACCTCCGTCCGCCCGTCGATGCGGTCGATGTTGAAGAGGAAGTCGACGAAGCGCCGCCCCTTCCAGAACCCGTCCGTGACCAGGACGTAGACGGGCAGCGGCCGCTCGCGGAGCATGATCTCCAGCCCCGCGGTGTGGAACTCCTGGATCTCGCCGTCGCGCGTGCGGTGCCCTTCCGGGAAGACGAGGATGCCGTGCGGCTGGTCCCGCGCCGCTTTCTGCAACGCGCGCAGGGAGGCCTTGCGGTTCTCGGGCTCGATGGTCGGGCAGCCGAGCAGGCGCATGCACAGGGATACCGCCGGCACCCAGCTCCCGTAGCGGGCGCGCGCGATGAAGCGTGGGATGTACGGCTCCGCCATCAGGACCGCGGTCGGGATGTCGAGGAGGGACTGGTGATTCATCACCACGTAGTGCGGATCCGTGGACGGGAACGAGCCCGTGCGCCGCACCCGGCCACCCGCCGCCCGGATGATGCCCAGGATCCCGTTCGACATCCCCTTCATGTACCAGGCGATGATCCGCTGGCCTCGGCTCGGCCGCAGCTTGATGGCCGGCCACACCACCAGGCGCTCCCAGATATCGCCGACGAGCAGCCAGACGACGAGGCCGCCGACGCCGAGCAGGCTTCGGATCTGGGCGGCCAGCCGCATGGCTCAGGCCGGGGGCGGGACGAGCACGCGCAAAGCGCCCGGACGTGTGCCGATGGTGAGCTCGCTGGAGCCCGCGCGGTTCCATTCCCCGTCCGTCTCGTAGGCGGGCGGGCCCGCGAACTGGAGCCGGAAGGAAGCGGCGCGGCGCACGCGGACCTCCGGAGCCTTGGCGTGGGTGCCGCGGAGGAGCGAGAGCATGATCGGGAAGCGGCGGCGGCGCGGCATGTTCGTGAAGGCGACGGCGTCGAGCTGCCCGTCGCCGAGGTCGGCCGTGGGCGCGATGCGGAATCCCCCGCCGAACACCCGCGCATTCGCGATCACCAGCATCATCATGTCTTCGCGCCGCCCGGGCTCGCCGTCCACCGCCATCTCCACGGGGAAGCCCGGGAAGAAGTAGAGCTGGCGGACGGCACAGTAGAGGTAGAGGGGCGCGCCTCGAAGATAGCGCACCCGCCAGGAGTCCTCGATGACCGCGATGTCGAATCCGAACCCCACGACGTTCAGGAAGTGGCGGTTCTCGACCGTCCCCACATCGATGGCACGGGTGTGCCCGGCCGCCACCACGCGCGCGGCCGCGGCGGGATCCTGGGCGGGCACGTCGAGCGACTTGGCGAGGTCACAACCGGTTCCGCCCGCGACCAGGCCGAGGGCCGCGTCCTTCCCGGAGCGCAGGATCGCGTTGCCGACGTTGCTCCAGGTCCCGTCTCCGCCCACGGCCACGATCCGGCGGTGGCCCTGGGCGATGGCCTGCTGGGTGATGGTGATCTCGTCGCCGGAGCGCGCGGTCAGCGCGTGCGCGACCTTGGCCCCGCCGCACACCGCGGCCAGGGCCTCGAGGACGGGCTGGACGAGGCGGCCGCCGCGGCCCTTGCCGGACGCCGGATTGACGACGACGAAGATGTCGTCCGGCGCGGACAAGTGCGGGGTCAGGCCGTTTCGAGCTGTTCCAGGGGCTGGAACGTCTGCCGGCCGTCCCGCATCCATTGCTCGCGGAAGGGGACGTCGTAGACGTCGGCGATCGAGAGCACCTTGTTGAAGGGATGCTCGTAGAGCTTCACGCTTCCCTTCTCGTTCTCGTGCTCGCTGTGCTGCCCTTCCATCGTGATGTGGGCGAGGTAGTTCGCGTCCCCGTCCTTCATGAAGGACTGGTGCAGGTGGGAGACGGGATGCCACTCGTACTGGTAGATGGTCAGGTCCGCCACCGGCGCCCCGTCCGCCTTGACGTGCACGGTGACGTGGTCCTTCTGGCGGTCGAAGGCGATGTCCACGTCGTCCATCCAGTGCGGCAGGTGCCAACGCTCGATGGCGTGGTCGCGCGCCGCCTTGGTGGTGGTGGCGACGAGGTACGGATACATGGCCGACTTCGGGAACGGCTGACCTGGCTTCACCAGCGGGGCCACGACCACGGCCATCACCACTTCGCCGTAGGCCCCGACCTCGCTCTTGTCGAAGTCGAAGGCGGTGAGGGCGAACACGCTCGTGCCGTGGTGCACCTCGACGGGCTCGAGGTGCGCGGGCAGGATGCGGCGCGCGTTCTCCGTCGGGAACTCGAAGAACCCGCTCATGGCGTCGCGGTAGCCGTATTGGGTCAGGCCCGGCAAATCCCCTCCTCGCGGAGGACGCGGCCGATCACGCCCACGGCGAACTCGAGCTCTTCCTCGGAGTGGGCGGCGGACACGGAGATGCGGAGGCGCGACTTGTGCTTGGGCACCGCCGGATAGGTGACGGGCTGCAGGAAGAGGCCGCCCTGCTGGGTCTTCTCCGCCACCGCGAAGACCTTGGCGTCGTTGTTGACCATGACCGGCATGACCTGGGAGGTGGACTTGCCGATGTCGATGCCCTCCTCCGCAAAGCGGCGGCGGAGGAATGCGACGTTGCTCCAGAGGCGCGCGCGCAGCTGCGGCTCGTTCATCACGATGCGCACGCCCGTGGTCAGGCCGGCGGCCAGGGCCGGGGCGAGGTTGCAGGAGAAGAAGCGCGAGCGGCCGAAGCCCGTGAGGTAGTCGATCAGGTCCTTCGATCCGGCCACGAACCCGCCCTGGCCGCCCAGGCTCTTCGAGAACGTCCCGAGGTGGAAGTCCACCTGGTCGTCCAGGCCGAAGTGCTCGGACACGCCGCGGCCGTTGGGGCCGAAGAGGAACGTCGAGTGCGCCTCATCGATGAGGATGCGCGCGCCGTGCCGCTTGGCCACGTCCACGATCTCGGGCAGGAGGCAGACGTCGCCGTCCATCGAATACACGCCCTCCACCACCACCAGCTTCTTGCCGCGCACGCCGCTGAGCTTGCGCTCCAGGTCCATGGGGTTGTTGTGGCGGAAGAAGACGGTCTTGGACTTGGCCAGGATCGCGCCGTCCACGATGGAGGCGTGCGAATACTGGTCGCAGAAGATGTGGTCGCCCGCGCGCATGATCGCGGAGATGAAGCCGACGTTCGCGCTGTACCCGGTCGGGAAGAGGATGGCGGCTTCCTTGTCCTTGAACTCGGCCACCGCCTTGGCCAGCTCCACGTGCACGTCGAAGGTGCCGGAGAGGATCGGTGATCCGGAGGCGCCGAGGCCGTACTTCTGCAGCGCGTCCATCGCCGCCTGCTTCACCTCCGGCCGGTACGAGATGCCGAGGTAGTTGTACGAAGCGAGGTTGACGAGGTCGCGGACTTCCTGGGTCTTGCCGTCGCGCACCCGGACCTTCGTGGTCGGAGCGGTCTCGAGGGGCTCGTTGTAGAGGTAGTAGCCGTTGGGCTTCGCCTCCCGGTACCACTCGTTGAAGGGCGGGAGGAGGTTGAGGGGATCGTCGCCGGACCCGTAATAAAAATTGCTGTAGTCGTAGTCGCTGAAAACGGGTTTGCCCGACTCCTTCTTGTGCGCCGCCTCCATATCTCCCTCTCTGCTCACGCCGATCCCTCCCATCCTATGCGTAGAGGGACTGCAGTGTGAGATCGCCTATGATAGCAGCGCGATCCCGGATTTTCACGGAAACTTTTCCCGCACGGGACGGAACACCGAACCCCTCGCGTCTTCATGCGCGCGCTCCACCACCGGTAGGTGGCCGGAACAGCTCACCCGCGGCGCGGCGGACCCAGGAGCGCGGCACGAAGCGCTGGGCCCCGACGGTGATCCGATCCCGTACTGCGGGGATCACGAGCAGCTTCCGGCGATCCAGGGCCGCGAGCGAGGCCTCGACCACTTCGCGCGGCGTCGTGGCCGGCGTGCGGTTGAACTTGACGTCCGTCGTCCCCGCCACGCCCTGGAACTCGGTCGGGATGTTCCCCGGGCACAGCGCCTGGACGGTCACCCCCGTCCCCTCCAGCTCCGTGGCCATCGACTCCGTCAGCGAGAGCACGAAGGCCTTGCTGGCCGCGTAGACGGCCAGGAAGGGCACGGGCTGGAAGGCGGACATGGAGACGACGTTGAGGACCGCGCCGGAGCCGCGCGCGATCATGCCCGGGAGGAAGGCGCGGGTGAGCTCCACGACCGCGCGCACGTCGAGGTCGATCATCGCGCGCAGACGCTCCGGCGCCTGCTCGTAGACGCGGCCGGAGTAGCCGACGCCCGCGTTGTTCACGAGCAGCCGCACCCCGATACCCCGGTCGTCGAGCTGGCGCCGGAGCGACTCGGCGGCATCCGGCCGCGCGAGGTCCAGGCTCACGGCGAGGACGGCCTCTTCGCCCCCCAGCTCGGCGGCCAGGCGGGCGAGACGGTCGGCGCGCCGCGCCACCAGGACCAGCCGCTCCCCACGGGCGCGCAACGCGCGGGCGAAGGTCTCGCCGATACCGCTGGAGGCGCCGGTGACGAGGGCGCGCAGATCTCCGGGCGGCGGGGGGCCGTCGTGAGGAAGATCGGCGGAGGGAATCGCCGGCTCCTTCAGGCCACTTCGCCGCGGGCCGGCGGGGCGGCGGAGACCGGCCGGGGAACGGGCCGCGGAACGGGCCGCGCGCTTCCGGTCTGGGGAGCGCGCCAGTTGTCGAAGAGGCCGACGCGCTGGACGCAGTTGATCGTGCAGTAGGGGGCGCAGTCCTTCCTGGTCACGTATTCACGCGCGATGTCGGTGGCGCTGTAGTCCTCGAGACGAATCCCGGGCACCCCGCGCATCTGCGAGCAGTAGTGCACCAGGCCGTGCTCGTCCACGTAGAGGTAGCGCGCTCCGGCGCGGCAGCTCCAGTCGTTGGGACGTCCCAGGGCCAGGTTGTCCTGGAAGACACCGTTGAAGCGGGTATCGCCGCGGCTCCCGAACTGCTTGAGCTCGCGATAGACCTCGAGCTCGCGCTCCCCCAGGGGCTCGAGCTGTCCGCGGCCGTCGTGCAGGATGCCGACCGTGCTCGTGAAGCCCAGCTCGCGGGCCCGCCGCGCCACGACCAGCGCGTCTTCGGGGTTCTTGATGCCGGCGCCCACGACGGAGTTGATGTTCACCCCGAACCGCGCGTGTTCGGCCAGCCACTTGAGCTTGGGCTCCAGGAGGCGGAGGCTCTTGAGCGACACCTCGTCGGGCTCCACGTTGTCGATGCTGATCTGCAGGAAGTCGAGCCCGGCCTCGTTGAAGCGGCGGATGCGTTCCGGGGAGAGGTAGTAGCCGTTCGTGATGACGGACGAGATCATCCCCCTCCGGCGCATCTGCGCGATCATCGCGTCCAGCTCCGGGTGCATCAGGGGCTCCCCGCCGCTGACCGTGATCATCGAGGTCCCGAGGTCCGCCAGCTTGTCGAGCCGGCGCGCCATGAGGGGCAGGGGCACGGGCTGGGAAACGGTGTCGTATTCGTTGCAGTAGGTGCAGGCGAGGTTGCAGCGGCGCATGGGCACGACGTGAACGAGGATGGGATGCTGGGTGTCGAGCAGCGCCCGCACGCCCGCGGCCGCGATGCGGGCGGCCCGATGCGCGCGTCTCCAGGTCGACTTCATTCCTTCAGGGTCCTCCCGCTCGGCTGTTCGGAGAAGATCGGGATCATAGCAGATGGCCCTCGCCTGCCTTGACGCTGCTGCGAGCGGCGGTTATCGTCTTGCTTCCGTGCCGCACGTCGCGGCGCGATGCCGCCCTTCCCCGATCTCGTATCGCTTCTAGTCTAGCGTCATCGGGACGGGCCATGTCCGGAGGTCGCTTCACTTCCCGATGGCGAACCTGGCCGCCGCAAACGTCATGCATCGCAAGACCCGCACCGCCGTCTCCGTGCTCGCGGTGGCCATGGAGGTCGCGATGGTGATGCTGCTGGTGGGGCTCGCCAACGGGACCCTCGGCGACATCGCGGATCGCCTGCAGAACGTGGGGGCGGACGTGCTCTTCCAGCCTCCGGACGCTTCCCTGCTCCTCGGGGCCACCAGCGCGGTGATGCCGCTGAAGTACGCCGAGATCATGAAGAGCGTGGACGGAGTCACCGAGGTGACGCCCGTCCTCAACTGGCACGTCTCGAACATCAAGGGCGAGTCGCGCGCGGTCAACCTCTGGGCCATCGACTATCCGTCGTTCGCGCGCATCTCCGGTGGGTTCGACGTGCTGCAGGGACGGCCCCTCGAGAAGCCCTACGACCTCGTGATGGACACCGTGCTCGCGGACGCCACCGGCATCCGCGCCGGGGACAAGCTCCCCATGATCAACCGCGACTTCACCGTGGTCGGGATCATCCGCGCGGGGGCGGGCGGACGGCTCTACGCGCGGCTCGCCGACGTGCAGGAGGCCATCGGCACTCCGGACCGGGCCTCCTTCTTCCTCGTGAAGGGCCGCTCGTCGCTGGAGGCGGACAAGCTCGCCCAGGCGCTGCAGGCGCGCTTCCCCGGGCACAAGATCACGCCCGTGGCCCAGGTCTCGAAGGTGATGCAGGACAACGCCACCGGCCTGAAGCAGTTCAAGCAGGCCCTGACCGGGATGGCGGTCGTGATCTCGTTCCTGGTGGTGCTCCTGGCCATGTACACGACGATCATCGAGCGCACGCGCGAGATCGGCATCCTCCGCGCCATCGGGGCCAGCCAGGCCAAGGTCGTGCAGCTCGTGATCAACGAGAGCACGCTCATCTGCCTGGCCGGCGTCGCGATGGGGATCTTGTTCGCCGTCGCCGGACGGTGGCTCCTGCCCCAGGTCTTCCCCACCCTGACCGTTCAGCTCACGCGGGAGTGGGCCCTCATCGCTTCCGCCCTGGGGCTCGGGGGCGGGCTCCTCGGGTCGTTCTACCCCGCGATCAAGGCCGCGCGCATGGACCCCATCCAGGCCCTGAACTTCGAGTAATGGGTCTCTTCGCAACCCTCGTTCAAAAGATCTCCGACCATCCTGTCCTCTTCATCTTCCTGCGCGGGATCCTCGAGAACGACTTCCGCGCCATCCGCGCGACCATCCGCCGCGAGATGGACCTCGGACCTTCCGCGCGAACGCTCGACCTCGGCTGCGGGCCCGGCGCCTTCTCGGACCTGTTCGAGGCGGGTGATTACGTGGGCGTGGACCTCAATGCGCGCTACATCGACCATGCGCGGCGCACCCGCAAGGGCGCGTTCATCGTCTCCGACGCCACGCACGTGGAGCTGCCCGACGGCCGCTTCAACCAGATCCTCATCTTCGGCCTGCTCCACCACCTCCCCGACGCCGAGGTGCGCAAGGTGCTCGCCGAATGCCGGCGCCTGCTCTCCACGGGCGGGCGCGTCCTGGTCATCGAGGACATCCCGGCCGTCTCCCGCCTCAACCTCATCGGGCACCTCATCCATCGGGTCGAGAACGGCGAGTTCATCCGCCCCGTCGAGGATTACCGGCGGCTCTATGCCGAGGCGGGACGCGTGGACCGCGAGCTCGTCCTGCAGAGCGGAATCTGCGACTACTACGCCGCCGTACTGGTGACGACGTAGCCGGACCAGCGACCCCGCGACCGATGCGCGCAGGGCGGGATCTGACCGTTCTCGCGGTGCTCGTCCTGGCGGCGCTCTTCCTTCCCGCCGTCGCCGCGCGCCAGGCGCGGCCCGCGGTGCTGAACCTCGGGCCGAACGACTTCGACTACGTGCGCGGGTTCCGCGAGGACTGGGAGCGCGACCGCCTCACGCGCTTCCATTGGACGACGTCCCACGCGGTGATTCGCCTGCCGCTGGCCGCTTCGGGCGAAGGCCATCGCCTCTCGATGCGCGTACGTCGCCATCTAATTGAACCATCTAAAGTTACGATCCGAGCCGAAGATCGGATCGTGTCGGTGTTCGACATCGCGGCGGATCCGCAGGTGGCGTACCGGACGATCGCCATCGACCTGCCGCGGTTGGAGGGCCGCCGGCCTTTCCTCCTCACGATCGATTCGAGCTCCGCGGATCCACGTCCTCTGGGGATCGCGATCGACTGGGTGCAGCTCGAGCGCATCTCGAAGGAGGCGCGGTTCGACCTGCTCGGCGCGACGCGGCTCGCACTGTTGATGCTCGCCATCACGGCCTTCCTGGCCCCTCGGTTGAGCGGCGTCTCGCTCGCGGGCGCGGCGGCTCATGCGGCGGTGGTGACGGCGGTGATGGTCGCGGGCTGTGCGTGGGACATCCTCGCCGCGGAGCGCATCGCCCGAGAAGGCTGGACGGTGTATGCCGCCGTCGCCGGCATCGCGGTCGCGCTGGCGCGCTCGCGCCGCGCCCGCCACTTCCTGGACATCGCGGATTCGAGGATCGCCGGTGCGCTCGTGCTCCTCGCCCTCGTGGCTCTCGCGCTACGGCTCGTGATCCTCCTCCATCCGCAGTTCTACTACCCGGACGTGCGCGTGCACGCGCTCTTCGCGTGGCAGCTCGGCCGGCGGGGACTCGTCGGGTTCCTGCGCCACTTCACGGAGGACCAGTTCCGATTCAGCCTCGGCCTGCAGATGGAGAACGGGCACTGGTATGCCTTCCCCTACCCGCCCGCGTTCTACATGTTGTGCTGGCCGCTCGTGACCCTGGCCCGGATGCGTCCGGAGGTCGCGGTATCGGTGCTCGCGGCCGCCGTGAACAGCCTCGAGGTCTTCCTCGCCTTCGGCATCGCGCGCCGCTTGCGCGCGGCGGCGTGGACAGGAGTCGGCGCGGCGTTCGCGCTCGCGCTGCTCCCCCTCTTCCTCGCGCGGCTCAGCCTCGCCTATTTCCCGGCGCTCGTCGGACACGCCGTGGACGCGGTCGTGATCCTCTGCCTCCTCTCGCGCCTGCGCGAGCTCGCTCGCCCGCGCGTCGTCCTGGCCCTGGCCGCGCTCATTGCGGCGGCCCTGCTGACCTACACGCAGTCGCTCCTGAACTTCGCGGTCCTGATGCCCCTGTTCCTGGTCGTGCTGCTCGCTCGCGACCGTTCGCGCGAGACGCGGCGCTGCGCCGCCGGTCTCGTGGTGGCCGGCGCGCTGGGAGCGGTGCTCTCGCTCGTCGTCTTCTACGGCCGCTACGTGCCGACGTTCATCGACATGCAGCGCGGGATCCCGATGTCGGAGGAGCGCATCCTCCTCGAGAAGCCCAGCACTCCCGTTCCCGCCGACGAGCTCGCGCCGCAGGAGCCCGACGATCCGTTCGCGGGCCCCACGGTGAACCCCTGGCGCGGCGTGCGCAAGGCCGCGTGGCGCCTGTACGTGTTCTACGGAGTGTTCGCGTTCGCGATCGCCGCCGGGCTCGTGCTCGTGTGGGGTGCGCAAGAGTCCTGGCCGTACGCGGCGTTCGTCCTCGCGTGGGCCGCGACGTACCTTGCGCTGAACCTGCTTTCCGCGGGACTCCCGGGCCCGAACCTCGTGCGCTACAACAAGGACCTCGAGATCGTCGCGCCGCTGTTCGTCCTCGCGCTCGCCCGCGTCGGCGAATGGCTGTGGGCTCGCAGCCGCTGGCTCGCGATCCTGTATGCGGGTTCCTATGGCGCGTTCGGTCTGGCCCGCGCCGTCCGCTACCTCACCGAGAAGTTCATCCTCGAGCAGTAGTTCGTCGCGCTGACCGTTGAGTGCGCTGCGGAGCCGCGATTTCAGGGGGGCGTCGTCGCATCGCTGGTCGCGCGCGAGCGAGCGGCACGGATGATCGTCAATTTTTCACATGTGGGCCCGCTTAGCGAGCGAGCCGCGACCCGAGCGACGGCGCCCTTGTTGGACGGCTACGCCTCTTCGCTCAGCAAGTCCTCGATGATGGACTGCAGCGCGCGCACGATCTCGTCGCGCGGCACGTCGCTCTTCCGGAACTGCAGCGAGAGCGCGAAGCTCTTCTCGCGCGGCTGATAGCGGAAGACGTAGTGGCGAGGCCGGCCCTTCGCCGCCTTCGCCTTTCCCTGCTTCGCGATCTTGCGCGCGTCCTCGCGCGTGGCGCGACCGCCGTTGTCTTTCTGCAGTCGCTGCACGAGCGCGATCATTTTCTGCATGGCGCCCTGACGAACGACTTGCAACAGCAATGACTTGGAGTGAATGTCGGCCAGCCGACAGACGTGCCGCACTTCCTCCGGCATCGCGCTCAGGCTCAGGATCTCGGTGATCGACGTGCGGCTCTTCCCCAGCCGCTCGGCCATCGCCTCGTGCGTGTAGCCGTAGCTCTCGGCCAGCGTCTTCAGACCGTCCGCCTCTTCGAACGCGCTCAGGTCCTTGCGCTGGAGGTTCTCGATGAGCGCGATCTCCATCGTCTCGGAGTCGGAAGTCTCGCGGACGATGCAGGGGATCTCGCCGAGTCCCGCTTCGATGGCGGCGCGATACCGTCGCTCGCCCGCGATGATCTGGAAGCGCGCGCCGCGGGGACGCACGAGGATCGGCTCGAGCACGCCTTTCTCGCGCACCGACGCGATCAGCTCCGTGAGGTCGCCCATGTGCTGGCGCGGCTGATGCGGGTTGGGCTCGACGTCTTCGATCGGCACCATGCGCCCGAC
>Ga0075367_10000177_pt1 | contig 20664 bp, 18 predicted proteins | sample EndMethybrTD3032_FD_71399 | JGI IMG/M metagenome (GOLD analysis project Ga0075367, IMG submission 71399) | Populus endosphere microbial communities from Tennessee, USA - Endosphere MetaG P. TD hybrid TD303-2 | ecosystem: Host-associated > Plants > Roots > Endosphere | place: USA: Tennessee... | reverse complement strand
ATCTTGCCCTTCCATTTGGGGTCGAGGAGATCGGCCCAGGTCTTGGGGCCCTGATCTTCGGGGAGCACCTTGGTGTTCTGCAGGATCACCAGCAGATGCAGATTGTTGCCGATCCAGAGGTTGGTCGGCTCTCGGTATTCGGCGGGCGTTGCGTCGTTGTTCTTCGACAGGTACGCGGAGAAGTACTGCTTATTGGTGTCGAGCAGAGACCGGCTGACACCCCAGACAATGTCGCCGCCTGGCCTGTCCTTTTCCGTCTGGATGCGCTTCATGACGACACCCGATCCAGCAGATATGGGCTCGACCGCGATGCCTGTCTCCTTTGTGAACGCTGCGAATACCAGCTTGTGCAACGTGTCGTCATTCGACGAGTAGATGACGACTTTCTGTTGCGCCTCGACCTTCGAGCCGAGGCACACGCTTGCGAGCGCCAACAGTGCAAAGCCAAGCGCTCCAAATGGTCCGCTCTTCACGATCCGCTCCCTTTACGCAAAGGCCGTGACACCGCTTGTCAGACCAAACCGCCCGGGCCCATTATGGATGAGGCGAGTGCAAGCCTCAATCGGATAGGGCAGTCGATGCAGCTGCGACGCCCGATCCACGCTCGATCCGGCTACCAAGCTCTGCCAGGACATCCTCGAGATGGTGCAGGTCGGTCAGAATGTCTCCGTCCCCGATCCAGCCCATCGTGCCGATGCGTATCACCTTGCCGTCGAGCTTGTTGCGTGCGCCTGCGATGATAGTGCCGTGCTTGTCGGCGAGGCGCTTGACGATCTGCTTGCCGTCGAGACCCTCCGGCACACGAAAGACCGAAAGGGTATTGGAGAGACGCTCGGCGGACGTGAACGTGGCCAGTCCGAGCGCGTTGACGCCCGCCCTCAATGCGTTGGCCAGCCGCGCATGGCGGACCAGCACGTTGGCAAGGCCCTCGTCGTGGATCATCTGCAGCGCAACATGCAGGCCGCGGATGAGAGATACTGGAGGCGTAAAGGCGGTCTCGCCCTTCGTCCAGGCGTCCGCCGCACGGCGAAAATCGAGATAGAAGCGCGCACCACCTCCGGCACGCCGTATGATCGGCCAGGCCTTTTCGCTGACGCTCGCGATACCGATCCCCGGCGGGCACATCAGACACTTCTGCGACGCCGAGACGGCGATATCTACACCCCACTGGTCCTGCAGCATCTCGACGCCGCCGAGACCACTCACGGTGTCGGTGATCAGCAACGTGTCGCGATGGCGGACAAGGCGGCCAGCCGCCTCGAGGTTGCCAACAGCGCCTGTCGAGCTTTCGTTGTGGACGTAGACCAGCGCGCGATAATCGTTGGACTTGAGTGCCGCCTCGACCGCGTAAGGGTCGACATCCCCGCCCCACGGCACATCGATGGTGTCGACACGCGCACCGATTGCGGTGCCGATGGCCGCGAAGCGCTCGCCCCACTGTCCGTTACTGACAATCAGCACCCTCTCACCCGGTGCGAGCACATTGACGAGAGCCGCTTCCATCACGCCGGTGCCGCTGCATCCGAACAGAAGCGGCGCATTTTTCGTGCCGAAGATCGGTTGAAGCTGCCGTGCGGTGTCGCTCAATATCTCGCGGAACTGTGATCCGCGATGCGAGATCATTGGCTCGGCGATGGCGGCCAGGACACGGGCTGGTACTGCGGTCGGTCCGGGAAGGCGCAATCTGTAAAGGACCGGTCGAGGCTGCTCACTTTTACAGGACCGGCGATCGTCGTTCGCTGACATCGTGCCACTCGGTGTTCCACCCATGGTGGATCGGTCTTAGCCGTCATCGCTCGTGTGGGCCATAGCTGAAGGACATGCCCGCGTGCGGGGGGCGGCGAAGTGCGGTGCAACAGTGCGACAATGGCATGGGACAGTAGCTGCTGGGCGCGGGTGGCGATGGGAAGCGCGGTAGATTCCGAGGCCGGCAAGCTTCTCGCACCTAACGGGAAGCTCCGCGTCGGCGTGGCCGCAAGCAGACGCGCTCTTGCCAACAGGCCGGGGAGACTGCCCGTCGAAGGGCGCGTTTCGGAGGCAGGTTCCAAGTGCGTAGGACCCCTATTGCTTCAGGCGCTCCACAAGGGCGAAGTCCTCCGCGCGAGCCGTAGCGCACCGACTGTCGCATTGATAGCTCGGACGCCGTGGCGGCCCACCCCGTCCCTCCGAGGTCCGCAGCAAGTTTCGGGACCTGAGCCTGGACGTGCGCAACCAGCTCCGAAATCTCGATGAGACCGTTGCCAGCACGTGCGCCTGGGCTGGCTGCCGTGTCGTCTCGAGCGCTGCAATCCGCTCCTTCAGCGTGTCGTCGAGTTTGGAGATTTTACACGAGCCGATAAAGCTTTCTCGGGCCGCTGTCGGCGTCAGCTGCCTCCCGCCATCCGATTGTTCGTGCTGAAAAGTAATCCGTCATCCGCCATAGACTAGCAAACCGAGCGTTAACCCGCACGAAAGCACGCGACGAACTATTGTGGGCGCGACATCGGCTCGGAGCATATTCATAGGTGGCTGTTCTGCATGCTGCTGATCGGCTCCATGCTGACGTCCGCACGATGGAAAACCAATGCTCAAGAATCTTGCGCGTTTTGCGCTGTTCTCTCTTGCGCTGTTGCCGGCCGCGGCGTTGGCCGCCGAAACCGTCAAGCTCAAGTTGTCCTTCTTTTCGTCTGATAGCGCCATTCTCTACAACGGGGGCGTGAAACCATTCGTGGACGCCGTCAATTCAGAGGCGAAAGGTCTGCTCGAGATCGAGGTTTTCTTCCGTGGCGCGCTTGGCAAGGCACCCGCGCAACAGCCTCAACTGGTGCGCGACGGAGTGGCGGATATCGCCTACATCGTTCCGGGGTATACCTCGGATCAGTTTCCCGACAATGCCGTCATCGAGTTGCCCGGGCTGTTCCGCGACCAGCAGGAAGCAAGCCTCGCCTACACGCGGATGATCGCTGCGAATGCCCTCAGGGGATATGAGGACTTCATTGTTATTGCGGCCTTCACCGCCGAGCCCCATAGCATACACACGCGTCAACCCATAGCGTCGCTGGATGACCTGCAGGGGCTCAAGATACGCGCGAACAACCCCACTGAAGCGGCGACCTTCGAGAAACTTGGCATGCGGGCGATCGTCATGCCGGTCAATCAAATAGCCGAAGCGATCGGAAGCGGGGCGATCGACGGCGCAGCGATCCCACCAGCAATGTTGGCCGAGTTCGGTGTCGGGCGTTTGGCCACCTACCACTACATCATCCATGCCGACGCGCCCTCGCTGGCACTTGTGATGAGCCGTTCGAAGTTCGAGAGTTTGCCGCCACAGGCCCAGGACATTATTCGCAAGTACAGTGGCGAATGGTCGGTTGCCCGGTCCAATGCGTTCTTTGCAGAGATCAATGCCAAATCCATGCAGCAATTGGTATCGGACCCAAAGCGGCATGTGATCTTTCCGTCGCAGGCCGATCGCGTCCGTATTGACGCTGCATTCAAAGACGTCATCGACGCATGGGTAGCGAAAGATCCGCGCAACGGTGATCTGCTGAGCATGGTCAGAGCCGAGATCGGAAAGATGCGGTCGCGCCACTAGTATGGGAATGACGTCGCTTCTCACCACGTCGGTTCTGCGCAACGCCGCCGTCTTCGCCGGCGTGCTGTGCATTCTCCTTGGCGGCACCTGGGCCGTGGTGAACGTGACCACCGGCCACTTGCTTTACGAAAATGCCACGTCTACTGCACGCAGCTGGGCGCAATACCTCGCATCAAGCGTTACCGATCTCGAGCAGATCGCCGCCGGTGAAAGACCATCCATCGGCAGCATGGCGTTTTTCCGCCATTCGCAGAAGTCCGACCAGGTGTTCCGCTACGAGATATATGATCGCGAGGGATTTTCCCTGCTCGTATCAGATCATAGCAAGGTGGCCCTGGTCGATATCTCCGACTTCAGTGCCGATGCGGCGCGCGCGGCGAAGACGGGGCAACCCGTGGTCGGCACGAGAGATGGGCTCGGACCCGACCAGCCATCTTTTTTTGCACAGGCCTTCATGCCTGTCTCGGCCAACGATCGCGTCATTGCTGTCGTCGCAGCCTACGTCGACCAGTCAGAGCAGCGGGACAGTTTCTATGCCACGTTCCTCAAAGGCGCGGCCGTGCTCTGCGGTTTGACGGGGTTGTCTTTTGGCATCCCGACGATTGCCTGGTACCGCCGAACGAAAGAGAAGCAGATTGCGGATCGGCGCATCCGTTTTCTCGCGCATCACGACGCACTGACCGGGTTGGCCAACCGCGCTCAGCTCCTCGAGCGCTTGGAGAAAGCGCTCGCCATCCTTCCTCTGCGGCAGGGCAGCCTTGCTCTGCACTTCATCGATGTCGACCGTTTCAAGGAGATAAACGACACCCTTGGCCACGATGGCGGCGATTTTTTGCTGAAGACCATCGCCGAACGGCTGCGTGCGGTAACCCGCGTCGACGATGTTGCAGCGCGGCTTGGCGGTGACGAGTTCGTGGTGGTCCAGACCGGGATCAGCAGCAAGGACCAGGCCGAGGATTTCGCAGCTCGCCTTAGTTCGGCGGTGACGGCCCCCATGATGCTCAAGGATCAGGAGATCGTTGTCACGGCCAGTGTCGGAGTGGCGTTGGCCCCTGCGGACGGAACCGACCCGGAGCGGCTTCTAAAAAGCGCGGATCTGGCCCTTTACAAGAGCAAGGCCGACGGCCGCCATTGTGTCCGCTTCTTCCTGCCTGAGATGGACGCTGCGTTGCAGGACCGCATCGCCATGGAGAAGGCCATTCGCGACGCTGTTCTGCACGAGCGCTTTGTTTTGCACTATCAGCCGGTCTTCGAAATCTCAGGTCGCGAGCTCGTCGGCTTTGAGGCCCTGGTCCGTCTGCCTGCGGCGGACGGGAGCCTGATCCCACCGGCGGCATTCATTCCCATTGCGGAGGACATGCGCGTTATCGACAAGATCGGTGCATGGGTGCTGCGCGAAGCGTGCCGTGCCGCCGCAACCTGGCCGGAGCAATTGACGGTTGCCGTCAATTTGTCGCCCGCGCAATTCGAAACCGGCAGCATCAGCACCATTGTGGCGGCCGCCCTCGAGGAGGCCGGCCTTGCTCCGCATCGCCTCGAACTCGAAATCACCGAGACCTTGCTGCTCGGCAACAGCGACGCCATCATGACGGAGCTGGCGACCCTCAAGGCATTGGGCGTGGCTATCGTCATGGACGATTTTGGTATTGGCTATTCAAGCCTCAGCTATCTGTGGCGCTTCCCCTTCGACAAGATCAAGATCGACCGGAGCTTCATGCAGGGCTTCGATGCCTGCGGCCGAGACGCCGAAACCGTGGTAAAGACCATTATCGCGCTGGGACGCGAGTTGGACATGCGCGTCACTGTCGAAGGCGTCGAGACGACGCAACAGGCAGCGTTCCTGGACCGGGTTGACGCCGATCAGGTGCAAGGCTTCTTCTTCGGGCGGCCGTTGTCGGGCGCCGAAATTGGCGTCGAATTGCTGAAGCACCTTCAGAAGCGACTTTCAGCGCAATCGCCAGCCAGCCAAGATGAAGCCGACCACAGCTCGTCGCAGCGCTTGACGCGACCTGTAGGCTGAATGTCACGACAGAGCGTCTCCTGAGCGGTCGCGGTTGGCAGCTCCGTGCTGGGCAACGTCTCCCGATGACTTGTGTCCTTTACCCGGCGCCAATGGCTTTGCTCATTACCGCGAGGGCGTCCATCTGGCCCTCGTTGCCTGCCCAAACGACAAACTCATCGGGGCGAATGAGAACGTAGGTCGCCTTGTAGCGCTCGCGACCGTCCGCGCGCGAGTCGCGCAGGACCTTGAGTGGTGCGCGCAGGTGTTCGGCGGCGCGCACAAAATCTCCAACGGTTGCATCCTCGCCATCCAGTACGAGCAGGCCAAAGCCGCCTGCGAGCTCTTCGAACACGTTACGACCCGTCGACAGCAATTGCGGAGCCAGATGATGACCGGGCCTGGCGATAAAACTGTGCCTGCCACGCGCGCTGCAACAACCACCCTCGGGTCCCCACACCACCGGCGAGCCTTCATAGTGGGGCTCGAAGGCATGCACCTCCGAAGAAGCTCCCGAGTGGCGCTGTGCCCAGGCCCGCTCGAACGCTTCGCGATCGCGGGCGGGATCAAAGGCTGCCAAGAAATTGCGATCCTCCAGGATGGCCTTCTCGATAAAGTCGCGCGCTGTCGATTGGAACACGGGGCGCCGTTCTGCACTGTAGGACGCGAGCAGATTGGGGCCGGCCCAACCCTTCAGCCTGGCGGCAAGCTTCCAACCGAGGTTTCTTGCGTCCTCGAGCCCCAGGTTCACGCCGTAGCCGCCATAGGGTGGATGACTGTGGGCGGCGTCGCCGGCGATGAAAATGCGGCCGTTGTCGTAGCTGTCGGCGACAGCGAAGCGCAGCTCCCAGAAGCCAATGTGTTGGAACTCGACATCGAACTGAGCACCGGCAGCTTCAAAGAGCTGGGCGCGGAAATCGAAGTTGTCCTTGGTCGTCCCCGCGGGCACGGGCGCGTGGAAGAACCAGGTCGAGCCAAGGTCGACCCGGCCAAAGAACTTCCAATAGCCCTGGAGGTCAGGATGCAGAACGCTGAGGAACGACTTTCCGGGATGCCGCTGCTCCAACAGCCCGTGCAATTCCCGTGAGCGAAACACGAGTAGGACCATGAGCCGGTCATGGTCCGAAAGGACTTGAGCTATCCCCGCCTGCTCACGCACGATGGACCGACTACCATCGCAGCCCACGAGATAGTCGGCCTGCAGGCGCCTGCGGCCGCTACCAGCGCGCTCTGTGATAAAGACGCTGACGCCACCATCGTCCTGGCTCACCTCCGACGCGCTCCAGCCGTACAGAGCTTGCACGCACGCGAGTTCACCGACCCGCCGGCGCAGGACGCCCTCCGTCGCATATTGAGGCAGCCGCTCATTGTCGGTGAAATAGAATGGGCGGACCAACTCGCGCTGCATCCAGTCGTAGCTGTAGGTGCCGAGCAACGTCCCGTAGGCCGTGAGCCCGCCGATGCCGTACTCACGCGGAATGGTCCGCGCCGCGCGCACTTGCTTTTCCACACCCCAGAAATGGAAGTGCTCCATCGTCCGCTGAGTGAGATTTTGGCCGCGCGGAATCGGCGAGGGATCGGGCAGGCGCTCCACCAGCACCGCGCGCACGCCGCGTTGCCCAAGCTCGATCGCAAGCCCGAGGCCGACGGGACCACCGCCGACGATGACAACTTGCGCGTCGCGTGCGCCGGATCGGTTGCTCTCCCGTGCAGTCATTGGCATGCCACGGCAAGGATAGTTGTCATGTCAGCGATGCTACTAAGATCGGCGGCTGCTAAGCTTCATTCTGGCGAGATGCCGGCATCCTTCACCACCTTGGCCCAGCGCGGCTGATCGCTCGCCATCATGTCGGCAAGCCGCGCGGGCGTTCCGCCGCGCGCCTGCAGGCCCTGTTTGGCGAGCGCATCGTGAACGGCCGGCTGCGCCAGGATGGCGTTGATCTCGCTGTTGTAGCGGGTAACGATCTCGGCGCTCGTGCCGGCGGGTGCCAACAGTGCGTACCAGAGATCGACATCGAAACCGGCGACCCCCTGCTCTTCGAGCGTCGGCGTATCAGGGGCGAGCGCCGACCGCGCGCTTCCGCCAATAGCCAGCAGGCGTATCTGCTTGTCCGCGACCAGCGGCAACGCCGTATGCAGGGGCAGGAACATCGCGCCCACGTGTCCGCCGACGAGGTCCCGCACGGCCCCGGCCGAACCGGAGTAGGGCACGTGCGTGAGCGAGACACCAGCCGTGAGTTTGAACAGCTCCATGGTCATATGCTGCGGGGTGCCGCGCCCCGGGGAGGCGTAGTTGATCTGACCAGGTCGAGCCTTGGCATCGGCAATAAGCTCGCCAACATTCGTCGCCGCCAGCGAGGGATGGACCACCAGCGCGATCGACCCTGTTGCCACCTCGGCAATGGGCGCGAAGCTGGTCTGCGGATCATACGGCAAGCTCTTGAAGAGGCTGGCGTTCATGACGAACGTGTTCGCGGCCATCAGCAAGGTATGGCCGTCGGGTGCGGCGCGGGCGACTTGTTGGGTGCCGATATTGCCGCTGGCGCCGGGCTTGTTCTCGACCACGACGGGTTGCCCCCAGCGCTTTTGCAGCTCCTCGCCGAGAAGACGCGCGAGGATGTCGATGCCGGTGCCGGGTGTATAGGGCACGACAATCGTAATGGTGCGGCCCGGCTGTTGCGCCGCGGCAGACGTCAAGGCGGCCGAGGCCGCGATCGCCAAAAGGAGAAGGTGCGTCGCCTTCAGGAAAGTGAGGACAGTGGCCCAACGAGTCCTCGCTAGCGAAAGGTGTCGATGGCTATGCCAGCGCGCTCCTCCAGTCATCGTCGGCGCTCCCTTAGCAAACCCTTCCTCTTGCCAGCACCGATTACGTCCTGTCACGGGTAATGCGTCAACCACAATTCAAAGCGAATAGCCAGAAGCGGCCGTGATCGGTGCGGACCTTCGCGTCACCGATCACGACCGGGCCGAAGACTAAGGCGAGCCGCGAAGCCTGAATGCCCCGCGAACGTTTGCGTCCCGAAGCCATAGGCTCAGCCAGGCAATTGCCGCCAAGGCAATCGCGATAAACTGAGGCGGTGACCCGATCTCTCCGACCCTCAGATGCGTGCAGATTGCGCCGCCCGCAAATGCCGTGATGAGAACGGCGCCGATGGTGGCGGTCCTTGGGATCGCAAACAGGAGTGCGCAAAGCAGCATGATGCCGCCGAGTATCGGCGAGAGATAGGACGGAAAGCCCACTTGGGCTTGCACGTCCGCGAGCAGATGTGGGGCAAAGATGCTCACGGCAGCGTCGACGAGAAGAAACAGAACGATGAGTGCCGACAGGCCAAAGCTCATCCAGAGCGTAGTGCGCGAGTGCGTGAAGTCCGCCATTCCAAAGTCTCCACTATTGGTTTCCGTTGATGCCGACTGGGTCAGCGCTTTGAGGGCTGAGCCCATGTCGAAAGGCGGGAACTAACGACGACCGGGCGGCTCTGCTGTTACGAGCGTTACTGCTGGCTTGAGAAGCCTAGCTGTCCCGATTTCGAAGTTCGCCGGTGCTCGACGAACGTCGAAATGCCTGTGCTGCGGCAACAGAGGTCGCCAATGCCTCACGGACTGGCGGTTTGCTGCGCTTCTTCCAAGGAAGACGCGACATGCAGCATTGAATTCTCGAGATATTCCAGGGCCGGATCCGATACGGCCTGCATTGGCTTGTAGATCGCGTAGGCGGGCAACTGAAAGTCGGCGCTTGTGTGCACCAGGGCAATGTCGCCCGATTCGATCGGTGACTTCACGGCGCCGAACGGCATGACCGCCAGGGCATCGGAGCGACAGAGAACGGCGCACACAAGCTGTGTCGCATAGTTTATGAATGATGGTGATGGTGGGGTGCACCCGGCGCGCATGAAGGCGCGCTCGATGGCTGACCGCGTCGGCCCGAACTGAGGCAGTACCCAAGGGTATGACAGCAGAGGCTGCAGCTTGCGATGACGCCGCCCGACGGCCGGGTGACCAGCGCGGCCAACCACTACGCCGACCTCGGGATAAAGCGGCGTCTGCTTGATGAGGGATAAGGTGTCCTCCGGCGTCGATCGGGCGACCACGAGCGAGTAATCACCGCGGCGGACGCCGATCAGGAGGTCGTCCGTACTGGCTTCGACCAGTTCCAAGACGAGGTCTGGGTACTTCTCTCGCACCCGCGCGTACGCCGTCGGGACCAGACGAAGCGCAGGATTGGGCGTGGCCCCCACACGATAGATGCGTCGGTTGCCGTAGCGCTCGGCATCGAGCCGCGCGGTCAGGGCGTCGAGATTCGATAGCATCTGCGTTGCTTGCGCGATGACGATCTCGCCAAGCTTGGTCGGCGTTATGCCCCGCTGACTGCGCTCGAACAGCTTGAAGCCGAGAATACCCTCGAACTCCCGCAGCATTTTCGACATCGCGGGTTGGCTTATGCCATGCAACTTCGCGGCACGATGGATACTGTTGATGCGCCCCAGCGTGACGAGATAGTTCAGCTCTCGGAATTTGAGGTGATGAAGGAGTCGGGTAGAGCCCATATATAACCTGCGGTTATCACCTGAGCGAAAGTTACTGCCTTTGCCGCCGGTGCTCAAGCCTTAGTGTTTGCCAATCGCAGGCTCGCGGCGAAGGCGCGCGGATGAGATTGACACTATTGGGGAGCGGAACTCCGGCGCCCTCCACCAAGCGGCAGAGTTCCGGGTATCTCGTCGAGATCGGCAGCCAAACGATCGTGCTGGACCACGGCCCCGGCGCTCATCAGCGACTCATCGAGGGAGGATTCAAGGCTACCGACGTTACCCACGCGCTGTTCACCCACCTGCACTATGATCACTGTATGGACTATGGGCGCCTCGTGCTGCAGCGCTGGGATGTTGGTGCGGGCAATGTTGCAGATCTGCTGGTCTACGGGCCACCGCCGCTGAAGCGCATGAACGACAGCCTGTTCGGTGAAGGAGGCTTTTATCATGAGGACGTGAGGGCCAGGACCCACCACGAGGCAAGCCTCGACGTGTTCCGTGCGCGGGGCGGCAAGCTACCGCGCAGACCTCCAAGTCCGGTCATCACGGAGGTAAAGCCGGGCGACCGCATCAGGGGCGACGGCTGGCATGCGCTGGTCGGGGAAAGTTCGCACATGCAGCCGTTTCTACAGTGCTACGGTTATCGCATCGAAAGTGACGGCAAATCGCTTTGCTACGCGGGCGACAGCGGCGACGTCTGCGAGACCGTCATTACGTTGGCAAAAAAAGCCGACGTCCTGATTCACATGATGCATCTCGCTTCGGGAACCGAGCCGAGCCCCCAGTTCAGGAAGAGCAGCGGCGCGCATACGGACGTGGCGGAAGTTGCGCGGCGCGCCGATGTCGGAGCGTTGGTGCTCAGCCATTTTACGCCGCACATCGATACGCCTGGCACGCGCGAGCGCCTGATCTCGGAAATGTCGAAGATCTACGCTGGCCCCATCATCTGGGGGGAGGACTTGATGACGCTGTCGGTGCCGCACGTCTCTGCCTGTGGCATCGACTAGCCTCGGAGCGGCGGATGCCACACGGAGACGGCGCGCGAACATCCCGCATCCTGAAGGACAGACCTGCCTGGGCCGGGGCGCGAACGTTCATCCGTAATTCGGTGGTCCAGCAACTGTTGGTCTTTCTGGCCATCCTTGCGGTATGGCAGGCGGCTTCCGGGACAATCGTCAATGCCTACTACCTCAGCACACCCCTCGCCGTGTTCGCGCAGATTGGCAGCTGGATCTCGAACGGAACTTTGTGGCCCCACCTTTCTGCCACGCTGGCAACAACAATGCTCGGGTTCGGAATTGCCGCAGCCGTGGCGCTGCCGCTGGCTTTGATCGTGACCGATCGGCCGTTCTTGGATCAGACGTTCAGTCCCTTCATCTTCGCCGCATACTCCATGCCGAAGATCGTGCTGGCGCCGGCGCTGGTCGTTTGGCTCGGCATTGGCCAGCTGCCGGCCATCGTGCTGTCCGCCGTGACGGCGTTCTTCCTGATATTCTTCAATCTGTATCTCGGACTGAAGAATGTGCCGCAAATATATAACGATACGGCTGCTCTGATGGGCGCATCGGCCTGGGACGCGGCGCTGAAGTTCCGCCTGCCGGCCGCGTCGGCCTACCTGCTGGCCGGCATCAAGCAAGGCCTGATCTACGCGTTCCACGGCACGCTGGTTGGGGAGATGACCGCGTCCGACACGGGCATGGGCTACCTCATCCTGTTCGCCGGCGCCAAGATGGATTCCACCGGCGTCATGGCTGGCCTCTGCGTCGTCGGCCTGCTCGCCGTCCTGCTGACCCGCGTGCTCACCTTCGTGTTGCGCGTGAATGATCCTGTCGACGGGCAACTCCATGGCTGACCCGCTCGACAGGCAACGTCCGGCGACGGTGGGGGGCACTGGTCAACCGACGCTGATGTTCGACGGCGTGAGCCACGCCTTTGGCGAGGTGCAGGTTCTCGATCAAATCAATCTGACGGTCGAGCACGGAAGTTTCGTCGCGCTTGTGGGTCCGTCCGGTTGCGGCAAGACCACCCTGCTGAACCTCGCGGCCGGGCTCGCTCTGCCCGACACCGGCGCCGTGTACTACCAAGGTCGGCAAATTCTCGAACCCAACACGCGTGCAGGCTATCTCACGCAGGACGATGCGCTGTTGCCCTGGCGGGATGTCGTCGGAAACGTCGCGCTGCCTCTGGAAATAAAGGGTATCGGCAGGGCAGCACGTTTTGCAAGCGCACGCGAAATCATCAAGAAGGTCGGTCTGCACCGTTTCGAGCATCATCGCCCGTCGCAGCTGAGCGGTGGCATGCGCAAACGCGTCAGCCTGGCGCGCACGCTGATCTACAAGCCCGAGACGCTTCTGCTCGACGAGCCGTTCGGAGCACTCGACGCGCAGACCCGCATGTTGATGCAAAAGCAATTGCTCGACCTGTGCCGCGAATTCCAGCTGACGGTAATTCTCGTCACCCACGATATCGGCGAGGCCATTGCACTAGCGGATCGTATCGTCGTGCTGTCGGCACGGCCTGCGCGTGTCATAGAGATCATCGACGTACCACACCCAGAGGAGGGCAACGTCTTCCGCCGCGAGCGAGGCAACGAGGAACTATATTTGCGCATCTGGGACCAGCTCGCCGCGCAAGCGGCGGACACCGGGAGCACCTGATGCATTGGCATGCCCAACACGCTCCGCCTCGGTGGAAGGTCAATGCGACACGGATGGCAGTTGTCCTGGCGATCGGGCTGGGCTGGGAGTTCGCGCCCAATCGGGTTCTGGACGAACTGCTGTGGAGCCGGCCGTCAGCGATCTATTTCCAGACCGTCATTTGGCTGATGGACGGCACATTGCTCAGGAATGCGCTTGCGACGCTAAAAACGGTTGCTGCCGGCATGCTGTTCGGGGGCGCGGTCGGCATCGCCATCGGGTTGCTGGCAGGTGCATCGCGGGCGGTTGCGCGTCTGATCATCGGTCCGATCGAGGCGCTCTTTGCCCTGCCGAAGATAACCCTCGTTCCGCTGTTCATCCTGTGGATGGGCATCGGTGCACTCCAGCACATCGTTTTCACCGCGCTGGTGGTGTTCTTCTTTTTCTTCTTCGCAACGTTTAACGGCATGCGCGGCATTCCCGCTGCCTTGACCAATACGCTGGCCCTGGCCGGTGCTTCGCCCCTCCAACGCATTATCATTCTCTATCTGCCGGCGAGCTTCGGCTGGATTGTCATCGCCATCCGCCTGGCCCTGCCCTACGCGTTCGTGGCGGCGGTCAGCACCGAGGTGATCGCTTCGACATCGGGCCTCGGTCACCTCGTCAAAGGCAGCTCGACGATCATGAACTCCGCCGGGATGTTCTCGGCGATGCTCGCGCTGCTGCTCGTCTCATTGGGTGCAAGCTACCTGGCGAACGCGGCGGCCGCCAAGTCACGCTGGAAGCTGTAGGGATAGTGGAGAGGTGTCATGCTCAGAATGGGAATTGCACGCGCGATCATTGCGGTAACGATCTGCATCGCCAGCCCAGTGGCGCTTGCCGCAGAGCAGGTGCGCATTGCCGTCAGCTCGACATCGCTGTTCTTTGCATCGGCGTATGTCGCAAAGCAGATGGGCTACTACGATGAGAATGGCCTCGATGTCTCCGTGATCGACGTCGGTTCCGGCTCCAATGTCATCGCCAGCGTGGTCGGCGGCAGCGCCGAGATCGGTGGCGCCGGCATCCGCAACATATCCCAAGGCGTCTCCAAGGGCCAAGCCTTGAAGGCGTTCAGCAGCTCGCTCAAGGGATTTCCGAATTTCTTGGTTGTACGCAAAGGATTCCTGGACGAAGCCGGACTCAAGGTGGATAGCCCTTTGAATGACCGCATTGCCAGCTTGCGGGGCAAGAATGTCGCGGTCAACGATATCGGAGGCTCTGCGGGTGACTTCGTCCGTGAGCTTCTTCGGCGCGGTGGGTTCGGCGATCGCGATGCTGCGCTGATCAACATTTCTTCCACGCCGGGTCGGCTTGCTGCGTTGAAGGCAAAGCGCATCGACGCACTGGTCGGATACGCGCCGGAGCCGGAAACAGCGATGATAGAAGGCTATGGAGAGATTCTGATCGACTCGGCCACTGATATTCCGGAGATCAAATCCATCGAGTACATCATGCACTTCGGCCGAGCTGCTTATATCCAGGAGAAGCCTGAAGTGATCGAGCGACTGGTACGCGCCCTTGCGAAGGCAACCAAGCTGATGAAGGACGACACTGCGGTGGCGCGGGATGCCTTCTTCGCGCAGATGTCCGCCAAAGCGTTCGGCGGAAGCACGGATCCGAAGTTGGCGGAGCTGCAATGGAACAACATGCGTCCGTACTTCCCTGCTGCCATGTCGATCACGGACGAAGGCATGAAGGGGGCAAGGACGTTCTTCCAGATTCCCGACAACCTGAGCGATGACACGCTCTTCGACAACTCCACAGCCCGCCGGGTGGATGCGGCGACGGCCAAGTGATGCAGCAGGACCCAGTCGGGCGGCCTACGGAGAGCTGCTGGGCCGGCACATCATGGAAGCCGCGCTGCCCGACTATGCGCGAGCCCTGCTGTCCCGCTATCAGGGTGCACGGTACCGGTTCCTACTGGACAGCTGGGGCGATGGAGGAGCTTTTATTGGGTTCGACATGAAGCAACAGATCTGGTCGTTCGTCCGCAGATGTACCGGTGCGGGCGCAAGGGGCCGGAACGCGGCGAGCTATTCTTCCAGCGGCGACATATGCCATTTCACGATCTGATCGACCGGATCATCGAGGTTCATGCCGGACAGCTCGAAGCCGACTTTCCAATCGTTGAGGTGTCGGTTCACCCACAACCGGCCGGCTTCCCTGTCGCGGCGCTGAAGGGCATCGAGGATGTTCTGATGCGCTTCAATAATGCGTGGGATGCCGCGCGGGTTCTTGGAAATGATGAACGCGGTTACTGGTCTCACCAGCATGCCTGATGGTTCCTTGGCCAGCAGCAGCACGCGATTGTGGGCCGCCTTGCCGATCAGCTTGTGAAACTCCGCATCCAGCTGGCCGACCGCGCTGGGATCGCCCTGCACCCTGCGCATCTCTTCGATGTTGGCTGCCAACGCGACGAAATCCTCGTCGGTCGCATTGTCCATGGCTTGGTTGACGCACGCCGGTTCGAGCGCCTGCGACGTGTGCCACAGCTCGCGAAATGTCACCTGTTGCAGGATGAGGGCGCGGCTCATTCGTGTCGCGAGCTGATGGTAGTGCGGCGCCGCCACGAACAGGCGTCGACTGGCCTCGCGCGCGATGAGGCCCGAATTTTCGAGTAGGCGGATGCCCTCGCGCACCGTCGAGCGGTTGACGCCGAACTGGCGGACCAGCTCGGATTCCGTGCCGATCGGATCGCCCGGCCGCATGCGTCCGCTCAGGATCTTGCGCTCAATGGCTTCCGCCACCAGCTCATAGGCGGGGCGGGGCTTGATGCGCTCGAAGGGCGAGGTGGCTTGTGTCATCTGTCCTATCTGCGTGTTGAAGCTCGACCGCCGAACCTGCCCGGCGGCCGGGATGTTGTGCGAGACCGTCTACTGGCTTGCGCCCTCGTTCGACAACACGTTGCCGAACACCTTCCAGCTCTCGCCTTCGAAGCGCGACAGCTGGACGGCCTGGATCGGGTAGAAATCCGTTGCGCTGGTGTTGACTTTGATACCCGGCAGCAGCATCGGATTCTCGAAACCCTTCAGGCTTGCCGCTTGCTTCATGACGTTCTCGCGCGTGAGGTTATCGCCGCACTGCTTCAAGACCTGGGTCATGGTCGCAGCGGCTGCATAGCCGTACGAGTGGAACGAACTGCTCTTGTCCGCTTGCGGCATGTACTTGTCCATGAACTTGTTCCATTCGATCATATCGGGCGACGTCTTCCATTGCGGATCGGTCGCATCCTTCAGGTACTGCGCCGTGATGACGCCCTGCGAGGCATCGAGGCCGGCCGGCTTCATCACCGACCCGACGGAGATGGAGACGTTGTTGAGGTAATGCACCGGCTTCCAGCCAATCTCAGCTGCCTTCTTGATGGCCTGTGCGGCGAACTTTGGTGTCGTGATGTTGAAGAACACGTTGGCGCCGGAGTTCTTGAGCTGGATCATCTGGCTGTCGACGGTCGGATCTGCCACCTCGTAGGTCGCAACCTGCACGATCTTGTCGGCATCCTTGCCGAGGCCAGCCTTGAAGCCGTTGAAGTAGTCCTTGCCGTAGTCGTCGTTCTGCATCAGCACCCCGATCTTGGCATCGGGGACGGTGGCCAGGATATGCTTGGCATAGATGCCGCCCTCGGTGGCGTAGTCGGGCTGCCAGCCCATTGTCCAGGGAAACTCCTTCGGGTTGCCCCACTTGGAGGCGCCGGTCGCGACGAACAGCTGCGGCACCTTCTTCTGGTTCATGTACTTGTGGATGGCGGAGTTGCTGGGCGTGCCCAACGTCTGGAAGACGAGCAGGACCTTGTCGTCCTCCACCAGCTTGCGCACCATCTCGACCGCCTTGGGCGGTGTGTAACCGTCGTCGTAGGTGATGAAGGTGATCTTGCGGCCGTTGATGCCGCCGTTGTCGTTCAGCATCTTGAAGTAGGCCTCGATCGTCTTGCCGATCTGGCCATAGGCAGAGGCGTTGCCTGAGTACGGATTGGTATTGCCGATCTTGATCTCCGTATCGGAGGCGCCTTCATCGTAGGTTTTTTGCGCGGTGGCGGGAGAAGCCAGGCAGAGCGCCAGGCCAATGGTGCTCGCCAGCAGAAGTCGACGCGATGCCTGTATCATCTGAGTTTCCTCCTTGGTTGGCCTTCTTCAAAAACCGGTTGCGTGTCTTCACGGACGCTGCAAGCGCTTGCGCAGGGTGCCGATCCCGCCGGCGATGCCGGTCGGCATCGTGTAAATCAGGATGATCAGCGCGATGCCGTAGATGGTCCACGGCTGCAACTCGAGAGGGAGATGCACGCTCGCCGAGATCTTCTTGGTCAACGCGTCGGCATACTTTTCGATCGCCTGCACGAACAGGCCGCCGATCACGGCGCCCGGCAGGGACGCTATGCCGCCCACCACCGCGCCGACGAGGATGGCGATCGACAGCTCGAAGCGGAAGCTGTCCGGCGAGACGAACTCGAAGATGATCGCGTGCAAGGCTCCCGCGACTCCGGTGTAGAGGGCGCTGATGCCGAACGTCACGGCCTTATAGTGGGAGGAATTGATGCCCATGGTGTCAGCCGCCAGCGGCTGATCGCGGATCGCCCGCAGGGCGCGCCCGATGCGGCTGTCCAGCAGGTTGCGGGCGGCCCAGAACATCAGGATCGCCACGGCCAGCACGACCAGGAACATCCACTGGTCGCTGCTGAGCGGCAGTCCGAACGGCGGATCGGCCTTGAAGATGTTGATGCCCTGCACGCCCTTGGTGAAGGGCTCGAGATGCCGGTACTTGAGGATCTGCGGCACGGCGACCGCGAGCGCGAAGGTGGCGAGCGCCAGATAGTGGCCTTCGAGGCGCAGCGCCGGCAGGCCGAACAGGTAGCCGGCGATGAAGCAGGCCAGCGCCGCCATCGGCAGCGTCGCCCAGAACGGCCAGTTGGCCTGATCGATCAGGATGGCAACCGTATACGCGCCCACGGCGAAGAACGCGCCATGGCCGAGCGAGATCTGGCCATTGAACCCCGTCAACAGATTGAGGCCCAGCACCGCGATCGCATAGACGATCATCAGGCTGAGCTGCAGAAAAGCGAAATTGCTGATCAGGCCGGTCTTGCCGCCGACCAGGGGTAGCAGAGCCAGCCCAGCCAGCCCAATCCAGATCCACCCGCGCTGGCTCGCAACACCGGTCTGTTTGACGACCGTCGTTTCGTTCACCGGATTGGTCGTCGTTGCCATAGCTCAGACCCGCTTGACGCTGACTTGGCCGAACAGCCCGTCGGGCTTCAGCGTCAGGACGATGATGACGATGACGAGCGCGACGCTCAGCTTTTCGCCGTTGCCGATCAGGTAGAGGCCGGATGCCTTTTCCAGCAGGTTGCCGAAATAGGCGATCAGATTCTCGAGCACGCCGACGATGAACCCGCCGGCGACGGCCCCGCCCGGACTGGAGATGCCGCCCACCAACGCACTGGCAAACCCGTAGAGCAGGATGCTCGCCATCATGTTGGGCTCCAGATAGACGACCGGCGCCACCATCGCTCCGGCTACCGCTCCCACTGCCGCAGCAAGACCCCAGCCGAGCGCCAACATCCAGTCAACCCGCACACCAACCAGGCGAGCCGAGGCCGGGTTCTGCGCCGCGGCCCGCATGGCCAGCCCCAGTGGCGTGAAGCGGAAGAAGGCGTATAGCCCGACCAGCAGCAGAAGCGTGACGAGGATCATGCCGACCTGATGCGAGCCGAGGTAGCCGGAGCCGGCGAAAACTACCTTCGGAAACGGCGACGGAAACTCCTTGATGGTGAAGCTCCAGATCCCCCCGGCCAGCGAGTGGAAAATGGTCAGAAGGCCGATGAACACGACCACCACCGACAGCACGGGCGCATTGTGCAACGGCTGCAGGATGATCCGCTGGATGGCGACGCCAGCGAAAAACGAGCCCAGTGCCACAAGCGGCAACGCGATCCAGAAATTGAGACCCCATTGCATCATTTGCCAGCACACATAGGCGCTGAACATCGCCATCTCGCCCTGCGCGAAGTTGATGTGATCGGTCGATACGAAGATCATCACCAGCGCCAATGCCAGGCTGGCATAGATGGCGCCATTGGCGAGGCCCGAGGCAATCTGCTGGATGAGCTGCTCCACGCCCTCGAGCCCCTCCTAATAACCGAGATAGGATTTGCGGATCGCCGCGTCGCTTTTCACGACCGCTGCCGCACCAGCCATCACGACACGACCCGTCTCCAAGACGTAGGCGTGGTCGGCAAGGTCGAGGGCGAGAGCCGCGTTCTGCTCCACGAGCAGCATGCTCACGCCGGATTCGGCATTGATCCGGCGCATGATGCGGAAGATCTCCTGCACGATCAGCGGGGCGAGACCGAACGACGGCTCGTCCAGCAGCATCAGGCGGGGACCCAGCATCAGAGCGCGGCTGATCGCCAGCATCTGCTGCTCTCCGCCAGACAGCGTGCCGGCCTGCTGAGACAGGCGCGCCTTCAGAATAGGGAAGTACTCGAGGACCATGTCGCGGTCGCGCAGGGCGGCCGCCCTGTCCTTGCGCACATGCGCGGCGACCCGCAGATTCTCGTCCACGCTCAGGCGGGCGAAGGTGCCGCGACCTTCCGGCACATGGCCAACGCCGAGGCGTACGATGTCCTCGGTCGCCTTGCCGCCGATCGATTTGCCGTCGAGTTGGATGCTGCCGTCCGCCCGCACCATCCCGCAGATCGCACGCAGCGTTGTGGACTTGCCGGCGCCGTTGGCACCCAACAGCGTGATGACGCCGCCCTGGTCCAGAGAAAAACTGACATCGAACAGCGCCTGCGTGGGCCCGTAATAGGCTTTCAGACCAGCCACCTCGAGCAGCTTGGCCACGTCAGCTCTCCGTACCGAGATAGGCCCGGATCACGTCCGGATCGCGCTGCACGTCGGCGGGGGTGCCCTCTGCGATCTTCCGGCCGAAGTCGATCGCCACGACCCTGTCGGAGACCGACATGACCAGGCTCATGTGATGCTCGACCAGCAGCACGGTCACCTTCTGGAGATCGCGCACGCGGCGAATCTGGTCGCGCAAAACGTCCACCTCGTCGTGATTGAGCCCGGCGGCCGGCTCGTCGAGCAGCAGCAGCTTTGGGCTGCCGGCAAGCGCGCGCGCCAACTCCACACGCTTGCGTACCGGGAACGGCAGGCCACCCGCCGGCAGATGCGCGAACGCCTTCAGGTCCATGAAGGTGACGAGTTCCTGGGCGCGCTCGATGATGCGGCGCTCTTCGGGGCTCGCGGCGGGAAGCCGAAGGGTGTTGGTGACGAAGCCGGTTGATGTGCGGCTGTGGCAACCGACCTTGATATTGTCCAGCACCGACATGGTGTCGAACAACGCCACGTTCTGGAACGTACGTCCGATGCCGAGCTTGGCAATGACGTAGCGCGGCCGCGACAGGATGGAGTGTCCTTCAAACAGGACCTCGCCACTGGTGGGCTCGTACAGTCGGGACAGGCAGTTGAAAAGCGTGGTCTTGCCCGCACCGTTCGGACCTATCAGCCCGACGATGTGCCCTGGGGCAACATCGAACGACACGCCGTCGAGCGCGATGATGCTGCCAAAGCGGACGGAGATATTCCGCACGCTCAGCAGCGGATCACCCACGACGCGCTTGGCGTCGTCCGGCTCGAACGCAGGGCGAGTGCTCCCCAAACTTTCTTGTACAGCGGTCATGAACACCGCATGTCCGATTGTCGGACTTACCAAGCTTGGGGGAATAATGTCGAGCCGGACGCTGGTGGTCTAGTAGAAATTTTTATGCAATTGCAAGAAACCTCCTCATTTTTTGATCTTGGACCGGAAATCCGGCTTGCGCTTCTCGAGGAAAGCCTGGGCGCCCTCCTTGGATTCTTCGGTTTGATAGTAGAGTGCCAGTGCCTGCATGCC
>Ga0075367_10000176_pt1 | contig 20762 bp, 21 predicted proteins | sample EndMethybrTD3032_FD_71399 | JGI IMG/M metagenome (GOLD analysis project Ga0075367, IMG submission 71399) | Populus endosphere microbial communities from Tennessee, USA - Endosphere MetaG P. TD hybrid TD303-2 | ecosystem: Host-associated > Plants > Roots > Endosphere | place: USA: Tennessee... | reverse complement strand
TGCCCACAGACTTCACGAAATCTGCCTGGTACCGACGCCAGTTTCCCTCCTGTGATAAGCCCCTCTGCGCAGGAACCTCGAGCCGCGATCGAGCTTGAACCTTTGAGGCGGTCTTTGCCTCGCTTGTTCATCGCGAACCCCTCCCAAAACTGACCGTAGAGCGCGGCCATTCGGAAGATGTGGCCGCCGTGCATCAGCGTCCAATTTCCCATTTTGAGGACGCACGAAGCGCAACTTGTTAATGATCTGGGCGCCGGAAATTAACCATTTGTTAACCAAATCAGAATTAGAAATGGTCAACGATTTCTTAACCTAGATGACCAAAGTGCTAACAGACGCTCGTTCGATCCGCATCAAGGGCCGCTCTTTTCTGGCGGTCATGCTTTCGCCAGATCTTCCCTTCGATGACTGGCTCGTAAGACTAGATGATCTTGCGGCGCGCTCCGCTGGTTTCTTTCTGGGGCGCCCTGTCGTGCTCGATCTCAGCGACCTGGAGATCGATCGGGCGCAGCTCAAGGGCTTGATCGCTGAATTGGCGCAGCGCAACGTCAGCATCATGGGCATCGAGGGCTGCCGACCCTCACTGATCGGGCCTGGTATGCCGCCGGCTCTTAAGGGTGGGCGCCCGGTCTCGGATTTCGAGGTTCCGCAGCAGGAGCCGGTCATCGATGTTCGCACCCCGTCAGCGGTCGTCGAGACCCGGCAGGCTCTGCAGTCGATCGTCATTCGCGAACCTATTCGCTCGGGTCAGTCGCTGATTTTTCCAGAAGGCGACGTCACGGTTATCGGTTCTGTTGCATCCGGTGCGGAAATTGTCGCCGGCGGTTCGGTTCATGTCTACGGGACGCTCAGGGGGCGGGCGATGGCGGGATCGATCGGGAATACGTCGGCGCGCATCTTTTGTCGCAAACTTGAGGCCGAACTGGTCGCAATCGACGGCATCTACAAGATGGCGGAAGACATCGCGCCGAACCTTCGTGGACAGGCCGTTCAGCTCTGGCTGGAAGGCGACTCGATCAAGGCAGAGAAACTTATCTAGGCCCGAAGCTGGCTATCACACAGGAGAGAAAGATGGGGAAAGTCATCGTCGTCACTTCGGGCAAGGGCGGAGTGGGCAAGACCACATCGACCGCAGCCCTCGGAGCGGCCTTAGCGCAGAGAAACGAGAAGGTGGTTGTGGTCGACTTCGACGTCGGCCTGCGCAATCTCGATCTCGTCATGGGAGCGGAGCGAAGGGTCGTCTATGATCTGGTGAACGTCATTCAGGGCGATGCCAAGCTTTCTCAGGCGCTGATCCGCGACAAGCGGTTGGAGACGCTCTTCTTGCTGCCGGCCTCGCAAACGCGGGACAAGGACAACCTCACCGCTGAGGGTGTCGAGCGCGTGATCAACGATCTGAAGCGTCATTTCGACTGGATCATCTGTGATAGCCCAGCCGGCATCGAGCGTGGAGCGACGCTCGCCATGCGTCACGCCGATGTGGCCGTGGTCGTCACAAATCCCGAGGTCTCGTCCGTTCGCGACTCCGATCGCATCATCGGCTTGCTGGATTCCAAGACTGTCAAGGCCGAGCGCGGCGAGCGGATGGAAAAGCACCTGCTCCTGACGCGGTACGACGCCAGCCGCGCTGACCGCGGTGATATGCTCAAGGTCGATGACGTACTGGAGATCCTCTCCATTCCGCTCCTTGGCATCATTCCGGAAAGCACGGATGTGCTGCGCGCGTCCAATATCGGTGCGCCAGTGACCCTGGCTGATAGCCGCAGCGCACCTGCCATGGCTTATTTCGATGCTGCGCGCCGACTGGCTGGCGAAGAACTGCCTGTCGTCATACCGGGAGAGAAGCGGGGTATCTTCGGCAAGATCTTCGGACGGAGGGCAGCTGCATGAGCATCTTCAACTTCTTTGGCAAACAGAGGACCGCGCCCGCGGCCCGTGAGCGCCTACAGGTACTATTGGCACATGAACGCGTGTCGGCAGGTTCTGATCTCATCTCGCTGCTGCGCGAGGAAATCCTCGCGGTTATCGCCAAGCACGTACAGGTCGATAGCGAAAGGGTTCGCGTGACAATGGATCGCGACGAGCATATGTCGATCCTCGAGATCGACGTGGAAATTCCGCTGGGCGCCAACGTTCGGGCGGCATGAACTCACGGGCGGCGCCACGAGCGCCGCTCCTTCTTTTGGCACTAGAAACCGTGCGATGGCTCTACTTCTGCGTTCGCAGTCCGTCCATCAACAGGCCGATCAGCCGGTTCGAGCGATCCCGCCATTCGGGAGACGCGGGTAACGAATAAATACTCGACAGGGCGTGCAGAAGGTCCGTCGTGTCGATATCGCTTCGAATGAAGCCCTGATCGGCTGCCGCCTTTAGGAGCCCTTCGGCGGCTCCCCGCAGGATGCCAACGCCTTCTGCAAACAGTGAGGCGTTGGAGTCCATCAGGATTTTTAAGCTGGTTGCCATTCCCCGCTTGGTGGCGATGTAACCGACAAAGCGGCGCATCCACTCTTCTAGCGCGACATCAGGCGCATGGCTTGCCGCCAGTTCCTTTGCCGCGGCGGCAAGGCCTTCGAGTTCGCGGCGATAGACCACCTCGACCAAATGTTCACGCGTTGGAAAATGCCGGTAGAGCGTGCCGATGCCGACGCCGGCTCTGCGGGCAATGTCTTCCAGCGAGGTTTCGACGCCGGCTTGCGCGAAGGCGGCTGCGGCAACCTCGATCAGTTTCTCACGGTTGCGGCGGGCGTCGGCACGCATTGGCGGCGGCGTGGATGGTTCCGTCTTCAGCGGGGCCGAGGCCAAAATAAGCTCCAAGCACATTCCGGACTTGACGATGGACGGCAAGTCACTAGATTAATCGGAGGCGCCTCCGTTTATGCGGAGTGCCTTCCACTTCTTAATCCAGAAGGGGGCAGGATGTCATGCCAAAACCCGCAAAGGCTTGCTTGCGATGACATTACCTAGCGCAGCGACCTCGGACGACCACAGTTTCTGGATTTCCGGTTTCCAATCTCGTGACGATAGCAGGAGCTTATCATGACACGAACGGTTCATCTTTCTCTGGACATCAACGGACGGCGACATGAGCTCGATGTCGCGCCGCGCGTGATGTTGCTTGATGCACTGCGTGAGCAACTTGGCCTCACCGGCACAAAGAAGGGCTGCGACCAGGGGCAATGCGGCGCATGCACCGTCCATGTCGACGGCAAGCGCGTGCTTGCCTGTCTGACGCTTGCCGCCCAGGTCGAAGGGCGAAGCGTCACGACGATCGAAGGACTTACGGCCGAAAGCGGCGAACTGCATCCAGTGCAGGCGGCCTTCCTGGAACATGACGCCTTCCAATGCGGCTACTGCACGCCTGGCCAAATCATGTCGGCAGTCGCCTGCATAGGCGAGGGGCGAGCGGGCTCGGACGAAGAGATCCGGGAATACATGGCCGGCAATCTCTGTCGCTGCGGTGCCTATAATCATATCGTGGCGGCGGTGCGCGAAGCGGCGGAGATGGCGTGATGAGAGACTTCAGCTATTTCCGAGCAGGTTCGCTCGACGACGCCCGCCAGCATGCAGCGCAATCAGGTGCGATGTTGCTTGCCGGTGGCACGACGCTTCTCGATCTGGCCAAATGCGGTGTTGTCGAGCCCGCATCTGTCATCGACATCAGTCACCTTGGGGGGCTGTCGCAGATTTCGGCCGATGCAGATGGTGTTACGATCGGCGCGCTTGCAAAAATGGAAGATGTTGCTGCGAGCCCGGGGATCCGGGCAAGCTATCCCGCCATTTCGCAGTCGCTTTTGCTGGCGGCATCGCCGCAATTGCGCAACATGGCGACGATCGGCGGCAACCTTCTGCAGCGCACGCGCTGTCCTTATTTCCGCGATCCCGGCACGTTTTCTGACTGCAACAAGCGCAATCCCGGTTCCGGCTGCGCGGCCATTGGCGGTGTGACCCGCAATCACGCGGTGCTTGGCACCAGCAAGGCCTGTATCGCCTCCTATCCGGGTGATCTCGCCGTTGCGCTGGTTGCTCTGGAGGCGACGATCGATCTCGGCGGCCGCAAAGTCACCGCCGAAGAATTCTTCGTGCTCCCCGGCGACACGCCCGAACGTGAAACGATCCTGGAGCGCGGCGAGATCGTGATGGCCATCAACATTCCTGCATCGGCGGTCGCCAGAAACTCGACCTACCTCAAGGTTCGCGACCGCCAGTCGTATGAGTTCGCCGCCGCAAGTGTAGCCGTTGGTCTGGAATTGGCGGCGGACGGCAAGACGATCCGCGACATCCGCGTTGCATTGGGTGGCGTTGCCACCACGCCGTGGCGTGCGCGCGCGGTCGAAAAGGCGCTGATTGGCGAGGTCCTCGATGCCGGCATGGTCGAGAGCGCAAGCCGACTGGCCATGGAAGGTGCCGTCGCTCACGGCGGCAATCGCTACAAGATCGAACTTGCTCCGCGTGTCGTTGCGCGCGCCATTCTAACTATGGGAGGTCTCGCATGACCATCATGGAACCCCGCAAACGCGGCGACGCCTCTGACGGTACGATCGGCGGTCGCCTCTCGCGCTTGGATGGAAGGCTTAAAATCACCGGCGGAGCGACTTACGCTTTGGAACAACCGGTCGATGGGCTGGCCTACGCGGTTCTCGTGCAGAGCCGGATTGCTGCCGGTCGGGTTGTGAAGGTTGACGCTACAAAGGCGCAGGCAGCACCTGGCACGCTGTTGGTGTTGACGCCCGATGTCGAACTCGGCCTGACGATGGCGTCCGATTGGTACGGGAACCGGCCGGACAACCAGCCTTACTATCCTCTGTCCAACGATGTCACCTTCAACGGCCAGGCCGTCGCTGCCGTGATCTGTGAAACGCTCGAGCAGGCGACAGAGGCTGCACGACTGGTCAAAGTCACCTATGAGGAGGCATCGGCGATCGTTGACTTCGACGATCCCAAGGCAGGCGAGGGAAGGCTGCTCGATGCGCTTACGGTGACCTGGGGCGACGCTACGGCAGCACTCGCCGCTTCGCCGGTCCGCGTCGAGGCTGAGTACCGAACGCCGCGCGAATATCACGCGACGATCGAGCCGCATGGCCTCGTCGCTAGGTGGGAAGGCGATCAGCTGACCATCTGGGAGCCCAGCCAGTGGACACATGGGATGGCCCGCACCTATGCCGAATGGTACGGACTGCCATATGAGAATGTTCGGATTGTCTCGCCCTTTATCGGGGGAGGCTTCGGTTCCAAGGCAACGGCCTATGCCTATGGCGCTATTGCAACGGCCGCCGCCCGCAAGCTCAGCCGACCGGTGAAGCTCGCTGTTACGCGTCCACAGACATTCACGGCTTATGGTGGCCGCGCCGCGACCAGGCAGACAATCGCGCTCGGCGCCAATGCCGATGGCGTGTTGCAATCGGTTGTGCATGAGGGGGCCAGCGAGACCGCCACCTATGCGGATTTTCCCGAGCAGACCAACGCGGCAACCCCATTGATGTATGCGGTTGAAAACTTCAGGGCAAAACATAGTCTCGTGCCGGTCAACACGGTGGTGCCTGGAGCGCTGCGAGCGCCAGGCAAGAACCCCAGTACGTTCGGCCTCGAATGCGCTATGGATGAGCTTGCCTATGCGGTGGGAGTTGATCCGGTTGAACTTAGGCTTCGCAACGACGCGGAGCGTGATCCGCAATCGGGCAAGCCATGGTCGACACGCCGACTACGCGAGGCCCTTTTAGAGGGCGGCGAAGCCTTCGGTTGGGCGCGCCGCAGCTTTGCTCCACGATCGATGCGGGACGGCAGGCAACTCATCGGCTGGGGCGTCGCGTGCGGCACATTCCCCGTTCTGCGCGCATCGAGCGAGGCGCTGATCCGGATCCTCGCCGATGGCTCCGTGGAGGTCGTCAGTGGCGCGATCGACATGGGGCAGGGTACCTATACGATCCTCGCCCAGACAGCCGCCGAAGTGCTCGGCGTTCCCGTAGAAAGCATTACCGTCCGGCTTGGCGATTCATCGCTCCCCGGCGCCACGGTCGCAGGCGGCTCGATGCTGGCCGGCGCCATCACCGGAGCCGTTCATAAGGCGGCATCGGCGGCCCGCGACGAACTCATTGAACTTGCCCTCAACGACGGCGCTTCGCCCTTCCGCAACACAGGCGCCAATACGCTGATGGTCGCGGGTGGCCGGATCTTTGTGCCCCGCGACGGGGGATTGTCTGTCTCCATTCGGGAACTGATGACGGTCCTTGGTCGCGACAGCATCGAGACACGACGAAACACCCTTCCGGAGGGAGAGCAGGGGCCGGAGGGCCACAGGAAAGCCTGGACGACCATGGGAAGCATCCAGGGGCCGACGGCGGGCGAGTTCTCCATGCACAGTTGGTGCGCGCATTTCGTTGAGGTCAAGGTGGACGAAGACTTTGGCACGATCCGCGTTTCCCGTATGGTCTCGGCGTTCGATTGCGGCAGGATCTACAACCCCAAGCTCGCCGAAAGCCAATGGCGCGGCGGCATCATCATGGGCATCGGTCAGGCGCTGCTTGAAGAAGGTTTGGTCGACCCGCGCAATGGGCGTGTCATCAACAACAATCTTGGCGACTACCTCGTTGCGACCAATGCCGACATCCCGCCCATCCAGGTGATCTCGGTTGGCATTCCCGACCCGAACGCCTCGGTGCTAGGGGGTAAGGGTGTTGGCGAGGTTGGCATCGTCGGTGTTGCGCCGGCGATCGCCAATGCCGTCTTTCACGCAACCGGCAAGCGGATTCGCGACTTGCCGATAACGCTCGAGAAGATGCTCTGAGCGGATCGCCTGGTAGCGGCCAAATAGCCAACGCTTTCACGCAGCATCAACGATGCTGCGTGATAAGCCTCCAACGCGCATCGCGTCCTAACCCGTGTTGCTCAGTTGTTGTCGGCAATGGCCGGACTGAATACGAGGAGGCTGAGGATCTCGAACAGCACCTGTGCGCCAGCTTGTGCCGTATTGGTCGTGCTATCGTATTGCGGCGCTACCTCAACGACATCGGCTCCGACTAGGTTGAGACCCTTGAGGCCACGCAGCAGTTCCAAGGCCTCTCGGCTCGTCAGGCCGCCGATCTCCGGGGTTCCCGTGCCGGGCGCAAACGCAGGGTCGAGACTGTCGATGTCAAAGGAGAGGTATGTCGGACCGTTCCCGACGATCTGCCGCGCTCTTTCGATGATCGCCGGAATTCCCATCTCCGAGATTGCCTCGGCATGGATGACCGTCATTCCCGATTCATAGGAGAACTCCCAGAGGTATTCGGCAGGCCCGCGGATCCCGATTTGAATGGTCCTGGTCGGATCCAAAACGCCGTCCAGGACGGCGTTGCGCATCGGGCCCCCATGGTGAAATTTCGTCTGGTCGAAGGGTCCTCCCGTATCGCAATGGGCATCGATATGGATGAGGCCGACCGGCTCCCTTGCTCCGATCGCCTTGAGGATCGGATGGGTAATCGAGTGATCGCCGCCAACCGAAACCGGAATAACTCCAGCCTCGACGATCTTGGCGATCGCCGCCTCGATATCCTGATGGCACTGTTCCAACCTGTAGCGGCTACCGAACGGCACGTCGCCAATATCGGCAGCGCGCAGGTCGTAGGCGGGAGCGCAGTCCAAGACGTGATTGTAGGGGCCGATGCGCTCGATGGTGCGCACCGCCCGCGGTCCAAAGCGCGAGCCGGGGCGATTGGTAACGCCGAGGTCCATCGGCATGCCGATTGCAACCACCTGGAGGTCGCCGAAGTCGGGAGCAGAAAAATTTACTTCCCTATAAGGCAGACTTGCGAAGGTCGAGATGCCCGAGTAAGGGGCCGCCCGTGTGCCGCCCTTGAAGATTTTTTCGGCCACTCTTCGAAAACGCGGATCGAAGAATTCGGCACTATCGGCAAATTTTCGGCGCAGATCTTCCAGATGCTTCTTCAACTCGACCATCGTCCTGTCCTTCTTTCAAAAATTGCTCAACACTGTCACTAGCAGGCGCGGTCCGCTCAACACGGGATGCACCCGACCTGTTGTTCTCAAGAGCGCGGCGAGAGATGCTCGTGGATGGCCAACCATTCCCCGGTTGCCTGCTTCTCGAAAACGATGGTTTCGCGCTCCATGCTCGTCGAAGGTTCGCCGTTAAAGCTAAGGTCCGTCTCAACGGAGTGCGTGAATATGGCAATGGAGCCGGCGATCTGAACGTCTCTGTCGCTCGAGCGGCAGGCCCGAACGCGAAAGCCGTCGCGCGTCTCCCAAAGAACCCATTCCGCCTCGTATTCGGCACGCGTGCCGAGCCGCCGGTCGAGGTTGTGAAATATGAAAGTGGCCTTTGGCGCAAAGGCCGAGAAATAGGCGTCACGATCGTGCCTGCCGAATGCGCCGACGAGGCGGTCTGCCGCTGCAAGCACGGCGTATTGCTGGTGTTCCATCCCTTGCGTTCCCTGTTATTGAATTTTTGGGCTGCTGATCAAAATGGCAAGCGGCCTGTTCTGCCGCGCCACACGCTCCTTGAGTGCCTCAAGTGTCATTGCTTCATCTTTGACGAACTCGAGAAACATCATGTTGAGGTTGTTGAAGACCATCTGGCCCACCGCGACCGTGTCGATCCCGGGCATGACGGCGCCGCGAAGCTGAAGTTTCTGGACCAGCATCGAAACCTGGTCGCAAAGACGGCCGTCGAGCTCGGTGTAGCGGCGGCTGAACGGGCTCTCCGGCTGCTGGATGGAGAAAGCCATGGCTGTGCGCCACATCTCCTTGCTGAGATAGACGAGCGAATGATCGAAATACTGGTCGATCAGGACCTGAAGCGCGTCAAGCGTCGTGGCAGGAGGGTTTTCAACGATCGCCGTGCCCGATCCCAGAACCTCTTCGACTTCCATGGAAACCGTGGCGACAAGAATGTCTCCCTTGTTTTCATAATAGTTGTAGACCGTGCCGACTGACACCTCCGCGCGCTCGGCTATGTCCTCTATCCGGGCGCTGTCATAGCCGACCTCACGAAACAGCCTTGCCGCCGCCTCCAGTATGCGACGATTACGATCGGCCTTCTGCCTGGCGCGCAGTCCCGTCATGTCTACTCTCTCGAATAATGAATGCCCTCAAAAATATTATTGACTTAAAAAATGAACTCATTCAATCTTTTTCATGAAGACGCCGAAACGAGCGTCAGCGACCAGAGGGCAACATCATGACTGATCCGATTGAAGGTATATCTGCGCGCAGATTTTGGACCTGTACCGCGACATTGGCCATAGCTGCAGCAACGGCTGCACTTACCTCGGCGCCGGCCGTAGCGCAGGAAGAGTTGAACGCGCTTGTCTGGTGTGACCACACCGATCCAGCATTGATTGAACCTTTCGAGAAGGCCAACAACGTTAAGGTCAACCTGAAGGAATACGAGGGCACCGGTGCCGGGCTCTCCATCATCGACCAGTCGCGTCCGGGAGATTGGGACGTGCTTGTCATTGACGGTGTCGACGTGCAGCGTGCTGTCGACAAGGACATCCTTGCGGAGATGCCGGCCGATGCGCTCCCGAATGCAGATATCTTCCCGGAAGTGCGTATGGAGGCCAACAATACCCGCGACGGCAAGACCTACGCCGTTACCGAGAAATTCGGCTACAATACCGTTTCCTACGACAAGACGAAGGTCGATCCGACCGACATGAAGGACATGTCGAAGCTCTGGTCAGAGAAATACAAGGGCCGTATTGCCGTCTATGACTACTATCTGCCGATGATCGGCTTGACCGGGATCGGTCTCGGCAAGGCGACGGCAAGTCTGACGGATGCCGATCTGCCGGCCATCAAGGACAAGCTGTTCGCTCTGAAGGCCAACGCCAAGCAGGTCAGCGACGTTGTCTCGTCGCAGACGGCGCTTGCCACAGGCGAGGTAGACATTGTCTTCGGCGGCGGGGAATGGCTGACGGCCGGATTGGTGAAGGACAAGCCTAACCTCGACTGGACAATTCCCGAGCAGGGCGCGGTGCGCTGGGCACAGTCGATCGGCGTCATGAAGGGCTCGACGAAAAAGGACCTCGCTCTGAAGTTCGTGCAGTATATTGTCAGCCCCGAAGGGCAGGCGAGGCTTGCGACCTCTTCCTGCTACTGGGCGATGCCGGCAAACGCCAAGGCGGGCGAGCATCTGACCTCCGAACAGAAGACCGCTTTGCGCTGGAACGAGCAAGCCGACTACCTCAAGCGCACGCAGCTTTATCCGATCCCAAGCGCCGAACTGGACGCAAAGATGCAGGACGCCTGGACCGAGATGCTGCAGAACTGACGACTTTGCCCTTTCCGCATCTGATCACCATACCCTCTCCCTGACTGCTGGGAGAGGGCAGTCGGAGGCTTGTCCGTGGCTGCTTATTCTCTTGAAGATGCCGAACGCCGAAAGGCCTGGGGATTTGTCGCCCCGGCTCTCGTTTGGACGATCGTCTTCTTTGTCGCACCCTTTCTCTTCATGGTGGCCATGAGCCTCTGGGCGCAACAAGGTGGTTCGATCGTCCACGTCTGGAATTTTGGCAACTACATCGCGTTCTTCGAAAAGGATGCGCTTTTCCGCGGACTGACAAACTCGCTGGAAATTACCGCTATCGTGACGGTTCTCTCGATCCTGCTTGCCTATCCGCTTGCCTGGATCATTGCCGAGCAGGTGCCGCAGAAATACCAGCGAACAGCGTTGATCCTTGCGATCCTGCCGTTCTGGACCTCCTACGTCGTTCGATCCTATTCGTGGCTGCTTGTGCTGTCGCGCAACGGCGTGATCAATCAGACATTAATGAACATGGGCGTCATCAGCGAGCCACTCGAACTCGCCAGTAACCGCACGGCTACGGTAATCGGATTCGTCCATTTCTTCGTCATGCTTCTGACCCTGACGATATATGCCAATCTCGTGCAGCTCTCGCCGAACTATCGCCGCGCGGCAGCCGACCTCGGAGCGAACGCGTTTCAGACCTTCTGGCATGTCATTCTGCCGCTGACCATGCCGGGTATCATGACAGGCGCTTTCCTGACCTTCGTGCTTTGTATCGGTGACTACGTCACGCCGCAGATTCTCGGAGGCAACAATGAGCTTGTCCTGCCGCAGATCATCATGCTGCAGCTTGGTCGCCGCGCGGATTTCCCGATGGCCGCAGCACTTTCGATCATACTGATGCTGGCGGTTACGGCCGCCTACATCGCCTGCGCACGCTGGCTGAAAATCGAGAGAGCATAATGACGCGCGACAGGCTCACGAACATCATCTCCAGCGTTTACGCCGTCCTGATCTTTGGCTTCATCTTCCTGCCAGTCATTGTCCTGGTGCTATTTTCCTTCCAGGATGGGCGCCTGCCGGTGCCGCCGTTCAACGGCTTTTCGCTGCAATGGTACGAGGCCGTCTTCGCCGATCGCAAGCTGATGTCAGCGCTGCTGCACTCCTTCCTGGTGGCCACGCTATCGTCTTTCCTTGCCTGCCTTCTCGGGTTTCTGGCCGCCTATGCGCTTGCGCGCTTCAAGCTGCCTGGCTCGGCCTGGCAACGCGGACTGCTTATTGCGCCAATGACGGTCAGCTATCTCATCATTGCGCTTGGGCTTCTGACCGTCCTCAACGTACTGGGCATTGGCCTTTCGCTGTGGACCGTCAGCATCGGTCACGTGGTGATCAATCTGCCGCTCTGCTTTGCGATCATCTACTCGTCGATGGGCGACCACCATATCAACATCGAGCGCGCCGCGCGGGATCTCGGCGCCAGCGACATCAAGGTCATGGCTCTCGTGACTGCGCCGATGCTGCTGCCGTCGCTGCTTGCCTCCTTCTTCCTGTCTATGACGTTCAGCTGGGATGAATTCATCATCGCGTTCTTGCTGTCGCGCTTCGACGTGACGCTGCCTGTCGAGATCTGGAGCCTGCTTCGTTCCGGTCTCAATCCCAAGACCAATGCCATCGGATCACTGGTGTTCCTCGTTTCGGCGACCTTGCTGGTCGTGTTGGAACTGTTCCTGTTTGGAAGGACCAAGAAATCATGACCGCGCCGGTTTCAATCGAGAACGCGACGAAGACCTTCGGAAGCTTCACGGCGCTCGATGCCGTTTCTCTCGACATCAACGCAGGCGAATTCATCGTCCTGCTTGGGCCGTCTGGCTGCGGCAAGACTACACTTCTGTCCATCCTTGGAGGCTTCCTGTCGCCGACCACGGGGCGGATTGCGATCGGCGGTAAGGAGATGACCAACGTGCCGCCGGCAAAGCGTCCGACGACAACGATGTTTCAGGACTATGCGCTCTTCCCACATATGAAGCTGAAGGACAATGTGGGCTTCGGCCTCAGAATGCGCGGTGTCGCAAAGGCTGAGCGCGAGGAGCGCGCGAAGGGGTTCCTCGACCTTGTGGGCCTCAAGTCTTCCGCGGACAAGAAGCCACACGAGCTATCCGGTGGTCAGCGCCAGCGCGTGGCGCTCGCCCGCGCTCTGGCTGTTGATCCTGACGTGCTGCTGCTTGACGAACCGCTCGGGGCGCTCGACCTCAAGCTTCGCCGGCAGATGCAGGATGAATTGAAAGCAATCCAGAAACGCGTCGGCACAACCTTCGTTCACGTCACCCACGATCAGGAAGAGGCCATGGCAATCGCCGACCGGATCGTCGTGATGAACCAGGGCAAAATTGAAGACGTCGGACCACCATCCGAAATCTACATGCGTCCGCGCTCGCTGTTTGCGGCCGGCTTCATGGGTGAAGTGAACTTCATTCCCGGCACGATCAGTGATGTTAATAGCAGCCAAGCCATCGTCGAAACGCGGCTGGGCAAGGTCGCATTGCCGAAAACCTGTTTCACAGCAGCTATGCCATCCGTCGGTCAGACGACGACACTTTGCATTAGGCCCGAACATTTCCGCCGGGCTGGCGAGGGGGATGGCGCTGTCACCGCGCTCGGCCACGCCGCGGTTGCCAGCAGCGCCTTCTTCGGAACGCATTATCGCTGCCATCTAAGGCCAGCCAGCGCTCCGGAAACGAGTATCGTCGCACACATGCCGCAGTCGGCGGCGGTCATGGAGGGCCAGGCAGTCACCATTGCCGTCAATGTCGGCGATATCGTAGCCTTGCCTTCGAAACAGGCATAGGCTGAGACCATGGAACGTGTCTCCCCGGACAAATGGTACCAAGTGAAACGGCTGGCGGACGACGTCACCCTCATTTCCGAGCCATTCATCCAGGAATTCTACCGATGCAACGTGTGGCACGTGCGCGGGCGCGATCGCGATATGCTTGTCGACAGCGGAATGGGCGTCGTGTCGTTGCGCGAATGGGTACCGCTTGTCACTGAGCGCGATCTGATCGCGGTCGCAAGTCACACCCATTTCGACCATATCGGCTGCCATTACGAGTTCGAATGCCGGGCGGTCCATTCAGCGGAAGCCGATCTGCTTGCCAATCCGACGCGGGCGAACACGCTTGCCGACCCCTACGTCACCAATGATATCTTCGAAGCGCTACCGCCCGAACCCTATTGCTCGAAATGCTACGGTGTGAAGAAGGCGCCGGCGACGCATGTCTTGGTGGACGGTGATGTTATCGATCTCGGTGACCGGACCTTCGAGGTGATCCATACGCCGGGCCACTCGCCGGGCGGCATTGCGCTTTGGGAAGCGAGGACGGAAACGCTCATTTCTGGCGACATCCTCTATGACGGGCCTCTGATAGAAGACGCCTATCATTCCAACGCGGCTGACTACCTCGCTTCGATGGAGCGGCTTTTGACGATACCCGCCCGCGTCGTTCATGGCGGGCATTTTCCAAGCTTCAGCGGCGCACGATACCGCCAGCTGATCACCGACTGGCTGGACCAAAAACAGAAGAAAATCTGATGGGAGTGACAGTATGCTCGAGAAGCGCAAATTCTACATCGACGGCGAATGGGTAGCGCCGCTGGCAACGAACGATCTGGATGTCATCAATCCGGCGAGCGAACAGCCGGTTGCAGTCATTTCGATGGGTACGGCCGCCGACGTCGACCGTGCGGTTGGTGCTGCGAAGAAGGCGTTTACGACCTATAGCCGCACAAGCGTCGAGGAACGACTGGCGCTGCTCGAAAGATTGCTTGAGATCTACAGGCGCCGTTACGAAGAGATGGCGAAGACGATCACGCTCGAGCTCGGTGCGCCGATCACAATGAGCCGCGAACAGCAGGCCGACGTTGGTGTTGGTCACCTGCAGGGTTTCATTGATGCACTGAAACGGCTGAAGATGCGCGACACGCTACCGAACGGCGACGTTGTGCTACGTGAGGCAATCGGCGTCTGTGGGCTCATCACCCCTTGGAACTGGCCAATCAACCAGATTGCACTGAAGGTGGTTCCGGCGCTGGCGACAGGCTCGACCTGTGTGCTGAAGCCTTCCGAGTTCACGCCGCTCAATGCCATGCTCTATGCAGAGATGGTGCATGAGGCCGGTTTTCCTGCCGGCGCCTTCAACCTTGTCAATGGTGACGGCGTCCATGTCGGCGCTGCACTGTCGAGGCACAAGGACGTCGACATGATGTCCTTCACCGGCTCCACCCGCGCCGGCATTGCCGTCAGCAAGGATGCGGCGGACACCGTCAAGCGCGTCACCCTGGAGCTCGGCGGCAAGTCTCCCAACCTGGTATTCGAGGATGCCGATCTCGAAGACCGCATCACAGGTAGCGTCCTTGAATGCTTCAACAATTCTGGCCAATCCTGCGATGCGCCGACACGCCTCCTTGTTCAAAGGTCGGTCTACGATAAGGCCGTCGAGATTGCCGAACGCGTCGGCCGCGAAGCCAGAGTCGGCAATCCCGAAGACGAAGGCAGCCACATCGGCCCGCTTGTCAGCGCCATCCAATATGGCCGCGTGCAGGCACTGATTGACGCTGGCATTGCCGAAGGTGCGCGCGTTCTCGTCGGCGGAGCGGGCAGGCCGGAGGGATACGAGAAAGGCTATTTCGTCAAGCCAACCATCTTCGCCGATGTCCATAATGACATGCGGATCGCTCGCGAGGAGGTATTCGGGCCAGTGCTGGCCATCATGCCGTTCGACACCGAGGAGGAGGCCATCGTGATTGCCAACGACACCAGCTATGGACTGGCTGCCTATGTTCAGACAGGCGACCCTGCTCGCGCAGAGCGCGTAGCGACAAGGCTACGGGCCGGCATGATCCACATCAATGGCGCCCCGCATCGCTATGGAAGCCCCTTCGGCGGCTACAAGCAATCCGGCAACGGACGAGAAGGTGGAATGTTCGGGCTGGAGGATTTTCTGGAGGTGAAGACCCTTCACCGTCCAGATGCGGCCTGATCGCATCGGTCGCGGGCACCCTCCCAACGTGGGTTTCGGGCGGGTACTAGGCACCCCGCTTGCGGCCCACTGACCACTGGCCCGCGAGCGGCGGGTGGCGCGCGAGATTGGGGGACATTACTGTGATTTGTCTGATGCCATGGGCAATATTTCGAAAAACGCGAGCATATCCTGCCGCCTTTTCAAGCATCGGCTTGCACGGGCAACATGAGCATCGCACATTGCGCTGGGCGGCCGTTGCAGACTCAGGATGACAGAACGATGACTGGAACTTTCTTTCAACCGGTTGATGCGGCTGAAGTCCCACGCTTTGCCGGACATTCCACCTTCATGCGCCTACCTACCGTCGAAACTGCGGAAGGCCTCGATATTGCGCTTGTCGGCATTCCCTGGGACGGCGGGACGACGAACCGGGCCGGCGCTCGGCATGGCCCACGCGAGGTACGCAACCAATCGAGCCTGATGCGGCGCGTTCACCACGTCTCCGGGACTGAGCCGTTCAGCATCGCCAATGTGGCCGACGTCGGCGATCTCTCTGTTAACCCGATCGATCTTATCGATGGCCTTAGTCGCATCGAAAAAGGTATGGCCGAGATCGTCGCCGCAGGTGCAATTCCGCTATCGGTCGGCGGCGATCATCTCACCACGCTTCCTGTTTTGCGTGCCGTCGCGAAGGAAGGGCCGGTCGGTCTGATCCATTTCGATGCGCATTCCGACACCAACGACCGCTATTTTGGCGACAATCCCTATACGCATGGCACGCCGTTCCGTCGGGCAATCGAGGAAGGTTTGCTCGATCCCAGGCGCATCGTTCAGATCGGCATCCGTGGATCCATCTACGATCCCGGTGAACATGACTGGGCAAAGCAAAAGGGCGTGCGCATCATCTATATGGAAGAGTTCGTCAGCCGCGGCGCTGAGGAGGTCATGCGCGAAGCGCGCGAGATCGCCGGCGGTTTGGCGACCTATATCACTTTCGATATCGACAGCATCGATCCGTCGATGGCGCCAGGCACAGGGACCCCTGAAGCGGGCGGCTTTACCACCCGCGAGGCTCAGCAGATGATCCGGTTACTTGCGGGTGTGCGGATCGTCGGCGCGGACGTGGTTGAAGTCTCCCCACCCTTCGATCTTGCCGGCATGACTGCACTTGCCGGCGCCACTATGATGTTTGAGCTTCTTTGCGTCATTGCCAAGCAAGTCGAAGAGCGACGCAAGGCAAGTCAGACCTGAGCGTGATCCGACCGGGCCCCGCTGGACAGGCGTCGATAGCAGCCGCGCCAGTAAAGCAGCGGCTCGACGTCTTCGCGGGTTTCGATTGCGCAGACGCGGCCGATCAGGATGGCGTGCGAGTGGTGGTTCAAGACCGTTTCCAGTTCGCAGTCGAGTACGGTCAGCGCGCCCTCAAGGGCTGCGGTTCCGGTGGACAGAGAATACCAATGCGCATCTGCGTAGCGGTGCACGCCGTGTCGACCGCCGAAGCCGGCAAAGGATTGCGCGACATGCTCTTGGTCGGCGGCCAGCACATTTACACAGAAGCGCCGATACTTTTCGACGACGGGCCACGAGGACGATGCACGGTTGACGCTGACGATGAGTGACGGCGCGTCGGCCGATAGCGAGGATACGGAGGTTGCGGTAAAGCCGGTGCGGTCGTCGTGTTCACCAACCGTGATCACGCTGACAGCACCAGCCAATTGGCGCATCGACAGCTTGAACGCGGATTGATCGACAACAGACTGGGCTGTCAGGTTGTCCATTGCTTCGCCTCCTTCGTCAGGGCGTGGTCGCCGCTTTCGCAAAGCGGTTGGCCGGCAGCGAAAGGCCAAGGTTCTCGCGAAGTGTCTTGCCTTCGTATTCTTCACGGAAGAGCCCGCGACGGCGCAGCTCCGGCAGGACGAGCCTGACAAAGTCATCAAGGCTCGCCGGTAGCGTCGGAAACATCAGGATAAAGCCGTCAGCCGCGCGCGTTTCGAACCACTCCTCCATGAAGTCGGCAATCTGAGCCGGCGTACCGGTTATGCCGTTGCCCGTATGCTTCTCGGCGTAGTGGCGCACGAGTTCTCCGACCGTGCGGCCGCTCTTGACGAAGTCGACCAGTTCCTCGAACAGCGCGCGCGAGCCCTTCGGTGCGGCCGGCAGTCGGTCCATCGGAAAAGGCTTGTCCAGCGCCACACCACTAAGATCGGCCTCCAGGAACTCTGAGAGCATGAGCCGCCCAACATCCGGATGCATTTTCTCTATGAGATAATCGACCTTCGCCTTTGCCTCTGCTTCTGTTTCGCCGACGTTTAGCACAACACCCGGCATAATCTTCAGGTCATCAGGACTGCGCCCATAGGCTGGCATCCGGGCCTTGACGTTCTCGTAGAAGGCGCGGTTCCGGTCGATGTTGGAGGCGAGGCTGAAGACGATCTCGGCCGTGCGCGCGGCCATGTCCATACCGGGTTCCGAGCCGCCGGCCTGCGCAATGACCGGCCGACCCTGGGGCGTGCGGGCAATGTTAAGAGGACCGCGGACCTGGAAGTGTTTGCCCTTGTGATTGAGCGTGTGGTGCTTGGTCTTGTCGTAATAAACGCCGTTCGCGCGGTCGAGGAGGAGCGCGCCCTCCTCGAAGCTGTCCCAAAGGCCGAAGACGACGTCCACGAATTCGTTGCCGCGCTCGTAGCGCAGGGCGTGTGGGTCGAGGCCTTCGCGATTGAAATTATACCCGGTCTCGTCGTGGTCCGAGGTTACGACGTTCCAGCAGACGCGGCCGCCGCTTAGATGGTCGATCGAGGCAAAGAGGCGTGCGACGTTGTAGGGCTCGTAGTAACTGGTGGAGACGGTGGCGACGAGGCCGAGATCCTTCGTTGTCACTGACAGAGCCGATAGCAGCGATAAGGGTTCGAAGCGGTTCATCTTCGTCGGGATGCGGGCAAGTGCGTCCGGATCGCCGACGGCGGCAGCTGGGGAATCGGCCATGAACATGAAGTCAAACTTCGCTGCCTCCGAGCGTTTGGCAACATCGAGCAGATGGCTGAAATCATTGGCGCCGTGAACGTCGCTTGCTGGATGCAGCCAGGATGCCGGATGAAAACCGAACGTATAGACGAAGGTTCCGAGTTTCATCTTGTCGGCGCGCGCCATGTCATTCTCCCCGCAGGCTTTCCGTTTTGCCTAAGGTAGCGCCACGCGACCTTTCTCATCAATGTGGTAACGCTGATTTCCGATTTAGTTTTTCTAAAGTATCGCAGGTGCGGAGAGCTGGGCCTGTCTGCGCGAGGTGGCAATGACCCAGTCTCGAAACTCCGAACCATATGGCTTTTGGAGCGCGCTGCGGTCCCAGGCAAGGAAGTAGCTCTCGCGCAGTGGCATTCTGATATCAACCGGAATGATCAATGTCTGCGCTTCCAATTCGTCTGCGATCATCGACATCTGTGCGAGCACAATTCCACGCTTGTTGACGGCAGCGTCGATGGCGCTGCTCGATAGAGTGAACGACAAGGAGGGGCGCGCCTCCAATCCGGCGCCGATTTTCACGGCGAACTCCGCCCAACTCGGATAGGGCGTGAAATGTCGTTCCCATTCGACATGCAACAGCGGATAGGACAGCAGATCTGCGGCTGAAATCTTTCCGCTGTCGATCAGGGCAGGCGAGCAGGCCGGAACGACCCAATCTCGAAACAGCTCGGCATAGTGGTCGTGCTGCAAGACATCGGATCCGTAGCTGACGCGGAAATCGACTTCGTCGAAGCCCATTCGCGGCTCTTTATCACGGCCAATCAGCCTGACATGCGCGTCGGGATGCAGCGCTTGCCAGTCGAAAATGCGCCTGCCGAGCCATTTGTTGACGACCGATGACAATGCGCTGAGCACCAGGGCATTCTCGTTGCGCGCCCGCTCCAGCAGTTGCTGGGCAAAGGTAAACTGCTCAAAGCCCTTGGAAATTTCGGCATGGTAGAGCCGTCCCCATTGGGTCAGTTCCACCGTTCGGCCGCTGCGCTCCAAAAGTGTGACCCCGAGAAAGCTCTCGATCTTGCGGATCTGCTGGCTGATGGCGCCGGGAGAAACGTTTAGCTCCGTTGCCGCCGCCATGACGCTACCGCAGCGTCCGACCGCTTCGAAAGCCTGCAGGCCCTTGAACGGAATCCCTCTGAAAATCTGTTCGTCGCTCAAGGCGATGCCTCATTGCGGTTGTCGGCGCAAAGCACGCTTTTCGGCCGGGTGGAAAATGCCTGCAAACTGAAAGCGGTCGCCGGGATGGGTGATTTCCACATAGGTGACCATGCGATCGTTCTGCCAGGTTTGCCTGATGAGGTTCAGGCAGGGCTCGCCGCGCTTGATCTCAAGGATGCGCGCCGTCGCCGCATCAGCCGAAACCGCCCGTATCACATGCTTTGCCTTGGACCACGGCACCTGCGAGAGAAGCCATTTTGCCGGTGGTTCGCTCGCAAAGGTCTCGTTGCGGGCAAGCGGCACGGTGTCAAGCAGAATGATTCTGCGTTCGATGGCGGTCGGTTTGCCGTCAACGATATGTAGGCACTGGATCCGCAGCACCTCGGCATCTGCCGGCCCGTGCAGTTGCCGCGCTTCTGCCTGGCCCAAAGTATCGATCCTGCGAGTGAGTATCTCGTAGCGATGTTCATGGCCTGCCAACACCGCCTCGGTGCCGATGTCTTGAATGTCCATGACCGTCCGGTCGATCTGAGGCGAGGCGACGAACGAGCCTGTCTTTCGTTTCCGTACCAACAGCCCTCGTTCGACAAGTGTGGTGAGCGCCTTGCTGACGGTCATGCGCGAGCAGCCATAGCTCTTCACCAGGTCGTGCTCTCTCGGAATGCGGTCACCCGGACGCCAGTCACCGCTCAGGATCTTGGCCTCGATGTCCTTGAATATCCTGAGATAAATCGGCTCCAATTTGCGACCCTTGAAAAAGCGGCGGCCTAAGATCGTCCAGACACAAACACCGGGCTCGCATCTGCGATGCAAATGTTCGGCACAAAATTTGCGTTCGTCGACTTTGACGTTGACACCTTAGGCCACGCTATATCTATTTGTATAGTCAAAAGCGGACCACAGAAATTCGCGGGTACGGGACAAAATCGGGAACTCGGCTCCTTTAGGGGAGCGAAACTGGAGAGAGAGAAGACAATCATGATCGCACGTTCACTGCTTAAGGGCCTTGTTGGCGCGGCATTCCTGTTCGGAGCGACGCTATCGGCGCACGCAGCCGACACGCTCGCCGCGGTCAAGGCTGCCGGTACGCTCAAGGTCGGCACCGAAACAGCGTTCGCCCCCTTCGACTTCATCGACGCCGGCGAGCATGCCGGCCTTAACGTCGACCTCTTCGCCGAAATTGGCAAGGAGCTCGGCGTCAAGATCGAGTGGGTCGCACTTCCCTGGGATGGCGTTTTTCCGGCGCTCGAGGCCGGCAAATTTGATGTCGTTGCCGGTCCAGCGACGATCACCAAAAAGCGCATGGAGCGCTATCGCTTCACGCCGCC
>Ga0075367_10000174_pt1 | contig 20777 bp, 52 predicted proteins | sample EndMethybrTD3032_FD_71399 | JGI IMG/M metagenome (GOLD analysis project Ga0075367, IMG submission 71399) | Populus endosphere microbial communities from Tennessee, USA - Endosphere MetaG P. TD hybrid TD303-2 | ecosystem: Host-associated > Plants > Roots > Endosphere | place: USA: Tennessee... | reverse complement strand
TTTCTGAACTTGAAAAACAACTACAATGAGATTTATAACTGAATTTGAAATAACTAACGAAGAACTTAAATATCCAAACCATTTTAGAGTTACTCAAAGGAAGACAAGGAGTGAAGAAGGGCTTGGCAGGGGCATATCTGATGTGTTTAACTTTAATGAAGCTGGATATATTGATAAATCAGGATTAGCTGGCGTTCGTCGTTCGCTTGAAATAGAAGCCTTCCCAATGGATAAATGGATTGAATTCAAGAATAAACTGATAGAGCATATTGGCGTCAATCCGGGGGATCAGATAGGTGCTTTGCAACTAATTAAAGACCTTGAATTTTGTAAATAAAAAACATTAATAATGTATTGGTTAGTATATCAAACAATTATAGAGGAGCAGTCATTTGATGCTGCCAGTGGGCAGAATAACATCAAAATTGGTACACACATCAGAAGAGTAAAAGCCGACAACGAAGCAGAGGCCATCGGCAAGTTTATAATTGATACGAAAGATATTAAGGCAGAAAAAAGGCTTGACCCTATTGAGTGCTTTGAACTAGACAGGCTAAAAAATATTTAACTAAAGAGTATGCACGTAATAGGAAGCCTACATGATTGTATTCGTGTTGCGCTGGCGATGGAGCTTGCAAGGTTACACTTACATGATACTGCTATCGTTATTGTAGACAATTTCGATGAGGAACATAAGAAAAGGCTCATAGAGCAGTATGAAAGAAAAATTGAGATACAACCACTAGTACCTGTAATTGAGACTTATTCAGAGCGGGGATTCAGGCCTAGCAAGCATCGTTGCTACAGAAAACAAAAGCCACGCAAAAATAAGATGCAGCAGGAATCTCGCCGCATTAACAGAAAAACTATTTAACTCTATAAATTAACAAACCATGAGTTGCTTATTTGATGAAATAAAAATAAATGAAAGGTTTCATGAATTGCAGAATAAGCCCCTGTTCAATCCTGATAAATTCGAACCTGTTTTTACAGTTAGCCAATTATTTGAGACTGGCATAAGGGCTACTTTGTATTTCGTAATTCGTAATGGCGAGCCTATGTTTTACGACTCAAAACAAGAAAGAATATTTTAAATAACTCTATAAGTTAACCAACCGGCAGGGAGGCCAGGAGTGATGAGGCAAAACTTACAACATACAAGACGAATGGAGCGGCTGTTATGTGACATTAACTCAACTGAATTTAATGACGATACGCGCAAAATTAATTGGTGCATCGAGCGGCACATGAATACGAATCATTATTATGACCAATACCTGCCGTATGAATTCCATTTGAGAATGGTAGCCCAAGTTGCAGATGATTTCCTTCATTTGCCTGAAAACCGGTGGAGTGATTTAATGTTAGCCTGCTGGGGCCATGATCTTATTGAAGACGCGAGGGTATCATATAACGATTGCAAAAAGGAACTGGGAGAATATGTAGCTAATATAATATTCGCCGTTACCAATGAGAAGGGCAGAAATCGTTCAGAACGGGCTAATGATAAATACTATGCCCTAATAAGGGAAACGCCAGGTGCAACCTTCGTAAAGCTGTGCGACCGAATTGCTAACGTGCAGTATTCTAAGCTCACAAAGAGCAGAATGTTTGATATGTACATGAAAGAGAATTTGGATTTTATCACTAAGTTGAACCCTCAAAATAGATTTCAGCCTATGGTTGATTATCTGAATAAGTTATTTAACTAAAACCGCAAGCCGCTACGGTAACGGCGAAGGGGATGAAAGATAATATCTTCCCTTGTTCTGGATGTGGCGCTTGTTGTCGCAGAATAAATAAAGCCGTTGAAAATTTAGGGGATATTGATAGCGATAGTGAATTATACTTCCCTTATAAGTGGGATGAAACAGGGCGCTGTGAAATGTTAACAGACGACAACAGGTGCCAAGTTTACGAAACCCGCCCACTTATATGCAATATTGATAAACTTTCATCAGTCATAGATATCCCAAAAGACCAGTTTTATGTAATGAATATCGCTGCTTGTAATATGATGATAGATGAAGATAATTTACCACTTAAATACAGAATAAAATGAAATTTGATGTAGAAAAATTAGTCAGAGAAAATTTATTGGAAGAGTATGAAGATGATGAGATTTCTGAAATGCTGCATGATGCCACTATCGCTGTTAATGAAGATTTAGTAACAGTGACATATCGCAACAAAGTCGTTGATACATTCTCTATAGAATGTAAAATCTATCTTAAACATATACCAAAACATTAAACATGGACAATCCAAAGAAACTAATACTTGATTATTCTAAAATGACTCATCAAGAATTTTATGAGAATTATTGGCTGGTTGATGGTAAAAAGCCGCCACCATTAACTGATGCCGACAAAAGCATACTTGCTGCATTCGATAATTTGCAAGACGGGGATCGTCTTTTTGTTTCAAGGGGGCGCGGAGGCGTGCGTAAATTATATAAATGCGCAGAAGATAAAAAACTAAAGAGCATAGAACTAGAAGTAATCAATAAGCCTTAACTTGTAAACATAATTTAAATGAAATATATATTAATATATTCGTTCTGTTTGCTTGTCGCCTGTAATGATCAGAAGCCTTTAATCTTGCCAGCAAAAAAGGTAGAAAGAAAAAATGAAACCAGATATTTTTACATCGGCTATCTAATTAGCAATAATCAAAGAGGAGCCATTACATGGGTAAGCCAAACTGGACTTATACCAATAAAAGAAGATTTTTTAAAAACACTTCATAAAGATAAAAATATCATCCCATTCAGAGACGAACAACTTATGATAATTAGTGTATATGAGTTTAAAGATGAGGAAGAAATGAATAGATGGGATGATAATAACAACTAAAGATTATATATGGACATAAGAGTAGGAGATATAGTTTACCATCAATTATCAAAGCTCCTTTTTAAATGCGAAAATAAAAAGCATGAACGATGGATGAACATGAACCCATTCTATCAAAAAACAAATCTAAAAACGATAGACTATGAGCAATTTGATAAAACCAGGAAATAATTACCGATTGAAATATGACGCTGTTATTCTAAAAAGAGATGATGTAGTATCAATATTTTCAATTGAAAGAGGCATCCCTGATCAGCCGCTATACGCTGGTTTTTGTGCAGATAAAGATACTTGGGAATTATTGCTTGGTGATGTGTTTAAATAAAATTAAGGGCCAGTAGTATAAACTACAGCCCTCTTTAGCTTAAAGTACCCTTATGTAACTTTTTATACGCTCTACTTCTCTTCGTCTAGCCATTCAGTATTTAATTCAGCGTGACAGGTTTCTTTTCCATGTTTAAAAATCATCATTTGGTTCAAAATCGTGATCCTGTAATAGTTTTAATTTGGCCTGAAGTTCTGCCATTCGTTTTTTGCCGCTCTTTATGGTTTCTTCTGCATCATCCATCTCGCACTTAAGTTCTTCAATTTCTTCTTCGGTTTCAATCTCTTCCGTTTCAATATCACCGCACTGTTCGCAGATAACAGTACCGGGAAACCATTTATCGCTACCAACTCCATCGTGTAGATCAAACCAGCCTTTGCACTTCTGGCATTGGCAAGGCATTTCCATGTTGTGATCTGGTGTTTCGTATGCCATTGTTTATTGTTTGCGTTTTTTTATTTCATTCAGTATTCCAACAAGCAATGCTATGATTAAAGCAATACCAAGCATTATAAACCCAGTTGCCGCAACGTCAAAATTCTTGGTTACATTTAAATTTTTACCCAATGATATAACTACAAACAGAATGCCTAGCATACCAATAAATAAACCAAGAATGGATATTATTAAACGCATTGTTTATTGTTGTGGGGTTAGTTATTATACTTTTTATCATACCAACGGGCCATTGCTTCCCATTCTATTTTTGTCCAAAGCTCAGACATAGTAGCGCTTTCAAGGCGTACTCCATTTTTATCAATAGCCACAAACCAGCCTTTGATGAAATCCGTTCGTCGCCACATGCCGTCTCCCCTTTCTTGCACAGTGACGTTTACCTAGGGCTCCTTTGTGCAATAGATTCGGAAGCCTTCATGCGACCGTTCGTACTTACCTATCTTATTTGCCTCCTTGATCCAGCTCATTGTCCATCAATTAACTGGTTAGTGTTTGCAGATATGCGTTGTATTCGGCTTCGGTTATGAACATGCCAGCTTTGTTTCGTTTTGGTTCAACGGATGGCTTCTTTCTGTTTTTCATTTTGCCACAGTAATCATTCGTTTTTATACTGTGCAGAATGTTTTCAGATTGCGTACAGCGTTCAAGATTAATAAGCATCGGGTTACTGCGATTATTATCAATGTGGTTGATGTAGTCCTTGCCAGGAATTATAGGCAGAAAAGCATCCGCTACGAGAAGATGTACGTATAAAGTAGATGCAATATCATCTTTCGATAAGTCAACTTTCAAATATCCATCTTTTCGTTTCGAAAATGCAATTAGCCTCTCCCTCCTATTCGCATTATATGCCGTTACGCCTTTATGCTTTCTATGCACTGACCTTTGAAGGCTTTTAATTAGGCCCAAATTGCTGACTTGATACGCGCCCTCATGCCCGGTTATATTACGCCATTCTTGATCTGTAGTCAACAGTTCCTCCGGCTTTCTATCCTCCCACCATTCCAATTTCTTGAACAGGTGTGGCATCGCTTCAACATCTTCCTTCTTTGCGCTGTGCCCCTGTAATGGGCTTTCGGTATTGGTCACGTAGGTGTACATGCCTGTTTTGCTCGTTTCGAAAAAGTACTTGTAAAGTATTTCACCCACTTCGAACCGGCTACCCGGCCAAGGGGCGACAACCTTATACCGTGGTTTTAAAAGATCTTCGTTGCTCATTATTTATCCTCCTTTTGGTTTTCAAATAGCCCTTCGTGGCATTTATTTCTACATTCATCACAGCAATTACAGGTTATAGTGCCTGTATGATCCAGTACGTCATCAATTTGATAAGCGCATACTCTCCCAATATTATCTACCGGGACTTCATTGTTACAGCTTTCACACTTCATCTCCCGCCTCCTTCTCCCCATCCCTCGCGAGGGCTTCGTTGATGATCGGCACCCAATGGTTCCCGTTTGTTCCAGCCGCGCTCAAATATGGCAGAACATCCTTCAACACCTTTTCGTACCGATCGCAACGGGCACGGAGGGCGACGTTATTACTTTCGATAATCTCTACTTTCTGCTTAAATAACGCGATCAGTTCGTCAACGTTTCCTATATACTTTTTAAGCTCTTGTTCCATCTAAAAATGTTTTTATTTCGTTATAAATTCCCCGGTCAGGTAGCAATCCTGCTTCGTGCCGGCAGATGAATTTCTTCAATAATTCCTCCGCTATTTCAAACTTTTCGTCTAATTCATCATAATCTTTCGATCGCGCATCATATGACCGCTTATGCGTTTCGATGCTACCTTTTAACGATTTAATTTCCTGCTGGGCCTCGTGCAGTTTTGTGGCGTATTCGGTGGCACCTATGGTATACCCGTCATAATATCCAGCACTATATTTCAGGTCGGTTGATGCGCGGGTAAGAGTGGCCTGCGCCCCATTCTTTATTTCTTCCACCACCTCAGCCGGTAATTGTGTGTTATCCATTGGTTACCCCCCATCTTTTATTTGAAAGAAATTGATACCTACTTAGATCGCGCTCGTAGTTATCCGTATAATTCCAGGTAAGCACGTAGTCTAAGGCGCATATTTCAAGCCATTCGGAACGCGAAAGATTGCCTTCACTTCTATAATTGTTATCCATTACTTACCTCCTTGTATTTAGCGAGGGCCTGTTGAGCAATTAATTGCGGGAGTACTTTACCGCCAGCAATGTCGCGAAGCGCATCAACGAGCCCTTGCGCTCTCCCCGCCCATTCGGTAGCGTCTTCGATAATACCAGTTTCGTACCCATCTAAAAACGCAATCTTGTTTGGCGAGTGCTTATAAAACCTGTCTTTAACTTCATTTCCCTTCGCCTTGGTTTTATCTGCTGCTAACTTCTCGATGCGTTCGATCGTTTCTTTACTTAGGTTGCTCATTTTACGGTTGGTTTTCTTTTAGGCGAATATCGTTTAGTGAGACGTAGCAGGCATCTATGCCGTAGAGATTCTCAATCTTCATGCACGAATCAATACACCATTGTATTGCCTCTGAGTTGTTATTGGCTGCATCTTCATGCTTAAGCAGGTTCAAAAACTCATACTGCTCCTTGGTTATTTCAACCGTTATTTTTTTGTTGCTCATTTGATTGTTGTTTAAGCCTTTCGTATTCTTTTTTATCGAGCAGGATTAATATTGGCTGATATTCACCAATGAATATTTTTTGCAGCGCCTCTACCGGCACACCCATCGTTACATGACCGCCCCCTTTCGCGGTGTTTGCGCCAACCATATCAAAGCAGCATGGAAGTGTCTTTGTTTTATTTACTTCATCATTGACGTTCATTTCGTCAAATATTTGAAACATTCTTTTGCTCATTGTGTTTTATTTTATAACCTCTTATTTAATTCTGATTCCTTCCCACACCGGTCGCAGTACATCTTCGCGTATTCCTTGAACGATTCGTGAAAATTTAATTTTCGATTAGTCGGTTTAATACCCTTCGCGGCATTGCTTGTCCACTTATGGCCGAAGATGAAGCAGGTGATGAGGTTAATGATTTTCATTTGCAGCCTCCCGTGTTTGTATTTGCTCAATAATAACCACAAGCATTAGCAATGTAATTGCCCCGATAAATAACCCGCAAGCCGTCAAAAAGAACATTGCAGGGATCGGATGAGCGTATTTACCCTGAAATGCCGCGACTATTAATAATATTCCCAGAATGCCAGATAATACGGCCATTATAAAGCCTAAGAATTTCATTTGACTTAACATTACAGATAACTTTGAAGTGGTGAATCTTTTTTGCTGTGGTCGTAGTAACTACACGTATGTTTATAACGGAATATTTCAGCCGCCACCTTTATACTCTTCACCGCCCCCGCCTTCCGGCTATACGTCTTACTGCTGCGGGCTATGATGCGGCCGTTTCGGGCGACGATATGCCAAAAAAATATTGGTTTCCGCCCGTCTGCGCTGATTGCCCAATCTTCGTACAGGTGAATACCTGGTTTGTTTTTAGTCTTGGGCATGGGTGCTAAAATTTGGCGTTATCGTTATATATGTCGCGCCTTGATCATTACCAGCGCTTACGGATGAGCCAGGGAATGCACATTTCAACCAACGCAAATCACTATCTGATATCCTGCCCCAATGGTTTAATGATTGTTTCAATACAAATGCCGCCTTAACTCTTTCGTGAAATTGATTTTGCTTTTCGATCATTTGTTGTTTAAATGAACCCATGTCATTGCTTTTTAAGTATTTAACCAATATTTTGTAGCCTGTCAATTTCGGCAGCAATCAGCGCCCCGGCAATTATAAGGCGTTCTTTGAACGGCTTCCTACACATTTTTGTCCATAATTCCTGATCCCAACCGTCTGGGCAATGATCCTCAATAACATCATCTAAATCTGCACATCCTTGCTCGTTATAACAAAGCCATCCAGCTGCTTCTGACAATTGTTCGTTCGAGTTGTTTAATATATCCAATTCAACTGAACGGCCATGCTTCACGATTTGTTCTTGCCTTTCATCGGCAATAAGTTCAATACCTGTTTTCATGCTGTCTTTTTTAAAATGAGGTAATTCTTGTTTATGTCGCATCCTTTTGAGGCGAGGAGGCACCAGAATGAACCTATAACGGAAACATGCGGCCTATTCCCTCCATAGCACTTATAAAATAGTTCATCCTGAGTTTCTACAATTAGATTTGCTTTTTCAGCACTCACCTCCTTGCTCGTGCAGACTATTTGCCATGTGCCGGGTGGGAGAGTATCATAATGCATTTTATCGAACCATTTAATATTGGCATAATAACCAAGTCCGTTTGAATTGATGCAGAAGTTGAAGGCGTCGTTAGGCACCTCTGCCGCCCAGTATTGTTCTCGTAGTTGTATCATTTCTTTAGTTTCCTAAGTGCTGCCTTATATTCTTTAATGGCTGTTTTGTGATTTTTAATTTCATCTTTGAGTGCTAATTTGTACTCTTTGTGATAATTATTATCCATTAAGTCGCTTTGGATCACATAAATTATCAATGCTCTTTCTTTAATAAGAGTTTCCAATACAAGAATCTGTTCTGATTTAGGTCTTTCCATTATGTATCAGTATTTAAGTATTGTAATAAAACATCAGGTATTCGTTTCCTTTCTTCTGGGGCAATGAATGGGTATATTCTCTGAAATTTAACCACAACTTCATCCCAGCATGAAAGATCAGTGAGACTTATCATACATGCGTCCAAATTGTGATGGCAATCTGCACAAAGTTCTATCCAATTATCTATATGTGTAGCAACGGAAGGGAACATGCTTTTTCGTTTTGCCAAGATATGCGCAATTGAAAACCTGAAATATTCATCACTTTTCTTAAAAGATGGGTTCTTGCAATTTTTGCAAAATCCTTCCATTTCTTTACGGCGATCCTGAAACCAACGCTCTTTCTCCGCGCTGGCATATTTTTTACTGGCCTTTTCTTCTGCTTCTTGTTTTAGCTTCTTTTCGCTTTTCTTTGGGATAGAATATGCTTTCTTTTGTTTAGGAAGTTTTGCTTGCTCTTTTAATCTTCGGATATTTTCAATTGACATTATTTATACTTATTTGATATTTTTTTAGTATTTATTGGTTTTGAAACAGCGTCTAAGGCCGACCATCCCTTTTCCAATCTTCTCCTAATCCTTGTTTGACCGATACCGTATAAGTCAGACCATTGGGATATAGTCTTATTTTCTGTGCCAATTTCAATAAAGCGATTACTTCGCCTGTTATTGTTTTGTTCTTTTGTCGTTGCCCATTTACAATTTGCTGGGTTATAGCCTTTATTTACGTTACGCCTTTCTATAGTAAGTGTATCATTATACCCATTTTCGAAGGCCCATTTTTTGAAGTTCTCATAGTTTTTCCACTTTTCACAAACCCTAATCCCTCTGCCTCCATAGTTTTTATATTGTTTATCTTTTAAGCTATAGCACCTTCTCATCATATTAACCCATATAACTCGTATACGTTTATTCCAGTCGCCATGAGTTGGATTACCAATTAAACATCCGCACGACTTTGTTGCCCCACTCCTTAGCGCCCCCGACGTAGCCAGCTTACTACCCCCGCAATCACAAGCGCACTCCCATAGTATATCATTATGTTTATTTCTTTTAGTTGACTTTCTTATTACTAATAATTTCCCAACCCTCATATTAGTAATATCAATAAACGATGACATAAGAAGATCATTTTTGTTTAATGGTGTTATAATAATTGGCTATAAATGAATGACCGATATTTCAACCATTTTGAGGACTTTTGGCTGAAATATCAGTCATTTTAGTTATTTGGATGCCGATTCACTAAAATCCACAATCTCCATAGGCACTTGTCGTTTGGATTGTCTAGCAACCTGAAGTTGCACATTAATGGTTCTCATTATTTCGCGTGATTGAGATGCAATAGAATCGGCTGCGCCTGCATCCATTTCACCGTCCTTAACCTTGTTAAGGGTTTCCCAAAGAACATTTTTTAGATTAGTTGCTGTAAGCTCTTTAGGTTCTGCTTTAGCTGTTTTTGCCATACTCTTTTACGTTTTGTTGTTGATTTGTTATATATTTTATTAAGCCTCTTTGACTCTCTGTAATCAATTTCTTTATCAAGGTTTTTCAAAATGATAGCACACTCCCAAAATTCACCGTAATCTTTTTTGGCTCTATATTGCTCATCATAACCCTTTTTGTATTCCTTATATTCTGGTTGACGGCAATATTGTACGTGATCAGCCATTCTTCTTTGCCTTTCTTGTCTATACTTTTCTGGATTTTCTCTGTAGTCAAGATGAAACAAAACAAGTGATTGTAGGCTACACAGTATCTTTTCATCCTCCGTTCTTGATGCCCTAATAAATAAGTCATACCACTGCTTGTAAACCTTTTTCTCTTCTTGGGTTTCATTTGTTCTTCTACCTAACCCTGCGCATTTTTTGTCACAATAAACATTCAAGCCTTGCCTAATCGCCCTATTCAAATGCCCGGCGCTTTTTTCAAACTGTTTTCCGCAATATGCGCATGTTGTTATCATTTTGATTTTTCTTTTTTTAGCCTATCCCTAAGCGCCTCCGTTGCAAAAAATGTAACCTTTATACCATTCTCTTTGCAATAATTAGTTACCTCAACCAATACTGAAGGATCAACTTTCACTGAGCCGCTTGGTTCTTTTATTATTTTCTTTTTCTCTTTCATGATACAATATTACACCTAAATATAAATATTCCAAAAAAATCCAAGAAATTATTTTTAATTCAGAAAATGTTATTACTTTTACTTAGCAAATAAGGAAATTAAATCTACGATAATATGAACCAAAATAGGCTTCAAGCAAAAGGCCCATCGCTATATATTATACTTCAGGATGTGGGGGCCTCTCTGGAGGTGGCAGAAGTATGTATCCTATCAAGTATAAGAAAGCCTGAGTGGGTTATGGCCAGAAGAATATATGCATATGTGGCTACAATGATAACAGATGCAACATACAAATCCATTGGTAGTATGATATTCAAAGATCATTCTATGGTAATTGAATACAACCGGGATGTTGCCAAATTTAATTATACAAACGATGCTCTCTTTCTTGAATATTGGACTAAATATACAGCCAATTCAAAAATATGGGGTGCGCATGAAATCATTATCCGACGCAAGAATGAAAAAACAACTACAGCCAATAATGAATTTTAATGATGAGTATTAGTAAAGTTTCCTGCATAACAATAAACACCGATGCGTCTTTCCATCCAAAACACAAGGTTGGTGGTTATGCGTTCTACATAATATGCGACAGGTATAAAATAATGAAAAGCGGGGCTTTCAAAAAAGAACCTAAATCACCCTTGGAGGCAGAGATGATGTGTATTGGCAATGCGTTACATACTGTATTATACAATAAAGATCATGTTGAGTCATTGTATTTAATAATAAACACCGACTGCAAATACGCCATAGATCACATAAAAAAGCAACTTAGTCCATTAGGTAAGGATATTTATAAGATATGGTATAAGGTGATTATTAAGGTAAGGAGTAGAAAAAATGAGTTCCGTTACGTTAAAGCGCATAGTGGGGTAGACGATAAACGAAGCAAAGTTAATGAATGGTGTGATGCAGAGGCTAAAAAATGGATGAGGTTATCAGTTCAAAAAATAAAATCAAATGAGTCCGCTAAATAAGTTTTTTGGTGATATAATCTATTATGATTTTTTATTTGTTATTACCGGTGGTTCTGGTGGTAGCTACTGTAACCCATTTATAATTATAACGGAATTTATTCCAGATCGTATTACACATATATATTTTAATAGTGAAAATTAAATAACAATGAAAAAGAAAACACCAGTAAAAAGAAAGTACACTAAAAAGTCTGCTAAATGGACAAAAGAAGATTCAAGGCAGGCGATTGCTAATTTAGAGCCCGTTGATCCTTATATACCTACATTGAAACCAAAAGAAGAATTAGATGAAATAGAATTTCTGGATGCCGTTGTCACAGGCGTAGAGCAAATGGATGCAGCCCAGAGATCACGCTTCATAAATTACATATACAGCAGATACCACCAATACATTACTCTTAGTAAATTAACTCAGTAAGTATATGCCAGAAGAAATAAAAGAACTTGGCGAAGAAAAATACGCCTATATAGTAGGTAATAAACTTTTGAAGTTTGGGGATATTATAGAGAATGGATTAGCTTCTGCAAATAATCCAAGAAGGTTTGGAATAGTTATAAAAGCAAGGGCGCACTCTATTCATCTTACTGATGGTAAAGATTATTACTGGGATTTAATGCTTGAGCCAAGTTCCAGAATAAAGGTACATGGAAGTGTATTGAATGATAATTTTGAAAAATTAAAAACCGTATGAATGCAACTACCGCTTTAGCAAAGGCATTCCTGGATGGCCGTGTGCTTTCAATTAAGACCGCATTTCGTGACTTTGGGGTAACCAATCTGCCCAGGGAGTGTGGCCGGTTAATAGAGCGTAAATTCAATGTACGGCTAACAAAAGTAAGGCGGGTTGGTAAAACTAGATACGGCATTCCTTGTTCGTGGTTCGAGTACCGGCTGCCAACCACTGAATATAACGCTGAAGGCAGACAGAAGATGATTGAGTATATAGCAGCCAATACAACTGAGCCTGTAGTTACAGAACACACTCCTAAAGTAAAACAACAAAACTTATTTTAATGTCAGAAAAAAAGAAGCCTGTTATAACAGAAGTAACAATGAGGGGAGGTGGCTACTCTATCTCAATGGATGGCCCTTGGGATTCGGAAGAAGATAAAGCTGCGTTTCAACTCGCCGATGATAAATACAATGAACTTGTAGAAGAAGGAAGGCCATACGTGGCTTTAATACGGTCACATCATGAATACTCACACGGGTATTGGATAGAGTTTACGAAGAAAAAGTTAAGCCATTACGATTTAATTTTAAAAGAACATACATCATGAAATTAGAGTACCAAGTTGCTAACCCATCTCAATGCAAACGGCTAAAAGAACTAGGGATAGTTCAGGAAGGTCAGTTTAGTTGGCTATGGGACAATCACGAACAAGCGCATATAGTATCTACGAGATCAGTAGAATCACTTCAATTGCTAGCCGATTCAAATAGAATTATTAGTGTATGGAAAGAAAGAGTAGAGAAGGGGATATTCAGTGCATGGAGTGTGGCTGAACTTGGTGTTTTATTGCCAGATGTATATGCAGATATGCAATGGTATACTATCCCAAATGCGGGTTATAATGAAGGAGGTGAGAATCTGGAACCTCCAAATTGTTTTTCATTACACATTGGAGAAACTACTGACACAATGGATAGCGAACCGTTTAATGGTTTTTGCTTTACAACAGAAGCGCAAGCTAGAGCCGCGTATCTTATTATGTTACTTGAAGAAAAATCTATTACCCCTGAAGAATGCAACAAAAGACTACTAGAAGCATAAAATAACAAAAAATGAAACTAGAAGAACGTTTAAATGAAATTATCTCCGAAAAAGATGATCGGATTACTGAATTAGAAGCAGAGGCGGAAAGCCTTAGGGCCGATGCCGAACTTACAAAGACTGCATGGCAAAGAATATCTGCTTTTAAAAATGATGAGTTTTATAAACAATTCCCTTTCCCTCGCCTGGAAATGAGATTAAATAAACTTTCACCAGACTGGTATAGTATAGAATGGGTTTACGGGCTTGTTTATAAACACATCACCGATGTAGATAATGACACTTTATTATTCATTCCAATGGGAAGAACAACATCTAGCGGCGGCAGGTGTGAATTTGAAAATTGGGTTGATAAAGATGGGCTTAGATTGCCACACAGGGATGGAGCTCACATCTACGTAGAAAGCGTAGTGCTAAATCTTCCAGCATTTATTGTATGCCCAGAAAAACAAGTATGGAATAAAATAGAAGATCAAGGATGGGGGATAAAAGATGGCATACCAAAAATGAAACAAAAATAATTATTGAAAAACCAAACGCCACAGCCGATCCTACTTCCAATTTCCTGTGACCTCTGAATATCGTGTATATATTTCCGCAAAATAGAGTAAAAAAATTTGGCAATGCAATTAATAGGCCATAGATTAGCAGAATCAATTACCCATAAAAACATGGCAAGAAAACCGAAACCGTTAGACATAGCCGCATTGAAGGCTGAGTACGAAGTATTAGTTGAGACATTGAAAAAAGTAGATTTTGATAAAGCGAAGGCCGCCCGGCTGCTCAACGTAGACAGAAAGACAATTTCCAACAAATTAAAGCAGTGTCGCAGAGCAGGAGTGCATGAACAATCCACTCAAGTTGCTTAAATTGCCAACCCTAAACATTCACATCTTATAAAAATAGAATGCGAAAACATTTTTCATTTTGTAGTATACTCACCTGGGCAAATATTCGATTAGATTTCATAAAAGGCAAAACCCCGTCCTAAGACGGGGCTGTAATACAATCATCCGGTGTTTTTAACGCCTTTGACCGGAAGGAGCGGCTGACTAAACCGCATACAATCTCAAAGTTACAATGCTTTTTTGATATTCTTATCATCCACTTTTGGCAACGTCCTCAAAAGGTACGACCATTAACAACAAGGGCACATGGGGTTACTCCCCCAGTAGATAAGTGGAGGGTTTGTCCGAAATAAGGGATTTAATACTATAACAATATAGCCTTATTTCTTAATATATCCTGAGTAGGCATACAGATAGGTTTTGTGAGGGGTCTGGGTATATGAAGGTGGGATAAACTAAAAAGGCAGTCAAATACGACACTATAAAGGTGCCAGTATCTACCTTTTGTATGTCCTTTAAAGAATAAATATTATGACAAAAAGTAACTCTGAAAAAAAAGATTGGGAAAACCCTTTCCCATTCACTAAAAATTTCATACCAGCTTGGGATGAGTGGAAAGCCTTCAAAAAGGAGCAGTTTCGGTTTTCATACAAACCTATTGGCGAGAAAGGGGCGCTAGAGGCTCTTTACGAGCTTTCTGCTGGGAATGAGCAGATGGCCCATGCGATAATTAAACAATCAATAGCGAATGGCTGGCGCGGCCTATTCGATCTTAAAACCACTTCAAATGGAAAAGTCAATGCGGGAGTTGCTGGGAAGCCAACCCCAACCGGGAATGTCGCTCCGGGAGGTTTTGGACAGTTTTAAACATATTGAGCTTGATGATGATGAGTATTGCGTAGCAATGATTGAGGCGAAGAGGAGGAAAGATGAGTTGCTTAAAAAGCAGGAGCGGGAAAGGGTGGCAGAATTAAACAGAAAGCAGTTGACGGAAAAGGGTTGGTCTTATGAGCAAACGAGATCGTACATGCTGTATCGTGCGCAATCCTTGTTTGAAGGAAGGTTTGTTTTGGATCAGCACAATCAGCCGGTTTTTGAACTGTTGTGCCACTACTTTAGTAGAAGCAAAGAGTTTGTTTCATTAGCGGCTGGTATGGGTGTTGTGAATCCCAGTTTAGAAAAGGGTAATATACTTGCCGGTAACTATGGCACAGGGAAAACCTGGTTGATGAGTTTGTTTAGGAAAAATAATCGGCAAGTGTACCATGTAGAGCAGGCTAAGGATATAGCGTTTGCGTATCAAAAGAATGGGGATGAGGCTATTGAACGTCATAGGAATATTATAGTTAATCCCTTTAATGACCCTACTGTTTTTTATCAAAAAAATGCAGGGCTTTGTATGGAGGATATTGGGGCTGAAGATGTTAAAAATAACTTTGGGAATAAAACAAATGTTATTGGCGATATAATTGAGGCCCGTTATGTAAACAACTTGTTGGGGCCTTGGTTTCATGGTACTACAAACATGACTACGGCTCAGTTCGGAGAATTTTATGGCGGCAGAGTAACTAGCAGGTTAAGAGAAAAAACAAACTTCATTGAACTACGTGGCCCAGACAGAAGAAAATAATATACTATCGGATTATGCTAAACACTGGGAGTCCATATGGATGAAGTGTGGTCGAAAGGAAACTGCTTTATTCGAATCCAACTGTACGGCCTATACTGAAGAAGTCGTAACCCAGAATGCCAGAAGAAACCTAATGGTGTGGATTTATTGTTTGCTTAGGAATTATAAGAAGATTGCACCAATAGACGAATTAGACCCAGAAGTAAAAAGAAAGATGTGGACTTTTGTTCAAGAGGTTTGCGAAGGTAAAACGGATGATCCTAAACGCATGAGACACGTAGGGATGGTGTTTTATGCAATTGAATACTTTATAAATGGAAATTCATGACAGAAGAAGAAAGAATAAAGCACAATGCTGATAAGGGTTATGTTCTTGTTTATAGTGGTGATGGGTTTGAGATATATAAGAAAAAGAATGAAGTTGGCGGGTGGACTTATTTAAGTGATAAGAATAGTTGCGAAGGCTCGTTGCCTATTTTTGATGATTGTGTTATAAGTAAAGAGGAATTTATTGCAATAGCAAAAGATTGTTTCAATTTAGAATTTAAAACCAATGCTTAAAATTCAGGTAATAGGGTATGTCGGCAAGGATGCCGTTGTTCATCAACACGGCACAGAAAGTGTTATAAATTTTTCAGTCTGCCACACAGATAAGTATAAGGATGCTAGTGGGCAAAAATATGAAAAGGCCACCTGGGTAACCTGTTCGTGGTGGTTGGGTAACACAAATGTTGCACAGTACATAAAGAAAGGTACTTTGCTATGGGTCGAAGGCATCCCAGAGGCAAAGCAATGGAAAGATAAGCAAAATGAGGAGGCTAAACCATACTTAAACATGAGAGTTAACAGGGTTGAACTACTTGGCGGTAAGCGCGATGATAATACACAATCTAATTCACAAGGCAGCGGTGCTTCAAATGAAGGGTATAAGCCGATTGATGATTACTCAGACCTACCATTTTAATTATGAAAATAAAAATTCAAAGCGAGCAGGAGTTGATTGGTGTATGCACTGAAGCGTTACATGTTCTTTCCAACCTAAGAAAATTCACTAAGCTGTGGGAAGAATCATACGGTGTTGATTTGAAGGCAAGAAAAAAATACTATGAACAAAAGGCAGATGAGTTAATAAAACGGCTACAGGTTACTGAAAACAGGCAGCAAACAAAAATTAAAATTGAAATAAATGAGGCCACTCCACGAAATCAAAACGGAGATTTGTAGCTTAACGGAAGCTAATTATGAAACTCCAAGAAAAAAGTCATCCGCAATGAAGCGTTTGCAATTTCTAAAACTTGCTGAACAATACATTTAAACCAATCCGGATGAATATTTTATCAACAAAGAAATATCAAGGCTAGAGCAAAGGAATGATCTTATTGTTGACGCATTCGATGTTACAAAGTATCCTGGGAAAGACAGAAAGGAGGCGATGAAAGAATATGAAAAAGAAATGGGTCTTTCTCATTTAAGGAATCAATTAAAAGCATTAAGGTATATTAAAAAATAAAGAATGGACTTAATAGAAATGTATAACGAAGAAATGTATGTCTTGGTAGCTCCTGATGGAAGCCAGCAAGCAATGACGCTTTCTACTGATTATGCCACATGTATAGCCACAATAAAAATGCTTCATAAATCTGGTATAGGGTTATCTTACCATGAATTGGTAAAAATTAAAGGATTTGAAATATTACCAGTTAAAGTAACAATGCTTCAAAATGGAAGCGCCGAAGAAGCATTTCAACAAGCGAAACAAAAAATAAAATAAATGAATACTAAAGTATTTTGGGATTCGGAATTTACGGGGTTACATCAAAATACAACCCTAATAAGTATCGGCTTAATAGCTGAAACAGGAGCAACATTCTATGCCGAATTAACCGATTACGATAGCGAACAAGTTAATGGATGGATTGCAGAAAATGTAATTAGTAAGCTAGACCTGGATGGTAGCAACCCACATGACATGACACAACTTCTAATTAAAGGGGATAAGAATGTTGTTAAATCTGAATTAGAAAGGTGGTTTTCTCAGTTTGAATCAGTGGAGATGTGGTCAGATTGTTTAAGTTATGACTGGGTTTTATTTTGTCAACTATTTGGTCATGCATTTAACATCCCAAAGAATATATTGTACATTCCATTTGATATATGTACGTTATTTAAGGCTAAGGGCATTGACCCAGATATAAGCAGAGAAACATTTGCAGGCTTAGATATTGAAGGTGAACAACAAAAACATAATGCGGCATGGGATGCAAAAGTAATTAAGGTTTGTTACGAAAAATTACAATCACTATAAACAAACAACATGACTAATTTAAAGGCTGTAGTTCTAGCTACTGCGTTTGTAGGACTACTTTCGTTCCAGACTCATCAGCAGAAAAAAACATACAAGGTAGAACAAACCTTAGAGTTTTGGGTACAGGCAACTAACGGGATAGAGTTTACAAAAAACAATCTCAGAAACTCAGACCTCCCATCAAAGACAGTAACCCTTATCAATGACTCTTTACTTACTATTCTCCAAACTGAAATATCAAAACAAGTACAATCACAGTTGAACGCTGAGAATAAAAAAGATACTACAAAGCCGAAGAAGAATTAATAAATAACCAATTTAATGGCACTTATAAGACCGCCTCCGTTTTATTAATGACACAAATTTGGTACATTAAATAAGCCCAACCATGATCACATACCCGCCAACTCCAATACCTGTAATCGTTGAAGGTTTAGGGAACGCATGGGTGATCTATATAAAAGATAACGGTATGTGGAATGATGATGAAGTGTGTGTATCTTTAATGGATGGTGGACAATGGAGGCATGTAACAGTTGATAAAATTAAATCATGGCACAACGCAACATATAACATTACTAAAGCCGGAACTAAATGAAAATATTATTAACGCCTGACCAGGAATCTACGCTATGGCATTTGACCGAAAAGGTATTAACAAAACAATCAGAGGCTTATTATTATTTCCCATATGCATTGAAAGTGTGTGGGGATGGCATGTTTGAAAGAATACCTTTAAGTCATCTTCCTGAAGAGGTGAGATCGTTTTTTAACGCAAAAATGATGTACTCGTTAACAGAAACTCCTTCTTTGTCTGAATGGTTAAATGCGCAAGATGAATTTGAAATGAAAAATGATTACCTATGTACATTCGTGTATAGGAGTAAGCAATGTGCTGGATTGATTACAAAATCAGTATTTGGTGATACGTTGACAATTAGGCCAGTTGTCGCTACTGATGATATCGGGGAAGGGGCAGGAATTGCTATTTACAAAGAATTTAAAAGAGCGGTATAATGATTGAATTACCACAAGTAACTGTAATAATAGTCGATACAAAGAATTATGCTGGAGCAATTCATGCCATTAAGAAAACACTGGAGCAAATTAAACCAGCGGAAACGATATGGTTTACTGATCGGTATGATTTTGATTTACCTGGAGTAACCATAAGTCCTATAGCGCCTATTAAAAGCAAAGCTGACTATTCCAGATTTATTATTAAAGGTTTGTGGCAATCTTTCAAAACCAGTCATTGTTTGGTAATCCAGCATGATGGATATGTGATTAATGGTAGTGCATGGAGCGATGAGTTTTTGAAATATGACTACATTGGCGCTCCGTGGTTATATCCCGACCAGGATAGGAATGTGGGTAACGGTGGTTTTAGTCTTAGATCAAAAGAGCTTCAGATAATACTAACGCATGAAGATGTTGAGATTATTGAGCCTGAAGATGAAATAATTGGCAGGCTATACCGAAGGTGGTTGGAAGAAAGGTGGTCTGTAAAGTTTGCGCCAGAAGAGTTAGCTCATAAATTTTCATACGAACTACATGAACCTTATGGCCCAACGTTTGGGTTTCATGGCGGCTTTCATCCCCCATTTAAACCAATAGTTGTTGTTAATAGAACCGGAGCAATGGGGGATGTCATACAGGTAGAACCCGTCCTTCACGCCTTTCATAAACAAGGCTATCGAGTTGTTCTTAAAACAATGCCGCAATTTTACTCTTTATTTGCTAACCATTATTTCCCAGTAGAATCATTTGATACACTAAACAAGGCGCTTCCATATAAGTATGTTGATTTGGATATGGCATATGAGATAAATCCGAAGCAACTGCATATGAAGTCTTATTTTGAAATAGCTGGGATTAGCGGTGATATTAGGAAACCTAAATTGAATTATAACGCCAGTACAGATATAAAAATATTCAGACAAAAATATGTAGTAATACATGTGGACAGAAGAGAGCAACCGCATCGAAATGCTGATCATGTAGCATGGTGGAAGGTTACTGATTATCTAAAAAGCAAAGGCTATTTAGTAGTTCAAATTGGTAAAAATGCCGGGTTACAATTAGATTGTATAAGGATGAATACATTGGCAGAGCCAATGATGGCGTATGTAATAGCCGGGTGTGATTTATTTATTGGTGTTGACTCTGGCCCATCTCATGTGGCAGTAGCAACTGGAAGAAAATGTGTTATATTATTTGGAAGTGTGAATCCTAAATATATTCACTTGGATTATGACTGTGTAAGATCAATTTCATTGCATGATGAAACTAAACCCGTTTGTGATACTCCATATTGCTGGCATAACAGTATCACAACAACGGGTCAAGATTGTGTTGTTGATAACTGGGCTCCTCCATGCACATTGTTTGGTTCAGAAAGAATTATTAATGCAGTTAATGAATTGATATGATATTAGAGTATCCAGGTGTTGTTGGAAGCGGTGAAATATACTTAGATGTAATGAAGGCTATTTGTGGCGATACATCAGATAAGTCAATGGTTGATTTAATGTGTCATCATGCACCATATACGCCTTTACTTGGGTTTAAAGAATGTGTTTATGTAGATATTTTAGACAGAGGTCTGGATCACAAAGAAGAGCAAAAATACTTTGTCAAATCAGATGTTTTTGAATTTTTGTGGATTAATTCAGAAATAAAAAAATGGGATTTTATTATCTGTTCTGACGGGATAGAGCATCTGTCAAAAATAGACGGGCACTATTTATTAGGTTCAATTCGAATGTTATCTAAAAGTCATATTATTTTTACTCCAACCAGAGATAGTAATTTATTAAATGATGATAACCCGGACTCCCACAAAAGCTCATGGGAGCCTACTGATTTCCCGCCAAATTATGTAATAATAAACTTTCC
>Ga0075367_10000173_pt1 | contig 20803 bp, 20 predicted proteins | sample EndMethybrTD3032_FD_71399 | JGI IMG/M metagenome (GOLD analysis project Ga0075367, IMG submission 71399) | Populus endosphere microbial communities from Tennessee, USA - Endosphere MetaG P. TD hybrid TD303-2 | ecosystem: Host-associated > Plants > Roots > Endosphere | place: USA: Tennessee... | reverse complement strand
GTGCTGTCCTTCAACGTGACCGTCATGTACGCATAACCGGGCCGCGTGGTCGTCTCCACCCGATCGTACCAGGTCAGTTCCTGAAGCCGCTTCTCCAGCGGTTCGGCAACCTGGTCCTGCATCTCGCGCGCCGTCGCGCCGGGCCAAACCGTGGTGACCGTCAGCGTCTTGATGGTGAAGGACGGATCCTCGGCGCGCCCGAGCATTAGGAAGGCGTAGGCGCCTGCGGCCGCCAGCAGAAGGATGAAGAACAGGGTGACGGCGCGTTCGCGAACGGCGAGGGCGGAGAGATTGAAGCTCATGATTTGCTCCCGCTTTCCGAGCCGGTCCTGACGCGAGCGCCCTCATGCAGGAGATGAGCGCCGAGAGAAACAATCTGGTCACCGGACTTCGATCCGGAGATAACGGCGGTCTCGCTGGTCACACGCAGCAGCTTGACGGGCTGCAGCCGTACGGTCGAGGTCGCGCTGTCGAAGACCCAAACGCCCGTCGTTCTGCCGTCATCGAGCACGGCTCCCAGCGGCACCTGGACTTCCGGTTGATGATCCCTGCTTGCAAGCCGAAGCGTGACGGTCGCACCAAGCGGCGCCGCTGCGGCCTCACCGTCGAGCACATAGCGGGCCTCATAGGTACGGGTCTGGGGATCGGCGGAATCGGACAACTGGCGCAGATGCGCGGTAAAGCGTCGCCCATCACTGCCGTAGAGGCTCGCCTCGGCGAGCGAGCCAATTGCCGGCCGGATCGTTTCGGGAAGCGCGACCACGGCTTCGCGAGGACCGGACTGCGCCAGTCGAACGACCGCTTGGCCGGCGGCAACCACTTGTCCCGGCTCGCCGAGCGTCTGGGTGACCGTCCCGTCCGCATCCGCCACCAGAACGGAATAGGTCGCCTGGTTCTCGGCGACGCCTGCCTCGGCTTCGGCCGCGGCAAGCTGCGCCTTGGCGGTGTCCGACGCGGCCTTCGCCTGCTCGTAGCGCTGCTTTGAAGTCCATCCGTCGTTCACCAAATTGGCGTAGCGCCGCTCGTCGGCGTCGGTCTGAACGACAACAGCGCGCGCCGCGGCGACCGCGTTGCGCTTCGCTGTGACCGCGAGGCGCAAGTCGGTTTCGTCGATCCGCATCAACGGCTGCCCGGATTTGACCTGCTCGCCGACATTGACGAGCCGTTCGACGATCTTCCCGGCGACGCGAAAGCCGAGATTGCTTTCCACCCGCGCGCCGATCGTCCCGGTGAAACCGCGCTCGGATCCGCTGACCGGTGTGGCGGTCACCAGGCGGACCATCGGCGCCTCCTGTCTGGGATCACCGACCGCAACGGCTTCTCGGGGCGGCACCCCGAGAGCAACGAAGGTCGCCACGCCTGCCGGAATCAAAATGCCCGCCAAAACCGCAACACCCCGCATCTTCATGGTCAGTCTCCCGAATTTAGATTTCATACGAACTCTATATTCCGTTTAGATGTCGAACGCAATCTAAAAGTGGAGAAGGGCAACAAGAGAATGTGATCGGCGTCGGGGGGAGGTATCCAGGTGGAGTACAGGCGGCGCCGGTTGAGGTGATTTTGCGTTGGAGGGCCCTTGATAGATTGCGTTCGGCTTCTATCTACCGTATTAGAGTTCGAGTGAAATCTAAATATGGAGGTGCCGATGCGAGTGAGTCGCGTTCAGGCCGCGGAAAACCGCCAAACCGTGATCAATGTTGCAAGCCGCCTCTTCAGGGAGCGCGGCTTCGACGGCATCGGGCTCAAGGATCTGATGGAGGGGGCCGGGCTAACCCAAGGCGCCTTCTACAAGCAATTCGCGTCAAAAGAGGATTTGGCGGTCGAGGCGTCCAGGCGCGCATTGGAGAGCGCGTCCGGCCGATGGTCGGATGCGGCCGCCCAGAATCCGGATGATCCGCTCGGCGCGGTGATCGGGTTTTACCTCAGTGGCGACCATCGCGAAGAAAAGATGGATGGCTGCCCGATCGTGGCGCTCGGCTCGGATGCCGCCCGACAGGGTCCCGACGTGAAGGCGGAATTCGAAGCGGGAATCAAAGCGCGTCTCGACGTGCTCGACCGCTTCATCGCTGGAAGCGGCGACGAGGCCTCGCGCGGCAAGGCCATGGGCATTCTCGCGACGATAGTCGGCGCGGTGACGCTCTCGCGCGTCGTCAACGACCCCGATCTGGCTCAGGCACTTCTGAATGCCGCGGCCCAACAGGTTCGCAACGCCGCTTCCGCTTGAATGGGGGGCCGGTGTTCGGATTGAGAATCCGCACGAGGCCCATTCGCTGATCAGATTAGAAAGAGGACGATGTCAAAAAGAGCAACGGACAACTTCGCCGGAAAATGGGCGCTGGTCACGGGGGCGTCTAGTGGCCTCGGTCTTGAATTCGCAGATCTCCTGGCGGCGCAGAACGTCAACCTCGTATTGGCGGCCCGGCGGCAGGACTCGATGGAAAAGCTTGCCTCCGATCTACGCAGCAAATACGGGGTGGATGTGCTGGTCGAGGCGATCAATCTTGCCGCGCCAGGCGCAGCCAGCCGCCTGAAAAGCAGTCTCGACGCAAGGTCGGTGACGATCGACATCTTGGTGAACAATGCCGGGTTCGGCTTGCACGGCGATTTCTTGGACACGCCGATCGAGCAGACCGCGAACATGATCCAGCTCAACATCACGACGGTGACAGAGCTGACCTATCTCTTCGGCCGCGACATGGCCAAGCGGCGGTCCGGACATATCCTACTCATCGCCAGCCTTCTGGGCTTTCAGGCCGTCCCCAGCTATGCGGCTTATGCGGCGACCAAGGCTTATGTACTCGCCTTTGGCGAGGCCCTGCATGACGAACTCCGCCCGCATGGCGTGGTCGTTACCAGTCTCTGCCCCGGGCACACCGCAACGGGTTTCGATGCGGCTGCCGGCGCAACCGCTTCAAGCTTGCTGCGCCTCCTCACCATGAAGCCGCGTCCGGTCGCCGAGAGCGGTATTCGGGCGCTCTCGCAGGGCAAGGCCATGGTGATCCCAGGCATGGCGAACAACATGGCTGCTTTTTCAAATCGTCTGACGCCGCGATCAATGCAAAGGGCCACGATGAAAAGAATCATGGACGCTTGACGCCTGGAACAGTTGCGCGCGGGCGCTTGTCGAGAAGCGAAGGACTCTGCCGAGATCCGCTCAACTAATATTGGCAGAGCACATCCATGAACGCGATAGAAGACGCCGTTGATCGGCGACGGCAATCGTCGCGATTTAATCTTCCAGCTGCGGAGCTCCAACTTGCCGAGACGCTGTTCCTGATTTAAATTATGATCATAATATAACGCCCGGTAATCAGGCATCCGATGGGAGGAAGACATGCGCAGGACTGGTGTCCATAACTTTCCGGCAATCGACCGGGTCATCTATGGCAAAGCCGCCGCCGAAGCTGTCCGCGACGAGGCGGAGCGACTTGGTGCAAAGCGCGTCTTCCTCCTCGCCAGTCGAACCCTGAACTCCAAGACCGACGAGATCGAGAAAATCCGGCGTACGCTAGGCGACAAGCATGCAGCGACCTTCGACGGAATTGCACAGCACACGACGCGCAAGCAGGCTGCCGAGGTCGCCCTTCATGCACAGGAGGCGCGAGCCGATCTGGTCGTGGCTGTCGGCGGAGGGTCGGCGGTCGATCTCGCCAAGATCGTCATCATGGCGATGGAACACGATATCCGAGATGAAGCGGGCTTCGATCCCTTTCCGATGGGGCCGGGCGTGAGCCAATCTCCCTTCCGATCGCCGACAGTCCGCCAAGTCGCGGTACCCTCGACGCTGAATGGTGGCGAATACAATGCCGCCGCGCTCGTTACCGATGAGCGCCAGAAGCTGAAACAGATTTTCTTCCACCCCCAGATGATGCCGGTGGCGATCATTCTCGATCCCGCCCTCACGCTTCATACGCCGACAAAGCTCTGGATGGGATCGGGCACCCGCTCGATGGATCACGGCATCGAGGCTTTGTGCTCGCCGGCCGGCACTCCCTTGGCTGACGAAGTCGTCCTGGCGGGCATCCGCACGCTGCGTGAGGGAATGCTCCAGACCTTGCAACAGCCTGACGATCTCGAGGCACGCCGATTGTCACAATATGGCTCATGGCTCGCGTCGTACGGGCTGCAGGCCCGCGTCCCCATGGGCGCAAGCCACGGCATCGGCCACGTGCTCGGCGGGACGTTCGACGTTCCCCACTATTATTGCACGCCCGTCATCATGCCGAGCCTTCTACGCTACAACAAGCCGTTCACCGAGGATGCGCAGAAGCGTTTGGCGACCGCCCTGGGCGCTCCGGGCGGCGAGGCCGCAGAGGCCTTTGCGGAATTCACCAGGACGCTTGGACTGCCTGGGCGGCTGGCCGACGTCGGGATCGGTGAAGACAAGTTCGATCAGATCAGCAGGATCGCGATCAATCATCGCTTCGTAAAGGCCAATCCGCGCCCCTTCAAAGACGAATCCGACATCGTCGGTCTGCTGCGAATGGCCGCCTAGCAGCGGCCCCGGTGAGGGAGCCGAGGTCGGAGGCCCCTCATCAGACGGATGCGCGGGGAGCGGCGCTTGAAGCGCCGATCCCCGTGGTCCTCACGCGACCTTCCGCGCGGCTCCGCTGTCGGCGTCGAGAAATCCGGTCAGCCTGTCCCTGATCAGTCGCTCGGCATCCGCCATGATGCGGTCGATCAGTCCCTTCACCGTCGGAATGTCGTGAATGAGCCCGACGACCATGCCGCAGCTCCAGGCGCCCGCGTCCATGTCGCCCTCGATCATCACTTTGGGATAGACGCCCGCCACCTGGTCGTGGATGTCCTCGATCTTGAGGCTCTTGCCCTTCTCGCGCTCGATCTCGAGCAGCTGCTCGACGCCCTTGTTGTTCAGGACCCGCTCGGTGTTGCGAAGCGCCCGCATAACCAGCCTGGTGTCGAGCTCCGTCGCCGCGACCAGCGCCTTCTTGACGGTCTCGTGCACCGGCGCTTCCTTGGTGGCGATGAAGCGCGTGCCCATGTTCATGCCCGCAGCGCCCATCGCCAGGGCCGCAACCAGGCTGCGCGCATCCGCCATGCCGCCGGAGGCAACGAACGGGATCTTCAGTTCCTCCGCGGCGCGCGGCAACAGGATCATGTTCGGCATGTCATCCTCACCGGGATGGCCGCCGCACTCGAAGCCGTCGACGCTGACGGCATCGCAGCCGATCTGCTCGGCCTTCAGGGAGTGCCGGACGGAGGTGCATTTGTGAATCACCTTGATGCCGCCCGCCTTCAGGGCCGGCATGTACTGCTCGGGGCTGCGCCCGGCGGTTTCGACGATCTTGACGCCGCCCTCCCTGATGGCCGCGATGTATTCCGGATACGGAGGTGCACTGAAGGTCGGCAGGAATGTGAGGTTCACGCCGAACGGCTTGTCGGTCATGTCGCGGCAGCGCGCGATCTCCTTGGCCAGCAGCTCCGGCGTCCGCTGCGTCAGGCCGGTGATGATGCCAAGGCCGCCGGCATTTGATACCGCGGCTGCGAGTTCGGCGAAGCCGACATAGTGCATTCCGCCCTGGATGATCGGGTGCTCCATGCCGAACAGTTCAGTGATCGCTGTCTTCACGAATGATCTCCCGCGTTGCCGTTCAGTGGATGATTTCGAACAGGCCGGCTGCGCCCATGCCGCCACCGATGCACATGGTCACCACGCCGTACTTCGCCTTGCGCCGCCGGCCCTCGATCAGGAGATGGCCGGTGAGCCGCGACCCGGTCATGCCGTAGGGATGACCGATCGCGATCGAGCCGCCGTTGACGTTGAGCTTGTCCGGATCGATTCCGAGCTTGTCGCGGCAATAGATCACCTGCACCGCATAGGCCTCGTTCAGCTCCCAGAGGTCGATGTCGTCGATCTTGAGGTTATGGCGCTTGAGCAGGCGCGGGATCGCGGCGACCGGGCCGACACCCATCTCGTCCGGCTCGACGCCGGCAGCGACGAAGCCACGAAAAATGCCAAGCGGCTTGAGATCCATTCTGGCCGCAATCTTGTCGCTCATGATCACGCAGGCCGAGGCACCGTCCGAGAGCTGGCTGGCATTGCCCGCGCTGATTGTCTTGCCCTCGAACACCGGCTTGATCTTGGCGAGGCCTTCGGCGGTGGTTTCCGGACGCGGGCCTTCGTCCTTTGTGAGCGTCACCTGCTCGTAGGTGACCTCCTTGGTGTCCTTGTTGAACAGCGCCATCCTGGTCGTGAACGGCACGATCTCGTCGTTGAAGCGGCCGGCCTGTAACGCAGCGCCGACGCGGCGTTGGCACTCGAGGCTGTATTCGTCCTGCTTGTCGCGGCCGATCTTGTAGCGCTCGGCAACGACCTCGGCGGTATCGAGCATCGACATGTACATTTCGGGCTTCATCGCCATCAGCTCGTCGTCGACGGCGTGGAACTTGTTCATGTGATCGTTCTGCACGAGGCTGATCGACTCGATGCCTCCGCCGATCGCGACCTCGACCCCGTCTGATATCACCGAGCGCGCGGCGACCGCGATGGCCTGCAGGCCGGAGGCGCATTGGCGGTCGATGGTGGTGCCGGCGACCGTCACCGGCAGGCCGGCGCGGATCGCGCCCTTGCGCGCCACGTTCATCACCATGGTGCCTTGCTGCATCGCGCAGCCCATGACCACGTCTTCTACTTCTCCGGGCGCGATGCCGGCGCGCTTCACGGCTTCGGCCATCACATGCCCGGCCATGGTGGGGCCGTCCGTGTTGTTGAGCGCGCCGCGATACGCTTTGCCGACGGCCGTTCGGGCGGTGGAAACGATGACTGCTTCAGTGGTCATGCCTGCCTCGCTGCTTATGCGGCCGCGTCCAGCTGCGCGTAACGCAGCACATGGAACGCGGGATCGCCGAACTGGATGTTGATGGAGGAGATTCGCTTGAAATAGTGCCCGACGTTGAGCTCGTCGGTCATTCCCATGCCGCCGTGAAGCTGCACCGCCTGGTCGGCGACGAACTTGCCGGCATAGCCGATCTTCGATTTGGCACCCGAGGCGAGGCGCGACAGGCCGGCATCGCCAGCGCTGAGGCTGAGGCTCAGATGCTGCATCAGGGAAAGCGCCTCCTGATGTGCGATGAACATGTCGACCATTCGGTGCTGCAGCACCTGGAAGGAACCGATGGTGGTGCCGAACTGCTTGCGCGTCTTCGAATACTCCAGCGTCGCCGAATTCAGCTCGCCGATGGCGCCGACTGCTTCCGCGCAGAGCGCGCCGATGGCACGGTCACGGCAGGCTTCCAGCGCGGCAACACCCTCGCCTTCTGCGCCCAGCAATTGCCCGCGGACCTCGCGAAGGCCGAGCTCGGCAGCCCGGCGGCCGTCGATGGTCTTGAAGCTCTGGAGATCGACGCCCGTCGCGCGCCGATCGACCACGAACAGGCTGACGCCGCCGCGGTCACGATCGTCGCCGGAGGTCCGCGCAGAGACGATCAGATAGTCGGCCCAAGGTGCGGCGATCACCATGGTCTTCGCGCCGGTCAGGATGTGGTCGCTCCCCTCGCGCCGCGCCCGCGTGGTGACATTGGCAAGATCGAAGCGCGATGCCTTCTCCGTCCAGGCCAGGGTCCAGATTTTCGAGCCGTCGATGATTTCAGGGATGAAGCTTTGCTGCTGCTCCGGCGTGCCCACGTGCTCGATCAATCCGCCGGCCAGCACAACCGTCTCGACGAACGGCTCGACCACGAGGTGACGGCCGAACTCATGCATCACGATCATGGTCGACAGCGGACCGCCGCCGAGACCGCCAGCGCCCTCGGAGAACGGTGCAGCGAGAAGGCCGAGCTCGGCGAAAGCGTCCCATTGCTTTCGGCTGAAGCCCTCCTCGCTTGCCGCGATCTTGCGCCGCGCCTCGAAGTCGTACTGGTCGCGCAGCAGGCGCTGGACGCTCGATCGCAGTAATTCCTGCTCTTCCGTGAACTGAATATCCATCCGATCCTCCCGATCCGCCGTGGCTAGAGCCCGAGCACGGCTTTGGCGATGATGTTGCGCTGGATCTCGTTGGATCCGCCGTAGATGCTGAGCTTGCGCGCGTTCAGATATTTCTCCGACGCGGTATGGCCGTAGTCGGCGCCGGGCATGAAGCGATTGGCGCTGACCGGATGCTCGCGGATGGCAAGGCCGTAATTGCCGATCGCGCGATGGGTGAGTTCGGTGACGGCCTGGAAGATTTCAGTGCCGCGGATCTTGAAAAGCGAGGCGGCCGGGCCAGGATCTATACCGCGCGCCATCTGGGCGACGACGCGCAGCTCCGTCGCCTCCAGCGCCAGCACGTCGAGCTCGATGCGGGCAATGTCCCGCAGAAATTCGAGATGCGCGGGATCCTCGGCCGGTATTTCGGCCTTCACGATCTGTTTCAGCTTGTTGATGTAGCGGGTGGACCGGCCGATGCCGGCCATGCTGGTTCGCTCGTTGCCGAGCAGGAACTTGGCGTAGGTCCAGCCCTTGTTCTCCTCGCCGACCAGGTTCTCGACGGGCACGCGGACGTTTTCGAGGAAGACGTCGTTGACCTCGTGGCTGCCATCGATCGTGATGATCGGCCGCACGGTGACGCCGGGCGACTTCATGTCGATCAGCAGAAAGGAGATGCCGGATTGCGGCTTCGCGTTCGGATCGGTGCGCACGAGGCAAAAGATCCAGTCGGCATGCTGCGCCAGCGTGGTCCAGGTCTTGTGGCCGTTGACGATGTAGTGGTCGCCGTCACGCACCGCCTTAGTTCTGACGGTTGCGAGGTCCGAGCCTGAGCCCGGCTCCGAATAACCCTGGCACCACCAATCCTCGCCGGACAGAATCCGCGGGAGAAACTTCTTCTTCTGCGCCTCGTTGCCGAACGTGTAGATCACCGGCCCGACCATGGTGACGCTGAAGGCGAGCGGCGGCAGCGTGCCGGCGCGAGAGGTTTCCTGCTCGAAGATAAAGCGCTGCGTGACGGACCAACCCGGGCCGCCATACTCCTTGGGCCAGAGCGGCGCGATCCAACCCTTCTTGTAGAGAATCCGGTGCCAGAGCAGCGACTGCTCCTTGGTCAGATCGGTCTCCGGATTGGGAACGCGCATTTCCGGCGGATAGTTCTCCGTAATGAAAGTGCGCACCTCGTCGCGAAACGCGGCATCCTCGCGGGAAAGCTTGAGCTCCATCGTAGCAGGCTCCGCTACCACTTCTCGCCGAAGGGACGGATCTCCATCTCGAATGTCCACGCGCTTTTCGGCTGCTGGTAGAGCTGCCAGTAGGATGCAGCAACGGAGGACGGCGGCATCAAGGCGTCCGGATCATCCAGTGCGTTCGGCCCGAGAGCCTCCAGCCGCCGTTGCCGAACCCACTCGGTATCCACGCCGGAATCGATGATGAGATGCGCGACGTGAATGTTTTTCGGGCCGAGCTCGCGGGCCATAGCTTGCGCGACCGCGCGAAGGCCAAACTTGGCGCTTGCGAAAGCGGCATACCCGCTGCCGCCTCGGAGCGAGGCGGTCGCCCCGGTAAAGAAGATGTTGCCGCCCCCACGCGGCAGCATGAGGCGGGCCGCCTCGCGACCGGCCAGAAAGCCGGAATAGCAGGCCATTTCCCAGACCTTGCGGAAAACGCGTTCTGTGGTTTCGAGGATCGGGAAATTGACGTTCGCCCCGATGTTGAAGATGCAGACTTCCAGCGGCGCGTGTTTGTCCGCATCGTTCAGGAAGGAGATGATTTCGTCTTCCTTGCGAGCGTCGAGCGAACGGGCGTGGATCTCTCCTCCGGCAGCCTCGATATCCTTCACGAGCGGAGCCAGCTTTTCGCCGTTACGGCGGCCGGCGAAGACCGTGAATCCCTCTGCTGCGAACTTTTTGGCGATCTCGCCGCCGATGAAATCGCCGGCGCCGATCACGGCCGCGGTTGCGTTTCTCTTTTGCAAGGCTCGTCTCCCGGTAGGGTTGAATCTGTTGAAGCTATTCCGCCGAGGCCGGAGCGCCTGGCCCAATGCGGCATTCGCCGGTCGTGAGCATATGGCCGCCTGCTATATCGGTCGCGCTTGAAAGGGTCGCCATTGCCAACCTCCCGGATGATGAGCGCATGTCCTTTGCCGCAGCGCATTCATGAATCCGATCTAACGTTCTTTTTTAGAACTCGTCAATCGCTAATTTGTCGCTTTCGGCTCTGGCCCGAGAATGGGGCAGCTGAACTACCCTTTCGCGTGATCTTTACAATGCTGCAGAGAGCAATTACCAATACGTTCTAAATAAGAACGTACAGGAGGAGGACGCATGATCGAGAGCCGCGGCGTGGCGATCCTGGTGGGCGCAGGCGATGCGGTCGGCGCAGCCGTCGCGCGGCGCTTTGCGAAGGGCGGCTATACGGTTTGCATCTGCCGGCGCGACGCCGCCAAATCCCAGGCGCTCGTGGATGAACTGACTGCCGCCGGCCATCGCATCCACGCCTTCAGCGTCGATGCGCGTCAGGAGGCTGAGGTCCAGAAGCTCTTCTCCGACATCGAAAGCAAGATCGGACTGATCGAGGTCTGCCTTTTCAATGCCGGGTCCAACGTCAACAAGCCCCTCCTGGACACCACGGAGAAGTTGTTCTTCAAGGCCTGGGAGCTGGCCTGCTACGCCGGCTTCCTCGTGGGCCGCGAAGCCGCGCGGGTCATGCTGCCGCGCGGGCGCGGCACCATCTTCTTTACCGGCGCGACGGCGAGCATTCGCGGCGGCAAGGGCTTTGCCGCGTTTTCCTCGGCGAAATTCGGACTTCGCGCGGTGGCCCAGGCCATGGCGCGCGAGCTTGGGCCGAAGAATATCCACGTCGTCCATCTCATCATCGACGCCGGCGTCGATAGCGAGGCGATCCACCAGCGCATGAAAGCGGCAAAGGGGATCGAGGCGAGCGAGATCCCGCCGGACAGCCTGACCAAGACCTCCTCAATCGCAGACGCCTATTGGTTCACGCACCAGCAGAGCCGCGACGGCTGGACCCATGAACTCGATCTTCGTCCGTCGGTGGAGACATGGTGATGAGCCCGGCACCCGATCTCACACTATGGGGCGCCGGCACCAGCCGTACCGTCCGTGCCCACTGGGCGATGCACGAACTTGGCTTATCCTATAAGGCCAAGCCGATCGGGCCGCGCACAGGCGAGACGAAGACGGCTGAATATACCAGGCTCAATCCCCGCCAGAAGATTCCGCTGTTGCAGGACGGCGACTTCTGCATCGGGGAGAGCGCCGCGATCGTCGCCTATCTGTCGCGGATGTATTCCACCCCGGAACGCTCGCTGATTCCGGAAGCCGCCCGTGACTATGCCGCGTGGCTCGAATGGTGCTTCTTCATCGTGGCCGAGCTCGATTCGACGAGCCTTTACGTCATGCGCCGCCACCGGGCGGATGCACTGGGACATATCTATGGCGTTGCGCCTGAGGTCGTCGCCCAGGCCGCAGACTATTTCCGCGGGCAGTTGCGCCACGTCGAGGTCGCCCTGGCTGACGGTCGGCGGTTTCTCATGGGCCAGCGCTTCAGCAGCGCGGATATCCTCCTGACAACGTGCCTCGACTGGGCCATCGCCTACGGCGTCGGCATTTGCGACAATGCGCAGCCCTATCTCGAACGTATCCATCGTCGGGAGGCCTATCAGCGAGCGGTCGAAGCCAATGCTCCGGCCGCCCCCGTTGCGGCGGTGCCTGCAAGTACCTGAACAGCCGATCGGCGGCGCGCGAAAGGCCGGGCTAGACGGCCGCGCGCAGGACGCGCTCGGCGATCATCTTGTCGATGGCGGCATCGTCATAGCCCAGATCGCGCAGCACCTCGCGCGAGTGCTCGCCGACCCGGGGAGCCGGCCCGCCGATCGCGGCCTGGTTGACCTCGAAGCGAGCTGCCGGCTTCGGCTGCCGCACCCGGCCGACCCTCGGCTGATCGAATTCGGTGATGAGGCCGCGCGCGACGACCTGTTCGTTGTGGATGATCTCGCCCCGGCGCAGGATCGGCGCGCAAGGCACATCTGCGGCGTCCAGGCGCTCCAGCCACTCGGCCGTCGTATGCTGGCTGATATATTCAGCCATCTTGTTGATCCGCGCGGTGGCATTGACCGAACGCGCCGCCGGCGTTGCGTAGCGAGCATCCGTGGCAAGCGCGGGATCGCCGCAGGCGCGGCAAAAACCCTGCCATTCGGAATCGGAGATGGTGCCCGCGGTGATATAGCCGTCGCTGGTCTTGAACACGAGATCCGGCCGGTCGTTCGGATCGGCGGCGGCCGCCTCGGCGCCGACCACGGTGTATTGCATCATGCCTTCCGGCCACAGATAGGAAATCATCGCATCCAGCATCGCCACCTGGATATGGTCGCCCTGCCCCGTCTTCTCCCGCGCATAAAGCGCCGCCGCCACCGCCTGCGCGGTGAACACAGCAGTGGTCTTGTCGCAGACGATGGTGCGGATCATCTGCGGCCGGTTCGTCACCGGGTGCGACTGGATATCGGCGAAGCCGGAGAGTCCCTGAACGATCGGATCATACACGCGCTTCTTGACGTACGGGCCGGTATCGCCGACCCCGCTGATCGAGACGTAGATCAGGCGCGGATGGCGCTGGCATAACTCCTGAACGCCGAGACCGAGACGTTCCATGGTCCCCGGCCGGAAATTCTGCACCAGGACATCGGCTTGCGCGACCAGCCGGCTGAGCACCTCGCGCCCAGGCGCACTCTTGACGTCGATCGACAGCGAGCGCTTGCCTCGGTTCGAGGAGATGAACAGCGCGGAGAACTCGCCTTCCTTGTCGATGGTGGCACGGCTGCGGCGGGTAATGTCGCCGCCGATCGGCTCGATCTTCAGCACGTCGGCGCCTTGATCCGCCAGAAACATGGTGGCGAACGGGCCTGACACCACGCCGGTCAAATCGAGCACGCGAACGCCGTGAAGTGGACCGGGCATGGGCGTTCTCCCTGATTTTGCTTTTGTTCTCGAACCGCGAGCGGCTTTCGCCGCTCGGTCCGGACAGTCGGCGGTCGTCAGGCCGACTTGGGAACGGGCTGTCTGGTTTGCTCGACGATGGACTCTTCGACGTCGCGGAGCTGGTCCTTGCCGAAGAACATCTCCTTGCCGACGAAGAAGGTCGGAGAGCCGAATGCTCCCCGGCTGACGGCGTCGTTGGTCAGATCAATCAGCCGTTTCTTGACGTCATCCTGCTGTGCGCGCGCCATCAGTCGGTCGACATCAATGCCCGAGGAGATAAACGCGCTGCGGAAGATTTCGAGGTCGTCCATCTTCTTGGGCTCTTCCCACATGTGATGGTAGGCGGCGCGAAAATACGGTTCGAACATGCCCTCGAATTGGGCGGCGACAGCGCCGCGCATCAGCATCAGCGTGTTGACCGGGAAGAACGGATTCTGGCGAAATTTCGTGATGTTGTGGCGTCGGATGAACCGCTGGGTCTCGAGCGCCTGATATTCCGGCTTGTTCTTGATCCCGCGAAGCGAGTCGAACGGCGACATGTTGCCGGTCGCCTTGTAAATTCCGCCCAGCAGAACCGGAACGTAGGCGAACTTCACGCCGGTGCGCTGCTCAATGCCCGGAATGGCCGTTTCGGCCAGGTAGGCGTTCGGACTACCGAAATCGAACTGGAATTCAACCTTCAAGGTCATCGCGGCTTCTCCCGGAGATCGTATGACGGCCACTGGCAATCCACTCGCCAGCCCCATTTCCTCTAGCGTACAGTTCTAAAATAGAACTGTCAAATCTGCTCACGATCCGCTGGTTTGCCCTGCCCCGAGGGGGGATTGTTTGGAATTTAGTACCTATCTAGAATGCAAGATAGCGTCGGTCTCCGTGACGATTCGAAACGGCCCATGCCGGCACGAGTGGAGTGCGTGGATGAAGTGGAAAGAACTCGAGGAAGAGCCGTGCTCGATGGCCCGGACCATCGCTGTGATCGGCGATCGCTGGACGCTTCTGATCCTGCGCGAGTGCTTCCTGCGCACGCGCCGCTTCGAGGGATTCCAGTCAGCGCTGGGAATCACACGGCACTTGCTCGCCGAGCGGCTGAAGAAACTGGTTCGGCAGGGCATCCTGCGCCGCATTCCCTACCAGGAATCGCCCAAGCGCCACGAATATATCCTGACTCAGAAGGGCCTCGACCTCTATCCGATCATGATGGCGATCGTGCATTGGGGTGATACTCATATGGTCGACGAGCGCGGCCGCCCCTTGCTGCACCAGCACCGCAAATGCGGAAAGGACTTCGATCCTGTCATGGTGTGCTCCGAATGCGGCGAGCCATTGTCGGCCAAGGAGGTTCATACTCACCCGGGACCGGGGGCCCGCGGCGGCCTGCTCGAGAAAAGCGCGCCGGAGAACGCGAAGACGCCGGAGACCAGGAAGACAAAGGCACGCCCACGCGCCGCTTGAGACGGCAGCGCGGCATGCTGCAGCAACGCTGAACCCGCCGTCACACCAGGACCACATCGCGGCAAGGTTCGCTGGCGTAAAGACGCTCAACCTGTTCGGAGCGAACTTTCAGCACGGCACGCTGGTTCACGTAGGCCTTGTCGGTGATTTCTCCCGCGGCCATTGATGGCGGATCCTTCAGCAGCAAGAACGAACAGATCCTTTCGCTGCTCCCGACGGTCTCGTTATATTCCTGAAAACGATCCTTCAGGAATTGAATCACGCCAGGATCGCGGGTCAAATCGCCGGCTTGGCCGCTCGAAATTCTTGCCGCCTCGGTCGGATTCAGCCAGCAGAGCAGCGCGCACGCCTCGCGGTTTTCGCCCGCAACGACGATGTCGAGCAGGACGCCTCGGGTCGCGGCAAGGATTGCCGCGCGCATATTTCCAATCGCGACCCAGGTACCGTTTGCGAGCTTGAAGTTCTCGGAGATTCTGCCGGTAAAGCGAAGACCCCGCTCAGGCTTCTCCGGATCCAGAAACGAGACGGTATCGCCGATGCGATAGAAGCCCTCTTCATCGAAAGCCTTCTCCGTCAACTCCGGTTGACCGAGATAACCGGGCGTGACGTTGGGTCCCTTGACCCTGACCTCGTAAGTATCGGTGACGGGAATCAGCTTGAGCTGAAGTCCCGGCGCGGGAAGACCAATCTCGCCCGGCTGATCCGTTGCCCAGTGGGTCGTACTGATCGTCGGGGCGGTTTCGGTCGTGCCGTAGCCCGACATGACGGGAATTGACCGGCCCGTGATCGACGATGTCAACCGGTAGAGTTTTTCAAGCGTACCTTGCGAAATTGCGGCGCCGGCGTAGCTCAAACGATCCATCCGCTTGAACACGCTGGCGCCGAGCTCGTGGTCCTTCTCGATTGCGTCGCATAAGAGATTGTAACCGGCCGGCACGTTGAACATCGCAGTCGGCGAAATCTCCCTGAGATTGGCAATGGTCTTGTGAAAGAGCTGCGGCAACGGCCGGCCGTCGTCGATATAGAGCGTTCCGCCATTCTTCAGAATGCCGTGAAGGATGACGTTGCTGCCCATCGTATGGTGCCAGGGCAGCCATTCAACCTGCACCGGCGCAGCCGGAGGTGATACGAGCAGGCTCCCCATTTGCAGGGAGCTTGCCATCATCCGGTGGGTGTTGAGCACGCCTTTGGGAAAGCCGGTCGAGCCGGACGTAAACAGGATCTTCGCCACGGAATCGCAGGGCACCTCACGCGAGGCGCGCGCGAATCCCTCGCTCCCGGTCCGATCGGTTAGAACCTTGAAAGGCACTGTGTCCGGTCCACCATCGACGCTGATCCAGGTCGCGGCTGCCAGTTCGGAAATGGCGCGGCCAGCGGAAAAGTCGCGGCCGCTCTGCACGAACACGAAACTCGGGCGCAGCACCTCGGCGATGTCCTTGAGGCGTGCAAGGCCCCCGGGCATCAGCGTGTAGTTTGGCGATATCGGCGCCAGAACGACCCCGATCGACATTGCCGCAAATGAGATCACCGCGTTCTCGATGGAGTTTCCGGACAGGACCGCAAGCTTGTCGGCCGGCTTTGCGCCCATATCGATCAGGCTTTGGCTGACCGCCTGAACCTGCGCCCAGGCATCACCATAGGTGATCTCGTCCCATCCGCCCCTCGCGTTGCGTTGCGCAAGGAAAATCCGGTCCGGAACGGCTTCGGCCCAGCGTGGCAGAAAATCCGTGATGCGCCAATCGCACGGCTCCCACGCAAGGGGCGAGCTCAAGATGAGCGTGCCATCTGCTCGACGCTCGATGGAGACCTCTCTTGGTGCAAACGTCAGCGCCGTTGTCGACATCGAAAATGATCTCCCAATTGCTGAAAGGCCGCACACGGTGCGTTCCTGTCGTGACCGTCGGCGGCCCGCCGACGCAGAGCAGGCTCGGACGCAGCTCGCGCCGCGTCAGCTCCCCTGACGCGCGAACTCACTCGGACCTGGCATCCAACACTTCGCTGAAGGCTTCCCAGGTCGAGCCGGTCCACCGCTGCAGCCGCATCTGCGTCCAGATCATGTTCTCGGTTTCGCTGGTGTTCACCTTGATCCCGGGCAGCGCGGTCGGGACGACGAAATCCCTGAGGTTCTTGGCCTGCGCCAGAACGTTCTTGCGCGACAGATCATTGCCGCATTGTTTCAGGATCTGCTCGAGCAGGATGCCCTGCTGATAGCCGGTGAGATAGCTGCCGTTGGTGATGTCGACGCCGGGCAGGTACTTGTCGAGAAACGCCCGATAGGTCTGCATCGCGGGATCGTCTTTCCAGTTGGGATCCACGACGTCCTTGTTGATGGTCCCGACGATCACGCCGACCGATTTGTCGAGGCCAGCCGGCGCGAGCGTGCCGCCGACCGAACCGGACGGAAAGTTAATGATCACCGTCGCCTTCCAGCCGATCACAGAAGCTTGCCGGATCGCCTGCGCGGCGAATTTCGGCGTTCCCGCGATCATGAGGGCTTCGGCACCGGAGCTTTTCAGGGTTGTGATCTGCGAATCGACGGTCGGCTCCGTGACCTCATAGGATGCGCTGACGACCTTTCGATCGTAGTCCTTGCCGAGAAACGCCTTGAAGGCGTTGACGTAATCTTTGCCGAGATCGTCGTTCTGATAGAGGATCGCGTATTTGGCGTTCGGCAGCGTCTTGGTCAGATACTTAGCGTAGATTTTTCCTTCGGTGTCGTAGCTGACGAGGCCCGTCGTCGTCAGCGGGTAGCTGGCGACGTCGGTGAACTTGGACGAGCCGCTGATGATGGCGATGCTGGGCACCCCTTTCGACCGCAGGTATTTTGTCGTTGCGGAAAGGCCGGGCGTGCCGAGCTGGCCGAACATAAACGCCACTTCATCGCTCTCGACGAGCTTGCGGACGTGCTCCACCGCCTTCGGAGGGCTGTAGGCATCGTCATAGGCGATGTAGTTGATCTTGCGGCCGTTGATTCCACCGCGGTCGTTTATCGATTGGATGTAGGCGATCAGGCCCTTGCCTACGAGACCGATCGACGACGCAGGTCCGCTGAATGGATATACCCCGCCGATCTTGATCTCGGTCGCGGTCACTCCAGGCTCGTCGGCTGCGAACGCCGGGCTGCTCAAAAGCAAAGCCAGAGCCGTAAGACTCTTCCATTTCGCCAACATGGCTCGTCCTCCCTGATGCGTACCCGTCCGGGCACGTCATCGTGTTTTGTCGCGTCACCCGGCTGTTCACCCGGCATCGTGCCGCGCGAACTGCGCGCCTCGCTGTCCACTGTGACCTGCCAGCGCGCGGTGAGCCTTGCGGCCGTTGAGCTCGGCCGTCTCGTTCGTGAACCTACAGTTCTTTTTCAGAACTAGTCAAGCGCGCAGATGCGATCGGTTGACGCGGAATCGCGCGAGCCTAGCTTCGGTAAGCCGCGCCTTGGAGGACAACGGCTGGGCACAAGGCGCTGCCGGCCGGAAATTCCGCGTGAGAAAGGCAGGGCGCGGAGCTCTCAGGCGACTTAATTCTATTATTGGACTTATCTGATTTCCTGCGGTCGGACGGACGCGAGCATTGGAGCGAGAACGGTCACGCAGCCGCTGAAGCCGCATCTCAAATCATCGTGCCCCGCATGAAGCAGCGGACCCGTGGGTGGCCGTCGATATAGTATTTCCACACCATGGTCCGCCCGGTCTTGTTCGGCTGCGTGACCACGGCGCCATCAGGCACCATCACCCACTCGCCATCGATCCGCACCCGGTAATGCCCGCGGTCGGATTCCCAATCGACGTCGGCGACGATGTACCCATCGGCGTCCGAGCAGCATGGCCCTAATTCGCTGGACAGGCTCTCGAACCATTCTTTCAGCGGTGAATTGGCATAGCGCCCGTCATCGCGCGCCGGCGCGGACGTCGCCAGCATGACCAGGCCCAATGACCACCCGATGCGCTTCATGATCGGGATTTCTCGCTCCCAGCCATGTACATGGCGGCGTGCCGCAGGACGAAGTCGTAAACGCTGAGCGGCGGTGTGCCGGTGACCTTCTCCACATCCGACGTCAAGCGATCGTATCGGTTCTGGTGCTTGAGAAGGGCCATTGTGGCCAGATGGGCGAGCGCATGCGGTGACAACTGCCCGCTATTCTCGAGCTGCGTGCGCCAGGGTCCCCAGGGCACGCTCACATAGGTGATCTGATGTCCGAGAGCCCTTGAGAACTCTTCGGCAACCCCGTTCATGTCCTGCGATCGCGGCCCGGTGAGTTCGTAGACCTTCCCGATGTGCCGGCCGGGGTCTTCCAGGATTACGGCGATCACCCGCGCGACGTCTTCGCTCGCGATCGGCGAGGTCTTCCCATCGCCAAACGGCAGTCGAATTTGCCGGTGCTCGCGGATGGAACTCGCCGACAGGCGGAGGAAGAACGTATCCAGGAAAGACGTCGGGCGAACGTGCACGACAGGCAGGCCAGACCAGTTCAGCGCCTGCTCCGCGAGCCAGTGCAGCTTCTGCTGGGGGCTGTCGGTGGTCGCATTAATGCCCATTTGCGAAACGGTCATCTGCGAGATGTTCACGAACGCACTCACATTGTGGTGCTTCGCGACCGCGGCGACGTTGACTGTCGCCTCAAGATACGACGCCGACACCGTCATGCCGAAGTAGACCCGCTCGCAGCCGTCGATCGCGCGATGCATCGCGTGCAGGTCGAGAAGATCGCCGACGACAACCTCTGCCCCGAGCTTGGCGAGCTTGTCCGATCGGACATCCTCATTGCGAACGAGGGCCCTCACTTACGAGCCCCACCGGATCAGCAGCTCACATACGGCATGACCGACCGTTCCCGCGGCACCCGTGATCAGGATACGAGAGTCCATGTCTCCTCCACCGACTGCACTGGCGAGCTGAAAGCCCCAGATTATCGCCCCATTTCAAAATAGGGGCATATCAAACTATCTCGGATATATAACAGGATGTGCCACCGCGCAACGCTCCTCGCGGGCGCGGTTCTGGAACTATCGACAGCAAACGGGAGCCGTGTGATATCTCGGGCCTGAGAGGGGTTTAGATGCCAAGGACAGCAGCAAAATCATTCAATTTGGTCGATGCCCCCGCGCGCTGTAACTGCAACCAGGTCCGCCGCGCAGCCAGGCGTCTCTCCCGCTACTACGATCTCGCGCTGGCTCCGACCGGGCTCAAATCGACGCAATATAGTCTGTTGAGCTATCTCGTGACTTCGGGGCCGATGACCATGGCCCGGCTCGCCAAGCTGATGTCGATGGATCGTGCGACCACGGGACATAACCTGAGGCCGCTCGTGCGCGACGGTCTCGTTGAGATTTCGGTCGGCGAGAATGACCGGCGGGAGCGCATCGTCACCGTCACAAAGCAGGGGCATAAGACGCATGCCCGCGCGCTGGCCGCATGGCGGCGCGCGCAGACAGCCTTCGAAGACGCCATGGGCGAACAGGAAGCCGCCAATCTACGCGAGTTGATGAATCGGATCGTTGAAGTCCCTCTCCCCCGCCCCGAGTCCATCGCGTGAGCCAATGTGGCGCCCCAGGATCGAGCGCGCCCGCAACAATCCGCGTCATACGCGAAGCCGGTTGGCGCAACGCAATGCGCTAGATACTGACTGGAGATCATTGGACAGCCGAGGAAGCCTTATTGCATCGCATGCAATTGCGTGCTGGCAACCATCGGGACCAATGAGGGCTCGAGGGCGTCGCTTCGCGGTTTGGCGCACACAATCGCGCCACTGGCGGAGAGAGTGGGACTCTCTTCCCCTATGCCGGGAACGCGCGAAAACCGCCGAAAAACAAGGAGTCCTGGAAAGCCCGGTCGGATTTTGCGACCACCGCTGTGTACCACCTATCCGGCCGATTCGGCCGTCAATCTCGGGCGATTTCGAGGCGCCTGAAGGCGCTGATGGTAGGGCGAACGAAACACAGAAGCGGTCCGCCTCGCGGCATCGGCGAAGAGTCGCGTTGCCGGATTCCAGGCGGAAGCCGTTCCCCCGATGCCGGACCGTAACCTTGCCCGCAGCCGATGACGTTTCGCTATCCCGTCCTTGTCGTCCGTAGGAATTGCTGGAGGCTTCGGAAGGTCGCGCTGCGGTTCGACGAACCTGAGCACGGTTAAGCGAATCCTTGGGCTTGGCGCCTTTGGGGGTATCGTTCAGCGCAGCTCCGGGCGATGTCCCCGAACGTGGTCTTCTGATAGCCGATCTGGCGGAACAGCCGCTCGGCCACCTCGAGGATACGATCCCGGGTATCGCCTTCGATGTGTTCCGCAATCAGTGTCATCTTTCAGGACTCGTCAATCAGCGTTGCTTCCCAGCAAGCGGAATTGCGTGGGGGTCATCGCTCCCATGCTGCTGCGCGGCAGGCTGCTCGGGTTTGCCGGCCTCATCCAGGCTCTTCCGGAACCACAGGGCGTAGAGGCC
>Ga0075367_10000171_pt1 | contig 20850 bp, 17 predicted proteins | sample EndMethybrTD3032_FD_71399 | JGI IMG/M metagenome (GOLD analysis project Ga0075367, IMG submission 71399) | Populus endosphere microbial communities from Tennessee, USA - Endosphere MetaG P. TD hybrid TD303-2 | ecosystem: Host-associated > Plants > Roots > Endosphere | place: USA: Tennessee... | reverse complement strand
AGGACCCCGGCAGCGTCCGCGGGCGGCGGCTCCGCGGGTCCGTCGACGGTGATGTCGACACGCCGGGCGGTCCGGTCGATGGTGGCGGTCACGTAGGGGTAGCTGATCGTGTCCTGCTCGACGCGCCGGTCCAGCGGGGTCAGCTGGACCCCCCGGTCTCCCGAACGGGAGGAGCCGGCGGCCGCCTCCGCGGCGCGTCGGCCGATCTCCAGATCCCAGTCCCGCTTGGGAACCGTGGCGTCGACCAGGCCCCACTGCACGGCGGTGTCTCCGCGATAGCCCTCGGACTTCGTCGCGAACAGGTCTGCACGGTCCTTGCGGACGAGGCGCTTGTCCACCACGCGCGTGAGCCCTCCCGTGCCGGGGAGCACCCCGAGGAGGGGCAGCTCGGGCAGTGACACCGTCGAGGAACCGTCGTCGATGAGCACGATCTCCTCGCACGCGAGGGCGAGCTCGTAGCCGCCGCCGGCCGCGGTGCCGTTGAGTGCCGCGATCCAGGTCTGGCCGGAGGCGTCGGTGGCGTCCTCGATGCCGTTGCGCGTCTCGTTGGTGAACTTGCAGAAGTTGACCTTCCAGGCGTGGCTGGACTGGGCGAGCATGCGGATGTTCGCTCCGGCGCAGAACATCCGCTCGAGCCCGCCCGTCATCACGACGGCCTTGACCTCGGGGTGCTCGAACCGGAGCCGCTGGACCGCGTCGTACAGCTCGATGTCGACCCCGAGGTCGTAGGAGTTCATCTTGAGCTCGTAGCCCGGGACCAACCCACCCTGCTCGTCGACCGTCAGCGTCACGGTGGCGACCTCGCCGTCCACGGTCAGGTCCCAGTGGCGGTAGCGGTCCGGGCTGGTGTCGAAGTCGACCTCGGGCGGCGCCATCGCGGGCTGCCCCTCGCCCGCGTCGCCGACCGTCTCGACCTGCTGGTGCTCCTCGTGCTGGACGGCGGTCATCTCGCTCACCTCTCGCTGGGTCCGGGGTCGTGGCGGCGGCTCCCGGGCCGCGCTCTCTCCACCAACGAATACTCTACGTAACTGTGGCGCAACGTCAAGCACCTGTGGAATGATTTCGGTACGGCGACGCGTCGACGGCCTGCCGAGTGTTCGCGGAGCCCTTTGCAAGGATGGTCGGACCGGTCGAGCCGACGTCGGGATCGGCGTCGGTGCCGGTGTGGAGGATGGAGGCCGCGTGGACGAGACAGAGGCGACACCGCTGAACCGGAGGCGTGAGATCGGCTCGGCGAGCGCCAGGTCGCTCCTGCTGACCGTGCTGGGCGAGTTCGCGCTGCCGCGCGAGGACCCGGTGTGGACCGCCACCGTTCTCGAGGCCCTGGGCCGGCTCGACGTCGAGCAACGTGCCTCGCGCCAGGCACTGGCCCGCACCAGCGCCGAGGGTCTCCTCGTCCCCGTGCGGCACGGCCGACGCACCGCGTGGTCGCTGACCGACGAGGGGTCGGCCCTGCTCCAGGAGGGCACCGCCCGTATCTACGGCTTCATGCGCCAGCCGCACGCGTGGGACGGCCGGTGGCTGGTGCTGACCGTGTCCATCCCGGAGAGCCAGCGTCGGCTCCGCCACCGGCTGCGCACCCGGTTGACCTGGCTGGGACTCGGGTCGCCGACCTCCGGGCTCTGGGTCACCCCCGACGCCGGCAAGGGCGAGGACGTCGAGCGCGTCGTCGAGGAGCTCGGCCTCCGGGAGCAGTCGTTCGCCTGGGTGGGTCCGGCGGCCGGGATCGGCGAGGAGGCCCGCCTCGTAGCTGCGGCCTGGGACCTCGACGACGTCGAGAAGCGGTATCTCCAGTTCCTCGACGCGTTCGAGGACCGCCGGGCGACGTCCGCGACCGACGCGTTCGGCGCGCAGGTGGAGATGGTCCAGGAGTGGCGTCGCTTCCCCTTCCTCGACCCGGACCTGCCACGCGAGCTGCTCGACCACGACTGGCCGGGACCGCACGCGGCGGCGGTCTTCCACGACCGGCACGCCCAGTGGCACCGCCAGGCACAGTCGGAGTGGGACCGGATGCAGGGCGAGGCCTCCGACCGGATCTGACGACGCCGGCGTCAGCTCGGCGCCCGCGCGCCTACCCGATCGCGTCTAGCGGTCCCAGTTCGAGCGACTGGTCACAAGAGCCGTGATTGGGAGCTACGCCTAGTACTGGTGCTCCTCCACGTCCACGTAGCCTCCCTGCTCCTCGTGGCCGGGGGCACGCCCGGACGGGTCCGCCGAGACGTCGTAGGCCTCGACCGGTCGCCGGTGGGCAGTCCCCGAGGTGGCCACGGGCAGACCGACGCGCTTGCGCAGGTCCCCGTCGGTCGGACCACGAAAGCCGCGGACCACGAGCCAGTCGTGCACGAGGTCGCGCTGATCGTGCTCCCGGATCCGGTTGTGGACGTAGTTGATCCCGCGTGCGGCCGCCTCCTGCTCGAGGCGGCCGAGGATGAAGCTCCCGATGCCGGTCTCCTGGCGGTCGGACGCGACGGCGAGAAGGATCTCGGCGTCGCCACCCCAGGTGGTGTCGAGCCGTCCGTAGCCGACGACGCTCCCCTCGGTGTCGCGCACGTGCCACCAGTCCCCCGGCAGCTGGTCGCCCTGCTCGAACGGGAGGACGAAGGCTCCCTCGGGAGCGCCGCCGATCACGCGCACCTTGTCGGCGTCCCAGAGCGGTGCGACCTCACGGTCCCAGGTCAGCTGCTCGTGTCCCATGTCGCTCCTCCCGCAGGACGGTCGGCGTGGCGGTCAGGCCACGCCCTCCTCGGCGAGGTGGACGTAGTCGAACTCGACCGGCTGGTCGTTGATCCCGGTCTTCGGCGGTGCGATCCAGCCCGCGAACTCGCCGTACTCGTAGACGGGGACCATCAGCGAGGCCACCGCCGCGCGGTCCTCGGGGGTCGGCAGCCACTCACTCACGCGCCGCTCCCACGTCTGGTCGTCGAGGATCTCGCCCTCAGGGCTGACGTGGTGGCCGGCGTACGCCCCGACGCGGCGGTTGAAGCCCTCGTGGGGCAGCGTCAGCCGCTCCTCGAGTCCGGCGTCCTCCAGCTCCTGGTTCCAGCGCCGGACCCCGTTGGCGCAGTCAGCGACGTACTCGTCGCGCAGGTCGAGGTTGAGCGCGCTGAGCATGGGGACCTCCTTCTGCCGGATCTCGCCGTCCTCGATGTAGCTCATCGTCCGAGTGGCGTCGAGCAGGACGTGGTCGTCGTCGCGCCGGGTCTCCTGCCACCGGCCCTTCAGCCCGCTCGAGTAGTAGTTGCCAGCGTTGGTCGACTGCTCGGAGCCGAAGAGGTCCATGGACACCGAGAACTGGAAGTTCAGGTACTTCTGGATGATGTCCAGCGGGATGACGCCGTCCTCGATGCCGGCGGCCTTACCCTCCCCCTGGTCCCGGAGCTCCTTCATCACCTGGGCGGTCCGCTCCACCGTCCGCTGCACGCCGGTGGTGCCCACGAACATGTGGTGGGCCTCCTCCTTGAGCATGAACTCGCAGGTGCGGGCCAACGGGTCGAACGCGGACTCCTTCAACGTCCCGAGCTGGTACTTCCCGTCGCGGTCGGTGAAGTAGGTGAACATGAAGAACTGCAGCCAGTCGGTGGTCTCCTCGTTGAAGGCGCCGAGGATGCGCGGCGAGTCGATGTCACCGGAGTTGCGCTTGAGAAGCTGTTCGGCCTCGTCGCGCCCCTCCCGGCCGAAGTAGGCGTGCAGCAGGTAGACCATCGCCCACAGGTGACGTCCCTCCTCGACGTTGACCTGGAAGAGGTTGCGCAGGTCGTAGATGCTCGGCGCTGTGTTGCCGAGGACGCGCTGCTGCTCGACGGAGGCGGGCTCGGTGTCGCCCTGGACCACGATCAACCGCATCAGGTCGGCGCGATGCTCGCCGGGGACCTCCTGCCACGCCGGCTCGCCCTTGTGCTTGCCGAAGTTGACCGTGCGGTCCGGGTCCCGCTCGGCGAGGAAGATGCCCCAGCGGTACTCCTCCATCGGGACGTGGTCGAAGTGCGCCCAGCCGTCCCGGCCGACCGCGATCGCGGTGCGCAGGTAGACGTCCTTGGTCGGCAGCGCCGGGCCCAGGGTCTTCCACCAGTCGAGGAACTTGGGCTGCCAGCCCTCGAGCGCCCGCTGAAGACGACGGTCCCCGGCGAGGTCGACGTTGTTCGGGATGCGCTCGCTGTAGTCGATCTTGCTGAGCGGCCCGGTGGGACTGGGGGCCGGTCCGGTGCGAGGGTCAACGGTGGTCATGCGCGCTCCTGGAATCGTCGGTCTGCCTCTCCCAATAAGTTCTACACTCTTGTGGCGCCCTTGCCAAGCAAGTGTCGAATAATTCTCAGCCGGAGAGGCGCTCAGCAAGTCCGGGGGCACCCTGGACGGCGGTGCGCTGGAGATGGTGGTGGACGGCGCGCAGGCCACCCTCCTCCTCGCCCCCACCGGCGCGGCCGGGGCCTCCGTGCACCAGCTGCGGCATGGGGGTGCCGTGCCCGGTGGACTCCGCGGCGTCGTCCCGGTCCAGCACGAGGACCCGACCGTGGTGTGCGGCGATCCCGGTGACCGCCGTCCGCACGAACTCCGGGTCGTGGCTGACGACGGACGCAGCGAGCGAGCCCTCACCCCTGGCTACTTGCGCGACGAGATGGTCCGGGTCGTCGTAGGGCAGCAAGGTGCTGACCGGACCGAAGGCCTCCACCTCGTGCGGCGTGCGGGCCGAGTCGGAGCCGACGAGCAGGAGAGGTGAGAGGAAGGCACCTCGCCGGTCGTCGCCCCCGACCACGTCGACGCGTTCCGGGTCACCGTGGACGAGCTCCACCTCGGTGCGCAGCCGGGCCACCTGGGCGCGCACGTCCTCCCGCTGGTCGAGTCCCACGAGCGCGCCCATGGTGACGCCGTCGGCGCCGGGCGCGCCGACCACGACGGCACGCAGCCGCTCGACGACGGCCGACGTGACCGCGTCCAGCCGGCCCCGCGGCACGAAGGCGCGCCGGATCGCGGTGCACTTCTGCCCTGCCTTGACCGTCATCTCGGTGACCAGCTGCTCGACGTACAGGTCGAACTCCGGCGTGCCCTCGACCGCGTCCGGGCCGAGCACCGAGCTGTTCAGGGAGTCTGCCTCCGCGGTGAACCGGACCGACCGCTCGGTGACCGCCGGATGCGACCTGAGCAGCGCCGCGGTGGACGCCGAGCCGGTGAAGCCGACGAGGTCCTGCCCGCCGAGATCGTCCAACAGCCCGGGGACCGGGCCGCTGACCAACGAGAGCGCCCCGACGGGAAGCACGTCCGCCTCCACCATGATCCGAACGGCATGCTCGGTGACGTAGGCCGTCTGGGACGCCGGCTTGACGATCGTCGGCACGCCCGCGATCAGGGCCGGGGCGAGCTTCTCCAGCATCCCCCAGACCGGGAAGTTGAACGCGTTGATCTGTACGGCGACCCCGAGACGCGGTGTCAGGACGTGCTGGCCGACGAACGTGCCCTGCCTGCCCAGCGGGATGGGCGCGTCCTCGACGACGAGGTTCCCCTCCGGCAGGCCGGCGCGGCCCAGGCTCGCGTAGACCAGAGCGGTCCCGAACCCTCCGTCGACGTCCACCTTGGCGTCGGTGCGGGTGGACCCCGCCCGGGCCGAGAGGTCGTAGAGCTCCTGCTTGCGCTCCGAGATGGCCAGGGCGGCCGCCTTGAGCATCGCCGCCCTGGCCTGGAAGCCGGCCTGGCGCAGCGCCGGCCCGCCGACCTCACGGGCGTGCCGGACCGCCTCGGCCAGGTCCAGCCCCGCCGTGCTCACGTGGGTGACGACCGCACCGTCGACGGCGTCGAGCACGGGCGCCCCCGCACCCGTGCCGGTCATCCATCGACCTGCGAGGTAGCTGGGCAGGATCTCGGCCATGTGGGATCTCCTCCGTGCGGGTTGGCGACCACTCGGGTCGCCCGTCGGACGGAGGTTATACGACTAATGACGAATGATTCGACACAGAAGTGTCACAAATCATCCCAGGCATCGGCCGTCAGCCACCCGAGTAAAGGTTCTGCAGGCGCACCTGGCCGCGGGCCACCGTGCGGCCGGTCGCGTCCACGGTCTCGACCAGCCAGAGCTGCTGCGACCGGCCCCGGTGCAGCGGCGTGGCCGTCGAGGTCAGCTCGCCCTCGCCCACGGCCCGGAAGAAGTCGGTGTTGTTGTTGACGCCGACCACATGGCCCTTGTCCCCGAGCCAGACCGCGGCGCCGGTGCTGGCCAGTGTCTCGACGACGCTGCAATGCACGCCACCGTGGACGATCCCGTAGGGCTGGTGGAGGTGCGGCGACGCGGTCCAGGTCGCCACGACTCGATCAGGACCGACCTCGGTGAGCTGGATGCCGAGGTGACTCACGAACTCGCTGGCGAGGTCGTCATAGATGTCGAGGCCACTCGTTGAATCACTCACGGTCGACATCCTCGCAAGCCGACCTCGCCTGCGCGCCCGATGGGTCAGTCAGAAGGGGAACCCGTGCGCCTGCTCCCGCGAGGTGACCCACTGCCAGGTGGTGAACTCGTCCCAGCTGGACTGGGAGCCGAACCGGCTGCCGTTGCCCGAGGCACCCACGCCGCCGAACGGCGCGAACGCGTCGTTGTTGAGCGTCTGGTCGTTCACGTGGACGATGCCGGTGTTGAGCTGCTTGGCGAGCTCGAGACCACGCGAGACCGATCCGGTCTGGATCGCGGCCACCAGGCCGTACTCGGTGTCGTTGGCGACCTCGACCGCCTGCTCCGCGTCCCGCACCACGATGACGGGCGCCACCGGGCCGAAGATCTCCTCGCGGAACGCCGGCATGTCGCGGGTGACGCCGGCCAGCACGGTCGGCGAGTAGAACAGCCCGTCGTGGACGCCACCCGCGCGCACCTCGGCGCCCGCGGCGACGCTGTCGGTCACGATCCGGTCCACGTTGGCGACCTGGCGCTCGTTGATGAGCGGGCCGAGCGCGACCTGGTCCGTGTGCGGGTTGCCCACCGGCAGGTTGGCGGCCCGCTTCGCGAGCAGGTCGAGGTACTCGTCGGCGACGTCCTCGACCACGATGTGCCGGCCGGCGGTCATGCAGACCTGTCCCTGGTGCAGGAAGGCACCCCAGGCGCCGGAGGATGAGGCCACCTCCAGGTCGGCGTCCTCGAGCACGATCAGGGCGTTGTTGCCGCCGAGCTCGAGCGAGCAGCGCTTGAGGCTTCGACCCGCGGCGGCGCCGACCTCGCGCCCGACCGCGGTGGAGCCGGTGAAGGAGATCATCGCGACGTGGGGATCGGCGGCCAGGGCGGCGCCCGGCTCCGCGTCGCCGGCGAGGACGTGCAGGACCCCGTCCGGGAGGCCCGCTTCCTCGAAGAGCCGGGCGATCAGCGTGCCTCCGGAGATGGCCGTCTGCACGTCCGGCTTCAGGACGACGGCGTTGCCGAGGGCCAGGGCGGGGGCCACGGCCCGGACACTGAGGATCTGCGGGAAGTTCCAGGGCGAGATCACCCCGACCACACCGAGCGGCACCCGGCGGGCGACCGAGTCCCGACCGGGCTCGCTGGCCGGCAGCAGCTGCCCCCAGGGCTGGGTCGGCAACGCCGCCGCCTCCCAGAGCTCGCCGAGCACCAGGTCGACCTCGAAGGCAGCCTTGCCCGGCACACATCCGCCTTCGCGGACCAGCCAGGTCTCGAACTCCGAGCGGTTGTCCTCGAGGACGCGCGCTGCGGTCCGCAGCAACGCCGCCCGTTCGGGGCCGGTGCGCGCCGCCCAGTCCGGCTGGGCAACCCTGGCCGCGGCTGTCGCCTCCGCGATGTCCTGGGCGGCCGCCAGGCCGACCTGGCCGAGGACCTCACCGGTGGCCGGCTCGACGGTGTCGAGGACGCCCCCCTTGGCGTCGCGCCACCCGTTGCTGAAGATCTTGCCCTGCCATGCTGCGCCGTCGAGGAGACCCATCTCCCGTCCTTCCTGTGGTGGTCCGGTGTTGTGTGCTGGTCAGCGCTCTAGTGGTTGCCGCCGGAAGTTCGTCGGGGTGGCCCGTGCTCCGGGTGCGTGCATCGCCAGGCGCCGGAGCGACGCTCTACTTTGTCCGTCCAGCTAGCTGCGGCAACGCCGCGAGGTGCGTGCCCGGGGTGCGGGAGACCCGACGAACTTGCGGCGGTGACCACTAGCGTGCGCTCTTGATGAGGTCGGCGGCCTTCTCGGCGATCATGATCGTCGCGGCGTTCGTGTTGACGCAGACGATGCGCGGCATCACGGAGGCGTCGACGACGCGCAGGTGCTGGAGCCCGTGGACGCGGAGCTGGGGGTCCACGACGGCCTCGGGGCCGCTGCCCATGGCGCAGGTCCCGACCGGGTGGTAGTAGGTGCCGGTTCCGGTCGCTGCGAAGGCGCGCAGCTCGTCGTCCGTGGTGACGTCCGGACCCGGCAGCACCTCCCGGGCCTGCCACGACGAGAACGCCTCGGTCGCCGCCAGTCGGCGGGCGACCTTGATGCCGTCCACCACCCGCTCGACGTCAGCCTCGCTGCCGAGGTAGTTGGGGTCGATGACCGGGGCCGCGTCGGGGTCCGGGCCGGTGATGGTCACCGACCCGCGAGCCTCGGGCACACAGGCCACCCCGAAGCTGTAGGAGTTCTCCGGAGCGCTGAGGTGCGGGGGATGGAACGGGATGTGGATGAACATCAGCTGCATGTCCGGGCCCGGAAGCGAGTCGTCGCTGCGCCAGAGCATCGAGGTCTCCGCGTGGTTGGTGGTCCCCGGCGGGATCGCCTGGCTGGCCTCGTAGACCACGCCGCACAGCGGGTGGTCGTGCAGGTTCCGGCCCACCCCGGCGAGGTCGTGGACCGCCGCCACGCCGACCGCCTCGAGCTCGGCGCTCGGCCCGACCCCGGAGAGGAGCAGCAGCCGCGGCGAGTCGACGGCGCCGGCGGACACGATCACCTCCCGCGAGGCGAGGGCGGTGGTCACCGCTCCCCCACGGTCGAACTCGACGCCTGTGCACGTCGTACCGTCGAAGAGCAGGCGCCGGGCCCGCGAGTCGGTCGACACGGTGAGGTTGGGCCGGGACTCGGCCGGGTGCAGGTAGGCCACCGCGGTGGACTGGCGTGCGCCCTCGGTGATGGACAGGTCGTGGAAGCCCGCCCCCTCGGCGTGCTCGCCGTTGAAGTCCTCGGTCACCGGGAATCCCGCCTCGCGGGCGGCCTCCACGAAGACCGGCGAGAGCGGGTTCGGCTGGGCGCTCGTCTCGGGCCGCATCGGCCCGTCGGTGCCACGGAAGGGGCCTCCTCCGGGCACCGTCTCCATCTTCTTGAAGTACGGCAGGACGGACTCGTACTCCCAGCCCGGGCAGCCCGACTTGGCCCAGTGGTCGAAGTCGGCGGGGTTCCCGCGCAGGTAGACCATCGCGTTGATGCTCGAGGAGCCGCCGAGGGTCTTGCCGCGCGGCCAGTTGTGCACCAGGCCGTCGGTGCCGGGCTGCTCGACGGTGTTGTAGCTGTAGTCCACCTCGGTGCCCCAGAGGGCCGGCCACGCCGGCGGGACCGCCAGCTCCGGCTTGGTGTCCTCGGGACCCGCCTCGAGCAGCAGCACCGAGACGTCCGGGTCCTCGGTGAGGCGGGCGGCGAGGACGGCCCCCGCGGAGCCGGCGCCGACGACGACGTAGTCGTAGGCCTCAGGGGTGTTGACGTCTGACATGGCGATACCTCCGGTCGCTGATGCGTGCGCGGCGGTGGGTACACCGCCGCAACACTCGACAATACTTGTCAGATCCGTCACAGTGTTGTTGAGTTTTTCCGTCAGAAGTCTTGAGCGAACCCGCCAGGGGGGTCCGGTGCCGGTGTCAGCGGCGGCGCGCGCCGAGCAGTGGCGCGACCAGCTCGGCCGCGCCTTCGGAGGACTCGAGGCAGAGGCGCACGATCCGGCGTACCGCGAACAGCTCCCCGGGCACGGCCTCGACGGCTCGATGTCCAGCGCCCCGCTGGGGCGCACCGGAGTCTTCTCGGTCAGCGGCATGCCGCAGGTCGTGCGCCGCACGCGGCGGGCGATCGCTGCGGCGCCGGCCGACCCGCTCAAGATCTGCATCCAGCTGGCGGGCACCGCGGTCATCCACCAGGCGGACCGAGAGGTCCGCATCGAGCCCGGGCAGCTGGCCGTCTACGACACCGGACGGCCCTATGACCTGCGCCTCTCGGGCCGGTGGACGTGCGCCGTCGTCACCGTCCCGCGGGACGCGGTCAACCTCACCGACCAGGGGCTCGACGACGCGATGCGGCACTCCTTCTCGGTGGCCACCGGTCCCGGACTCCTCCTGGCGAGCCTCGCCGACGTCGCGCTGCAGCAGCCGGCGACGTCGCTCGAGGACGACCCGGCTCGTTACCACTTGGGCGAGGCCGGCATCGAGCTGGTCGCCAGCATCCTCGACGGCGTCCCTGCCGATCCCGACGCCGACGACGACCGGACCCGGAAGGCCGTGCTGGGCTATGTCCGCGCGCACCTGCGCGACCCTGGCCTCTCCCACGCCATGGTCGCGGCGGCCCACCACATCTCGCCGCGGACCCTGAACCGGCTCTTCGAGGGCCACGAGCACACGGTCACCGAGACGATCCGCCGGTGGCGGCTCGACGGCGCTCGCCGTGAGCTCGAGGACCCGCGCTGGCGACGCTCCTCGGTGATGGCGGTCGCCGCCCACTGGGGGTTCCACGAGCAGGCCCACTTCACCCGGCTCTTCAAGGCGCAGTTCGGCGTGACGCCGGCGGCGCTGCGGCGAGCCGCGATCGCGCCCGAGGTGTTCTGACCAAGGACGAGCCACGCGGCGGCCCGCAGGCAGGGGCTTGCGGGCCGCCGCGTCGCCTCCCTCAACCGCGCGTCAGGGAGCCGGGTCCGCCTGGTTGGGCGGGAATCGCAGTGCCGGCAGCAGGGGCAGCCCGGGGAGCACCGGCAGGTTGCCCACCTCGGGTGGGATCGGCAGCGCCTGCAGCAAACTGTTGTCCCGGAGTCCGGCCAGCAGGTCGGGCACCGTGCCGTCGTCGGGCGGCGAGGTCGGCTCGTCCGTCTGCGGGAGCACCCGGCTCGCGCCGCAGCCGGCCAGCGTCACCGTGAGCGGGCCGTCGGTGCGGGCAGTGATCGCGGCGTCACACGTGACGCCGGCGCGCTCCGGGTCGATGGTGATCGCCGAGATGTTGGCGGCGGTGATCAGCAGCGAGTTGCTCCTCGGAGCGGCGACCGGCGCGCTCCGGTGCCGGTACTCGCGCAGGTAGGGGTTGACCGGCGAGACGGTGCCCGTCGCGATCCCCACGTCGGCGCGCGCCGGCGTCACCTCGGGGCCGGTCACGCCGAGCCCGTGGGTCACGACGTCCACCTGGCCGAGGGCGCGCTCCCGGGTCATGATGCCCGACAGCCAGTAGGCCCGGTTGCCCACCAGGCCGGCCTGCGGGTCGTCCATCATCGGGTCGCGGACATAGCTGACGTGGGCCGGGTTCACCGAGCGGCGCCCCTCGCCCAGCCAGTTCGCGGCGAGGTCCCACATGCCGTTCTTGCACATGACCAGGTGTTCCGCGGCGGCACCGACCCAGCTGATGAACTCGTAGTCGTAGTCGCCGGTGGCATAGGCGTCGGCGCGCTTCCGGGTGATGTTGTAGGGGATGAAGTCGTCGTTGACGCCGCTCCACTCCATCACCGGCTGGTTGAGCCGACTCGGCAGGAGCGAGCTGAGCTGAGAGCCTGGCTCGTGCGCGGTCAGGGTGTCGACGGGCAGGCCGTCTGCGATGCCGTTGAGGCCCGGGAACGACCCGGCCTTGTCCAGCCCGTCGCAGATGAAGGCCTTGCTGAACACGTCCGGGAACTGCAAGGCCAGCTTGTTGGCGCCGTAGGCGCCGCTGGAGAAGCCTCCGATCGCCGTCCGCTCGGTGTCGAGGGGGTAGTGACGCCGGGCGTCGGCCAGCGCCTCGAACACCGTGGAGCCGGACTCCCCGTAGAACCACTGGTCGTTGCCGCGTGCATCGACGTCGATGACCATCGTCGGGCTCCCCTGGCGGTGCGCGAACGACTGGAACAGGTCCTTCGGTCCGGCCACGTCGTCCTCGGGACGCAGTGCGTAGCCGTTGGTCCACACCAGTGAGGAGTAGCCGTTCGTCGGCGCGGCCCGTTCCGGGACGTAGACCGTGTAGCGCTGCATGCGGCCGGGCAGGTCGGGCACGCAGTCGTCGCGGCACACCCAGCCGAACTGGAGGCTGGTCCCGTCACTCCCGCTGCCCGAACCGGTCTGGATCCCGCCCTGCTGGGTGCCGCTGCCCGCTGGTGGGCCACCCGGGTCACTGGGCAGCCGCCGGCCTTGCGCCTTCTCGGACTTCGTGGCGAAGACGCGCGTCATGTACCCCGTGGTCGGCAGGCTGCTGTTGTCGGTGCCACCTGCCGCCAGCTTCGCGAAGTCGATGTCGGCCTCGAACGGCGTCAGGTCACCTCCGGCGATCGCCCGGCGCTGCTGGGCGTCGCGGTACGGCGCCTCGAACGGCTCGCCGAAGCGGAAGGCGCTGTCGAAGAACACCGACGGTGCCGGGTTGCCGACCTCCGCGCCGCCCGGGCTGGTCGCGGTCGCGGTCACGGCCGGCACCAGGTAGCGGTCCTGCTCGCGGTCCCACAGCCCCGCGGCGAGCCGGACCGGGACGGTGCGGCTGCCGGGGTCGAAAGCGGTGTGGGGCACCCGGATCTCGATCTGGCGGCGTACGACGTCGACAGCCACCGAGGGCGCCAGGGCGGAGGGCTGACCCGTCGCAGCGTCGGTGATCACCCCGGATCGCCCGTGCACCGTGACGTAGGTGGTGGCCGGCATGACGGTGTTCGAGCCGAACGGGGCCTTGGCCGACTTCTGGGAGTCCCCGAGGGCGAGGGTCAGGCCCACCAGGTCGGGATCGGTCATCGTGTTCATGGTCACCCGGAACGCCGTGGCGTCAGGGAGGGGCTTGGCCCGCACCTCGAGGATGTCGGCCGCGTTGCGCCGGTAGGCGGCGTCGTCGGGGTAGGTGTAGCCCCGGAGCATGGTGTCGTTGGGCCACCGGTACTGGGGTCCACCACCCTCGTCGTCGTAGACGCAACCCTGGTGCACGTACTCGCCCTTCCGGTACGCGCTGGTCATGCAGATGCCGATGGGATCGGCGTGCCAGATCCCGGTGTTCTGCAGCTGGGGCGCGTCGACCGGCGGGGCCCGCAGGACGTCAGGCCCGGACGGGTCCACCGTCGACGCAGCCGCAACCCATGCCGCCTGTCCGAGCCAGGATCCGCCGTCGGTCGGGCCGACGGCTGCTGCTGCGGCGGTCGCGGGGCTCAGCACCGAGATGCCGACCGCTGCCGCGACCAGGACCGCGGCGAGGGCGTGTCTGTGTCCTCCCATGACTCCACTCCTCATCGTCATGCGGCGGCCGATCGCGCTCTCCACGCGAGCCGGGGCACCGCCACTGGCGTGACCAACGGCACACACCACGGGAGGTTACGAACTTTTCGCGTCCACATGTTTTTTGTTACATGACGCCTTCGGCGACTCGCGGAGGTGCGATCCTCATGTAACACTTTGGGGGTAGACGCCTATATCTTGTTACGTTATGGTGCGGGTCACAACCACCCCGAGGAGCACCCATGACGCACAACTTCGTCCTCGTCCACGGCGCCTGGCACGGGGGCTGGGCCTGGAACGCGGTAGCCGCCGCGCTTCGCACGGAGGGGCACGACGTGCTGCAGCCGACAGCACCCGGCCTGGGCCCGGACGACGATCCCCGCGGAGTCGGCCTGGCGGAATGCGCCGCACACGTCACGTCGTTCATCGAGGCGCGCGACCTGCGGGACGTCGTCCTGGTCGGCCACTCGTGGGGCGGCATGGTGCTGTCCGCAGCTGCTACGCAGCTGCGCGACCGGCTGGCCAGGCTCGTGTACTTCAGCGCCTTCGTCCCGGAGACCGGGGAGTCGCTCTACGACCTGGTGCCGCCGGACTACCAGGGACTGTTCCAGCAGCTGGCCGGCGGCAGCCCGGACAACACGGTGGCACTACCGCTCGAGGTCTGGCGCGGCGGCTTCATGCAGGACGCGGACGCCGGCGCCCAGGAGATCGTGCACTCGCTCATGCGGCCCCAGCCCTTCGCCACCTTCACCGACCCCGTCGGTCCGGTCGACTACGCCGGTCTCGACGTCCCCACGAGCTACGTCATCTCCCCCGACGACGTGGCGCTCCCGCCAGGCGACTTCGCCTGGGCCCCCCGCTTCCCCGACCGCCTGAGCGATCCCCTGGTCGTGGAGACCGTCGGCAGCCACGAGTCCATGTTCACCGCCCCCGCCGAGGTCGCCCGAGCGTTGGTCAAGGCCGCCGCCGGCTGACCCACCCTCGTCCACGCCCGACCCGTCGCCCCGATCCAGTCCGTCACCACCGGTGACCATCACCACCGAGGAGCACCCCATGACCCGTCGTCCCGCACGACGCCTTCGCCGGCCCGCCGTGGCGGCCGGCCTGATCGCCTTGACCGTCGCCGTCACCGGGTGCGGCAACAGCCTCTCCGACGCCTCCGCGAGCTCCGACGAGCTCAAGATCGGCCTCGTCGTCCCGGCCTCCGGGGTCTACGAGCCGCTGGGCACCGACCTGACCCGCGGGTTCGAGCTGTATCTCGACGAGCACGACGGGAAGCTCGGCGGCAAGGACGTCACCGTCGTCAAGGCCGACGAGGGCGAGGGACCTGACACCGGTGTGCCCGCGACAAGCAAGCTCGTGACCCAGGACCGGGTCTCCGCGCTGGTCGGGATCGTCAACTCGGCGACCGCCCTGGGCGTGAAGGACGTCGTCACGCAGAACAAGGTGCCCCTGATCGTGGCCAATGCCGGCGCCAACGACCTCACCGACGGCTCCCCGTACCTCTGGCGGACGTCGTTCACGAACGGCGCCATCGGCGCCTCCCTCGGGCAGGAGGTGGCTGACCAGGTGGGGGGCGGCTCGGTCTACGTCATCGCCGCCGACTACGCGGCCGGGCACGAGTACGCCGACGGGTTCAAGTCCGCGTTCGAGGCTGCGGGCGGGAAGATCGCCGGCGAGTCGTACACACCGTTCGGGACGACCAGCGACTGGCAGCCCTTCCTCACGAAGGCCAAGAGCTCGGGCGCGAAGGCGGTGTTCGCGTTCTACGCCGGCGCCGAGGCGGTGGGCTTCGTCAAGCAGTACAGCGCCTTCGGACTCGCCGGGAAGCTCCCCCTCTATGCAGCTGGCTTCCTGACCGAGGGCGGCGTGCTGGCGGCCGAGGGCAAGGACGCGTTGGGGATCCGGACATCCCTGCACTACAGCAACCTGCTCGACACCCCCGAGAACAAGACGTTCGTCGAGGCGTACACCGCGGCGTACGACGCACCACCGACCGTGTACGCGGTCCAGGCCTACGACGCCGCCGCCGTGCTCGACCAGGCGCTCGCCACGTCGGACGCCGTCGACGGGGAGGCGATCGCCAAGGCGCTGAGCAACGTCGGCGAGGTCGACAGCCCGCGAGGGGCCTGGAGCTTCGACGACGACCACAACCCCGCGCAGCCGTACTTCCTGCGCGAGGTCGAGGCGACCGACAGCGGCTTCGGCAACGTCGTGCTCTCGACCCTCGCCGAGTGAGGGTCGGCGACCATGGGTTGGCTCGACGCGAACCTCATCAGCCTGCTGAACGGCGTGGCGCTGGCCGGCCTGCTCTTCCTGGTCGCGGTGGGGCTCTCGCTCGTCTTCGGGACGATGGACGTCCTGAACCTCGCGCACGGCGCCGTGTCCCTGCTGGGGGCCTACCTGGGCGTTGCCCTGCTGGACCCCGGCCACGGGTTGGGCGCCTACGCGCTCGCCGCGCTCGTGGCGATGGTCTGTGGTGTGGCAGCCGGACTGCTACTCACAGTGCTCACCCAGGGAGTGCGTGACCACCTGCGCCAGGCGCTGCTGACCCTGGGCGTGGCGCTGGTGGCCGCCGACCTCCTGCGCGAGGCGTTCGGGGCCGACGTGAGGTCGGTGCCGCCACCTGCACTCCTGGACGGCTCCGTCGACCTCGCCGGCCAGACCTATCCGACCTACCGACTGTGGGTCATCGGGGCGAGCACGGTCGTCGGCCTGGTCCTGTACGTCCTGCTCGAGCGCACCCAGATGGGCGCCGTCGTGCGGGCCACGGTCGCCGACCGCGCCATGGTCGAAGCACTCGGCATTCGCACGTCGTGGGTGCTGGGCGGGGTCTTCGGTCTCGGGGCCGGCCTGGCCTCGCTCGGCGGGCTGATGGCCAGCCCGGTCCTGGGGGCCCAGCCCGGACTCGACAACACCGTCCTCCTCCTCGCTCTCGTGGTGGTGGTCATCGGCGGGCTCGGCTCGATCCGCGGCGCCGTCCTCGGTGCCCTGCTGGTCGGAGAGGTCCAGACGTTGGGGGTGTCGCTCCTGCCCGAGCAGGCGTCGTTCCTGCTGTTCGGCGCGATGGCGCTGGTGCTCCTGGTCAGGCCAGCCGGGCTGCTGCCCTCGGCGTTCAGCCCGGCGGTGACGGCACGATGAAGCGCTGGCTCCCGATGCTCGGCGGCATCGCCGTCCTCCTGGTGCTGGCTGCGCTGCCGCTGCTGCTGACCGCGTACCCGGTCAGCGTCGCCAGCCGCATCCTCGCCTTCGCCCTGCTCGTGGTGAGCGTCGACCTCCTGACCGGGCTCACCGGACTCCCGTCGCTCGGACAGATCGCCTACTTCGGCGTGGGCGCCTACACCGCTGGCCTCGTGGGCATCCACTGGACCAGCAACCTGGTCGTGCAGCTGGGCTGCGGCGTGGCCGTCGCCCTCGTGGTCGCGGCCGTGACCGGCGCCCTGGCCGTCCGCACGTCGGGGGTCGTGTTCCTGATGGTCACTCTCGCGATCGGCGAGCTGACCCACCGCGTCGCCGACGGGATGACCCTGGTCGGCGCGAGCAACGGGCTGGCCGGCATCCCCGGGCCGACGCTGCTTCCCGGAGGGGAACCCATCGTGCTGGTCGGCTACCTGTACTGGTGGGTCCTCGCGGTGTCCGTGCTCGGCTTCACGGCTGCCGTGATCGTGTCCCGGTCGCCCCTGGGTCGCTCGATGCGAGCCGTTCGGGAGTCGCCGACCCGGCTGGCCGCAGTCGGTCAGCGCGGGTACGCCGTCAAGCTGGTCGCCTACGCGTTCGCCGGCGCACTGGCCGGCGCGGCGGGGACGGCGTGGGCCGTGCAGGCGCGGTTCGTCTCGCCCGGCGACATCGCGTTCTCGGTGTCGGCCCTGGCGCTGCTGAGCGTGGTGCTGGGTGGTGCCGGGACGCTCTGGGGGCCGGTCCTCGGTGCGGCGGTCGTCGTCCTCGTGCGCGACTGGCTGTCCGGGTATCTCGACGGCCACGGCGAGCTGGTGCTCGGCCTGTTGTTCGTGGTCGCCGTCTTCCTGCTCCCCCGCGGCATCGCAGGGGCGCGCGCCTGGCGGCCCGCGGTCGCTCCGCCGTCCGCACCGCACTCCCTCGGGAGCATCGCGTGAGCGCCCGGGCCCTCAGCGCCGCTCCGGTGACGGCTGCGGAGGCCGAGCTGACCCTTCAGCCGCCGGCCGCTCCCCTCCTGGTCGCCGAGCAGGTCACGCTCCGCTACGGGCGCCTCACCGCGGTCGACTCGGTCGACCTGCGGATCCTGCCGGGTGCCCGGCACGCCCTGATCGGCCCCAACGGTGCCGGCAAGTCCAGCCTCTTCTCGGTGCTGTCCGGAGCCGTGCGTGCGACGAGCGGGCGGATCGGCTTCGCCGGGGACGACGTGTCGTCCGCCGGTGAGGCGGAGCGAGCCCGCCGGGGGCTGGTGCGCACCTACCAGCACTCCACCCTCTTCCTCGGGCTCAGCGTGGTGGACAACGTCCGGGTGGCGGTCGAGCGCCGGGCCGGACACCCGTTGCGGCCCTGGCCCTCTCGCGCCGACCGGCGACTGGCCTCGGAGGCGCGGGACCGGCTCGACCAGGTCGGTCTCGGCTCCCGGGCCGAAGACCCGGTGTCCGCCCTCAGCCATGGTGAGCGTCGTCAGCTCGAGGTCGCCGTCGTGCTGGCCTGCGAGCCGCGACTGGTCCTCTTCGACGAGCCCACCGCGGGGATGTCCGCCGCCGAGACCCAGAGGTTCGCCGAGGTGGTCGAGTCGCTGCCCGAGGACATGGCCACGGTGATCGTGGAGCACGACCTCGACGTCGTGTTCCGGCTGGCGGACCGGATCAGCGTGCTCGCGGCCGGCCGCCTGATAGCCGAGGGGACCCCCGAGCAGGTCCGGGCCGACGAACGCGTGCGTGAGGCCTACCTGGGCGTGGACCGGTCCGACGACCCCTTGTTCGGAGGCCAAGGATGAGCGACGACCTGCTCGACGTGGTGGACCTGGTGGCTGGCTACGACGGCAGCCGGGTCGTCGACGGCGTGTCCTTCCGGGTCGCCACGGGCGAGACCGTGGCGCTGCTCGGCCGCAACGGCGTCGGCAAGACCACCCTGCTGGAGTCGGTCATGGGACTGGTCCGCGCGTCCTCGGGAGTGGTGCGCATCCAGGGGCATGACCATCTGGGGCGCCCGCCGAGCGCGGTGGCGCGCGCTGGCGTTGCCATCGTCCCCCAGGGCAGGCGCGTCTTCGCGCCGTTGACCGTCCTCGACAACCTGCGCATCGCCCGGCGCAAGGGCGGGGACTGGACGCTGGACGACGTGCTCGACCTGATGCCCCGGCTGGCCGAGCGACGCGACAACCTGGGCAGCCAGCTCTCGGGCGGCGAGCAGCAGATGCTCTCGATCGGCAGGGCACTGCTCTGCTCTCCCCGGCTCATCCTCCTGGACGAGCCGTCCGACGGCCTCGCCCCGGCGGTGGTCGACCAGGTCCGCCAGATCCTCACCGAGCTGGCCGGCCGCGGCCTCGCGCTCCTGGTCGTCGAGCAGGATCTCCGGCTCGCCTTCGACGTCGCGGACCGGGTGATGGTGATGTCGAAGGGCCAGATCGTGCACCGCAGCGACGTGGCGGAGTTCCGGTCCGACGCGACCCGGGCCCGGGCGCTGCTCGGGATCGGCTGACGTCAGCGAGTGGTCGACGTCTCGGCGTCGGCCACCTCCCTGCCGACGACCTGGCCGACGTACGCACGGGCCGCCGGCCCCAGCGCCTGGTGCGCCTTCCGGAACAGCTCGTAGGCCTCGGTGCCGGGCCAGGGGTCGGGACTCAGCTCGGGCGGCAGCTGGGGGTCGCGGAACGGGAAGTGGCGGTAGCGGGAGATCAGTAGCGTGCGCGACACCAGGGCCTCCGCGCCGCGCAGCGCCCTCGCCCCCTTCACCAGGGCCCGGTGGTCGTCGTTGAACTGCCGGTACTCGGCTGCCAGCCCGTCGAGGTCCCAGCACCGCCGGGCCAGGTCGCGGTCCTGGCCGAGCTCGTCGGACCGGCACATGAGCACGTCGGCCTGTCCTGCTGCGAGGTGGGCGACCAGCGAGCGGGCGACACCGCGCCGGTCTCCCGGAGCCAGCCAGGTCGAGGTGGTGAGGGAGCCGAACCCGTGCCAGGCCAGCTGCTTGCGCAGCTGCTCCCGCTCCTGCCGTTCGTCCTCCGACAGCTGGTAGATGACCATCGTCCACTCGCGGTCCCAGGTCGTCGGCGGCCGGGCGAAGATGCGTTCCCGGCCTTCGCGAAGCACGTCGAGGAGATGGTCGCTGAGCCGGTAGATGGTCTCGCGCCCGTCCCGGTGGTTGGTGAACCAGCCCTCGCGGCGCAGGCGGGACATCGTCACCCGCACCGTTGCCGGGCTCACGTCGAAGTCTCCGAGCAGCGTGGTGAGGTGGCCCAGCCGGACCTCGGAGTCCACGAACCGCAGGTAGTCGCCGAACAGGTCGAGGATCAGGCTGCGCGGCTTGGGCACCATGGCGTCCATCATGCCGAGCGCGGTCGCGGTCAGCAGCGGGGCCGCGCCGGGACGCGCGTCTCGGACGGCCACGGGTGTGGCACTCAGATCCAGGCCGGGGCGGCGTACGGCTGCCCCCGCGACCACGTCAGCCGGGCCGCGCGCTGGGACTCGGCGAGCCGGCCGGTCGCCCAGGCCGCCAGCGCCGCGAGCGACCCGGACACCACCACGGTGTCCTCGTGGCCACGGGTGCCGTCGGGCCCGGTGGGCGGGGCCTCCCCGACGGGCGCATCGGTGACGCGCAGCAGGACCGGATCCTCGCCGCGGCGAGACCACGCGGTCAGGACGTCGCCCACGAGCCGGACCAGGACCGGCCGCGGTACGTCGTCGATCCGAGCGCCCCCGGCGAGGTCGACGGCGTGCAACCACACCTCGCGGCTCCGCATCCACAGCGTCTCGGAGACGGGCACGTCTCGTCCCTGCGCGGTCACGACCCGGGCCTCCCACCGGTCCGCGGGAAGGTCGCGCCACCGGACGTCGAGGTCGATCGCGGCGTGCTCGCTGAGGTTGCGCAGCGCCTCCGGGCCAAGGGTCGCGCCGAGCTCGATCTCCTCGGCGCGCGCCTGCGGGGAGGGATACATCGGGTTCTCGACCCCGGTCGCCGCCCACTCGACCAGCCGCGCGATCGCCCGGGCGTTGTAGCCCACGTGGGCCACCACGTGGCGCCTCGTCCAGCCGGGCAGCAGCGACGGCTCGTCGAGCTGGGTGTCGGTGAGCCGGTCGAGGGCACGACGGAAGGACGCCGTGCCGAGGCGGACAGTAGCCAGGTCGTCGCGGACCCGCGGGTCCTGGACCAGGTCGGAGCGCGCCGGCACGTCAGGCCCTGGGCGCGACGGGCTCGGCCACGACGCGGTTGCGCAGCTCGCCGATGCCGTCGATGGAGGTCTCGAGGAGGTCGCCGTCCCGCAGGTAGCGGGCGGGCTTGCGGGCGTGGCCGACCCCGCCCGGGGTCCCGGTGAGGATCAGGTCACCGGGGCGCAGGGTGACGATCGTGGA